>WNFL01039233.1_pt6 | contig 26953 bp, 18 predicted proteins | sample 5400361 | NCBI WGS metagenome assembly WNFL01 (sample SAMN13153351, study PRJNA577476) | soil metagenome | isolation source: 40 cm soil on Douglas fir-dominated hillslope | place: USA:California | collected 2013-09-17
TGCCGCGCGGCGAGCGCCGCAAGCAGCGGCGTCGTGAGCACGACGTCACCCAGGAAGGCTGTCTGGATGACGAGACTACTCAACCTGAAGGACCGCGAGGAAGGCTTCCTGCGGGATCTCGACCGAGCCGACCTGCTTCATGCGTTTCTTCCCCGCCTTTTGCTTCTCCAACAGCTTGCGCTTCCGGGTGACGTCGCCGCCGTAGCACTTGGCGGTCACGTCCTTGCGGAGTGGGCGCACGGTCTCGCGCGCGATCACCTTGGTGCCGATCGCCGCCTGGATGACGACCTCGAACAATTGGCGCGGGATCAGCTCCTTGAGTTTCTCGGCGATCTTCCGGCCCCACTCATACGCCTTGTCTTGGTGGATGATGACACTGAACGCGTCCACGGCATCGCCGTTCAGGAGCATGTCGAGCTTCACCAGCTCCGAGCGTCGGTACTCCAGGAATTCGTAGTCGAGCGACGCATAGCCGCGCGAGATGGTCTTCAGCTTGTCGTAGAAATCGAGGATGATCTCGGCGAGCGGGAACTCCCAGTGGAACTCGACGCGTGCCGGGTCGAGGTAGTGCATCCCCTGGTACACGCCGCGGCGCTCCTGACCGAGGTTCATGACGCCGCCGATGTAATCCGCGGGCACGAAGATCCGTGCTTTCACAAACGGCTCCTCCACCCGGTCGACGGTGGACCCGTGCGGCATCAGGCTGGGATTCTCCACCAGCTCCATCGCGCCGTCCGTGCGATACACGTGGTACTCCACGCTGGGGACGGTGCTGATCAGATCGAGGTCGAACTCCCGCTCCAGGCGCTCGCGCACGATCTCCATGTGCAGGAGCCCCAGGAATCCGCAGCGAAACCCGAACCCGAGCGCCACCGACGTTTCCGGCTGGTAATGCAGGGATGAGTCGTTGAGCTGCAGCTTCGCCAATGAGTCGCGCAGGTCCTCGTACTGCTCCGGGTTGGTCGGGTAGAGTCCCGCGAACACCATGGATTGGATATCGCGGTATCCGGGCAGGAGCTCCACATCCCGGTGCTCCGCGTCGAACACGGTGTCGCCCGGACGCGTCTCGCGCACGCCGCGCACGTTGGCCACGAAGTACCCGACCTCCCCCGCCTCGAGCTGCTCGGCCGGCTTGTGGCCCAGTTGCAGGTAGCCGACCTCGTCCACTTCGTACACGTCGTCCTTGTGCGCCCCGAACGCGATCTTCATCCCCGGCGCGATCACGCCGTCCACGACCCGGATGCTGGGGATCGCGCCGCGGTAGCGGTCGAAGTAGGAGTCGAAAATGAGGGCGCGGAGCGGGGCCTCGTGATTCCCCTGGGGCCGCGGCACGCGCTGCACCACCGCCTCGAGCAGCTCCGGCACGCCCGTCCCCTCTTTGGCGGAAATGCGCAGGATCTCTTCCGGCTTTGTCCCGATGAGATCGTGGATCTCCTGCGCCCGCTTATCGGGCTCGGCGCCCGGCAGGTCGATCTTGTTGAGGACGGGGATGATCTCGAGTCCCGCGTCCATGGCCAGCAACAGGTTCGACAGGGTCTGCGCCTGGATCCCTTGCGAGGCGTCTACGACGAGGATGGCGCCCTCGCACGCCGCCAGCGAGCGCGACACCTCGTAGGTGAAGTCCACGTGGCCCGGGGTGTCGATCAGGTTCAGCTCGTACAGCTGGCCATTCCTGGCATGGTAGCTCATCCGCACGGCGTTCAGCTTGATCGTGATCCCGCGCTCGCGTTCCAGGTCCATGGTGTCGAGGACCTGTTCGCGCATCAGACGTTTGTCGAGGGTGCCCGTCAGCTCGATCAGCCGGTCGGCCAGGGTGGACTTCCCGTGGTCGATGTGGGCCACGATGCAAAAGTTGCGGATGTGGTCTTGGCGCATGCGGCGGGAAATATAGCCGTCAGCCGTCGGTTATCAGCCATCTACTGACTGCTGACGGCTGACGGCCGAATAGCCTATGTTTATGGTGCACGTATCCCCAATGCCATCTATTACTGGTTGGTACGACCCCGCCCCCAAGGGCGGCTGCCTGCGACTCGCGGCCAACAGCTATCTGCCCGCGAAGGGCGATCCTTCCGTCCGGCTCCCGGGATTGCGTCGCGGCGACCTGGTCGCCCTCGACAACGGCCGCGTGGTGAGCGTCAACGGCGCGCCCCCTACGGGGCTCGACGCGCGCCCCGACTTCGCCAAACTCGGTGCCGTGCATCCGAGCCGTCCCCTCACGCTCGAGACGCCGAAGGCGTCGAGCCCCCGGACCGCCGAGACGCAACGCGTCGTCGACCTCATCTGTCCGTTCGGATTCGGCCAGCGCGCGCTCATCGTGTCGCCCCCGAAGGCCGGCAAGACCGTGATGTTGCAGGCGCTGGCCGAGTCCGTCGCGGAGAACCACCCGGCCGCGATTCTCCTCATTCTCCTGGTGGACGAGCGGCCGGAGGAAGTCAGCGAAATGGTCGACTGGGGCCGCGGTGAAGTGGTCGCCTCGAGCTTCGACCTGCCGCATGAACGGCACGTGGCTGCCGCCGACATGGTCTTCGAGCACGCGCGCCGGCAGGTGGAGCTGGGGCGCGACGCCGTCATCGTCCTCGATTCGCTCACCCGCCTCGCGCGGTCGCACAACACGACCGGGCGGGGCAGCGGCCGCACCATGACCGGCGGCCTCGACGCCAACGCGCTCGCCAAGCCCAAGGCGCTGTTCGGGGCCGCGCGGGCTGTGCCGCCGGCGGACGGCGGCGGCTCCCTCACCGTGATCGCCACCGCCCTGGTCGAGACCGAGAGCCGCATGGACGACATCATCTTCGAGGAGTTCAAGGGGACCGGCAATGCGGAGCTGCGGCTGACGCGCGACCTTGCCGACCGCCGCATCTACCCGGCCGTCGACATCGCGGCGAGCGGCACTCGCCGCGAGGAGCTGCTGGCCGACGCCGCCACGGTCGAGGCGAAGCAGAAACTCCGGAGGACGCTGGTGGACATGCCCCCGGATCAGGCGATGCAGGCGTTGCTGCAACTCATGAAGCGGGCCAAGACCAACGCCGAGCTGCTCAAGAACTCCGCGTAGTGTAGTTCCGGCCGCGGATCGCGACGAGCAGGATCGGCACCGCGAACAGCGTGATTGGTGTGGACAACGTCAACCCGCCGATGACCGCGAGCGCCAGGGGCCGCTGCAGCTCACTTCCGGCCCCGATTCCCAACGCCAACGGCAGCAAGCCGAATAAGGTGCAGAGTGTGGTCATCAGGATCGGGCGCAAGCGCACGCGCGCCGCCTCTCGAATGGCGATCTCGAGCGCCACCCCTTCGTCACGCATCCTGAGCCGCGTGAAGTCGAGCAGGATGATGCCGTTCTTCACGATCAGGCCGACCAGCAGAATCAGGCCCATGAACGACGCGACGTTCAGCGGCGTACCGGTTGCGAGCAGCAACATCAGGGCCCCGACGAACGACAGCGGTGCCACCAGCAGCACGACGAGCGGCTCGACGAACGATTCGAACTGCACGACCATGACGGCGCACACGCTCACGGCGGCGAGCCCCAGCACGAGCAGCAGCGCGCGGAACGCCTGCTGTTGGCTCTCGTACTGGCCCGCAATGACGACGCGGACGCCTGGGGGCGCGGGCCGCGCGGAGAGGGCGCGCCGGACATCGCCCATCACCCCGCCGAGCGACCGCCCGCTGACGTCGGCGGTCATGGTGATCATCTGCTGTTGGTTCTCGCGCTCGAGACTCAAGCGCGATTCCGCGGACGTAAACGTGGCGAGACTGCCGAGGGGCGTCGCCCGGGCTTCGCTGCCCGCCACGATGGGGAGGGCGCGTAACCGCAACGGGTCGTAGCGTACCGAGTCGGGTGCTCGCACCCGTACGGCGACCGGCCGGTCCTCGGTGCGAAGCTCCCCCGCATTCGTGCCGAGCAGGGCCGCGCTCACGGCGCTGCCGATGTCTGCGGGCGTGAGCCCGACCCGGTCCGCCTCGGCTTGGTTCACCCGCATCAGCAGCTCGGGCGACGGCTCGCTCACGCCGTTATACAGATCCTCGAGTCCGTTCACTGTGTCGAGCCCTGGTGCGAGCCGGCGCGCGTACGCCTCGACGGTGTCCAGCCGCTCCCCGAACAGCTTGATCTCGACGGGCCGCGCGGCGCCGGCCAGATCGTTGATGACATCCGACAGGATCTGGACGAACTCGATATGCAGGCGCGGGACGGCCGCGTTGACGGAGCCCCGGACCTCGTCCATGACCGCGAAGATGTCCCGCGAGCGGCGGCCCGGCGGCGTGAGCCGCGCCGCGATGTCGCCGGTGTTCTGCGTCGTGGCGAACAACCCAAGCTCCGCCCCCGTGCGGCGCGATGTGCCCTCGATTTCCGGGGTGGCTGCGAGGATCCGCTCGGCAATGCTCACCTCGCGATCCGTCTCCGCCAGCGCCGTCCCGCCGGGGGTGAAGTAATCGAGCACGAACGCCCCCTCGTCCATCTCGGGAAGAAACCCCGTGCCCACCAGTCGCATCAGCACGACTCCAGCGGCGACGAGGATCAGCGCCGCCGCCGCGACCCGCCGTGGGTGATGCAGGACCGAGGCGAGGGCACGTTCGTACCGTGACCCCAGCGCGTCCAGCGCCGCCTGCGTTCGAGCCAGCAGGCCCGATCGTGCGGTCTCGACCTCGTGCGCGGTGACGAACTGCTCGGCGAGGAGCGGGATGATCGTCAGCGCCAGGACGAGCGACACCAGGACGGCGATCGTGAGCGTGGTCGCGAGGGCCGCGAAGAACTGTCCGACCACGCCCTGGAGAAGGCCGAGCGGCAGGAACACGACGACCGTCGTGAGCGTCGATGTCGTCACCGGCCAAATGAGCTCCTGCACCGCCGCGCGGATGGCCGCCATGCGGTCCGGCGTGAGACGGAGGTGGCGCGCGATGTTCTCCGTGATGACGACGGCATCGTCGATCACCAGGCCGATCGCGATCGCCATCGCACCGAGGGTCATCAGATTGAACGTCTGACCCAGCAAACGCATGACAAACACCGTGATCGCGAGCGTGAGCGGGATGGACGCCGCGCTGATCGCGGTGATGCGCCCGTGGCGGAGGAACAGCAGAAGGACGATGACGGCCAGGGTCGCGCCGATAAGCATGGCATCCCGGACGGCGCGCACCGCGTCGCGCACGAGCTCGGCCTGGTCGTAAACCGGCTTTAGGTGCACGCCGGCCGGGAGGGTGGGCCCGATCGCCGCGACGATCCGGCCGACACTGTCGGCGAGCGCGAGCGTGTTGCCCCCGACCTGCCGCGTGATGTTGATCAGCGCTGCGGGCTTCCCATCTCCCGCGATGATGCGGACATGGTCCTCGGTGCCCAGCTGTACGATGGCGACGTCCCGCACGCGCAAGCCGCCTCGAATGACGACCGCGCCGATGTCTTCGGGCGCACGGGCTTCCTGATCGGTGACGATCAGGTACTGACGGTAGTCCTGCGCCACCCGCCCCACCGCCTGCACCGTGATGGCCCGACGAATCGCATCCGCCAGGTCCGTGTACGTCATGCCGTGGGCCGCGAGGCGCGCCGGGTCCGCGATCACCTCGAGCTCGCGCACATCCGACCCCTGCACCTCCACGCGCCCGACGCCGGGAACGCGTGAGATCAGCGGCTTGATCTCGTAACGCGCCAGGTCGTACAGCGTCGCCGGCTCGCCGCCCTCGACGTTGTAGGAAAGGATGGGGAACAGGGACGGCGTGAGCTGCTCGACTTCGAGGCTCAGATCGGACGGCAGGCCCCCTTGTACCTGGTTCACGCGCGCCCGGACGAGCTGCAGGGCGCGGTCCATGTCCGTCCCCGGGGCGAACGTGATCGAGATTTCGGTGGCGCCGCGGATCGTGTGCGACCGCACCCGGGTGACCCCCGGCACGATGCTCACGGCCTCCTCCAGCGGCCGCGTGACGCTGAAGACCACCTGGCGCGCGCCGAGCGTCGAGCCTTCCGCCACGACGGTGATGCGCGAGAACTGTAGCTCCGGATAGATCGCCGACGGCAGGCGCAACGCGGACCAGATACCGGCGGCGCTGAGCAAGGCGACCAGGAGATACACGAATCGCTGCTGCCGGCTGAGCACGTCGAACAACCTCATCGGCGGGCGCCGCCGATCTTGACTCCGTCCTCGACGCCGTACGCGCCCGTGGTGATCACCGTCTCGCCTGCCGCGACGCCTGTGAGGATCTCCGCCAGCGATTCGCTGCGCCCGCCGACCGTGACGGCCCGGGCGTGTGCGACCCCGGCCGAGTCCACGACGAAGACCCGGAAGCCATCCCCCTCGGGCACCAGGGCGGCGACGGGAACGGTGACTGCTCTCGGATTCACGTCCGTCACGATCCTGCCGAACACAGATTCGCCGATGCGGAGGGTGCGTGCGGGCCGCGCGAGCCGGGCGCGCACGGCGACCGCCCGTGATACCGAGTCCACGGCCGCCGCGACGCTCGCGACCACGCCCGGCCCGAGCGGCTCACCGGTCGCACCCTCGCCGCCGTTCACGAGCACCGTGTCTCCGCCGTGGATCCGTCCGGCCTCTTCGGGCGACACGTTGAACACGATGTCCAGCGCCGTCGGGTCGGCGACCTCGACCAGCGGTTGGTTCGCATCGACGGAGGCGCCCATCACGGCGTTCATGCGGGTGACGACGCCCCCCAGCGGCGCGCGCAGCGTCGCGAGCTCCTGGGCGCGCCGCGCCGTCACCGCGGCGGCCTGTGCCGCCGCGAGATCGGCGGCCGCCTGCCCGCTGTCCTTCTGTGCGAGGATGCCCGCCTCGACCAGTCGCACCGCGCGGGCGTACGCGCGCTCGGCGTTCGCGAGCGCCGCGGCCGCGCTCTGCGCGGCCGCATCGAAGGGCGCGCGCTCGAACTCGATCAGAGAATCGCCCTGCGCGACGCGTTGACCCGCCGCCACGAGAATCCGCGCGACCCGCGTCGGTCCGGGAGCCGCGAGCGCGGCGTACCGCCCCGGGCGCGCGCTGACGGTCCCGATGGCGCTCACGACGTGCGGGAAAGGCTGGATGGTGGCGACGCTGGTCCCCACGCCGAGGACGCCGGCATCACCGCCGGAGGCCTGGTCGCCCCCGCCGCCCCCGCCGCACGCCGCGCCGACGCCGGCGAGCGCGATGCCCAGCCACGCGAGGCGGGTCACGGCGCGTCCGGATCGGCGGTGAGGAGTCGCACGGCGCGGGCCGCCGCGTCCGCCGCCGCGAGGTCGTCGATGTAGCGCGCCAGGATCTCCCGCGCGTTGCGCTGCGCCTCGAGCACGCTCGCCAGCGCCACGGCGCCCTCGCTGTAGGCCCGCAATGACATGACGGCGACCCGATCGGCGCTCTCGACCAGTCCACTCGCGCGGCTCAGACGGGCGCGCGCCGCCGCGAGGTTACGGCGCGCCCGCACAACGGCGGCGGTGGTTTCGCGGCGCGTGAGGTCGAGCTGCGCCGCGGCCCGGTCCCGCTCCGCCACGGCGCGCATGACTTCGCCGCCGCTCCAGTTAAAGAGCGGCAGTGGGAGCGAGAAACCGACCACGGGCAGCACTTGGTGCGGCGTCGCGCTGCTCGGATCACCAGTATCGAAACCAAGCTGGAAGTTCGGGGCGAATCGGCTGCGGCGGGAGAACGCCAGCGAGCGCTCCGCCGAGCGCAGCGTGGCCTCCGCGGCGGCGACCGGGAGGAGCGCACGGCCCTCGGCCGCGTCACCGCCCGCGGGCGGCGCCAGCGAGTCGGCCAACGCAATGGTCGGCTCGTCACCGGCGAGTCCCATCTGCAGCTGGACCGATAGCAGCGTGCCCAATGCGGCGAGAGAATCGTCCACGGCGATGTTCTTGAGCTGGCCGGCGTTGACGGCCGCGAGGCGGACATCGAGCTCACTCACGTCGCCGACCGCGCGCCGCAGCTCCGCGATCCTGAGCAGGCTGTCGGCGTCGAGCGCGGTGCGCCGCGACAGGTCGGCGTGCCGCGCCGCGGCGAGCGCGCTGGTGTACGTGGTCTCCACATCGAATCGGATCGCTGCCCGCTCGAACGCGAACCCATAGCGTACCGCGTCCCGCGCCGCCTCGGCGGCGCCGATGCGCGCGCCGCGCAGCCACGGGAGATCGAGCGGCAGGTCGATCGTCGCATGATACTGCGGGAGGTCCTTCGTGTAACTCGCGGAGAGCGCGGGATTCGGGAACGCGCGGGCGGTGCGCACCACGCCGCGCGCCGCAGTGGTATCGGCGCGACCCAGCGCGACCCGTGCGCCGCGGCTCAGGGCCGCGGCCACTGCCTCAGCGCGAGTGACCGGGTGCTGTGCGGGCGCGGCCGCCGTTGCCGTGAGCAGCAGCGCCACTGCCAGAGAGTTGCTGGGACCGTACGTCATGGTCGCGGAAGCTAACCCGCGCACCTTACGGTGGCCTTACACGGCGGCGGGGAAGACGATCTCCACGCGGGTGCCCTTGGGGCTCGACCCGATGCCGATTCGGGCACCGTGTAAGTCCGTGATCCATCGGGCGATCGCGAGGCCCAGTCCGGCCCCCTCGGCCTCGCGACGCGCCGGCTCACCGCGATAGAACCGCTCGAACACGTGGGAGAGCTGGTCCGCGGGAATCCCCACGCCCGTGTCCGACACGATGACCAAGCGTCGCGCGTCGCGAGCGGTGACATCGAGGCCGACCCGGCCGCCGGCCGGCGTGTACTTGATCGCATTGTCGAGCACGATCAACAACAGGCGCCGCACCAGCGTGGGATCGCCCACGATCGCCGCCTCTTCGAACGCGCCGACCTCGAGGGCGATCCGCTTTCGTTCGGCGAGCGCGCGGACACTTTCCACCGCATTTGCCGCGACGTCGTCGAGGTAGAGCGGCTCCCGCGCGATGGCTTGCTCCCCGGCGTCCGCGCGCGCCAGCGTCAGCAAGTCGCCCACGATCGCGCCTACACGGTCGGCCTCTTGCTCCATCGCGTGGAGCGTCGCGGCGTCGCGTGCGGGGTCCCGCTCCTGTCCCAGCGCGACCTCGGCGCGCGCGCGTAAGACCGTGACGGGTGTGCGGAGCTCGTGGGCCGCGTCGGCCATGAAACGGCGCATCTGTTCCATCGAACGCTCGACCGGCGCCGTCGATTGGTGGACCAGCACGTACCCGCCTGCCGCCACCAGGAGAAGCGCCGCGAACGCCGCCGCCGCGAACGTGCCGATCAGCGTCGCGTACTGACTCTCGAGCTCGAGCCGATCGGCGACCGCCACGCCAACGTACACGGTCCCCGTGCCGCCTGTGAATCGCTCGGCGTGCAAGCGCAGTACCTGTCCGTCCGGCGCGTGGCGATCGAGATCCACCAGGCCGCCGCGTGCGGCCTGCTCGGCGGCTGCTTGAATCCATTCGTCCGCGGTTGGTGGTGTGATGGGGTGTCCCGCTCCGTCGAACAGGTAGAGCGCCCGGTCGGGGATGTGCAGCTCTTCTACGGCGTCCGCGGCGCCGCCCGCGGCGCGTTCCACCTCTAGTGTCCGTGTAGCGTTCGCGACCGCGGCCGCAGCCGCTCGGAGCGAATCGTCCAGCCGGCGGGCGATGTGGTGTCGGATGGCGACGAGGAGCCCGCCGCCCAGGAGGGCCAAGATCAGCGTGAATGTCCCGGCGTACCAGAGCGTGAGGCGGAGCCGCAGTCGAGTGAGCGATGTGGGTCGGAGGACGGTCATTGGGGCACGCCGAAGCGATACCCCGCGCCGCGCAACGTCGTGATCAGCTTCGGGGCGAAGCCGTCGTCGATCTTGCTCCGGAGGCGCCGCACCAACACCTCGAGCACGTTGGCGAAGGGATCGTGATTGTGGTCCCAGACGTGCGCCGTGATCGTCGAGCGATCCACCACCTGCCCCTGGTGCCGGATGAACAACTCGAGCAGCGCAAATTCCTTGGCTGTCAGGCTGATCGGCTGTCCGTTGCGCCGGACGTCGCGCCCGGCGAGATCGACCTCGAGATCCGCAACGCGATGGAGGTCCGGTGTCAGCGACAGCGGCCGGCGTCGTGCCAACGCCTTCAGCCGGGCCACCAGCTCCTGGAACGCGAACGGCTTGGTGAGATAGTCGTCGGCGCCGACTTCGAGACCGCGCACCCGGTCGTCCACGGCATCGAGCGCCGTCAACATGAGCACCGGCGTGGTGACGTCCTGGCGCCGCAGCTCGCGGCACAACTCGAAGCCGGTGCCGCCGGGAAGGCGCACATCGAGCACGAGCACGTCGTAGTCACCGGCAACGGCTTGCTCGCGGCCGTCCGCAAAGCTCATCGCGACGGTCGGGTCGATCCGATGCTCGCGCAATCCGTCGCGGAGCAGGCCGGCAAGGTCAGGATCGTCTTCCACGATCAGCACGCGCACGGGCAAAGCATAGCGGCCTGGGCCGCGGCCGTGCAACTTGCCCGCGGCCTAGATGAGCACCGCGGGCACTCCGGCCCGCTTCCCGTCACGATTTTCTTGTAGCTGTCCGAGTTCCATTTCGGGCGCGTCGCCGCGTTCGCGACGTCCATGCCGATGTAATACGCCAGCCGGGCGTAGCGTGCGACCTTGTCGGCATTGAGGGCGGCGGGCGCGTCGGTCACGCGATGATAGTCGGGGTGCAGGCCGCTCGTGAAGAAGAGAATCGGCACGCCGTGCTTCGCGAAGTTGAAGTGGTCCGACCGGAAGAACAGACCCTCCTGCGGCCACAGGTCGCCGACCGGGTGGAGGCCGATCTCCGGATGTGCAGCCGCGACGCGGTCCACCACCGCGCCGAGATCTGAGTGCTCGCGCCCGATCACCGCCATCGTGTCCGGTGCGTTGCGACCCACCATGTCGGTGTTCAGGTCCGCGACGACGCTGGCGAGCGGCAGCGTCGGGTGATCGGTGAAGTACGCGCTGCCCCACAGCCCGCGCTCTTCACCGCTGACGGTCATGAACACCACCGACCGCTTGGGCCGCTGGGTCGCCGTGGCGAACGCCTCGGCGAGCTCCAACACCGCCACCGTGCCCGACCCGTCGTCGTCGGCGCCGTTGCAAATCGAGTCCGCGCCTTGAGGCGCGCATCCCATCCCGTCGCGCGGCGTGCCGATATGATCCATGTGCGCCGAGTAGATGACGTACTCCCCCTTCAGCACGGGATCCGAGCCCTCGAGGATCCCGACGACATTGGGCGCGCTGGTGCGCTCGACCAGCGGCTGCCGCACGTCGATTTGGATGGTCACATCCGGAACAGGCCGAGCTGCGAGCGGCGCCTGGCCCCACACCGGAAGAGAGTCGGGACTCACACCGGCTTGAGCGAGCCAGGGGCCCAGCGTGCCGATGCGGGTTGCGAAGACGGCGGGGAACGGCAACGCCGATGCTTCGCTCGGGTTGCGGACCCGAATGCCGCCCTCGCGCCCCGGGAACTGCGCCCACAAGGAGTCCGGGAGGTCACCCACCAAGAGCACGGCGAGCGGGCGTAGGGGCAGCAGTTTTCCGGCGATCGCGTTCAACTGCGGCCCGAACGACAAGATGACCAGCTTGCCGGCGACCGCGGCGGAGTCGAGCGCAGGTCCGCGCTGGGGATCGCCGGTCACGACGACCACCGATGCCATCACGGTGCCCGCAGGCGGCTCGCCCTGCACGAGGAGTACGTCCTGCCCCACGCGCCAGCTTGCCGTCGCTCGTCCCGACGCGCGCAGCGTGGAGCTGTCAGGCTCGAAGCGGTACACCTCGAGCGGGTAGCGCTGGACGTATGACCCGGAATCGCCGCCCGGGCGCAGTTTGAGCCGCCGGAACTCCCCCGCCACATACGCGGCGACCTCTTCGAGCTCGCGGCTCGGCGTGGGGCGACCGCGCATCGAATCCGCCGCGATCGTGTTGATGCGCCGTTTCACGTCCGCCGGCGTAATCGTCGCGGCGCCCCGTGCCGGCGGTTGCGCCCGCTGAGCGGCCGCGGCGCCGGGGACTGCGAGGAGCAGCGCCGCAACCCACGCGCGCATCAGTTGCCCGTCTCCACTTCGGACGGTTGGCGGCATTCGCCACGTCGAGGCCGAGGTAGAACACCAGCTTCACGATGCGAGACTCCTTTTCGGCGTCGATCTTGTCGACCGAGTCGCTGGGCCGATGGTAGTCGGCATGGGTGCCGTTGAAAAAGAAGAGGATGGGCACACCCTTGCGGGCGAAGTTGTAGTGGTCGGACCGGCTGTAGAAGTTTTCCTGCGGCCAGATGTCGTCGATCGGCTGCATGTTCAGCTCGGGGTGCGCCGCGCCCACGCGGTTGAGGGTGGCACCCAGGTCTGAGTGCTCCTTCCCGATCACCACGATCGTGTCCTTCCAGTTCCGGCCCACCATGTCGCTGTTCAAGTCCGCCACAATGTTCCCGACCGGTATGGGCGGATGGTCGGCGAAGTAGGCGCTCCCCCACAGCCCCTTCTCCTCGCCGCTCACGGTCAGGAAGATGATCGAGCGCTTGGGCCGAGGCTGGAGCTGCGCGAAGGCCTCGGCGGCTTCCACGACGGCCGTCGTCCCCGAGGCATCGTCGTCCGCGCCATTGTAAATGCTGTCGCCGTTCACAGGCCTACCCACGCCGACGTGATCCATGTGGGCGCTCAGAATGACATACTCGCTCTTGAGGCGCGGATCGCTCCCTTCCAGGATGCCGACCACGTTGGGTGCCGACTTGCGATCAACGGCGCGGATCCGGGCGTGCACATGGAGTAGGCCCCCGCCCAGGGGCTGCGCGGCGAGCGGGGCGCCCGCCTGCGCTGCCTGTTGCACGGCGGTCGAATCCGCGCCCAGGCGCGCGAGGACCGGCGCGAGGGAGGCCGCGCGGACCGTGAGCACCAACGGTGGGCCGACTCGTCGGCTCGGGTCGCGCAGTTGTGTCTGGGCGCTGCGGTCCACCACGGTCGCCCAGACGGAATCGGGAGCCGACGTGAGGATGATCAGGCCGGCGGGGCGCCAGCCGAAGAGCCGTTGCCGTTCGGCGCGACTCCGGACGCGTGCCGTGACGACGAGCATCTTCCCGGCCAGCGCCGCGGTATCCAGTTGCGTCACCGTGCCGACCGCGCCGGTCAGCAGGACGAGGTCGCCAGCGTAGTCGCCGTTCTCGAACATGTTGTCGCTGAACACGAAGTCCCGGCCGTAGGCGAGCGTCGCATCCCCGCCGCCGTGCACAATCGCGATCGAGCTTTCGGCAACGAACTGCACGCGATCGATCGCGTAGCGCTGCAGGAACGTCCCGTTGTCGCCGCCGGGCTTCAGCCCGAGACGCCGAAACTCCGAGGCAACGTAGGCCGCCACCTTCTCCAGCTCGGGGCTCGGCGTGTCGCGTCCCCGCATCGAGTCGTCCGCGATGATCCCGATGCGGCGCCAGATGTCGTCCGGAGTGATGGACCGAACCGCCCGCTGGATGGATGCCGGCGACTGACCCGCCAACAAGCCGGGGAGCATCAGGAAGCTGAGCACGCGAAACGTCTGACGCACGGATCGATTCCTCGGGAGTGAATGAGTGGGATGGAAAAGCTAACGCGCCCGACCGCGTGTGACTACGATCGGGCGCGTTGCCAGTTTCAGGCTGAACGGTCAGGTCAAGGTTTGCGGCGCCGAACTTCAGGCTCGCTGCGCGGCTTCTCCCTCGGCGCCTCGCGCTGGGGCGCGGCCTGCCGCGGTGGGTCGCGGCGTGGCTCCGCTTGCCTCGGTGGATCGCGCCGCGGCTCATCTTGCCTGGGCTGCTCGCGTCGCGGCTCGATCTGTCGCGGCTGCTCGCGTCGTGGTTCGACCTGCCTGGGCTGCTCGGGTGGCTGGTCCCGCGGCTGCTCCCGCGGGGCGACGATGTCCGGCCGCCCAGCATTGTCAGGCCGGTTCGGGTGGTCCGGGCGATCCGGATGATCCGGATGGTCCGGGTGCTCCGGGTGATCGCGACGCCCCTGGCCGCGATCGTCGTTGCCATTATTGCCCGGACGGTCCGGCTGCCCTGGCTGGCCCGGCTGACCTTGCTGCGCCGGGCGCTCGCGACGGTCGCGAATATTAGGCGGCGGGATCGTACCGATGCCGCCGATGTCACGGCCGGTGACACCGCGTCGCCCGTTGTCGTTGACGGGCCGCTCGCCCTCCCGCGTGACGAAGCCATCACGGTTGGGTTGGTTGGCGCCCCAATCTTTGAAGATGAACCGCGGCTGCGCCCGGTACGGCCGTCCGTACACGACACGCGTGCTGCCGTAATAGCGGTACGGGTAGTACCAGGGGTCGTCGTACACCACCATCCGGAACCGAATGCAGGAGTAGTTATACGGATCCCAGTACGGCCAACTCACGTAGGTGTGGCAGTCGTAGCACAGGAACCGCGGGTAGCTGTAGTGCTGATCGACATTGTAGGAAACAACATCGTAGTCCCAGTCCGAGTATCCCTCGGGCACGATACGCTCAGCGAGGTCGGTCAAGGCGACGTACGGATCGCCGCGCACGCGCCCGTCGGCGATCACGCGATAGTCCCAGTGGTCGCCGCTCTGGATCGCGTCGTATGTGAATGCATCGGCCGAAGCGACTGCGAAGAGGTAGCCCACGCCCGGATAGTCATCGATCGAGAACGCATCATCGCTCGACCGTCCCTCGACCTCGAACTCACGCCCGCCACGCGCGAAGTTGTCATCCCACGGCTCGCGAGGGAACAGCACCCGCACGCGGCCGTCGGTGTCGACGCGGAAGACGGTGACGAAGGCATCGCGATCGAGCTTGAAGAAGACCCGGACACGCTCGCCGCGGGTATATACGGCGGCGTCGCCCCGGTTGGTCCACAGCTCGACACGCGGCCGGTCAAGGCCGAAGGTCGAGCGCCGGGTGACGGGTGTCGGCACGGTCGCCAAGGCGAGGATTGCGAGATGAGCGAGCATAAGACCTCCAGTGGCACGGTCTTAAGGCACGGACCATGCCACGGCATGCTCTTCTGTAACCTGCTTTCTCACAGCCACTTGGCGTCGTGGTGTCCTGGCGCAGATGTCCTGTGGCTAGGACATTCGTCCCGCCGTTAGCTTCCGCCACCGTGCCCGCGCCCACCCGTGCAGACCTCCTCGACCCCGCTGATGTCGCGCGCCTCGGAGGCATCGAGATCGTGGCCGAGGGCGTGGTCGAGGGTTTCTTGTCGGGGTTGCACCGTTCCCCATTTCGCGGGTTTTCGGTGGAATTCACCGAGCACCGGGCGTACCAGCCGGGGGACGAGCTGCGCTATCTCGACTGGCGCATCTTGGCTCGCTCCGACCGCTTGTTTGTGAAACAGTTCGAGGAGGAAACAAACCTCCGGGCGATGATCCTGGTGGACGCGAGTCGCTCGATGGCGTGGCGTGGCGCACCGGATCGGCTCACCAAGCGCGCGTACGCCGATCGGCTCGCCGCCGCTCTCGCACTGATCCTCCTGCGCCAGCGCGACGCGACCGGGCTCGTGACGTTCGATGAGGAGGTGCGACAAGTGATCCCCGCGCGCGTCAAAGCGGGGCAGTGGACGCGGCTGGTGCGCGGCCTACTCGACACACCCGACGGGCGCGGCACCGCGGCGCATGCGGCGCTGCAGCGGCTCACCGCGTTGCTCGCGCGGCGGGGGCTCGTCGTGCTGCTCTCCGACCTCTTGTTCGACCGCGAGCTGGCGCTCGCAGCCCTCCGGTATCTGCGGCATCGCGGCCACCAGGTGATCGTCTTTCACCTTATGGATCCCGCCGAGGTCGAGCTCGCCGGTCCACCGGAGGTGCGGTTCACGGACCCTGAGTCGGCTGCCACGGTCGTGGTGCGGCCGCGGGAGCTAGCGCGTGCGTACGCGGACACGGTCCAACGCGAGGTCGCTGCCTGGCGCACCGCCTGCCGGCGCCACGGCATCGCGTATCACCATGTGCAGACGGACTTGCCGTTCGGCCTAGCGTTGCGCCTGCTCACGTGAGTTTCCTCCACCCGCTGGCGTTGTTCGGGCTCGCGGCCGCCGCGATCCCGGCCTTGCTCCACCTGCTCCAGCGGCGTACGCCTCCTGAGCTCGAATTTCCACCGCTGCGCTACCTGAGTGACGCGGAGCGACAGAGCGCGCGGCGCCTCAGGCTGCGGCATCTCCTATTGCTCCTGCTCCGCACGGCGCTGATCGTGGTGATCGTCCTCGCCGCGGCGCGGCCGCTGGTGCCAGTGCACAGCGGCGCCGAGCATGAGCCGACGGCTCTGGTCGTGATCCTGGACAACTCGCCGTCGTCTGGCGCCGTCGTCGACGGTCACCCGGTGCTCGATCGGCTGCGCGTCGCAGCGCGCGCTTCGATCGCGCGCACCTCCAGCGCGGATCGGACATGGTTGCTGCTCGCGGACGGCGTCGTCCGAGGTGGAGGCCGGGAGGCCCTGCTGGCGAGCGCCGACAGTGTGACGCCCGACTGGCGACGGCTCGATCTCACCCAGGCCGTCGATCGAGCCGCTCGATTGGTGCACGCCCAGCCCTTGCCCGGGCGCGAGGTGCACGTGTTGAGCGACCTGCAGCGTACCGCGCTTGTGGCGGGACGCGCGGACGTACCGCCGGGCGTGCGGATCCTCGCGCTCGCGCCGTCTCCAGGACGTGCGCCGGTGAACCGCGGCATCGCGAGCGCGAGCGTCGCTGAGGGCGCTGTGGTCGTCGAGGTCACCGGCTCGGACGTCGATGAGCCCGCACCGTTAACTGTGCGCATCGGGACCCGCGAAGTTGGACGCGCGCTCGCCGCGCCGGGAGCGGCCGTCTCGGTGGCGTTGCCCCCGCAGCGCACCGGGTGGTGGGCCGGCGAAGCGGTGCTGGAGCCAGACGAGCTGCGCGCCGACGATCGCCGGCCGTTCGTATGGCGCGTCGCCCCGCCGGCCCGGGTTGCGACCGGACCTGCTGCGGGTCCGTTCGTCGCAACAGCGCTTGGCGTGCTGCGCGACGCTCGACGCGTCGAGGAGGGCCACGATGTGATCGTGGGAGATGTGCCGGCGGGGACCACGGGTCGATGGGTGGTACAACCCCCCGCGGATCCCGCACTCATCGGCCAGGCGGACCGCGCGCTTGCGGCCCGCGGCGTTCCGTGGCACTGGGGAACCGCGGGGACGCCCGGACCGCTGGTGACGAGCGAAGTCGAGCAGATTGGCGGCACGCAAGTGACGCGGCGGTACCGGCTGGAGGGAAGCGGGGGTGACGTCTTGGCGACCGTGAATGGCGAGCCCTGGCTGGTGCGGGTGGGGGACGTCGTGCTGCTCGGAAGCCGCCTCGACACCGCCTGGACGGCGCTTCCCGCAGCTCCGGGCTTCGTGCCGTTCGTGGACGCGCTTGTGAACCGCATCGTGACCGGCACGGCCGTCGTCGGCGTTGCGGAGGGGACGCCGCGCGTCGAATTCCGAGTGCGTGGCGCCGACACCGTCGGCGCGACGGCGTTCGGGCTCGACCCGCGGGAGTCCGATCTCACGCCGGCGACTGCGGAGCTCGTCGCCGCGGCCTTCGGCCCGGCGGCCCTGATGCTGAGCGACACGCGATTCGCCGCCGAGCGGTTCGCGGGGACGCGGCGGGCGGATGCGAGCGCACTGCTGCTCGTCCTGGCGTTGCTCCTCGCGGCGACCGAGCTCGGCGTCGCCACGTTGACCCGCTGATGTCACTCGACTTCCTGCTGGATCGGTTTGACGACCTTCCGGCCACGCGCTCCCTGGCGGAAGGATTGCCCGTTCCGGGCGCGCGGCTCGGCGTGGGCGGGTTATTCGGGTCCAGTGCGGCGGTGCTGGTCGCGGCGCTCACGCGACGGCTGCCGCAGCGGGTGTTCTGCATCGTCGCGCCGACGCCCGCCGACGCGGAGCGGTGGCTCGCCGATCTGGAGACTTTGGCCGGGGGTGTGGCGGCGTTGTACCCGCAGCGGGAGTCGCTCGGGGCCGAGGAACCTCACTATGAGATCGCCGGCGAGCGCATCGAAACGCTCGAGCGACTGCTGCGCGGCGCGGTGCGAATCTTGGTCACGACGGCGCGCGCGACCGCTGAGCGCACCGGAGTGCCGGCAGCGCTCGCGGCGACGCAGCTAGTGCTCGAGCCGGGCCCGGCGCCGCTCGGTGCCATCGCAGCGCGGCTCGAGCGTATGGGCTACGAACGCGTGCCGACGGTGACAGAAGTGGCGCAGTTCAGCGTGCGGGGCGGCATCCTGGACGTATACGGTTTCGGCATGGCCGCGCCGGCGCGCGTCGAGTGGTGGGGCGACGACGTCGCCTCGCTCCGCACGTTCGACCTCGACTCGCAGCGCTCCGGGGAGGCGATCGAACGAGTCACCGTGCTGCCCGTGAAGGCCGAGGGACGAGGGACGGGAGACGGAGGACGCATACGTGCGTCGCTGCTCGAGCTGCTGCCGACCGACACCGTGCTGGTGGTGGATCAGGATCCTGCCGTGCAGCGGGAAGTGGACCGCGCATGGGCGGATGCGGCGCACCACCTGGATGTGGCGCGGCGCCTCGGCGAAGATCCGCCCGCGCGCGAGGAGCTGTTCATCGATCCCGAGGGGTGGCGGGAGCGGGCCGCGAAGTTCGGCCGCGTGGCGGTCGGCGTGGGCGAGACCGACCAGCGGTTCCCGTTGGCGCCGCCGGAGCCGGTCGAGCGCGATCTCAAGCGACTGCGCCAGCTCGTCGCGGGCCCGGTGCCGACGGTCATTCTGTGCGACAACGAGGGTCAGCTGGAGCGGCTCGACGAGCTCCTGGGAGAGGGACGCGCCACGCTCGCCGTGGGAGCGCTGGACGGCGGCTTCGTGCTGCCGGCGCTCCGCGTCTTGACCGACCACGAAATCTTCCGGCGGGCGCGGCGGCTGCGGCGGCCGCGCCGTTACCGGAGCGCGGCGTCGGCTGCGGCTCAGCGGCCCTTGGCCCCGGGCGGTTATGTCGTGCACTTGGAACACGGCATCGGGATCTACCGCGGCCTCCAGACGATCGCCGTCGGCGCCGAGGGCGGCACGCTGGAGGTGGTCGTCGTGGAGTACGAAGGCGGCGACCGGCTCAACGTGCCGCTCTACCGGATCGACCAGCTCGAGCCGTACCGCACGGTGGGCGACGCCGACGCGCCCCCGCCGCGCCTGCATCGTCTGGGGGCGACGACCTGGCAACGCCAGCGCGACAAGACGCGCGCCGCCATCCGCCAGATGACCGCGGAGCTGCTCGATCTCTACGCGCGCCGCCAACTGGCCACGGGGTATTCGTTCCCTGCGGACACGCCCTGGCAGCGAGAGCTGGAGTCGGCCTTCCTCTATGAGGACACGCCGGACCAGCGCCGCGCGTCCGAGGAGGTCAAGCGCGACATGGAGCGCGCGCGGCCGATGGACCGGCTCCTGGTGGGCGACGTGGGGTACGGCAAGACCGAAGTGGCGGTGCGGGCGGCCTTCAAGGCGGTGCAGGCGGGCAAACAAGTCGTGGTGCTGGTCCCCACGACGATTCTCGCGGAGCAGCACGGTCGAACCTTCCGCGAGCGGTTGGCCGACTACCCCGTGCGGAACGAAGTGCTGTCGCGGTTTCGCAGCCCGAAGGAGACCCGGGCCGTGGTGGAGCGGATCGCGCGCGGCGAAGTAGACATCGTGATCGGCACGCACCGATTGCTGTCGCGAGACGTGGCGTTCAAGGACCTCGGCCTGTTAGTCGTGGACGAAGAGCATCGCTTCGGCGTCCGGCACAAGGAGCGCCTGAAGGCGCTCAAGCTGGTCGTGGACGTGCTGACGCTCACGGCGACGCCGATCCCGCGGACCCTGCACCTGTCCCTCGCGGGACTGCGCGACCTGACGTTGCTCGAGACCCCCCCCAAGGACCGCTCGCCGGTGTTGACGTTCGTGGAGCCGTGGGACGACGCGCTGCTCGAGGAAGCGATGGCGCGCGAGGTGGACCGGGGGGGGCAGGTGTATTTCGTGCACAACCGCATCGAGACGATCGCCACGATCGCCGAGCGTGTGCAGGCGCTGGCGCCCCGGGCACGCGTTGCCGTGGCGCACGGCCAGATGCGCGAGGCCGACCTCGAGACGGTCATGGCGCGGTTTGTCCGGGGGGAAGTGGATGTTTTGCTGTCGACCATGATCGTGGAGTCGGGGCTCGACGTACCGAACGCGAACACGATGATCGTCGACCGCGCGGACCGTCTCGGCCTGGCACAGCTCTACCAGCTGCGTGGGCGCGTGGGTCGGAGCCACCGGCGCGCGTACTGCTACCTGCTCGTGCCCGACCAGATGGACGCGCAGGCCGAGGAACGTTTACGGGTGCTCGAGCATCATACCGATTTGGGATCGGGGTACCGGATCGCGCTGCGTGATCTGGAGCTGCGCGGCGCCGGCAACCTGCTCGGTGGCGAGCAGTCGGGGCACGTGCAGGCGGTGGGATTCGATGTGTATCTGCGGTGGCTCGAGGAGACGGTGCGGGCGCTGAAGCGGGAGCCGGGCGCCGCGAGCCGCGAGTGGAGTCCTCCCGACGTGACCCTCGACGCTCCCGCGCATCTGCCGGAGACGTACGTCGGCGACGACGAAACGAAGCTCGATCTGTACCGGCGGCTGGCGCGGGCCGAGCAACCGTGCGAGATTCAGCCCGTGCGCGAGGAGTTGCGCGACCGGTTCGGGCCGCTGCCGCCGGAAGCCGAGCGTCTCCTCCTCGTCGCCGAGCTCCGCGCGCTCGGCGCCCAGGCGGGCCTGGAAACGGTCCTGATCAAGGGCGACGAGGCGCGGCTCACGTTTCGGCGGGACGCCGCGCCGCGGCTCGCGGGGCTGCAGGTGGCCCTCGAGCGGGTGCAGTTCGAGGCCGACGTGCGGCGCGCGGTGCCGCTCTCGCTCAGACTCCGCCGGCTCGGCGGAGAGACGATCGGCCCCGGCTTGGTCCGGGCGCTCACGGCCGTCCTGCAAGACCACCAAGTCTAGAGAAGGGGAGACGGGATGCGACGGTTGAGTCTGGTGCTGCTGGTCCTCACGGTGGCCGGATGCGATGCCCTGCGGGACGCCTTCTCGGCTCGGGCGGAGATCGTCGCGCGCGCGAACGGCCACACGCTGACGGTCGAGCGCCTGGCGCAGCTCGCGGGGGGCGGCAAGCAGGTACCGCTCGATCCGCTCGCCCTCGGCCGGCTGGCGCACGTCTGGGTCGACTACGCGCTGTTCGCCCAGGCGATGGCCAAGGGGCAGGACCTCCGCGACTCGGCGACGATGGCCGAGGCGATGTGGCCGCTGGTGTCCCAGCTCAAGTGGGAGCGGTTCCACGAGCGGCTCATTGCGCCGCGCGCGCACCTCACCGCGGCGCAGGTCGACTCGGCGTACCAGGCGGGCGAGGCCCGCCTGTTCCAGCACATCCTGTTCCAAGTGCCCTCGAGCGCGGCGCCGTCGGTGGACGCGCAGAAGCACCGGCAGGCGGACCAGGTGCTGCCGCAGGCGAAGGCGGCGGGCGCCCGGTTCGCGCAGTTGGCCTCCCGCCTTTCGGAGGACCCCAGCTCCAAGGCCCGTGGCGGAGGGCTGGGCGTGTCGGAGCGCGGCCAGTTCGTGCAGGCGTTCGAAGACGCCGCGTGGCAGCTGGCGCCGGGGGGCGTGAGCCCGGTCGTGAAGAGCCCCTTCGGCTACCACATCATCCGCCGGCCGCCGCTCGCCGAGGTCCGCGACTCGTTCCAAACGAGCCTCGAGGAACGGCTGACGTACCGTCTCGACTCGCTGTACTTGGACAGCCTCACGACTCGACGCAAGATTGAGCCGGTGAGTCGAGCGGCCGCGTTGGTGCGGGCGGCAGTGCAGGATCTTGATGACGCGCGCACGAGCAGCCGTGTCCTGGTGCGCTACCGCGGCGGGTCGTTCCAAATGAAGCACCTGGTGCGCTGGCTGGCCGCCCTCGACCCATCGGTCGCGCAGGCGCTGCCTCAGGCGACCGACGATCAGATCAATCAGTTCCTGAAGGTGGTGGTCCAGCGGCAGCTACTGCTCCAGCAGTCGGATTCCGCGGGCATCGCGCTGTCGGACGACGATTGGCGCCAGCTGCGCGCCCAGCACGATTCCGCGATTGGTATCCTCGGCTCGGTGCTGAACCTCACGCCTCAGCTGCTGCACGACTCGGCGTCGACCCCGGACGCGCGCATGGCCTTGGCCATGGCGCGGGTCCAGGACTACTTCGACCGCGTGGTCCACGGGCGGTCGCGCTTCTATCCGGTGCCACCGTTCTTGGGTGAGACGCTACGGGCTCGCGCCGAGTGGAACGTCGATCAGGCGGGCGTGAGTCGGGCGCTCGAGCGGGCCAAAGAGCTCCGCGCCACCGCCGACTCGCTCGCGGCGCCCCCGGGGGTCCCGCGGATGACGCCGCCGCCCCCATCGGGCGCGGTGGACACGACTCGGCGCCGCCGGTTGCAATAGCGATGCGCCCTCCTCTCGCCGTCAGCGCCATACTGGTGGCCGGGTGCGCGGCCCTCGCGGCGAGCGCGGCCGCTCAGGCCCCCAGCCCGATCGACCGGATCGTGGCGGTGGTCGGTGTGCGGCCGATCCTCGCTTCACAGATCGACGAGGAGATCGTCCGGTTCGAGGCGCAGGGTGGACAACTCCCGCCCGATTCGGCGGGGCGCGCCAAGATGCGGCGGCAGATCCTCGACCGCATGGTCGATGAAGAGTTGATCGTCCAGCAGGCGCAGCGGGACACCACCGTGAAAGTGACGGAGCAGGAGGTGCTCGACGCGGTCGAGCAGACCTACCAAAACGCCCGCAAGCAGTTCACCTCGGAGCTCGAGTTTCAGAATCAGCTGCGCCAGGTTGGCCTCGGGAGCGTCGAGGAGTGGCGGCGCCAGTTGGCGGACGATCAACGCCGGCGCATTCTCCAGGACCGGTTGTTCGAAAACCTGCGTCAGAAGGGGAAACTCAAACCGATCCCACCGACCGACGACCAGATGCACGAGTTCTGGGAGTCGAACCGTGCCCAGCAGCCGAAGCGTCCCGCCACGGTCTCGTTCCGGCAGATCGTGATCAAGCCGCAGCCCGACTCGGTCGCCAGAGCTCGAGCGTACCAGCTCGCCGAGTCGCTGCTGGTGGTGCTGCGACACGGCACGGACTTCGCGAGCGTGGCGAAGCGCTTTTCCGCCGACACCGCGTCGCGCGAACAGGGAGGCGAGCTGGGGTGGTTCCGGCGCAGCGTGATGTTCAAGTCGTTCGAGGATGTCGCGTTCCGGCTGCGGCCGGGTGAGATCTCCGAGGTGGTGGAGACGCCCTTCGGCTACCACATCATCAAGGTCGAGCGCGTGCAGCCCGCCGAGATTCTGGCGCGCCACGTGTTGATCACGCCGGACGTCACCCCCGCCCAGGTCGAGATCGCGCGGCGGCTCGCCGACTCCGTCCACGCGGCTCTCGCCGCGGGCGCGTCGTTCGATTCGCTCGCGCGCCGCGCCGCCGATCCGGAGGAGCCGAAGTTGGCGGAAGACGCGCCCCTCACGGAGATGCCGAAGGAGTACCAGGATCTGGTGGCGCACGACACGACGATGGGGCGCAAGCCGGTCATCACGGTGGGTGCCGGCTCACCCCGCCCCAAGTTCGTCGTGTTCGAGGTGACGCAGCGCCACCCCGAGGGGGAACTAGCCTTTGAGGACGTGAAGCTGCGGATCAAGGACATCCTCAGTAACGACCTCGCCATCCGGCATTACGTCGACCAGCTGCGCCACCAGACGTACATCGACATCCGCCTCTAACGCCGTGGTCCGCCTCGCCGTCACGTTGGGAGACCCGCGGGGGATCGGTCCGGAGGTGGTGCGCAAGGCGCTCGAGCAACCGCTCGATGCGGAGATTCGCATCGTTGGGAGCAAGGAGCAGGGAGCAGGGGTCGGCGAGATCGAAGCCGGTCGCATCTCGGGGCAAGCGATCGAAGCGGCGGCCCGCCTGGCGCTCAGCGGCGAAGTGGACGCGATCGTCACGGGCCCCGTGCACAAGCAGGCGCTGCACGCCGCCGGTTACCGGTATCCCGGCGTTACGGAATTTCTCGCCCACCTGGCCGGCGACATACCCGTCGCCATGATGCTCGCCGCCGACAAACTCCGCGTCGTCCTCGTGACCACGCACCTGCCGCTGCGCGACGTCGCCACCACGCTGACGACCGAGCGCGTCGTGCAGGCAGGTCGTATCACCGCGGAGGCGCTGCGCCGCTGGTGGGGCATCGCGGCACCGCGCCTCGCGGTGTGCGCGCTGAATCCCCACGCCGGCGAGGGCGGCTTGTTCGGTGACGAGGACGATCGGGTGTTGCGACCGGCGGCGGCCACGCTCGGCGCCGCGGGGCCGCTCCCGGCGGATACGGTGTTCGTGAAAGCGCTGCGGGGCGAGTTCGATGCGGTGCTGGCGCCCTACCACGACGTGGGCATGACGGCGGTGAAGGTCGCGGGGTTCGGGAGCGGGGTGAACGTCACCCTCGGCCTCCCATTCATCCGGACCGCGCCCGACCACGGCACGGCGCTCGATATCGCAGGGAGCGGGAAGGCGGACGCTCGATCGATGCGCGCGGCCTTAGACCTCGCGGTGCGCCTGGCGAGCCGGCGTTAGCCAGACGCGGGCCTTGCCGACGCGCCGCCCATCCATCTCCACGATTTCGAACGCGGCACCGCTCACCGTGATGCGGTCTCCGACTTTGGGGAGGCGGCCGAGCGTCCCGAACAGTAGACCGCCGATCGTGGTGTAGTCGGCGTCGTCCAGGCTGAGGCCGAACTGGCGGTTCACGTCGCGGATCTCGGTGCCGCCGCCGATCACGGGCGTCCCGTCCGCCCCGGCAGCTCCTTTGGGAGCGGGCGCCGCGGGACGGTCGTACTCGTCATAGATCGGGCCGACGATCTCTTCCAGCAGGTCCTCCATGGTCACGAGCCCGGCGGTTCCGCCGAACTCGTCGAGCACGATGGCGAGGTGCACTTTCTGCCGCTTCATGTCGGTCAGGACGTCTTCCACCTCGCGGGTGCCGGGCACGAAGAACCCGGGCCGCGCGATGTCCTTCACGGTGGCCGCGGTCGCGGCACGCAGTCCCTTCAGGATGTCCTTGGCGTGGACGCTGCCGACAATGTCGTCGAGCGATTCGCCGTAGACGGGATAGCGCGAACGCCCCGCGGCGGCGACCGCGTCCGCCGCCTCCGCGAGGGTGAGGCCGGCGGGAAGCGCGACCATGTCTGTTCGCGGCGTCATCACGTCGCGCGCGTTCTTCTCACTGAATTCGAATACTCCCTCGAGCATCCGGGCGTCGGCTTTACTCAAGCCGCCCGTCTTGCGACTCTGCTGCACGAGCATGCGGATCTCTTCAGGCGAATGCACGCGGTCGTGCTCGGGATTGCTGCTCTTGATGCCCATCAGCCGCACCACCCCGTTCGCGCTCCAGTTGAGGAGATCGGTCAACGGCCGGGTGATCCAAGAGAAGAAGATCAGCGGCGCGGCGATCCAGCGGCTCGTGCCCTCGGGGTAAGTGATCGCCCAGGCCTTGGGTGCCTGCTCCCCGAACACGACGTGCAGAAACGTGATGACCGCGACCGCGACGACCGACGCCACCCCTCCCCGCGTGAGAAAGCTGAGGGCTGCCGGGAGGGCCGCAAACCACTCGCGAAACAGGTGCGCGACGGTGTCCTCGGCCACGTAGCCGAGCAGAATGGACGCGACGGTGATGCCGAGCTGCGCGGCGGACAGCTGGCGGTAGAGGTCGTGCAGGGCCTGCTGGACGGTCTTGGCTTTGCGGTCGCCCCGCCGGATGAGCGCCTCGATGCGGGTGCGCCGGGCGGCGACGAGCGCGAACTCGGCCGCGACAAAAAACGCGTTCGCCGCGATGAGGACGATGACGGCGAGGAGGCGCAGGCCGAGCGACTGTATCGCAGGCTCGTGCATGGGGTTCGGAGGAACCTAGCCGGTGGCGACTCGACTTCAAGCACCACCCCTCACTAAGTTGTCCGATAGTGTGACTGACACCCCTTTCCTGCCGGCGGCGCAATGCGTGCATCGCGCGCCACTGCGCGCCGAGACCCGGCGCCGCCTCGCGCTCGCGCTCGGCATCACGGCTGTCGTGATGGTCGTGGAGGCGGCCGGGGGCTGGCTCGCCGGCTCCCTGGCGCTGCTCGCCGATGCAGGCCACATGCTCGCGGACGCCGCCGCACTTGGCTTGGCCTTGTTCGTCGCGCGCGTCGCCCAGCGCCCCGCGACACCCGAGCGCTCCTTCGGTCTCCTGCGGCTCGAAATCGTCGCTGCCCTCGTGAACGGCGCCCTGCTCATCGCCATCGCGATCGGCATCGGCATCGAGGCGTGGCACCGGCTGAAGGCGCCGCCGCAGGTCGACGGTCCGCTGCTGCTTGGGGTGGCGGGGGTGGGTCTCCTCGCCAATGTCGCGTCGCTCGCGATTCTGCACAGCGGGCATCAGCACTCCTTGAACCAACGGGGTGCGTACCTGCACGTCCTCGGTGACCTGCTGGGCTCCGTGGGTGCCCTCGCCGCCGGCGCGTTGGTCGTCACGACGGGGTGGATCCTGGCCGATCCCGTGATTTCGGTGCTGATCACCGTGCTCGTGCTGGGGAGCGCCTGGCGCTTGATAAAGGAAAGCACGGATGTCCTCATGGAGGCAACGCCCGACCATATCGCCCTCGGGGACGTCCACGACCGCATCGCGTCGGTGCCCGGCGTGGATTCGGTGCACGATTTGCACGTTTGGACGGTGACCAGCGGGGTGGTCGCGATGAGTGGGCACCTCGTGGTCCGGAATCCGACCGACAACCAGCCGGTGCTCGAGGCGGTGCAGGACCGGATGCGGGCCCTGGGAATCAACCACGTGACCGTGCAGATGGAGCGCGACCAAACGTGTGATTAGGCTTGTATTTTGCCGCCCCCCTCCCTATACTGCGCCCCTCATTGCACACACCATCACCCAGGTAGCTCCTTGAAGATCCGCAACATCGCCATCATCGCTCACGTCGACCACGGGAAGACTACGCTGGTGGACCAGATGCTCCGACAGGCGGGAGTGTTCCGCGCCGGTCAACAGGTGGCGGAGCGCGTTATGGATTCGAACCCGCTGGAGCGCGAGCGCGGGATCACGATCCTGTCGAAGAACAC
>WNFL01425146.1_pt5 | contig 26943 bp, 36 predicted proteins | sample 5400361 | NCBI WGS metagenome assembly WNFL01 (sample SAMN13153351, study PRJNA577476) | soil metagenome | isolation source: 40 cm soil on Douglas fir-dominated hillslope | place: USA:California | collected 2013-09-17
ATATTCTGATATATTATTTGGCAGTTGACTAGGTATAGTGATAGTTATAGCATATTTACATCAGAAAGAAGGTGAGAATATGAAAAAAAGACCATCAAACAAACCAATAAGAGAAGCCATTGAAAAAATTATAGGAAGAAAGTTGCCAAAGAGGATTGAGATTGATCATAAAATTCCACTTAAAGACGGCGGTAAGCATACACCTGGTAACATTCAGTTGTTAACCAGGAAGAAGCATCAAGTAAAGACGGCCATCGAGAATAGTCAGAGGACTAGAAGAAAACGAAAATGAAAACCACCATGCAAAGATTGGCTGACCATCATCTAAAGACTGATATGCTCTAGCAAGAATATATGTTGAGACAATTTGATAGGAACGATGGCATTCTTCCGGAAAAATTTGAATTAAAAGCAATAACTAAAAACCATTTAATCCACATCTAAGAGGCAGAACATCCGAAGAACGCTTAGAAACATTATCACTTATCAAAACCAGATTTACTCTTAGAAACAAAAACACTCAATCTATGATATTTCTGCCAAATCTTATCATTGCTAATTTGTTAATTAGAGCTTTTAGAGCCTCATAAAATGCAGTAGTTAATCGATAGTATGAATGATAATAATTCGCCAATTGGTTTGTATTTGCCCCATTATCAATAAACTCTAAATCGCGATAGTTCGCCTTAATCCGATACCAATAAAAAAAGGCTATCAAAGATACCTCAAGTCCAGTTATATAAACCAATACTTTTTGCTTGTCAGACTTTCTTCTGATATTAATTATCTTTTGAGTTCGTTTGAATTCTTCAATATCGTAATCGTAAAGTTTTTTAAATATCTGTGATAATCTTTCATCTAGGTTAAAGGATGTAGAACGAATGTTTGCCCCAGAAGTAGCTTTCCATTTTGCAATATTTACTGCTTGCCGTACATCATTAAAGGGCTGGACACTAAAAACCAATTCACCAGATTTAATATACGCAGTGAATTCCTTCAGAAGATTCCTATGAGTGGTGTTAAAGGCAATTTCTTCTCCAGTAATCAAATATTTTAGGACCAAAATCATGTTAAAAAGCAGATAGTACGATTTTACTGAAACCCATGAGACACAAACTTGAGAGAAATCTGGAGTTCCAGTAATTTGACGATCTTCACTATCTAAACTAAGTTTTGTAAGTTTGATTAGACCAGTTTTTTTACTAAGAGTTTTAGAAAATGTAATTTTTGACCTTACGTTTTTGTGATAGGTCAGTGATAAACCAGATGAAAGTCCGGATAAACAGTCGAGGTAGTGCTTGTGAGTAAGAAAATCAGGCGGTGTCGTCACAAAGCTATCTGGTAACTGATATCCAACTGGTAAAAAGTCATCCATATTAAAATAGAATAATAAACATATATACAGGATTCTAGCTCAAAAATGAGGACAATTACGACTTCTAAAGCAGGGTACATCAATATAGCAAAGTGAGGTGTTATAACGAAGTTCGGACCTATCTTCAACGAAACTTCTAGTTAATGGCTTACCGCTCGGCAAAGTTGCCTCGAGGTTCGCCAACCCCGCCTGCCGCGGGGTATACCGATCGCGCGACACCTCATCTCCAACTGCGCGCTTTTTTTAGTTATATTTTTCGAGCATAGTGTGCATATTGACACATCATTTAATTCCTGCTTTACTGAATATATATCCAAATATTACACGAAAGTTTATTTCTGTGAAATCTAATAATAATCAAATTGGAAATATTACCAAATTTAGGCTTGCCGAGTTATTTTGTGGCCCAGGTGGACTATCTTACGGCGCAAAATCAACAAAAGTAATATCACAAGACAAAACTTCTTATACTATTGAACCTGTTTGGGCAAATGATATAGACGAGAACACATGTAAAACTTATGCGCGAAACATCCATAACGGTGACAGATCAAAAGTTGTTTGTGCTCCAGTCGAAACTATTGATTTCAACAAGGTGCCATCATTTGATGTTTTGACTTTTGGTTTTCCGTGTAATGATTTTAGTGTTGTTGGCGAGCAAAAAGGTTTCAACGGTAAGTTTGGCCCTTTATATGGCTTTGGTGTCAAAGCCATAAATATACATAATCCAAAATGGTTTATGGCTGAAAATGTCAATGGTTTGCAAAGCGCAAACGATGGTAAAGCTTTTGAAAAAATATTAGAGGATTTGGAAGATGCCGGAGAGGGATATAGAATTACAGCTCATCAATATAAATTCGAAGAATACGCTGTCCCTCAAGCTCGTCACAGAGTAGTAATAATAGGAATTAGAAAAGATCTGGGGTTGGAATTTAGAATTCCAGCACCAATAACAGAAAACAGGTATATTTCTGTAAAATATGCAATTGAAAATCCACCAATTGAGAAAAATGCTCCCAATAACGAATTGACCACCCAATCAAAGGTAGTTGAAGAAAGGCTAAAATATATACCACCGGGAGAAAATGCTTGGTACTCTGGAATTCCCAAATATTTGCAACTTAATGTAAAAGGAGCAAAATTAAGTCAAATTTATAAAAGGCTTCACCCCGACAAGCCATCATATACCCTAACCGGAAGTGGAGGTGGCGGAACCCATGGTTATCATTGGAAAGAAAACAGGGCATTAACTAACAGAGAGAGAGCAAGAATTCAAACATTTCCCGATACTTTTGTATTTGAGGGCACAAAAGAGAGCGTCAGGAAACAGATTGGGATGGCTGTACCGCCTAAGGCGGCTCAAATTATCACAGAAGCTGTACTAAAAACATTTGCTGGTATAGATTATGATTGGGTTCCCGCAAACATCGCGTACAGAAATGGTAACAAAGATATATTATCTAAGCAGGAAGAAATGTTTGTGTTCGAACCTATTCTTATAGCATCTGTATAAGCTTTTTCCAATCCAACTTGTTCCTGTGAAGTTCACCAGATTTTTTTACAAACCGTGTTCCATCAAAAACTTGGCCAGGAATGGAATTAACCTCCACAAGTTCATCATATCCACACCACCCAACAACCTCGCAGGGAATATCTCTAAAATCAGGGAGCAAATCCTTATATTTTGAAAAGAGAGGTTTATCTCTCACTGCTTTCACGACCAAGTCTTTTGTCAATCTAAGAAGGTGATCGTCTGGAATGTCAGGTCGACAATAAATGTATACGTCAGATCTTCTTTCAGGGAGTTTTATTTCATTATCTCCGAGGACAAGAAAAGCGCTTTTTGGTTTAGAAGATTTAATTCCAACACCAATTTTTGGCTTTCTCATTTTTCCTCTTTCAAATACTCCAATAATGTCCTGAGGAACTATATTTGAATAAATATTAAAATCAAGCTCCACTTCGATCCCAAATTCTTTTCTTAGAAATTTCTTAACAGCAACCTCTCCGAGTTGCCCTTTAACCCAGTTGGTGATTTTTTGCCCAAACTCTCTTTGCCTTGAGGTTCCCCAATCTGAAACAACATAGCGGCGAAAGTGTTGTGCCAAAGCAAAGTCGAGGCAGAGAGCATAGTCATCGAAATTGAGTTTAACTGTACGCCATGCCAAGTCCTCTTTCCATAGTTTTAATTCATCTTCATCGAATAGAAATCTTTCTTTTCCTTTTCTCGGGAGGCAAGAAAATTCACCAGCGTTTTTGAAGTAATTTTCAAACGTTTTGTCGTCTAATCCCAAGAATTTGATTGCTTCAATTTTAGATAATGTTTTTGCCATTGCTTGTATTATACCCAATGAGTATCAAATCTATAAAGTTTTTCATCTTTAGTCATCCTTTGTATATGTATAGCTGAACAACTACATATTCATATAGGAAACATTATAAATTCAGTTTTCGCAACTCTCCGTCAATTCTGTTATATTCTGCTTCCGAAATATCACCACTTACTCCCCATCCGTTTGTAGTAATTTTTTTCGCTAATTTAATAGCCTCGAGAGCCCTAGGTTTCAATCTGTCTGGAATATCATCATAGCTTGGACGGTGTGTGCTTTTAGGGTAATCGGAATATTTTTCATAAAACATATTGATATCTTTAATATATTTATTATGCCCAGAAGGATATCTGGTATATATAACAAACTCTTTATTTTGAGCTCCTTTATTTACAATAAAATCCTGTTTAAACTTAGGTACGGCACTATAGTCATATACAAAAAAGCCGATCACTTCGTCCTCAGGGAATACAGTAGATCGAGAAATCACCACAGCACCTAACGAAATAAATTTTTCTGGGTGAGTAATCTTTAATGCATCCGCAAAACCAGAATCTATCCGACATAGCTCTTTCAGCTCTTCGGGGTACGGTTGCATTCTAATAATGAGATCTTTAATTGATGGCATAACTAAAGGTAAATTATATCCTATATTACATAGTTTTGCGTTGGTGGTTCTTTTGACTCGCCTCGACGGGTTCTTCGAGCCAATTGATGGTGAGCCAACTCAGACAATAAACATGGAGTTTATTCGATATCTGTTCTGGATGGATCTGGAAATAAAAATGGTCTAAAAGTTTTAAGTATTGTTTGGGCATAGTTCAGTAAATGAGCATATGGGAGTGGAATTTCATTCACCTGACGATTCATTAAATCAATAATATGCCTGTCAACATCTTTAAAGTCTCTACCTTTATCGGCAGTGTCATCATAATTAATCGGATGTGTTCCACCCAAAATATTCGCACATCTATCAATAAACATACTTCTTGCTACCCCTTTTCTTACCGGTTTACCATTGACCATAAGTTTCAGCTGATGAGCTTCATCACCGAACCAGTTTGAAAAAGATCGAACTTCCTCTCTTTCTTGATTGAATTTTTCTGATTTCCACAGGTTCCTAATTTCCTCAGGGCCAATTATTCTATTATGTACTACAGACTTACTAATAAATATTCCCTTATGTTTTAGTTCGCCTAGAAAATCATCGGATTCACTTCCTTGTTGCTCTATCCTTTTTCTTGTCTTGGTTTTTGTATTGTATGGAAAAACTAGTTGCCACCCGAGACTATCAATATTCTTAGCAAGCTGAACCCAGTTTCTAAGACACGCCGCAAGATCCCTCATGACATGTTCAGACCATTCATGACCCTGATCCTCTACATGCCTATTGAGCCTATTATATTCAATCTTTACTTCTTCTATTAACTCCATTTTTTGTGAGCCAGGTATCTCTAAGATGGAACACCCTTCAAACGTACCTAGAACGAGTCTATCGTCAAATGAGGTCCCTTAATATTTTCCCGCCTGAGCCTGCCTATTCCTACTCGCTAGTAAGTTAAAGACTTACCTCACCATATATGGAACTAATGGGGGACACCCCGGATGAACTTCGTTCTTACTGGCTAAGCGACCGTACCTTACCTTTTGCGATGTATCTCTAAACAGAGAACCCCAAAAGTATATCGAATCAGTTACCACCATTTAAACCAAAGCCTTAAGATTTCAACAACTTGAATAAATGAAAGGACGGTAAATACAGTAGCAACAAAAGTAAGTTTCATGCCAGTTGCTTGTAACTCTGAGTTCTTTGTATCTAACTCCTTTATAGTTTCTGTAAGGTTACCTATGCAAGTTATTGTATCCAATCGACTTTTGTCTACCTCAGACTCAAGTCTAAATAACGAGGAAACGAGCGAGGTCATAGATCTAATGACATATTTATCTGGACCGCTAGCAACATTTGCTTGACTTTCTAGATTCTCTAAATCAGTCTCCACGGTTCTAATAATTCTCGCTTTACCTTGAGGCATAGACGTAATTATACATTTCTAGGCATAGATCAGGAGATTACGACAATTTGTTATTTCTTTTCCATCTTAAAGACTTTGAGCAAAGCTTTTCTCTACACAAACGTAATGTCTATAATAAAAATTATGGAAGGACAACAAAACTCCAGCCTAACTTTAAAAGAAAAGAGGTTTGTTTCTTATTGGACCGAGCTTGGTAATGGAACTCAAGCTGTAAAAAAAGCCGGGTATAGGGTGGCAAACGATAACGTGGCGGCAAATTTAGCTTGGAGATTGCTAAGAAAAGCAAAGATAAAAACATCAGTTAGCGAGAAACTTAATGTTTTTGGAATCACAGAGGAGTACAGATACGAAAGATTAAAGACTATTTTGGAAGGTAGCAACCAATCTCTTGTTCTTAGGGCGTTAGAATTACTTTGGAAAATAGACGGAACTACGATTTCGGCATCCAAATATATTGAAGATACACCACTACCAGTTCCCATTATGGCTGGTACTTCCAAAGTTTGAGTGTAGGAATATTGGAATAGATTATGGAATAATACATTCTGCGAGTAAAATATCCCCAATGGCCAGAAGTCTTTTTTTTAAATTAAAAACGAAAACAGGTAACGATTTAGAAGTGTTTAGTGATTCTGGTCGTCCTCCTTACCCTCCTCTTTTCATTGCGTCATCCAGATCAGATATAAATAGCAAATTGGGGGCTAACAACGAAAGAGCGCATCCCGACAGATTTTATAATTGCCACGGATTGACATTGGTTAGTAGACTGGGTTGGTTTGACACGGATAATAACATTCTTAGCATCTTAAGAGATAATGGTTTTCGACTTAAAGCGTCTATTTCGGATATAAGAAGGGATAAAATATCAGCTTCAAGCAATATCGTTGCCGGAGATATTGTAGTTTACAAAGAACCATCCGCAGGAGGGTTGGTGATCACTCATACCTGCACCATTTACGAAGTACGTCGACATACCAGGCAAGGAATCATCTCTGTGGATTTACGAGTGTTGAGTAAATTGGGAGAAATGGGAGAATATTTTCACGAAATAAACAATAAGTACATCATGTCTATTTATGGATCTATAATAGAAGTGTGGTCAAATTCCGTCTAGAAACCTCCAATGGATGATAAATTAAAAGCACTAAACGATTTTTTCTCTTTCTTTGAGAGTAGGGAGTCATTCACAGAACTCTCTTTAATCAACACTCTTTCCAGTCTTGTATTACACATAAGATATTCAACCGTGTTCTCTAACGCAAAGAACACAGTCATAAGCAATCAAGAAACAGGTATTCCAATTGTCATCGAACGTGTTGAGAAATTATTGAACGAGAGGACGGTAAGGAAGTATCGTAATGGATACGACGGTGCGTTGGCGGCCGACATATTGCTTTTATCCGAAACCTCAACTAAAGGGACTGAACTGCTAATTGAAAAGATTACATCTAAGCGTCTAGAGAATCTATGGTGGACCAACTTAATGGTAGAATATGCCAAAAAGATAATTACATCCACAAAAAGTTTAGAGAGCGATTTGAAATTTGATGATGTCGAATACAAATCTGCCATCAAAGAAGAAATATCTTCATCCCAAACAAAAGTATTACATAATTCAATTACCTTTATATAAATATGGCCAAACTAATTTTTTGTTTAGTTACTGAAAATATAATAACGGATACCTCGACAAACCTGATTTCTGCTATAAATATTGTTGAAAGACTTCAAGGAGCTGTTATACCAGGCATTAAGCCATTACTTTATCTACTGTTACAGTGGAATAAAGAGACCTCTTTTGATCAACCAGAAAGATTTACGTTCAAGATTAGAATAAAATACCCCACACTTGGATACTTAGATAGTCCTGTTGGCATAATAGATGCTGAGATACCTGCAGATAAAAGCAATCTTAGATTTGTTTCAAGAATCGAGGGAATGCCACTTAGAGAAGTAGGTGTTACGGAATTTGAAATAAAACAAAAAATAAACGAAGGATGGAAAAAAGTGGGAAGTTTCCCGGTTGAAGTAAGAATCACACCATAACTCTCCAAATATGTCGCTTACGCAAGTAGTGTAACAAGAAGCCTAGAAACAAATTCATCCAACTTTTTATAATCTTTAGTAATAATCTTCTTCACACCTCTTCCTAAAAGGGCATTATTATATTCCGGCACCGAAGAGATTCCAATCACCTTATCCGCTCCAAATTTTTCAATATCTAGGGTGTGGAATGACCCACAAAGAGCACAATCTCGATCCAGTAGTATTAAGTCAAAAGTCATATCAGAAGGGTTTATAAGTCTTTCTACTTGCTCATAAGTACTAAGAACGACTGGCACGAAGTCAATCTTTGTTTCTAAGAGGACTTTAAAGATTAAGGATAGTGTTTCTAGATCATCTTCAAGAATTAATATGTTCATCTTCATTTATTCTATTATTCAACTAAACGAAAGTTGCTTGTGGGGGTTTGAAACCAAAGAGGTATCTCTTTATTGGGACCGAGAAAAAGTATCTCGCCTTTACCTAATAGTGTTTCTGCTCCTTTGGTCCCCAATATCACTTCAGAGTCTTCAGCGCTTGTTGTTTTAAAGGATATTCTTGTAGGAAAACATTCTTTCAAACTATTTGTAAAGATGCTTCTTGAAGGTCGAGAGTCGCACATGACAATATGAATCTTAGTTTCATCACTATTACTAGTTAAGCTGTTAATCAACAGCTCAAATCTTTCACGGTCCTCATAGGATATATCGGAAAATGTGTCAATGATAACTACGATGTAAGGAAAATTCTTGTCCTTAGACACCAATCTGCTTAGTCTCTCTTTATTGATCTTATCTAATCCATCGAGAATAGCCTTAGGAGCAGTTTGAACTGGCATTAATAAGTGGGGTAAATTATCATAGCCAGTTAGCTCTATCTTCTTGGGGTCTGCCAAGAACAGTCTTAATTCAGCTGGAGAGCGACGATCTGTTAATGTTTTAATCAGGACATGATTAAAGTTAGACTTACCTGACCCGGTTTGTCCAGCAATGAGAATATGTTTTAAATCTACTAGTGACTCAGTATGATCCTTTCCAACAGAGTCTTTTCCCAGAAGAATTGGTAAGACAAGGCCAGATTTTTTATTCATCTGGGTATCTTGTTCATATACCTTTATCTCTTAAACAAAACTTATATTCAATGTCAGTTGATTGTCTCCAATGTTCTTTAGCTGGCATCTCTGGTCTTGCTATCTTGTACGTCTCAACAGTGTGTTTGTGTAAGTAACCGCAATTCAACGATACTTCTTCGATTAAACGCTCGCTCACCGAATCACAATTATCTATGATTCCCTTTGCTAGTAATTCCTTTTCTGTCATTGCTGGCTTGGCTGGTTCATATCCAACCATCTCTTTAACCCACGAGCAGTCATGTCTAATTCTCGATGGTCGATACTGGAACCAATAAAACAATAATGATCCTATTGTTGTTAAAACGACGATGGTGACAATTAGTAGGGAAGCAAGCATTTTTTTCTGTATCATTTTTTAATCTACTACTGTGGATTTACGATATTTAGAATATGTGAAGCGATCGTAATCGTCTCTCATGTCTGACCTTCCCTTAGACTTAAAGAAATTAAGTAGCAAAACGACTAAAGACAGGTTCCATCCTATTACATACATGGGGTGGTAAAGCAGACTATGTAAGTAGGGACTGAAGGCATCAAGAATTAAATAAACAGCTACCCAAACTCCAAACCACATACCAGAAACCAATATATGACTAGGAATAGCCATAAATTTTATTTTTCCTTTAAAAAAAAGATAAGTTGATCTTGGTAGGCTGTAAATCAGGGGAAGCCAGAATTGAGCATTAATGAACGCACCAAGAGCAAATCCCACAAACAATAGCGCCATGGAGAGTAGAGTATTCATTACCAAAATTTTAACATGATTTAGGTACGAAATGCTAGTTATTGACTGTAGATGATGCTGACTATAGACATCAAACTGGCTGAATGAAAGCGACGCCTACAAGAAAGAGATTGGGAATCAAAGTCAGAAAACTCAGGGAAGCCATTGGTATATCTCAAGAAGAACTAGGTTATCGAGCCGGAGTACATAGAACATACATTGGAGCTATTGAACGAGCTGAACAAAACGTTTCTGTTGATAATATCCACAAGATAGCCAGAGCACTTAAGGTTTCGGCTGACGAACTATTGAAGTAATTTTTCGAATCGACACACTCTTCGTCTCAAGTTATTGAGTGAGTTTTTACACGCTTTGAGAAAAAGTTAATTTGGATATAAACAGGATAGTTTTCCGCCGCTTTTAAGGAATCAGGCTAATAAGCCCTCTTTTTGTAAAAGTAGTTTGCGTTTAGGCACGAACTGCTACTAGTGTTCAACTAAAATCGTTTTCTAAACTTGCACTATGACTCGATTAATCGATAAAAAGAAGTGCAAGCAAGTTCTTATAGACCTTTACTGGCATCATTTCCTTAGGATTGTCGGCGCAAACACAGGAAGAAGTATCAGAAGTCTTGTAGAAGAGGCTTTAATTTCTGCGTACGGCAAGGAATCCGCCAATTACCAATTGCCCTCCCGCCAATGAAACTCAACAAGCGAGAAATATCGGCGGCATCTAATCTAACGAACAGGCCTAAAAACTTCGTGCTCATCATTTACGAAAACAGTTCTTTTAAAAGTCCAATGATTAAGAGGATCCAAACCAAATCACAGAACAAATTTTCTAGAAGACTGAAGCTAATTCCAAATCAATCTTGTGTGTTTCTCAAGGTGTTCTATGTCGGTGGTGGATGGAATGATGGCTATTACAAAAATAAGACTGACTTAATGTTGGCGTACAAGGCGTTTATCGAAAAATGATCAACCGTCACCGATCACCAATATTCACGATAAGTAACAACATAAAACCAGTTTATGGTGAACAAATCGAACAAAAAATGAGAGTGATCGCTAATTATTTAATTGATCGAATGTTAGTTGCACAAGAGGACGCTATAAAAAACGGGTTGCATGTCAACAAAGAAAAAGGTACCCTTATTATGGAACACTAGATAAGTTAACTTAACTTCAACATGGAGATTGATAGAGAGAAGATATATGCAGTTGGAACACTAAGAGTCTCATCAACAAAGCAGGGACTTCAAGGTGATTCTCATGAAGACCAGAAAAAACAGATTGAAGGCAAGGTCGTTCAGATGTCAGCAGTTCTTGGTAAAGAAGTAATCATCATTAAGTGGTTCAAATTTACTGAATCAGCTAGTGGAGCCTTTGATACACAACCGCTCAATGAGGCGATAGATTACTGTATCAATCCAAAGAATAGAATCAGATATTTCGTATTCAAAAGTATCGATCGAATGACTAGAGGGGGTTCAGTTATTTATTCTCAACTTAAAAGTAAGTTAGCTAAAGCAGGGGTAGAATGCGTCGACTCATATGGAGTAATTGGGATTAATAAAGTAAATACTCTAGCGTATTTAGGTCTTGAGTATGATTGGTCCATATTTAATCCAACCTCAGCAAATGAACTTGCTGTAGCAGAGCAATCTAAGGATGAGGTGCGTACTATTCTTACTAGAATGATCGGGGCAGAAATTAATTATGTAAGACTTGGATATCGAGTCCGCCAAGCACCGCCTGGATATGAAAATACCAAGATTGAAACACCTAATGGTGTAAGAGTAGTACTAAAGGCTCACAATATTGAGGGGAAGTGGTTTAAAAGAATGTTTGAATTGAGAGAACAAGGAAATTTATCTGATAAAGAAATTGTCACAGAAATCAATAGTCTGGGATTCAAATCAAGATGTATAAGAAAACACGATCCAAATGATAGAACAAAGATAATCGGACATGGAGGTGAAAAACCATTAACAGTCAAGCGTCTACAAACGTACATCAAAAATCCAATTTATGCAGGAATAAACGCTGAACGTTGGACTCAAGACAAACCAGTTAAGGGCAGATTCCAAGGGCTCGTATCTATTGAAATTTTTAACAAAGCTAATAGGGGAGCCTTAACCATAGTCGAAGAGGGTGATCTGGTTCATATATATAAAGGTAAGCCGCCATTATGGCAACTTAGAAAACAGAAAGATAATCCAGATTACCCATACAAAAAGCAGGTCTTATGTCCCTTGTGTGAGAAACCTTTGTTGGGAAGTGCTCCAAAGAACAAGGCTGGTAATCACATACCAAGGTATCACTGTGACAGAGGACATAAATACTGGAGCAAAAATCGCATCGAGTTTAATAAGGCAATAAAGTGTTTTGTTGAGAATATAGAATTTAGTGAAGAATATAGTAAACGATTCCAAGAAATAGTATTAGAAGAATGGGATAAGCGTAAAGAACATATTAAAGATGACTCTATAACAGCGGAAAGGCATGTCCTCAAGCTAAAGGAAAAGCAAAAGTTAATTAAAGAAAAAATAATGCAACTGAGCTCACCAGCAACCATCAAATCAATGGAAGAAGATTATGATAGGCTAGACGAAGAAATAGCTCAAGCAATGCAAATAAGAGATAAACATGAAGATGAAGCTATTGGAATACAGACCTTGATCAACTATACGAATTACTTTATGGAACACTTTGAGGATTTAGTATTGGGAGGCACGAATCCTTTACAAAATGCTTCTTTATTTGGACTGGTATTTGACGAAGTACCAACATACGACGAAGTTCTTAATGGAACACCTAAATTAGCGCCTATATTCAAGCTAAATGATAATTACTCTAAGGACAAATCCTTGCTTGTGACCCCGGCGGGACTCGAACCCGCGATATTCAGGATGAAAACCTGACGTCCTAACCACTAGACGACGGGGCCAACGGTGGGTCAGACGAGACTCGAACTCGTGACACCCTGCTTAAAAGGCAGGTGCTCTAACCGACTGAGCTACTGACCCAACAAAAACACTTACGCACCTATTTTATCATTCGCCGGCTTCAAATAAAACCGAAATTAGCTCTTTGCCACAAAAATACCCGCCTGAGTAGGCGGGTAAGCTGTTAGGGTCAATAATTACTGAAGAAATCGAAGTGATATTCGTCGTGGTATTCCTTGGCAATCTGATTAAACTTTTGGACCAAAAAAGGCGTTATTATGAGGACGTCGGCTACAAAATGAAGGAACATCACCCCCAAAAGACCAACTTGAGGCAAAGCTAGAATAAAAACCATTCCTGCTATCCAGGCGTAGACTACTCGATATGTCAGGCGAATGTCTGGCAAGCGCGTTTCCTGACTCACCACATGTATCAGTGCAAAGATAGCATTGGACGCCATCATAGCTAAGAAAACGATTGGTACGTAAAAAGTGGCTGCTCCAAAAACTAACCAACTAGGAATGAAACTGACCAACACCATCGGATCAAATTTGAACCAATAACAAATTATAGTGATTACTAGCTGGAAAACCATTACCCAACCAAAACGAAAGTTTAATTCTTCACTAGTACCAGCATTTAAAGCCCGCAGAGAAGCATAAAAAAGAGCTGACCAGTTTCGGTGTTTCATTTGAGCGATCTCTTTGCTGTCTATTGGGCTTAGTTCTATTTTTTCTTCTGGCTTGATCTTATGGACTATGAAATCAACCATGAAAGTAAACAGTACCATTCCAACAAAGATTATCACTAGGCCAAAAGACCAATTATTCAACAATGGTGCCGGAGTAAACCAGGAATATCCATCAATGTAGGACCAATAAAAGAAAACTAGAAACAAAATGTCTGTTGAGACAGAAAAAAATAGTTTGATTAGACATCTTAAATAATATTTAAACGTCAGATCCAACGGCTCATCCATTCGGATATTGCTCCACCAGTTAAAAATTCTTAGTACTAACGGTATAACAAAAAAGATGATCAAAACGACCATTTTCCACAAATCGAACACGGCAGCCTCCTTAGAATTTTAAGGTGATAAACTAATAGCCCATATTATGCCTTATCCTTGTGTACAATGGAAGCTATGAAAGTACTCGGTATTGATCCAGGCACGGGCAGACTGGGGTGGGGGATAGTTATTCACGAAAAGGGGACTGATTCTCTGGAGATTTGTGGCTGTTTTGAAACCAAAGCGAACACGGAACTTCCCGTCAGGCTAGAAAAAATCTATCTTTTCTTATCAAAAAATATCAACCTGACGCGGTTGCTGTCGAATCGTTATTTTTCGCCACCAACGCTAAAACCGCTTTCGATGTCGCTGCTGCCCGCGGGGTTATCCTTTTGGCTGCCCAGCAAGCCCATCTGCCTATTTCTCAATACACTCCTCTCCAAGTAAAATCTTCCATTGTCGGTTATGGCCAAGCCGAAAAAACCCAAATCCAATTTATGGTCACCAAAATTCTCCATTTAAAAGAAATACCCAAACCCGATGATGCTGCCGATGCCGTCGCCATCGCCCTCACCCACGCCTTTCGGGTTAGATAGGGGTCATGCTAGAATGGGTAAATGATCGGTTATCTTGAAGGCGAAATCAAATACTCTACTCGCGGGAAAGTGATTCTTTTTGCCGGCGGCGTTGGCTTTAATGTCAATCTTCCCGTGAGTCTCACTTTTCTCCCAAAAGATAGAGCAGAGCTCTATATTCATACTCATCTCCGAGAAGACAATTTATCCCTTTTTGGTTTTGCTACCCCAGAAGACCTGGATTTATTTGAACTTTTAATTTCCGTTTCCGGAGTCGGGCCCAAGATTGGTTTAGCTATTTTTGCTCAAGCCACTACCGAAAATATTATTAAGGCAATTCAATCCAGTAACCTAAACTTTTTTACGGCTATTTCTGGCGTCGGTAAAAAAACTGCCCAGCGTTTAATTCTTGATCTCAAATCCAAAGTCGGCAAAGGGGAGATCAATATGGAGAATTTAGAAGGAGCTTCCGAACTGGTTGATTCTTTGGTTGGTCTTGGTTTTCAAAAATTTGAAATTGCTTCTGTCATCTCTGATATTGATAGTTCCTTACCTTTGGCTACTCAAGTTAAAACCGCTCTAAAACTGCTCAAAAAATGACCAATGCTCCCGAAGCCTTAACTATTCGCCCCACTTCTTGGTCAGAATTCACCGGCCAACCTCAAGTGGTCAAGTCCCTCCAAATCGCTATTTCTGCCGCCAAGTCCCGTCAGGAACCAATGGAACATACTTTACTTTACGGCCCTCCTGGCCTGGGTAAAACCACTCTAGCCCACATTATTGCCGGCGAGATGGGTGTAAACCTCAAAATAACTTCTGGGCCGGCTTTAACCCGAGCAGGGGACCTTGCTTCTATTTTGACCGCCCTCGAACCCGGTGATGTTCTTTTTATCGATGAAATTCACCGTCTCAACAAAACTGTTGAAGAGGCGCTCTACCCAGCCATGGAAGACTACGCCATTGACATTATCCTCGGCAAAGGACCAGCCGCTAAAAACCTTCGTCTTGATCTTAACCCTTTTACTTTAATCGGCGCCACTACTCAAGCCGGTCAAATTAGTTCACCCTTACGTGATCGTTTTGGGATTGTTCATCGGCTCCGTTTTTACCTCCCCGAAGAACTCCAGGGTATTATTCTCAAAGCCGCCAACAAACTTCACCTTAAACTCGATCCCGAATCGGCCTTAGAAATCGCCAAACGCTCCCGAGGTACCGCCCGCATTGCTCTCAAACTTCTTCGCCGGATTCGAGATTACTCCCTAGTAGAAAATAACTCCATCGTTAGCCCGGAAAATACCAAAAAATCCCTCGAATTCTATCAAGTGGATGAGGAAGGCTTGGACGATACCGATCGCCGTCTTCTTTTGGCGATCATTGAGCAACATGCCGGTGGTCCTGTCGGCCTCGAAACCCTGGCCGCCCTCATTTCCGAGTCCGTCATTACTATCACCGATATTTACGAACCTTATCTCCTTCAATCTGGCTTTTTATCCAAAACCACTCGTGGCCGCGTCGCCACCGCCAAAGCCTACAGCCATCTCGGCCTCTCCAAAAAGTAGCACGACCTGATATACTATAGGAAAATTGCTCTTTGAAATTTTCCTGTTCAGAAAGGATTTTCGATGAAAAATATGAGAAATGTTGGTGCCCTATTGCTTTTTGCCGGTTGTCTTCCAGGGGTTTACCTTCTGGTAGTCCTCTTATCAGGAGGAATCACCGGACAATCCGACATCTATACCACCACTTGCTTAATAGTTACTTTATTTGTCCTGGCTTGGACTGGTCACTGGTTGCTGACCCAATACACAAACAGTCAAAAAGACTTTGATAGCTTATCTCAAAAACTCTTAAGCTATGGATTTCGCCAGTTTGAAACAGTCCCGGTCACTATTTACGGACAGTTTGGTTATTTTGAAGACTACGGTTTCGAGCTGCACTCTCAAAAAATTACCATCTCTCAGTCCACCCGGGATGAGGAGTTTGAGAAGGCTAATCCCCTTCGCTTCACTTGCTATTTTGATCATCAGAAACACCTGGTGCTTGTCAAAGACGATTTTCTCAATTGTGCCTATGTCTTTTTCAAATAGAGTTCATATGAAACAAATCCGTCTACTTGGCTTAGCCCTGAGCCTGATTTCTCTTTATTTTTTGATCAATTTTATTTGGGCTTTGATCTGGGGCTTGATCTCTCAACCCTCAAACTTCACTTTACTGGTTTTCACTCTGATTTTGGCACCGATACCGACGCTAATCCTGGGTTACTACATCCTTTTCGGTTTTTTGTTATTCAAAATGACGTTCAAACCTGAGAGAAACTCTATCGATATAGTCGAAGTTTTTGAAGAAAACCACCAACCCGCCCTACCCGGCAGCCCGGTTTTCAAATACCAATATCACGGAAAAAACTATATTTTTCTGCCCCAAACAAAATTTAGCTTTCGGGATTTATTCCCGGCTCGTTTTTTGTCCGTTTCGGATAAGCAACGGAACACCCTTCTTGTCTACGATAGCCTGAAGCAGATCTGGTTAATCGATATCACAAGTCCAAATAAGGAGACATGAAATGACTTATTGGAAAATTCGCGGCACCATCTTGCTTTTTCTGGGAACACTTTCTGGCGTCTATTTTCTTATCGACTCAATTCGTCAATTCTCTCAGGTCTTGGCCTTAGGTGCCGCTGGCCTTTTTCTTCTCTTCTTTACTACTTTAATGATTCTTATCTACCTCCGAATCGGTTTTCTCGGCGCCATGGAGCTTCATGCAGCTCAAAATCCTGAAACCAGTTTGTCCAAATATCAAGAAGCCATGTCCAAAGCCGGATATTCTCAATTTACCAACCTTAGTGTTTACAATGAAGACGGTGAAAAAGCTTTTCCCAAAGATCAAAATCTGAAGTACTCACATCAAGGATCAGAACACCACCTAGAAAATATTCTCAGAATGAACCCCGATCTACCGTCTAACATTCGTTTCAAAAATATTTACGATCCTGGTCAAAATGCTATTTTGGTCTACGATCGATTTAAGTATTCTTGGATAATTTTTTACAAATAACTTTACACCCCCGCTAACCCGGGGGTGTTTTTATATGTCGTATAATCTTTCCTGTGCCTTTTTTTGCTTTCCTTATCAATCTATTTCTCTTTTTAACCGTCTCCACTTGGGCCAACGCCGCCTACGATCCCGCCACGGTTCCTAATAACAAAATTGGTCTGCATATTCTCTTTCCGGATGAGATTAGTGCGGCGGCCAAAATCGTTAATAACCATGGCCAAGGTGCCTGGGGCTATGTCACCATTCCACTTCAGGCCACTGATCGCAATCGAGACAAATGGCAAGAATTTTTAGATAAATGCAAAGAATTCAAAGTGATCCCTATCATTCGGGTGGCCACTGTGCCGGAAGGTTCCCACTGGTCTGAACCAGACAATTTTGACCTAGTTGATTTTGCTAATTTTTTAAACGATCTTCGATGGCCTACGGAAAATCGTTACATTATTATCTTTAACGAAGTCAATCGGGCTGATGAGTATGGTGGCATCGTTAGTCCAGAAAACTATGCCGACATTTTAAGCAATGCCATTGATATTTTTAAAAGCAAGTCACCTGATTTCTTTATCCTACCAGCCGGCTTAGACAATGCCGCTATTAATACCAGTCACTCCATCAACTGGCGTACCTATCTGGAACGAATGCACCAAAAACAGCCTGATCTTTTTAACAAAATCGACGGTTGGACTTCTCATGCTTATCCCAATCCCGATTTTTCTTCTCGACCGGATATCTCCGGTGTCAATAAAATTAATTCTTATCTTTTTGACTTGCGTTTTCTCAGTAAATTTACCAACAAAAAATTGCCCATCTTTATCACCGAAGCTGGTTGGTCAAATCGTTATTTAAGCGAGCACCAAGTGGCTCTCTACTATCAATATGCTTTTAGCAAAGTCTGGTCGGATCCCAATATTGTTGCCGTTACTCCCTTTCTTCTTAGTGCTCAAGACGGTCCCTTTCAGCAATTCAGTTTCCTCAAAAAAAATGGTGACCCCCGAGAATTTGCCGATGCTTTGGCCAGTTTTGCTACCATTGGTGAGCCGCTTAAACCGAATGTTATCGCGCCGATAAAAATTGTCTTATCGACAGAGACCACTTCCACAGCAGCTGTTTTAGGAACAGAAATAGATTCACCTACCTTGCTTAAAAAGCTCTACAATAATTTATTGACTCTTATCGGCATACTTAGTAAATGATTATTATTCACGGCGAAGATAAATCTCTTTCCTATAAACGGTTAATGGAGTTGGCTGAGAACTTCAAGGCTAAACAAATTGAAGTTTTGATTCATGATGCCAATGAATTGGAGATTACTTCTCTTCGGCAAGAAATTTCTTCCACTAACCTCTTTGGCACTGTCAAGTGTCTCATCATTAAAAATCTTCTTTCTTCAACCAAATCAAAATCTAAAGATCAGCTAATCTCCCTTGTTTCTACTGCCGACAGTCAGGAAATCATTCTCTACGAAAGTAAAGAGCTTTCCGCCACCGCTTTAAAACCTTTCCTTCAAGCCAAGATTGAAAATTTTAAAGTCAATCCCTTAATCTTCAAATTTCTCGACACCCTTCGTCCCCAAAATCAAAGACAAATCAATCTCGGTTGGAAAAAACTTTTAGAAGAGGGGATTGAACCGGAATTTGTTTTTGCCATGCTTACTAGACAGACACGCCTCCTCATCCAGGCCAAATCTGGGCCGTCTTATTTAAAACTGGCTCCTTATCCACTTCGGCTCATTTCTTCGCAAGCCACCTTTTTCACCTTAGATCAGTTACTTAACCTCCACCATCAGCTTTACCAAATTGATTTAAAAATAAAGACCGGCACCTCACCAGTAGTCATCGAACACCTTCTTGGTAATTTTCTTCAAAAAATTTAAGATGTAAAATATCCTATGCCCAAAAAAGAAAAACTAAACTATGCCTTCATCGACGCCGCCAATTTATTTTATGGTGGTGAGCGCAGTCTTGGTTGGAAAATGGATTACCAAAAGCTCTTTAATTACTTAAAGAAAAAATTTCAAGTTTCTAAAGTCTTTTATTATGCCGGTTTGGATACCGAAAACTACAAACCAGCTGAAGGTAAAAGTATCAATCTGGAAGATTTGGTTAAATTCCTTGAAGGCAGACTCAAAGACGCCGATGCTACTGACGCTCAAGTACTGCTTTTGGAAAGATACATCCAAAGAGCTAAGTTTTACCAAAAATTAGCCGAGTTTGGCTACACCCTCAGGATCAAACCGGTCAAAGTTTTTGAAAATGACGAAGTCACTATCCGAAAAGCTAACTGCGATGTCGATCTTACTTTCGATCTGATGCGTTACCTATCTCAGTACTCCGGTTTAGTCGTCCTGTCCGGTGATGGGGACTTTGCCCCCATTCTCGAATATCTCAAGAAAAAAAAGAAGACCATTACCATTCTAGCCAGAGGCAATCGGACCGCTAAGGAAATTCGCCAGCTAGCCGGGGATAAATTTATGGACTTTACCTATCTTCGCGAACAGCTCAGAGTGAGCTAGAACTAAAAGAGGCACCCATTTAGGATGCCTCTCACGTTTAGTAGGGTTATTATAGCAAATTTGACGCCAAACTGCTGAAGTGTTAGCATATCCAGGTACCTTTCAACCCATTCCCAGCTCAGGAGGAACATGATTAAAAGAAGCCTTGTTGAAACAATCGCCAGTCTCAAGCCAGGTGACCAATTTATTATCCACCCTGGCGAAGGCCAGCCTGCCGTTGATCGGGACAAGCTCGTGACCGTCTGGATGAATATCGAGTCCAAAAAAATCATTACCATTGATGGCATCGTCGTCAGCCCCGAGTACAACAGCGAAATTATTCCTACTGGTACCCGTCTCCTCGAGTTGCCTTCACTTAAGGCAAGGTCAGTCTGGCAGCAAATCCAGGCTACCATGACTGCTCCAAACTTTAATGGTCGTTTCGAAAACTTCGATTCCGAGCCTGAATAGGCCTCTGACCCCCGATTAATCGGGGGTCTTTTAATGTGTGCTATAATAACCCATAATTGTTCTTAGACCAGAGCTGTTAGCTCTCACGATAGACTTCCTTCCGATTGTCTAGCTTGTATTTTCTAAAGGACAATCGGGGACATTCCCCATAAACACAAATGTATAATTCTCGCCCATCTAGTGGCCGTGGTGCCTCATACCGTGGCTTTAATCGTCGTCCTACCAATTCCTTTGGTGGTCACAAAGCACGTTTTTCGCCTAAATCTCTTGATCCGAGACTTTTTGTGCGTGCCGCCACCCCTGAAATCGAAACCGAGGTCAAAATTAATCATACTTTTTCTGATTTTGGTTTACACCCTCAGGTTCAAGAAAATATTAAAGCCAAGGGCATGAACACCCCCACTCCCATTCAAGATCAAACCCTGGAACATGGCTTGATTGGCAAGGATGTCTTGGGCTTAGCTGATACCGGTACCGGTAAAACAGCCGCTTTCCTTTTGCCTATCATCACCAAATTGATCGCCAACCCTGACGAAACCGCCATCATCGTTGCTCCCACTCGTGAATTGGCCGTTCAAATCCGTGACGAATTTAGAGATTTGGCCCAAAAACTACCCATTTATTCCTGTGTTCTTATTGGTGGCTCCGATATTCGCCGCCAACTTGATGATCTCCGCCGCCGCCCTCACATTTATATCGGCACACCGGGCAGATTAAGAGATCTCTACAATCGCCGCGCCTTAAATCTGAGTAATACCCGCACCGTCGTTTTGGATGAGGTCGATCGGATGCTCGACATGGGTTTTGTCAAAGAAATTACCGAGCTGATGTCCTTCTTACCTCGTGAGCGCCAAACACTTCTTTTTTCCGCTACCATCGATCCCAAAGTCGAAGGGATTGCTTTCCAGTTTATGAATAATCCTCAAAAGGTTTCTGTCAAAAACGGTTCCACTTCTCAAAATGTCGAACAAAATGTGATCCGCGCCTCCGGTAAATTTAGCAAAATGGCTGTCTTAAATGATCTACTTACCAAAGAAGCCTTCCGCAAAGTGCTCATTTTTGGCCGTACCAAGTATGGCGTCGAAGAAATTTCTGTTGCTCTTCAAAAAGCTGGCTTTAACGCCGAGTCCATTCACGGTGACAAACGCCAAAACCAAAGGGAAACTGTTCTCCGCAAATTTAAGGCCAATCAAATCAATATCTTGGTGGCGACCGATGTTGCCGCTCGAGGAATTGATGTTAAAGATATTACCCACGTCATCAATTTTGATCAGCCTGACAGTTACGAGGCCTACGTACACCGTATTGGTCGTACCGGTCGTGCCGGTAAGCAAGGTTTCGCTCTTACCTTTGTCGACTAACTAAATCAGTTACAATAGTGGATAGTGTCCAACGAAAAATCACCTCCACGCATTTCTCTAGTTGATTTTATCCTGGATTTGCCAGAAGCTATTTTAAAAGTTATTTTTCGCCAAATATTTTCCTTATTTGTGGCTCCAAAACCCGGCAATGAAAAAATTCACACTCTTAGTCAGACCGCTGGCCAGATTGAAGCAAATCATAAAGGCCTCCGCATTATTTCCATCGAAGTGTTAGATGGTTTTTCGGTTTACCACGGCGTCACCCCCAAAGAAATCGCTCAAGATAAACTTGATATCATTCGCACCGGCATCGCTAAAGTTCTCGCTAACGAGAATGTCTTTGTCACCATCGAAAACAACAACCCCAAACTCCTCAAGGTCGTTATCCAAGGCTAATGGAGACTTTTTAATAATATTTCTTGTCATTCCCGACCTGATCGGGAATGACGGAAGAATTCTTTTTTCAGTCCTGATAGTGTATAATAGACATTAAGTAAGTTTACATGATATAATATCCTGTAAGAAATCTCTACGTACCCTAAAAATTTAAAGGAGGTCGCTGTGAAACCAATTACCCAAACCAAGTATGGCACGGATGGCTACAAAATAAGTATGGGCAATATTTTCTGGTTTATGAACATGGTTCAAAGACGGCAGATTCAAGGTCGTTACATGTTCGTCGATCGCAATCATACACAATATCCCAAAGGACACGCTGATCTTCTGAAAGAAGAGATTGGCCACATTTCCACTCTTAGCCCCAATTCCAATATTGCCGATTATGTGATGGAGAAGTGGCCCTTCATCAATCAAGAATTTATACGCTGGTACAACCAAGTCTTTTTTCATGATCCAAACCAAATCGATCTGTCTCAAAAAGATGGCGATCTGAGGCTTTTTGTTGAAGGACCGCTCCATACTGCTACACATTGGGAAATTCCCCTTCTACGGGCCAATTCTGTCCTTCTCACTCACGAACTTGGGCGTGAACCCAAGCCTGGATGGCAGACCGAGGCGTATGACAATGCCCGTTTCTTTGCCGAAAATGATGTTTCCAATTCTGAAGGTGGCGGTCGAAGACCCTTCTCCGTTGAAGTTCACGAAGGTGCGCTTCGGGAATATGCCAAGTTCCGCAAAGCAGAAGGTAAGGGTGGTTTACTCGGGACTTCGTGGATCGAATATGCCTACGATCAAAATCTGATGGTTATGGGCACCATGGCCCACGAATATGTGGAGCTCATGGCTGCACTTTTCGATTACAAAAACGCCAATCGAATGGCTATGGAAACCTGGATCGAACACTACGGCAAAAGACTAGGTTACTATCTTCCTGATACTTTTACCACGGAAGTGGCACTACGGGATTTTGACCAATATTTTGCCGGTGTCTTTGAAGGCACTCGTCAAGATTCACGTAATCCGTATTGGTACGCAAATCTGATGATGAAACATTACCGTCGAATTAGTATTGATGCGCGCGAAAAGTCGATCGTCTACAGTAATAGTTTGAAAACCAGACAAGAAATCTACGACGTCACCCATTACTTGCCAGGGGATTTCAAACGCGCCGCCTTATTAGGTGGTTTCATTACCAACAATGTCGGTTACGATCCGTACAATACAGTACTAAAATTGGTCGCTGTTAAGATCGCCAATGGCTCTTGGATCGACGTCGTCAAGCTTTCGGATGACCCGGCCAAGTCCATCGGCAAGCCTGAAGAAATTGCCAAATGCCGCCGAGCTCTTCGCCTTAAATAGTATTTACTCGCACCCTCCTCACCGAGGGTGTTTTTTTGTGCCTAATCTAAGCGTAAAGTTGACAAGCCAGAATTAACCTATATAATACAAACATCTCAGAAAATTCAAATTCCTATAGGAGAAATTATGACCACTCTCGTGTTTTGGTATATTCTCTTTCTGTTCATCATACCCGTGGGTCTTCTGGCTATTCTCTTGAATCGTGTGAAGGGAAAAACCTACGTTATCCAACCTGATGGTTGCAGTGCTAAGATCAGCGTTTACCCAATTTGTCTTTGCACAACAAAAGAATTCCATCGTATTTGGATCAAAATGACAGACAATGGTCCTTGGGTAGAAACCATGCACGATACAATTCTGGTCGAAGGAAGAACCGAGATTTGGGTCTACAATCATCAATTAACTTTTACTTACAAGGATAAAGATGTTTTTGTTCGCTGGGGAAAGGATCTCGCTGTCTGGCACGACTAAATCACCACACCCTCTTCACCGGGGGTGTTTTTTTATTCCGATAAATACAATTCGTAGCTTAAACTGCTTTTCTTTAAAGCTTTTCTTAGAACCTCGTTTCGTTGATGAGAAGAAACAATGGTGGCAAGTAACTGACCTTTTTTAACTGATCTTCCTCTTACATCCGCCCTTAAACTTCTCAGAATCCTTTCCAATTTCTCCTCATCCTTTTGAGCAATTTTCAAAACATAGAGATCGCCCTTCAAGCCATACTTGTACTGCAAAATAGCCAAAGGATTAAGCATCAAAACCAATAAAACCGTAAAAATAGAAGGCATGTAAAATCCTGAACCAATGCCAATACCAACTGCCGCTGTTGTCCAAATAGTCGCCGCTGTTGTCATCCCGGATACTTTATTACCATTTTTCAAAATCACCCCTGCCCCTCACTTGGGCCATGAGACGGGCTGGATCTGCTAAAACTACGCCATAATATGGACCAACATAAACCGAGATGCCCGCCGTCAAAGCTGAGCCAACACAAACCAACATCTGAGTTCTGATGCCTGCCGCCTTGCCGCTTCTTTCACGATCAAAACCAATGATCACCCCAGCGATGAAAGCGACTGTCAGACGCTCAATTATTTTCCATTGAACCTGGTCGAAAATAAAATTCATAGCCGAAGTGTATCACAAATTAAGCATTTCCCGAATAATCTTTTTAGTTTCTTCAGGACCAGAAACTTGTATCCCCTCCACTCCACTTCCCAGCACCGCATAATCATTACCTCCCGGAAACAAAGCGTCGCCGATAAAAATCATTTCGCTAATAGAAATCTTTAGATGTTTTTCCATTTCTCGTACCCCATATGCCTTATCGATTCCTTTCTTCGTCACATCAATCGAAGTTGTTCCACCAATACGCACTTCAAAATCCGCCAGTTTTTCGTCCAAGAACTTCTTTATCAGAAGACGCTTTTCTTGATTAGGATCCCAAACAGATTTAAGATCAACGGGTGCTTTTTGTCCTAAGGCTGAAAAGGTAATTTGCGTGCCGCGATCCTCGATGACCTCTCCAAATAATTTACTTGGTTTTTGATAATCCGCCCGTTTAAGAGCGTATTCAAATGCCTCGAAAATTTTCTCCTTTTCTTTAGCTGTCAGTGTATGGGCATATACTTCTACCCAGCCATCATTATATTTAAAATACCGTGATCCACAGGTCGGAAAAAGATGAAGTTGTGAGAGAAGGTTCTTTGGTGCCTGAAGACCTACTAGAAACTGCCTTTCAAACTGTTCAAATGAGCCGCCAGAAATAACGGCAATGTTAGTTTTTTTGAGAAGCTCTTGAAGCAACTTAGACATTCCTTGATCAATTGCCGTTTTACTCAAAGCAAGTGTTCCGTCAAGATCAAAAATAACCAGCTGAGGCATTCTCATAAAGTACACTGTATCACAACTTCTTGCTATACTTAATTTGTGAAATCTGCCCTCGATGATCCGCGTCTCTACAAACAAATCGACACCCTCGATGTCTATGATTCTTTAGCAAAAATTGGCCGCCAATTTGAATCCGGCTGGCATGACGGTCAATTCGTTAATCTAGGATTCGAACCAGAAAAAATCAAAACGGTTGTTTTTGCCGGCATGGGCGGTTCCAATCTTCCAGCCAAAATTGTCCATTCTCTGGCCCCGTTTATCCTGACTATTCCTTTTGAAACCGTTGCCAACTATCGACTTCCTACTTATGCTGATAAAACTACACTCGTCATTCTCTGCAGTTACTCCGGCAACACCGAAGAGATTCTCTCTTGCGCTCAGGACGCTAAACAGCGCGGTGCTAAAACCGTGGTCATCACCACCGGCGGCAAACTAAAAGATCACGCTCTAACCGAACATTTACCTCTCATTTCCCTTGACGAAAAATTTAATAATTGCCGTTTACCCCGAACCGGTATCGGTCTGACTACCGGTGCTGTTATCAGTCTTTTAATTCGTCTCAATCAAAGCGCCTATCGTTATTTCGACACCAAAGAAATCGCTCAGACTATCGAACGAGTTCTAGATATGGTCAATCTCTACAAACCAACCTCCGATAATCCAGCCAAGTCTCTGGCTCTAAAACATAAAGGTCAGGGCTTGCTTCTTTTTACCGCCAATCATCTTTCTGGGGTAGGGGAGACTGCCGCCAACTTCTTTAACGAGACGGCCAAAACTTTCTGCACCAATTTTAATCTGCCCGATCTGAATCACCATCTTTTAGAAGGGCTCGCTTTCCCCATCTCTCTCAAAGACAGCACCAATATCTTGATTCTTAATTCCAGTCTTTATCCCGACATTATTCAAAAAAGAATTCAAATCACTAAAGATATTCTTCTTAAACAAAAATATCACGTCACCATTATCAAACCGGAAACTACTGATCCCGTTTCTCAAGTTTTTGAATCGCTAGTCTTTTTGATCATGTTTAGCTATTATTTAAGTATCGTCAACAAAGTTGATCCAGGTACTAATCCCTGGGTAGATTACTTTAAGAAAGAGATACACTCATGATCGATACACCTGCCCTGGTACTCCCTTTTTCCAAAATTCATAAAGAAGACCTCCCATTGGTTGGTGGTAAAGGAGCCAACCTAGGTGAAATGTTCAATTTTGGTATTCCTGTCCCCAACGGTTTTGTGATTACCGCCACTGCTTACGAACAAGTTATTGCCCATAACGGCCTTCAGCCAGTTATTCGCGAAATTATTCGTCAAACCGAAATTACCAATCAAAAATCACTCGAAAAAGCCTCCATCAAAATTCAAAGACTACTTCATACCGCTGATATCCCCCACAAATTAGTTACCGAAATCTTTAACCATTATTCTCAGCTCAAACCAGGAGAAGAAAGCCCTTTGGTGGCAGTTCGTTCTTCAGCTACGGCCGAAGATTTGCCTGATGCCTCATTTGCTGGTCAACAAGAATCGTATTTAGATATTAAAGGTGAATCCAATCTTATTCAAGCTGTTCGCAGAGCTTGGGCATCTCTATGGGGTGCCCGCGCTATCTTTTATCGCTCCACCAAAGGCTATGATCATTTCCAGGTGCTTTTGGCTGTACCTGTCCAGTTAATGATTCAATCAGATGTTTCTGGCGTGGTCTTTTCTGTCAATCCTGTTACCAGAAACAAAAACCAGATCGTCATCG
>WNFL01322967.1_pt1 | contig 26919 bp, 25 predicted proteins | sample 5400361 | NCBI WGS metagenome assembly WNFL01 (sample SAMN13153351, study PRJNA577476) | soil metagenome | isolation source: 40 cm soil on Douglas fir-dominated hillslope | place: USA:California | collected 2013-09-17
CCTGGTCAACCCGACCGGACGTTTCGTCGTCGGCGGGCCGCAGGGCGATTGCGGCCTGACTGGTCGCAAGATCATCGTCGATACCTACGGCGGCGCTGCCCCCCACGGCGGCGGCGCGTTCTCCGGCAAGGATCCCTCCAAAGTCGACCGCTCCGCCGCATATGCGGCGCGTTATGTGGCCAAGAACATCGTGGCCGCAGGACTCGCCACCCGCTGCCAGATCCAGGTGTCCTATGCGATCGGCGTGGCCAAGCCCACCAGCGTAATGGTCACGACGTTCGGCACCGGCAAGATCGCCGACGAAAAAATCGCGCACCTCGTGCAGAAGCATTTCGACCTGCGGCCCAAGGGCATCGTGGCCATGCTCGATCTGCTGCGTCCGATCTACGAAAAGACGGCGGCTTACGGTCACTTCGGCCGCGACGAGCCCGAGTTCTCATGGGAGAGCCTCGACAAGGTTGAACTCCTGAAATCGGAAGCGGGAATCAAGAAAGCCGCAGCCGCCTGATCCACCGGCTTTCCGGGAACCTCCCGGCTCGCCTATAATTGCAATTCGCTGAGGAGCGCTGCGACCTTCCCTCGAGGACAGGCCAGGCTCAGCAAAGGAACCAACGGCGCTCACAATCCCTGAACCGGTTGTGAGCGCCGTTTTCATTTTCGGCGCTCCGTTTTAAAGGAGAATGTCGATGTCCGCAGTTCCCAGCCCGAAGAAATCCGGCGATTTCCATATCGCCGACATGGCCCTTGCCGACTGGGGCCGCAAGGAAATCCGCATTGCCGAGACCGAGATGCCCGGTCTGATGGCGATTCGCGAAGAATATTCGACCACCCGGCCGCTGCGCGGCGCGCGCATCAGCGGTTCGCTGCATATGACCATCCAGACCGCCGTGTTGATCGAAACGCTGCAGGCGCTCGGTGCGGAGGTGCGCTGGGCTTCCTGCAACATCTATTCGACACAGGACCATGCTGCCGCCGCGATCGCTTCGACCGGAACGCCGGTGTTTGCCGTGAAGGGCGAAACGCTGGCCGAATACTGGGATTACACCCATCGTATTTTCGAATGGCCGGCGGGCGCTCATTCCAACATGATCCTGGATGACGGCGGCGACGCGACCATGCTGCTGCATCTGGGGACGCGCGCCGAGTCCGATGCTTCGGTGCTGCACAACCCGGGCAGCGAGGAGGAGACCGCATTGTTCGCCGCCATCAAGGCCAAGCTCAAGCATGAGCCGAAGTGGTATTCGGCGCGCCTGGCCAGCATCAAGGGCGTCACCGAAGAGACGACGACCGGCGTACATCGCCTCTATCAGATGCACAAGGACGGCAAGCTGGCCTTTCCGGCCATCAACGTGAACGACTCGGTCACCAAGTCGAAATTCGACAACCTCTACGGCTGCCGCGAATCGCTGGTCGACGGCATCAAGCGCGCGACCGACGTCATGATCGCGGGCAAGGTCGCGGTGGTATGCGGCTACGGCGACGTGGGCAAAGGTTCCGCACAGGCGTTGCGGGCGTTGTCGGCCCAGGTCTGGGTCACGGAAGTCGATCCGATCTGCGCGCTGCAGGCTGCGATGGAAGGCTATCGCGTGGTGACCATGGACTACGCCGCCGACAAGGGCGACATATTCGTGAGCGCAACCGGCAATTTCCATGTGATCACGCACGAACACATGAAGAAAATGAAAGACCAGGCCATCGTCTGCAACATCGGCCACTTCGACAACGAGATCGACATCGCATCACTGTCCCAGTACAAATGGGAAGAGATCAAGCCGCAGGTCGACCACGTGATTTTCCCCGACAGTAAACGCATCATCATCCTGGCCAAGGGCCGCCTGGTGAATCTGGGCTGCGGCACCGGACATCCGAGCTACGTCATGAGCTCGTCATTTGCCAACCAGACCATCGCCCAGATCGAGCTATTCGCGAATACGGCGAAGTATCCGGTAGGCGTCTACACTTTGCCCAAGCATCTCGACGAAAAAGTGGCGCGCCTGCAATTGAAGAAGCTGAATGCACAACTGACGGAATTGACGGATACCCAGGCCAACTATATCGGCGTGGACAAGGCGGGACCGTACAAGGCCGACCACTACCGGTATTGATGCACCTCACCCCAGCCCTCTCCTCGCCGTGCGCGGAGAGGGAGCCGGGACAAGTGAACGGGCGTCTGCGTGCTAAGGCAAATGCAAAATTCCCCTACGTTCAGCTTCGAATTCTTTCCGCCGAAAACGCCGGAGGGCAAGGCGAAATTGCGCGCCACCTGGCAGCAGCTCGCGCAACTGAAGCCGCGGTTTTTCTCCGTGACCTTCGGCGCCGGCGGTTCCACCCAGCAGGGCACGCTCGATACGGTGCTGGAAATTCGTGCCGCCGGCCAGCATGCCGCGCCGCATATTTCCTGCGTGGCTTCGAGCAAGTCGGAAATTGCCGCCACGTTGGCGCGTTACCGTGAAAACGACATCCGCCATGTCGTCGCGCTGCGCGGCGACATGCCCTCTGGGCTGGCTTCCAGCGGAGAGCTCAGATATGCGAACGAATTGGTCGCATTCATCCGCGAAACAACCGGCGACTGGTTCCACATCGAGGTGGCGTGCTATCCGGAATACCATCCGCAAACGCGCAACGCAGCCGACGAACTGAAAAACTTCAAGCGCAAGATCGACGCCGGCGCGAACTCGGCCATCACGCAATATTTCTACAATGCAGATGCGTACTTTCGCTTTGTCGACGAAAGCAGCGCCGCCGGCATCAACGTCCCCATCGTGCCGGGCATCATGCCGATCGGCAATTTCTCCCAACTGGCCAGATTTTCCGATGCCTGCGGCGCGGAGATTCCGCGCTGGATGCGCATCAAGCTGGAAGGCTATCGCGATGACACGGCGTCGATCCGCGCCTTCGGCCTCGATGTCGTGACCGCCTTGTGCGAAAAACTGCTCGCTGCCGGTGCACCCGGCCTGCATTTCTATACGCTGAACCAGGCCGGACCGGCCAGTACGATCTGGCAGAGGTTGGGGCTATAGAAAAGTCGGTGCTGCGTGCTGGGTACTGAGTGCTGCGAAGCCGCTTCCAGCGCGCAATCGAACTGTACGTTCTAGCAAGCTCTTTTTTCTTTCGGCACCCAGCACGCAGTACTCAGCACCCGCCTTTTCCTTTCCTTCGTCTTTACTTTAGACTGCGCGCGTGCCGCGCCTATATGCCAAACCGTTAGTCCTGCTGCTCGCCGCCATCGTTGTCGCGGCTCTCTTGGAATTTTCCTGGTTGAACTGGCTGCGCTCGACCGAAGCGCGCTTTTCCGACCTGTTCGTCAAAACCCAGGCCGGGAAGATCAAGCCGGACCCGGACATCGTGGTCGTCGCCGCGGACGAACACAGTCTGGAACAGATGGTTGAATACGCCGGGCGCTGGCCATGGCCGCGCTCCGTGCATGGCGAGATGGTGGAGGCCATCGAGGCACAGAAGCCGCACGCCATCGTCTTCGACGTCATGTTCTTCGAGCCGGATATCTACCGCCTGGATGCGGATGAGTTATTCAACAAGACGGTGGGCCGCTACCACAACGTCTTCTTTCCGACCGTGCGCCAGGATCCTGCGGGCGACCCTTATGGCGTGCCGATCGCGGAAATGCAGGCCGCGCTCGGTGCCTTCGCCGGGCCGCAGGCGGACAAGAATGCCACGCTGAATATCGGATTGCCCAAGGCCCTGACACCGGAGAACTGGCGCCTGGGCACCATCGATTTCCTCGCCGACCCGGATGGCATCGGCCGCCATTACTATGTCTACCAGAATGCCTATGGCTGGAAAATCCCTTCCCTGCCTGCGCGCGTCGCGCAGGATCTCGGCCTGGCCGTGCCGGACGTCGAATCCATCCTGCTCAGCTGGCCGGGCGGAAAAGCCGGCCGCCCGCACGTGTCTTATTCGGATCTCTACATCGATTTCCTCAACCAGAAGCGCAAGCGCGACCCGAACGAGTTCAAGGACAAGATCGTCATCATCGGCGTGACCGCCAGCGGATTGCATGACATAAGGCCCACAGCCGTGGGTTCGTTGTACGACGGTATCGACATTCTGGCCGGCACGCTGGACAACCTGAAGAACCGCAATTACCTGCGCCAGGTGCCGGCCGCATGGCCGGCGTCGATAACGTTAATACTGCTGGCGCTGTTGTATGCAGGGTTCCGCTTGCAACTGCATACGCTGAAAATCGGCGGCGCGCTGCTGATCCTGTCGCTCATTCTGGTGGCGGCGCAGCATGTGGCAACGGCCAAGCTGATGGTCCTGCCGGTGCTGCGTCCGTTGTTGTTCGCCTGGGTTTTCTTTTTCATCGCGGCCCTGCAGGAATATCTGCGCGAACGGCGCGAGCGCGAGCAGGCCGTCCGGGAATTCTCGCGCTTCGTTAATCCGCACGTGGTGAAGGAATTGATCGCGCATGGCGGACTGTCGCGCGAAGGCGAAAGCCGCCAGGTCACGCTGCTGTTCTCCGACATACGCGGTTTCACCACGCTGTCCGAATCGCGCACGCCGCAGGAAGTGGTCAGCCTGATCAACAGTTATTTCAGCCGGCAGGTGGCAGTCGTCTTCCGCAACGGCGGTGCACTCGACAAGTTCATCGGCGATTGCATCATGGCGATCTGGGGCGCGCCGCTCGACGATGCGAATCATGCGGAGCATGCGATCCAGTGCGCGCTGGAGATGGCCGATACGCTGGACGCCTTCCGCAAGGATCTCGCCGATTCCAATGCGGACTTCGATGTCGGCATCGGCATTCACTCCGGACCCGCGGTCGTCGGCCTGATCGGCTCCGAGCAAAGGCGCGAATACACCGCCATCGGTGACACGGTGAACCTGGCGAGCCGGGTCGAGGGGCTGACCAAGGGCGTGGCGCGAATTCTGGTTTCCGAAGACACCATGCGCCTGTGCCCGGACGCCTTTGACTTTGTTCCGCGCGGACTCTATAAAGTGAAGGGCAGGATGCAGGAAGTCGCATTGTTCGAACCGAAGAGGAAACCCGCGTGAAAGTGGCTCCATGAAAACCTTGCTATGGCTGGTTGCCTTGCTGGCGTGGCTGATTCCGTCGGCATATGCAGCCGAAACCGGCTATACGCTGAAAGCCACCGAGGTCAAGGACAAGCCTTTCCTCGATGCCAATACGCTCACCACGCTTCCCGAAAAGACGACGGTCGAGATCCTGACGCGCCAGGGCGCCTGGATGCAGATAAAGACCGCCGACGTCAAACAAGGCTGGATACGCATGTTGTCGGTGCGGCTCGGCAGCCCCGACCAGAAGCCGCAGGGCGGCGGCAGCCTGCTCTCCTCCCTTGCGATCAGCAGCCGGCCGCGGCCGGCGAGCACTTCCACGGTCACCACCGGTGTGCGCGGCTTCTCCGAGGAGGATCTTGCCAATGCCAAGCCGAATGCGGCGGAGGTGGAAAAGATGAAGGGCTACGCGGCCACCCCTGAGGAGGCGACCAGGCTTGCCGAGAGCGGCAAGCTCGAGGTCAAGCCGGTTGCTTACTTCGATGAAAACGGCAAGCCGCTCAAGGAGAAGAAATGAGCGCGCTCAGGCTGGCGGCGGCCCTGTCGATAGCCGCGATCGTGCTCGCCGGTTGCAAGTCCGGCGGTGGATTCGATTTGAAGAACATGGATCTGGGCAATGTGGTCAAGAGTGTGGGCAATCTGCGCGAGGTGAAGGAGCCCGAGGAAATTCAGATCGGCCAGAGCATGACCGAGACGCTGCTCGGTGCGCGGCCTTTGTTTGACGATGCGGAGTTGCAGCACTACGTGAATGAGGTTGGACTGTGGGTGGCCCAGCAATCGGACCGCCCGAACCTGCCCTGGCACTTTGGCGTCAACGATTCGGATCACATCAATGCGTTTGCCACGCCGGGTGGTTTCATCATCATTACGAAGGGCATGATGAAACAATTGCGCAATGAAGCCGAACTGGCCGGGGTACTGGGCCACGAAGTGGCGCACGTGAATCAGAAACATCACCTGAAGGCGCTGCGCAAATCCGCGTTCGCCAGTCTGCTCGGTGAAGGGGTGGCGGGTGCAGGCGGCAAACAGGCTGAGCTGGTAAAGAACCTGGCGGGTCCGACCAAGGAGTTGTACGCGCGCGGCCTGGACAAATCCGACGAGTACGAGGCCGATCGCATGGGCGTCGTGTTCGCGGCCCGCGCCGGCTACGACCCTTACGGACTGCCCGCGGTCCTGACCACGCTGGCCAGCGCGGATCCCAAAGATAACTACTTGACCTTGCTCTACAAGACCCACCCGTTGCCGCAGGCGCGCCTCGACAAGCTTGCTCCCGGGCTGACGGCACTCGATGCGATCAAGGCGCCGCAGAACGCGTCCCGCTTCCAGCAATACACCAAGAGTTTGCGTGTCGCCACGAAGTAGATTTGCCGCTGACGCCATGATGCGAAGCCGGATCGTCCTGTTGTTCCTGCTCGCAACGCCGGCAATTGCCGGCTATGCCGGCGATGCCGGTTACGTGCCGAAATCGATCGATTTGCTCGACCGTCCCGCGGCCGACGCGAAATCCGTTACCAAACTCGTAAAGCTGCAACCGGTCGAGATCATCGGCCGCAACGGCAACTGGGCCAATATCAAGTTCGGTGCCGGGAGCGGCTGGATCCGCATGATCGATGTGCGCCTGAAGCCCTCCGCTTCCCGGAAAATCGCGGCAGCTCCCGCGAAGTCGCCGACAAATAGCGGAATCCGCGGCTTCTCGGAAGAAGAACTACTGGTGGGCGCGCCGAACCAGGCCGAAAGCGAGCGGCTCAAGCGCGTGGGGGTTTCCGTACGGGATGCGGTCAACTTTGCCCGCGTCGCGAACTTGCGGTCGCGCCAGCAAGACTATATCGAGATGCGCGAATACATGCCGGAGGGGGGATTCCCCCCAAACTTCTTCGATGAATAAGGCTGTGCTGGCTATCGTCCTGGCATGCACGGGCTGCGGCGTCCACACGGGGCCATCGCCGCGCGAGATGCAGGCCATGCAGGAGCAGCAGATGCAGCAGGCGCTACAGATGATGCAATCCCAGATGGAGGGGGCGCAGGACGTCATGGCCGGCCGGGACACCGAGGCCGCGCGAGCCTACAAAAAGCAGACGGAGGCGATGGCGCTGCAGGGCAAGCAGATGGAAGCGCAATTGCGCAAGGATCCGAAGTACGTGCGTGCCCAGGAAGAAGCCGAAAGGGAGGATCGCGAGTTCCGGCGCAAGAATCCTTCCGGTTTCGACAGCGAGTTCAAACTCAGCGATGCCGAGGAAACCGAGCTCGGCTTCGGCATGGCCCAGCAATTCCTCGCAGCCAAACGCCTGGTCACCGACGATGGCCTGCAACGCTACGTCAACACGGTCGGCATGTGGCTGAGCCAGCAATCGGAGCGGCCGAACCTGCCATGGCGTTTCGCCGTGATCGAAGGCGAGGTGCCGAATGCGTTTGCGGTGCCCGGCGGCTACGTGTTCATCACGCAGGGCATGGTCGCGCTTGCGGAAACCGAATCCGAATTGGCCGGCATCCTCGGCCACGAGATCTCGCACGTGGTGCGCAAACACCATCTGCGCTGGATCTACATGAACAAGGAGCTCGAGGTGTCGGTCCGGCGCGCGGAAGAACAGATCGGCAAGACCAGCGCCGCGTCACGCCAAGTGTTTCAGCAAATGGGCATGATGATGCAAAGCTCGATCGAACGGATGAATTCGCCCAAGGTCAGGTCCGGTCTGTCCAAGTCCGAAGAGTTCGAGGCGGATTCCGATGGCGCGATCCTCGCATGGCGGGCGGGTTACGAAGCATGGGGGCTCGTGGCGGTGATGCAACGCTTCGAAGCGGCAAGCCGCACCGCGTACGCCGCCGACAATGCGCTTGCCGGCCACCCCGAGCCGCTGCAACGCCTCAAAATTCTCGACGTAGCGCTACGCTCGCGCAACGAGAAAGACACCCTCGGCGAACTGGGTAAGGAGCGGTTTCAGGACGCGACCCAAAGCTTGCGTCAACTACGCAGCTAGTGCGGCGTTGGAAGAGCCTCGCAACAAACGAGCATTGATGGCCGGAGCGACCGGCCTGGTCGGAGGACATGTCCTGAGGCGCCTGCTGGCGCACCCGTCGTACTCGCGGGTGGAAGTTCTCGTGCGACGGGAATTGCCGATTCGCGATCCGAAATTGATCCAGCACATCGTCGATTTTGAACACCTCGATGCTGGCCTGGCGGACGACGTGTTTTGCTGCCTCGGCACCACCATCGCAAAGGCAGGATCGCAGGAAGCATTCAGGCACGTCGACCACGATTATCCGCTGGCACTCGCCAGGCTGGGTAAGGCTGCCGGCACGCAACAATTCCTCATGGTTTCCTCACTCGGCGCCGATGCGCGATCGTCTGTTTTCTACCTCCGGGTCAAAGGCGAGACCGAGCGGGATATCGCTGCAACTGGCCTGCCGAAGGTGGTGTTCATGCGGCCGTCGTTTCTGTTCGGCGAACGCCTGGAACAGCGCACCGGGGAAAGGGCGGCAGCGTTCATCGGCCGCATGATTGCGCCGCTGCTCGTCGGGCCATTGCGCAAATATGGCCCGATCCATGCGGACGATGTGGCTGCGGCGATGCTGTACGCAGCCAATCACGACGTTCGCCCGGGCCCGATCGAATCGGACGAAATCGCAAGGGTGGCACGACAGGAGAACGCGGCAAATAAAAAGGCCGGCTGAAGCCGGCCTTTGTCTTTTTGTGAAAATCGCTTCGCGTCAGGCGACGGCACGTACCGGTTGCAAACGCGCCGGGTGGGCCGCATAGGCGTGATAGGCCGCGGCCTCCGCTTCGCCGAACTTGACGCTTGCGCCCATGTCGGTGAACACCGTCTCCAGTGCGCACAGGCTGAGCATCACGTTCTCCATCTTGCAGGAGTAACCCATCAGGCCGAAGCGCCAGATTTTACCGGCGAGGTCGCCCAGGCCCGCACCGATCTCCAGGTTGTAATCCAGCAACAGGCGGCGGCGGACTTCTTTCTCGTCTATGCCGGGCGCCACCGATACCGCATTCATCTGCGGCAGCCGATGGGCTTCTTCCACCAGAAACTTCAAACCCAGTTTCTCCAGACCGGCTTTCAGCGCCAGGTGATTGCGCTGGTGACGCGCCCAGGCGTTCTCCAGGCTTTCCTCGCGCAGCATCAGCAACGATTCGTGCAAGGCATAGAGCGAGTTGGTCGGCGCGGTGTGGTGATAAGTGCGATTCGTCGCCCCCCAGTAACCGAGCAGCAGGTTCATGTCCATGAACCAGCTATGCACCTTGTCCGCGCGGATCTTTACCCGTTCGACGACACGCTCGTTGAAGGAAATCGGCGACAGGCCGGGGGTGCAGGACAGGCATTTCTGGCTGGCGGAATAGACCGCATCGATGCCCCATTCGTCGACCAGCACCGGAGTGCCGCCCAGCGACGTGACCGCATCCATGATGGTGAGGGCACCATGCTTGCGCGCGATTTCCGCCAGGGACTTGGCATCCGAGGCCACACCCGTCGACGTTTCGGCGTGCACGAAGGCGAGCACCTTGGCATCCGGATTGGCCTTGAACGCGTCTTCGACTTTCTGTAGGCTCACCGGGGTGCCCCAGCGGTCTTCGACCACGACGGCGATGCCGCCGCAGCGCTGCACGTTCTCGATCATGCGGCCGCCGAATACGCCGTTGCGGCAGACGATGACCTTGTCGCCCGGGCTGACCATGTTGACGAAGCACATTTCCATGCCTACCGAACCGGGGCCGGAAACGGGAAAGGTCAGCGCATTGTTGGTCTGGAACGCGTAACGCAGCAGTTCCTTGAGTTCTTCCATCATCTCGACGAACACCGGGTCGAGATAGCCGATGGTGGGTTTGCCCATCGCCGAGAACACGCGCGGATGGATTTCCGACGGGCCGGGGCCCATCAGGTGGCGTTGCGGCGGGTAGAAGGAATTGATCTTTTTCTTCGGAGCGTAATCTTGGGTCGACATGGTTTTTCCTCGCAAGAGGCTTGAGGTCGGAAATACGGGCTGCGGCTGACGCAGGAAGACGCGCAGTTTACTAGACGCAAGTAGACCGGCCAAGCCAGGCTGCGCAGAAAAACAGGCAGGCAGGTTGCGGACGACAACCTCCGCTCAAGGTTCAAAGGTCGATTCAGTCTGGGTGGCCTCGCCGATCCAAATCGAGTCCAGGCGTTGGATGCAGTAAAAGCTGGCACTCACTTCCATGAATGGAACAATGAGCGTCCCGGACGTGGACTCAGTTAGCCGATTTGACCGCGGGGAACTGGATCAGGCGTGCTGAAAAGTCTTCTTCGTCGAAAGCGATATCGCCGTCCTTATAAGCCTCGGGCTGGGTCTTGAGGTTGGCGAAATCGAATTGCCGCGCGTCTAGCAGGTGGGACGGGGAAGTCCGCTGCAGGCTGGCGAACATGGTTTCCAGGCGACCGGGGAATTTCTTTTCCCACTCCTGCAGCATGCTTTTCACGACCTGGCGCTGCAGGTTGTCCTGCGAACCGCACAGGTTGCAGGGGATGATCGGAAACTGGCGCAGTTTCGCGTATTCCTCGAGATCGGGCTCCTTGCAATAGGCGAGCGGGCGAATCACGATGTGCTGGCCGTCGTCGCTGACCAGCTTGGGCGGCATCGCTTTCAGCCGGCCGCCGTGGAACAGGTTCAGGAAGAAAGTTTCGAGGATGTCGTCGCGGTGGTGGCCGAGTGCAATCTTGGTGGCGCCGATTTCCTTGGCCACGCGGTACAGCGCGCCGCGCCGCAGCCGGGAGCACAGCGAGCACATGGTCTTGCCCTCGGGGATGACGCGCTTGACCACGCTGTAGGTGTCCTGCTCGATGATGCGGAACGGCACGCCGATCGACGTCAGATAGTCCGGCAGGATGGCCGCCGGATAGCCGGGATGCTTCTGGTCGAGATTCACCGCCACGATCTCGAAGTCGATCGGTGCGTGGCTCTTCAGCGACAACAGGATATCGAGCAGCGCATAGCTGTCCTTGCCGCCGGACAGGCAGACCATGACCTTGTCGCCATCATGGATCATGTCGAAATCGCCAATGGCTTCCCCCACCTGGCGGCGCAGCCGCTTGGCGAGCTTGTTGCCTTCGTAGACCTGTTTCTGCAGTGTCGTCATTTACCTGGTACGAAAGATCTCGAAACCCACGGATTCGCAATCCGGATACACATCCAGTTTTTCACTGGACACCCGGGCCGCCAGAACGCCCGGCCGGGCCAGGCAGATCGCCAGAATCTTCTCGCAGAATGTTTCCTGCAGGTTGAAGTGGCTGCTGTCAGCGAGGCCCACGATCTCGCTACGAACGAAGTCATAGTCTACCGTTTCGTCGATGTGGTCGCGCTCGACTTTGCCGTCTGGGTCGAGGTAGAGGTCGACGTTCACGATCACGCGCTGCTTCGCCTGCTTTTCGAAGTCGTGGATGCCGATGGAGATGCGGGTCTCGAAGTTCTTCAGGAAGATGCGCCGCACCCGGCCCAGACCGGTCGCCATGGCCAGCTCCGTCGCAGTCCTCGGGGTCAGAAAGCGGGCGGTCATCGGCTGTCACCGGTTTCGAACTGGACGTCGCGCCGCGACGGCCATAGATGCTGGCCGCCATCGACCACGATCGTCGTACCGGTCAGCGCGCCGGCGTTGACCACGAAGCGGACCGCGCCGGCAATGTCTTCCACGGCCGAACTGCGTCCGAGGGGTGCCATGCGATGGGCACGCGCAAAACCGTCCGCGGTCTGCTCACCGCTCACCAGCGTGATGCCGGGCGCCACGCCACATACGCGCACTTTCGGCGCCAGGGCCATGGCGAGCACGCGGGTTGCCCCCTCGAGCCCGATCTTTGCGATGGTGTAGGACAGGAAATCCGGATTCAGATTGAATACTTTCTGATCCAGCAGATTCACGATGCAACCGGTCGCGCCTTCGGGAATCCGCGCCGCGAAGGCCTTCGCAAGCAGCAGCGGCGCCAGCAGATTTACATCCAGATGCCGCCGCCACCTTTGCGGATCGAGGCTGGCCAGGTCGTCATACTCGAACAGCGCGGCATTATTTACCAGGCAGGTCGGCGTTCCCAGCCTGCGTTCGCATTCAGCGATCAGGCCAGTGACCTGGTCCGCATCGCCGAGGTCGCATTGCACCGCCACGGCCTGCACGCCCAGCGCCGAAATCTCCGCTGCGAGCGCATCGGTTTCGGTCCGGGACCGGTGATAGTGAAGCGCGAGATGCCAGCCTTCAGCGGCCAGCCCGAGCGAAATGGCCCGGCCTATGCGTTTGCCCGCCCCGGTGACCAGGGCCACCCGCCGATCGCTCTTCGCCCGACTCATGTTTGCCCGAGTTGCGCCATACGGCGCAGCTGTTGTTGAATGGGGATTGTAGCCCAACCACTTCGCATTCCCGCCTTGCCACATTCCCCACCTGGCCACGATCTGCCGGTACCAACCGATGATGCGCGCCGCCACAGCGACCGGCTGAGCGAAACCATCCGCGATGAAATCGCAGCGGCCGGCGGCTGGATCGGTTTTGCACGCTTCATGGAACTGGCGTTGTATGCACCCGGGCTGGGCTACTACGTTGCCGGGGCAACCAAACTCGGTGGCGACGGCGATTTCGTGACCGCGCCGGAAATATCCCCGTTATTTGGCAGGACGCTGGCGCGACAGATCGCCGAGCTCATCCAACGCACCGGCGGCGAAGTGCTGGAACTGGGCGCCGGCTCCGGCACGATGGCGGCGGATGTGCTCGGCGAATTGCAAAGCATGGAGCGCCTGCCCCGGCGTTATCTGATCCTGGAAACCAGTCCGCAACTCGCACAGCGCCAGCAACGCATGCTGCGGCAACGACACCCCGCGCTGATGGACAGGATTGAATGGATCCGTGCCTTGCCGGCAGATTTCGACGGAGTCATCGTCGCCAACGAAGTGCTGGATGCGCTGCCGGTCCATCTCGTGGCCTGGCGAAAAAACGGCTTGTTCGAGCGCGGCGTGAGCTGGCAGGACGGTTTCGTCTGGTCGGAGCGCCCGCTGGAACCGGGCACGTTGCGTAGCGCCGCCGAAGCGATCGGTGCCGAAGCCGATTACGTCAGCGAAATTGCGCTGCTCACTCCGGCGCTGGTGCGCAGTTTGTCGGCCGCCTTGCGCAAAGGTGCGCTGCTGCTGGTCGACTATGGCTTCGGCCGGCGCGAGTACTACCATCCGCAACGCTCCCTCGGCACGCTGATGTGCCACTACCGGCACCGCGCGCACGTCGATGCGTTTTTTCTGCCCGGGCTGCAGGATCTGACCGCGCATGTCGATTTCACGGCCATCGCGGAAGCCGGCATCGATTCCGGACTCGATCTGCTCGGCTACACGACGCAGGCGCAATTCCTCGTCAACAGCGGCATCACGGCACTGCTGGAAGAACATTCGACGGATGCGGCAACCAGCCGATTCGCGCTCACTGCCGGCGTGCAGAAACTGCTGTCGCCGGCCGAAATGGGCGAGCTTTTCAAAGTAATCGCGCTCGGCCGCGGCATCGACGGTCCGCTGCTCGGCTTCACATCCGGCGACAAATCGCGCCTGCTATGAAAGGCTAAATCTACAACTTTTGCCACAGAGACCCTCGCGAAGCGTGGAGTACCCTTTTAGGTACACGGAGTACACAGAGGAAAGCAACGTCAGGGAAAAGGGCTTCCGCATGTATCGATCGGCGGATGTTTGTATTTTTGGGTGGACTTGCGTAAGGTTGCGCGTCGTTTTGATCTTCGGTTTTCTCTGTGTCCTCTGTGGCCAAACAGGTTCTTTAGTAAATGCACATCCATATCCTGGGCATCTGCGGCACGTTCATGGGCGGAATCGCCGTGATCGCCAGGCAGGCCGGCCACAAAGTCACCGGCTGCGACGCCAACGTCTATCCGCCGATGAGCACGCAGCTGCAGGCGCAGGGCATCGAGCTCATCGAGGGATACCATCCCAGGCAGATCGACCTGAAGCCGGACCTGTTCGTGATCGGCAATGTCGTGGCGCGCGGCAATCCGCTGATGGAAGAGATCCTGAATCGCGGCCTGGCATTCACGTCCGGGCCGCAATGGCTTTACGAGAACGTGCTGCGCGGCAAATGGGTGCTCGCCGTGGCCGGCACGCACGGCAAGACCACGACGACGTCGATGCTGGCCTGGATACTCGAGCACGCGGGCCTGAATCCCGGATTCCTGATCGGCGGCGTGCCGCTCAATTTCGGCATTTCCGCGCGCGCAACCGATTCGTCGTTCTTTGTGATCGAAGCCGACGAATACGACACTGCGTTTTTCGACAAGCGCTCCAAGTTCGTCCACTACCTTCCGCGAACTGCCATTCTGAACAATCTGGAATTCGATCACGCGGATATTTTCCCGGACCTTGCCGCGATCGAAACCCAGTTCCATCATCTCGTGCGCACGGTGCCGGGCAATGGCCTGATCATCGCAAACGCGCGCGAGCAGAGCATGCGGCGCGTGCTGGCAAGGGGCAGCTGGAGCAAGGTCGAATGGCTGGGCGTGGAAGAGGGCTGGACCGCGAAACCACGGGACGAGCATGCGTTCGACGTGTTCTTGGAAGGCGGGCCGCGCGGCACCGTGAACTGGGAACTGCTCGGCGAGCACAACCGCAGTAACGCGCTGGCAGCGCTGGCCGGCGCACGCCACGCGGGCGTGCCGGTCGCGAAGGGCATAGACGCACTGGCGGAGTTCAGAAACGTGAAGCGCCGCATGGAAGTGCGCGGTACCGTGAACGGCGTCACGGTGTATGACGATTTCGCTCATCATCCGACCGCGATCGATACCACGATTGCCGGCTTGCGCAGCAAGGTGCGCGGCGCGCGCATCCTGGCGGTGCTGGAGCCGCGTTCCAACACCATGAAGATGGGCATCATGAAAGATGCGCTGGCCGGAAGCCTGGCCGGCGCCGACCTGGTGTTCTGCTACACCAGGGACCTCGGCTGGGATGCGCAGCCGGTGCTCGCGTCGCTCGGCGCGAAATCAAAATCCTTCGACGATCCCGGCGAACTGCTCAAGGCCATCGTGGTTGAATGCCGGCCCGGTGATCACGTGCTGGTCATGAGCAACGGCGGCTTCGGCGGCATCCACGCAAAACTGCTGGAAGCGCTGGCGAAGTGAGCCATTCTCTGCAGCAAAAGACTTGAAGGGCGTTGACACAGAGGAAACCAGGAATCAAGTTGCAGTGAATCGCGGAATGCCGCGGTTTGCACAGGGCCCTACCTTTACCTGGCGCGGCAACTCGAACGCTTTCCTCTGTGCCCTCTCTTTTTTCTATGTGACCGCTGTGTCAACGCCTTTGACTTTGCGCTTCAGCTAGTCCAGAGGTTTTTGGGCACCAAGCAGTGCACCGACTTCTTCGACTCGGCGATTTCGCCGAGGCGGGAATCCATGGTCAGGCTCATCAGCGAGTAGGCATCCAGGGCCGACATCTTCTTGCGTGCGGCAATCTGCTCGATCATCGCGAACGCCGCTTCGTTCATGGCGGTCTGGAGGTCGGGCGAAGACGCGCTGGTGGCAAAGTAGTGCGGCGTTTCCCTTAGCGGCCGCACGGCGCGCCTGAGCTTCACGCCTTTCTTCGGGATCATGCAGAACACGCCCTTCATCTGGTTCACCACTTCGGCGATGCGGCAATCGAATCGCGTTGCCATCCATTCGTCGACTTTTTCAGGCGCCAGCTCCTGCGTTTCTGCGAGAAACACCCTGGTTTCGGCTTTCAGGATTTCCAATGCCTTGTTCAAGTCGAGGTCATAGCCTACGGTGAGCCAGTGCGTCTGCGTTTCGATACGCGGCCAGGCGAGCGCCTTGCGCTTGACGACTTCGATGTGCAGTCGAAGCTCGCTGAACGCGGTCTCGATCGCGGTCAGGTTGATCTCGCCATTGCCCTGTGCTGCGTGCGAGTCGCCGCTCCAGAGCAGCGCGCCCTCCACGAACACCGGCAGATAGACCGTCGTTCCCTCGATCATTTCGCGTACGTCCATGTTGCCGCCGAACGGGCCGGGCGGGACCGTGCTGTACCGGCCTGGTTCCGCCCTGGCGACGCCGATGACGCCTGGAAACGGCCGCAGGGGCACCGTGATGCCGGGAGCGAATTGGGTTGTGGCGCGCTTCAGATCGAAATAAAAGTAATGCACCTGGCCGGTGGGAAATCGATCGGGAAACTGGCCAAGGCCGAGTTCGCCAGGGAAATTCCAGTTCGCGCCATAACTCCTCGGCACGATGCGTTCGATGTGGACTTTCAGCGAATCGCCGGGCTCGGCTTCCTCGATGTAGATCGGTCCCGTGATGGTATGCGGACCGCGGCCGGGATGCTCCAGCCGCATTTTGGTCAGGGCCTCGATCGTTACGCCCGGCAAGACCTGGTTGGCCGCCGCCATCATGGTTTCCATTGCCACACGGTCGCCCGAGCGCAGCTTCAGCACCGGCGGCTGCGCGTTGTCGAACCAGCCCCATTGCGTGGTCTCCGATGTCGCGGGGAGAACATGGACATCGCCAAGCTTTGCGCCGACCGGCATATTCATACTGGATCTCGCCTCTTACTCTGACCGGACGACGTCGGTCGGTTACGATGCACTCGCGACGGCGCCGGAAATCGCCTGCACGAATCGTTTGGCTTCATCGTCACGACCCTACCGGCGTGGGCTGACATTGGCAAGTCGCGCGTCATGAAAAGTCCGCCACGGCGGCAATCTCGGCGCACGCCCCGGTTTCTTTGTGCGGCCTGCTGCCGTCGGGCACAATGCCGGTGCAACGGAAAGCTTTCATGATCGTCTATATCCACGGATTCAACAGTTCTCCAGCGTCCCACAAATCGAACCAGTTGCTCGAGAGGCTTGCCGCACTCGGCCGCGAGGACGAATTCGCGTGCCCGGCCCTGCCGCATTGGCCGCGGGACGCCATGGCGTTGCTCGAGCGCGAAATGTCGCGTGTTCCGGCAGACCAGGTCACGCTGGTCGGCAGTTCACTGGGCGGGTTCTATGCAACTTGCCTTACCGAAAAATTCGGCATGCGCTCGGTGCTCGTCAATCCGGCGATAACGCCGCACGATGGACTGCGCGCCTATCTCGGTCCGCAAAAGAATCTTTACACCGGCGATGAATACGAGCTAACCGAAAAGCACCTGGTGCAGCTCGCCGGATTGCACGTACCCGAACCAGCCAGAATGGATAGCTATCTTCTGCTGCACACCACGGGGGATGAGTTACTCGACTGGCGCGTCGCAGTCGATCACTACCGCGGTTGCCGGCAGGTCATCGTGCAGGGAAGCGATCACGGCTTCCGGGAGTTCAGCGATTATATCGACATTGTTTTCGAGTTTTCATCCCGGCCGGATCGGAAGACGGACGCTCGCGTATAATCGCGCCCTGCTCCTAAGCCTCACTCCTCACGCCTTACCGGCGCAGCACATGAATGTTTTTTTCGAAGAAGACGGCGCCTTCAAGGCTGGCACCGTGCTGGCCGACAACAATACCTCGCTGCAGGTCGAGAATCAGCACGGCAAACGCACCAAGGTGAAGGAAGCGGCCGTGCTGATCCGTTTCGATCACATTCCGCTGTCGCAGTTCATGGCGGACGCGCAGAAAATTTCGGACGACATCGATCCGGCCTTCCTGTGGGAGTGCTCCGGCGAAACGGAGTTCGGCTTCGACCAGCTCGGCAAGGAATACTTCGGCCGCGAACCGAAGCCCGCTGAAAGTGCCGCCCTGCTGATGCGGCTGCATGCGACGCCAACCCATTTCTACAAAAAGGGCAGGGGCCGCTACAAGGCCGCACCTGCCGACGCCCTGAAGGCGGCACTGGCGAGCATCGAGCGCAAGAAGAAGCAGGCCGAGCTGCAGGCGCGTTACGCCGGCCAGCTCGCGGCATTTGATTTTCCGGAAGATCTCCGCCCCATGCTGGCGCAACTGCTCTACCAGCCCGACAAGGGCAGCGTCGAGTTCAAGGCGCTCGAACAGGCCGCGGCACAGACGCACCTGAGCATCCCGAAGCTGCTGGAAAAGAGCGGCGCGCTGGCTTCCAGCCGCGATTACCATTTCGGACGGTTCCTGTTCGAGTACTTTCCGCGTGGCACAGCGTTCGATGCCGCGCTGGCGGCAACGGGACCGGGTGCTTTGGAATTGTCGCCGGTCGAGGCTTTCAGCATCGACGATGCCACCACGACGGAAATCGACGACGCGTTTTCGGTGATGAAGCTGGCGAACGGCAACTGGCAGGTGGGAGTGCATATCGCGGCACCGGCGCTGGGCATCGCGCCGGATTCGCCGCTGGATCGCGAAGCCGCGAAGCGGCTGTCCACGGTCTATTTTCCGGGAGACAAGATCACCATGCTGCCGGAGGCCGCCGTCGCGCAATACACGCTGTCCGAAGGCCGCGACTGCCCCGCGCTGTCGATGTATATCGAAGTCACGGCGGAACTGGACATCGCCGCGCACCGCAGCGCCGTCGAACTCGTGCGCATCGCGGCGAATCTGCGACACGACAGCCTGGAAGCGCAATTCAACGAACAGCAACTGGCCGCCGGACAGGTCGATCACCGTTTCGGCGAACAGCTCGTCCTTCTGTGGCGTCTGGCTGTCAAGCTGGAACGCCAGCGCGGCAAGGACGAACCTGCCATCGCGCGGGCGGACTACAACTTTTATGTCGACGACGATCGCGTAAGCATCGTGGAGCGCCGGCGTGGTTCACCGATCGACAAAGTCGTCTCGGAAATGATGATCCTGGTCAATACCGAATGGGGACGGCAGCTCGCGGAAAAGGAAATCCCGGCGCTGTATCGCGCCCAGACCAGCGGTAAAGTGAAAATGTCGACCGTACCGGCGCCGCACCAGGGCCTGGGGGTGTCGCAATATATCTGGGCCAGCTCGCCGCTGCGGCGTTATGCCGACCTGGTCAACCAGCGCCAGTTGCTGTCGCTGGTGCGCAACGAAGCGCCCGCCTATCCGGCGCGCGACGAGCGCCTGCTGGTAATCCTGCGCGACTTCGAACTGGCCTACGACGCCTATGCGGAATTCCAGCGCGGGATGGAACGTTACTGGTGCCTGCGCTGGTTGATTCAGGAGAATATCGACCTGACCGGCGCCGACGTGCTGCGCGAGGAACTGGTGCGGATAGACCGCATCCCGCTGGTCGCGCGCGTGCCGTCGATGCCTGCCACCCCCCCGGGGAGCCGGGTGGAACTGGCCGTGTCCGACATAGATCTGCTGGAATTGACCCTCCATTGCGAGTTCAAGCGGCTCCTTGAAGCGCAATCGCGCTGACAGTTGCGCCGTAGTTATTTAGAATTAGCTTCGGCCCTTTCACAACGCCAAGGCGAATTTGCCGGATACTTCGATCAGCCCATTTCCCGCACGAGGCGGCCTCGCCGCCAGCCTCACTGTTCCTCCGCCGCCCGCTTCGGGCGACATTCTGCCGATAACGCTCGCGGTTTCCGTCGTCCTGCATGCCGTCGTTTTGCTGATCACGTTCGCGCCGCCGGTATTCGACGGGTCGAAATTCGTCCCGCATCTCGATGTGGTGCTGGTCAATTCGAAGTCGTGGTCGAAACCGGTCAAGGCCGATGCGCTGGCGCAGGCCAACCTGGACGGTGGCGGCAATACCGAAGCCGACCGTCGCGCCAAGACCAATTTGCCCAAGCTCAACAACGTGGAACCGGCGCCCAACGTGCAACTCGCCTCCAGGCAGGTACGCCGGCTGGAAGAGGAAGCGCAACGTCTGCTGCAGTTGTCCCAGGGCGCTCAGGCGACAGCCGACGCGACCCGGCCCGTCCCCGAGTTGCCGCGCGAGGCCAGGCTGGAAGACCCGGCGGCCGAGCAGCAACGCCTGCGCATCGCGCAACTGGAAGCGCAGATTGCAAAGGAGTGGGACGAATATCAGAAACTGCCGCGACGCAAATTCATCGGCGCGCGCACCGAAGGCGTGGTCTACGCGGAGTACGTGGATCAGTGGCGCCAACGCATCGAGAAAATCGGCACCCAGTATTTTCCGGAGGAAGCCAGGCGCCGCAAACTGTATGGGTCGCTGGTGATGACCGTGCACATCAAAGCCGACGGCAGCGTGGAGAAAGTCGAAATCGACCGCTCGTCCGGATACCGGTTGCTCGATGCGGCCGCCCGGCGCGCGGTGGATCTGGCCGGACCGTTCCCGCCGTTCCCGCCGGCCGTGCGCAAAGACTGGGACATCCTGAGCATCTCGCGCACGTTCAGCTACACGCGTAGCGACCTCGAAGTGCTGGCCAACCCATGACCGATCGTTATGCGGTCGTCGGCAACCCGATCGCGCACAGCAAATCGCCCGAGATCCATGCGGCCTTTGCGCGCCAGACCGGCCATGACATCGACTATGCGCGATTGCTGGCGCCGCTCGGCGGGTTTCGTTCGACCGTGCAATCGTTTCGCGAGGCCGGCGGCAAAGGCGTCAACGTCACCGTGCCGTTCAAGCTCGAGGCCTTCGATCTCGCGGATGACGTTTCACAACGTGCCAAGGACGCCGAAGCGGCCAATTTCCTGCGCTTCGACAATGGCCGCATCCACGCCGACAATACCGATGGCGTCGGGCTGACCCGCGACATCGTGCAGAACCTGGGATTCGGGCTTGCCGGCAAACGCGTGTTGCTGATGGGCGCGGGCGGCGCGGCGCAAGGCGTGCTCACGCCTTTGCTGGAGCACGAGCCCAGCATACTGACCATAGCCAACCGTACGGTCGAAAAAGCCCTGCGCCTGGCCGAAAGGTTTCGCCACAAGCCGGTCGCCGCTGCAAGCGTGCTGTGCGGCCTGCAGTTCGGTGAACTGGCCGGACATCACTTCGACCTGGTGATCAACGCCACTTCAAGCAGTCTGCAGGGGGAACTGCCGCCGCTGCCCGCCGATGCTTTCGCTATTGGCGCACTTGGCTACGACATGATGTACGGCGTGACTCCCACGCCCTTTCTCGCGTTCGCCGCGGCGCACGGCGCGAGAATTTCCGACGGGCTCGGCATGCTGGTCGAGCAGGCGGCGGAATCCTTCCTGCTCTGGCGCGGCGTGCGCCCCCAGACCGCGCCGGTCATCGCGCTGTTGCGCAATCCGTGACCCGATGAAGCGCGCATGGCGCTGGGCGGCGCGTGTCGTGCTGCTCGTTGTCGCGGCCGTGGTCATCTACCAATTCTGGGTCTTCGGCAGCGTGGTCTGGTGGATCTGGTTCAATCCATCGACCAGTGCTTTCATGGAAACCCGCCTGGAAGTACTGCAGCAGAAAAATCCGGATGCTGTACTGCGCCACCAGTGGGTGCCCTATGAACGCATTTCGATTCACCTCAAACGCGCGCTGATCGCCGCCGAAGACGCCAAATTTCTCGACCACGACGGCTTCGACTGGGAAGCAATCCAGAAAGCCTACGAGAAGAACCTGAAGAAAGGCAAAGTGGTGGCCGGCGGATCCACCATCAGCCAACAGTTGGCCAAAAACCTGTTCCTGTCCGGCAGGCGCACGCCCTGGCGCAAGGCGGAAGAAGCCCTGATCACGCTCATGCTCGAGAACGTAATGTCGAAGCGGCGCATCTTCGAGATCTATCTGAACGTCATCGAATGGGGCAACGGCGTGTTCGGCGCGCAGGCCGCGGCGCGCTATTACTATGGCACCAGCGCGGCAAACCTCGACGCCGAGCAGGCGGCCCGACTGGCCGCGATGGTGCCGAAGCCGCGCTTCTACGACAAGGTGCGCGAGACGCCCTTGCTGGAACGGCGTACCGCCATCATCCTGGATCGCATGCCGCAGGTTTCCGTGCCCTGACCCGCCCGCACGTATAATCCGCCGCAAATATGCTGATCCATCCGCAATTCGATCCGGTCGTCGTGCACCTCGGACCGCTGGCCGTACGCTGGTACGGCCTGATGTATCTGCTGGCATTCGTCCTGGTGCTGGTGCTGGGACGCCATCGCATCAAGACGCAACCCTGGAATGGCTGGACCGCGCGCGACCTCGACGACATGCTGTTTCTCGGCGTGCTCGGCGTCGTCATCGGCGGCCGGCTGGGTTACATCCTGTTCTACAAGTTCTCCGATTATCTGCGCGAGCCGTTGCACATCCTGTATGTGTGGGAAGGCGGCATGTCGTTTCATGGCGGTTTTCTCGGCGTGATCCTGGCGATGCTGTGGTTCGCGCGCTCGCGCGGGAAAGGCTGGATGGCGGTGACCGATTTCATCGCGCCGCTGGTCCCGCTCGGGCTTGGCGCCGGGCGCATCGGCAACTTCATCAATGCGGAGCTCTGGGGAAGGCCGACCGACGTGCCATGGGCGATGATATTCCCGAACATCGACAATCTGCCGCGGCATCCTTCGCAACTCTACGAATTCGCTTTCGAGGGTCTGGCGCTGTTTGCCGTGCTTTGGTGGTTTTCGCGCAAGCCGCGGCCGGCGGGTGCGGTATCCGGGGTGTTCCTGCTCGGCTACGGGATTCTGCGATTTGCGGTCGAATACACCCGCGAGCCCGACGGCTTCCTCGGCCTGCTCGCACTCGGCTTGTCGATGGGACAGTGGCTCAGCCTGCCGATGGCATTGAGCGGCATCGGGCTGCTGGTCTGGGCTTATCGCAAAAAGTCTAGTTGAGTTCGCCGAGCTTGTTGGGCGGCTTGATGGCGAAAAAACTGCGCCGGTTCAGCAGGCGGCGGAAGTTGTCGAGCGACAGCAGGTGCGAATAGACTTTCTCCATTGCCCCGGCCGACATCAGCCGGCGCAGTTGTTCCGCGGGCAGTGCCTCGAGTGCGGTCTGCGCCACCCGATGCATGCCGTCGAGCTGCATCGTGAATCCATCGACTTCCGCCTTCATCGTGAACGGCTCGAGCAGCTTCAACTCGGCCAGCAACCGGCACATCGACTCGCCGCGCACGAGGTCCTGATCGTAATCGAAGATCAGCTTTTCCAGGATGGTCCATTGCGGGAGCGGCCGGCCGTGCACATCGTAGAGCGTCTCTCCCGAATCGTGCAGGGCACTTTCTTCGACGCAGACGATGCGATCATTCTGCGGCTCGCCATCGACGGTGACCCGGCTCATGCAGAACGGGTAGCGGCGCACGTAGGCGGGCAAATACGCGCGCCGGTCCCACATGCCGTCGGTCAGGATGAACAGGTTCTGCTTGACCTGCATGCCGAGCACAACCTCGGCGTTGAAGGTTTTGCCGCCGTCGTTGCTCACGAAGACGATCGGGTAGTCGCGGCACGCCGGTTCGAACTCCGACAGGCTCAGCGGCATCGCGTGCAGGCGATGAAAAACCGCCGGCGTCTCCTCGGCACGCGGCAGGAGGACCTTGTGGTTCTTGAGCAGAGGCGTGATCTGCTCGTAACCCGGCGGAGGGTCGATCTTCATCGGTAAGGTGTCGTTTTTACTGTGTTGTTTTCAGTATAATAACGCCGGCTCACTCATCGCGGGACAGTTGTAGAAAAGGGTGGGATGGATTGTAAAGGGTACGAATACTGGGGACGTAGCTCAGCTGGGAGAGCGTCGCGTTCGCAATGCGAAGGTCGGGAGTTCGATCCTCCTCGTCTCCACCAAATTAAATAGGCCACCTCGCGTGGCCTATTTAATTTGGTGGAGACGAGGAGCTTGATCGAAATCCCTCAGTTCGACCAGCAAGCACCGCTTGCGCAGGACGCCGACAAGCCCAAGCTTGTTGGCGGTCCCGAAACGCATGCGTTTCGGGATGGCGGGATCGCCCTAAGGCGATCTCGACACAACCTCCTCGTCTCCACCAAATACAAAAGCCACCCTCGCGGTGGCTTTTGTATTTGGTGCGACTCGGATGCTAGTCTCTTGCCCTTCTTATTTCTCCGGCACCATCGCAATCCAACCTTCAATCGGATCAATGTGCACGGGCAATCCATAATTTTCCGCGCGTCGTTGATACGCCCAAGCCGCTTGCATCGCACACAGCACCGCGTCGAGGCGATCGCCGGTTGCATCGCTGACTAGCGAATTCAAGAGTTGCGCCGAACCGGTCAATGCAAATCCGAATAAATTTCCACTGGCCGTCAGCATGCGCATCATGGTCTTGCGTGCCTGCCTGCGCGCGGGCGTCTGTTTGGCAGGAGCGTCGTTCTTGTAGGAAGCTTTCACCATCCGGCGTGCCGAAAAACCGGGATAGGCTTCCAGCGCCACGCGTTGCGGATCGCCCGCGTGCAATCCCGGGATGGTCACGCCCGCATCCAGCAAGCGGGGCGCGCCTTCCAGGAACATCAGTCCGACCGGTGGATTCACCAGCTTGAGCGGGCTGTGCGAGCCGGCCGGATGATCGGTGGCGCGGTGTGCGTAGCGTTTCCCGGCCGGTCGGCTTTCGCGATAGCGATCCAGTACGGCACGAAATTCTTCGCGGCCCTGATCCCGGCAGCCGGCGACAAGCAGTGGCCACTGCTCCGGCAGGCCGAGGTCTATCACGGCTTCGCGCGGCAGGCCGAACGGAAAATCGAATCCCGCGATCCACGGACCTGGACAGCGCAACCAGGATTCGAAATCCTCCCAGCCGGAAAATTCTTCGATGGCCTCGAGACGAAATGCCGTGCGGTCAATGCGCCCACTGGCTACGGTTATGGGTTTGCGAATGCGCGGACGGCTGGTGAAATCGACGCCGTGAATCGACCAGCCGGCCGATTTACCCATCGGGCTTCAGGATGAAAGCTTTTTTTCCAGGCGACGGGCGAAGACAGTCATTTCCTTCATCGCCTGCTGGTCGCCGCGTCGTTGCGCGACTTCGATGCCGCGCCGGTAGGTGTCGAGGGCGCCATGCCGGATTCCGGCGTCGGCGTACGCCATGCCGAGCAGCTTCCACGCCGCGGAGTAGTTTGGATCGAGATCGAGCGCGCGCTTCAGGTGAAAGATCGCGACCCAGGTGATGCCCAGTTTGAGGTACTCGCCGCCCAGGCTGAAGCGCAGCAGCGCGGATTCCCTGCCTTGCGACAGCAGGTTCTCGAGATTGGAAATGACGGACTGCGCTTCCATGCCGAATGTCCCGCCTTATAGTTCGATCCGGGTACCCAGTTCGACGACCCGGTTCGCCGGAATCTTGAAAAAAGTGGTTGCGCTGGATGCGTTTCGTGACATCAGCGCGAACAGCTTCTCTCGCCACAATGCCATGCCCGGGCCTACCGTGGGAATCAGCGTTTGCCGGCTGAGGAAGAACGAGGTCTCCATCATCTCGAATTTGAACCCCTTGGCCGAAGCGAGCTTGAGCGCGAGCGGTACATCGGGCTCGTCCTTGAACCCGTAGCGGACCACCGCGCGATAGAAGTCGGAGCCCAGAGGCTCAATTTCGATACGCTCTTCGTCGGGCACATGCGGAATGTCGATCGTGCTCACCGTGAGCAGAACGATGCGCTCGTGCAGCACCTTGTTGTGGTTCAGATTGTGCAGCAACGCATGGGGCACGCCTTCGGAAGCCGCGGTCAGGAATACGGCGGTGCCCGGCACGCGTGTCGGCGGATGAGCCGTGACGCTCTGGATGAAAGGTTCGAGCGGAATGGCGCCAGGGGATAGCCGTTCCATCAGCAATTGCCGTCCGCGTTTCCAGGTCACCAGGAGTATGAACAGCGCGATCGCCACCACGATCGGGAACCAGCCGCCCTGGAACAGCTTGACCGCATTGGCGCTGAAGAACGACAAATCGATGGTCAGGAAAATCAGCAGCAGCGGCAGGGCAACCCACCGCGGCCAGCGCCACAGTTTGCGCATCAGAACGAAGGCGAGGACGGTGTCGATGGCCATGGTGCCGGTTACGGCGATGCCGTAAGCGCCCGCGAGATTGCTGGATGTTTCGAAGCCGAGCACCAGGCCGATGACCGCGGCCAGCAGCACCCAGTTGATCCAGGGCATGTAGATCTGTCCGATTTCGCTCTCGGAGGTATGGGTAACTTCGAGCCGCGGACAATAGCCGAGCTGGATCGCCTGGCGCGTCAGCGAATAAGTTCCGGTAATCACCGCCTGCGACGCGATCACTGTGGCCATGGTGGCCAGGACCACCAGCGGGTACAACGCCCACTCCGGCGCCATGTGATAGAACGGATTCTGGATGGCGTCCTTGTTGTGCAGGATCAGCGCACCCTGCCCGAAATAATTCAGCATCAAGGCCGGCAACACATAAAAAAACCAGGCCAGCCGGATCGGCCTCTTGCCGAAATGCCCCATGTCCGCATACAGCGCTTCGGTACCGGTAATGGCCAGCACGACGGCACCAAGCACGAGGAAGCCGCCGGTGGAATTTTCAGCGAAGAAGTTGACGGCATAGCCGGGAGAGAAGGCCGCCAGAACGTCCGGGTATTTGACGATGTTGACGACGCCCAGCAGCGCCAGCACCGCGAACCAGATCATGGTGATCGGTCCGAACAACGCGCCGACCATTTCGGTGCCTTTCTGCTGGAACAGGAAGAGGCCGATCAGGACGACGATCGTGACAGGAATCACGAAGGGCTTGAGTGCCGGCGTCGCGACCTCCAGACCTTCCACCGCGGACAGAACCGAAATAGCCGGCGTGATGACGCCGTCGCCATAGAACAGCGCGGCGCCGAACAGGCCGAGCGACATCAATACGATGCGCCCGCGCGTGTTGCGCGTCGTGGATCGCAATACCAGGGCGAGCAGGGCCATGATGCCGCCCTCGCCGCGATTGTCCGCGCGCATCATGAATACCACGTACTTCAGCGTCACGACGATGATCAGCGCCCAGGAAATAAGTGACAGCACCCCGAGCACGTTGTCATGGTTGGCGGCGACCGAATGGCTGCCGTTGAATGCTTCGCGCATGGTGTACAGCGGACTGGTGCCGATGTCGCCGAATACCACGCCGATCGCCGCGACTGTCAGCGGCACTACGCCCGGCTTCTCGCGTCCGTTGCCGTTGGAGCTCATTGTTATTTTTTGTTCCTCAGTGTCCCCGGATCATCCC
>WNFL01055243.1_pt1 | contig 26912 bp, 26 predicted proteins | sample 5400361 | NCBI WGS metagenome assembly WNFL01 (sample SAMN13153351, study PRJNA577476) | soil metagenome | isolation source: 40 cm soil on Douglas fir-dominated hillslope | place: USA:California | collected 2013-09-17
AGCTGTTGCAAATAGGTTGGGGTATAGAAAAATTTATGAAGCTCCAATTGAGTTAACTTTTACCAGCTGGTCATCTATAACTTCTGGAAATTTCTGGAATCCAATTCTAAGGATGCTGTGGGATACTTGTGCAGTTTTTTACAGATTAAGAATCCTACATTACTACGATAATGAGAATAGTAGAAAATGGAGATATGATCCTGAACTTAATTTCCGCATTAACATTACATAGTACCAACTCTTAGCTTTAGTTGTTATAATACCTTCACATCACACATGAGAATCCTCATACTTAATTGGCGAGATAGCAAAAACCCAAAGTCAGGAGGAGCGGAAATAGTCACACTAGAACATGCGAAAGGATGGGTTATTAATGGCCATGAAGTAACTTGGTTTATAGCAAAAACCCAAAGTCAGGAGGAGCGGAAATAGTCACACTAGAACATGCGAAAGGATGGGTTATTAATGGCCATGAAGTAACTTGGTTTACGTCATATTTCAAAGGAGCTAAAAATTATGAAAAAATTGAAGGTGTTGAGATATATAGAAAAGGTAATTTTATAACTGTTTATTTATTGGCTCCAATATTTTATCTATTTTCAAAAAAAAAGTTTGACGTTGTTGTGGATGAAATTCATGGATTACCTTTTTTTACCCCATTTTATGTTAGAAAACCCATTATAGTATTTATTCATGAGGTTGCAAATGAAATATGGGAGTATATGTATCCATTCCCAATTTTTCTGCTGGGGAGAATACTTGAGAAAATAATTTTCATTCCATATCGTTTTGCAGCTTTCATGACAGTTTCTCCTTCAACAAAAAAAGAGTTGATTAAGCTCGGCGTAAAGCAAAAAAGTATTGATGTTATTATTAACGGGCTTAATGTAGATGTGAAAAAAACAATTTCAAGAAAAGAAAAAAATTTGACATGCATTTTTGTAAGTAGAATAGTGAAGATGAAAGGAATAGAAGAGGTGATTAAATCATTTGCATTCATTAATAGAGAAGATGCAAAAGCAAAATTATGGATTATTGGAAAAGGGAATTCCCAATATATACAACATCTCAAGCTCATGACAAATGATTATGAATTATCTCAGTCTGTGCAGTTTTTAGGCACAATGAGTGAAGTAGATAAACTTAAACGAATGGCTATGGCTCATTTATTATTACATGCTTCAGTAAAAGAGGGTTGGGGACTGGTAATTGCTGAAGCTGCTAGCCAGTCGACACCGGCAGTAGTATACGATGTGGCAGGTTTGAGGGATTCTGTCAAAAATGGACAGACAGGAATTGTACTAACAGAAAACTCTCCTCGTGAAATGGCAAAACAAATTATGCTCCTTTTTCAAAACAAAAAGCTATATCAGGAGTTCCAAAAAAACTGTTTAGAATACGCCAGAACACTTAGTTGGGGAAAAGCAATAAACCAAAGCTTGCGATTACTAGAGAGAGTGGCGGAAAAGCATGAAGCAATATGAATTATAAATTAAGTAACCTCACCCCCGCCTTCTTCTAACAGGAGAGGGTACTGTTCCTTCTCCTTTTAGGAGCGGAGGGAACTGAGCTCGCCTGCTTGACAGGCGTGGGCAGGTTAGGATGAGGTTATTGCAATGAATTATTAAGCAATAAGTATGAAGTATTTTAACAATTATATTCTGAAATTTAGATATATTATTCTGATCGGAATAATATTACTGGGTTTCCTACTTAGATCTAATAATTTATATACGTGGCCACGGCTAGGGGCCACATTTGATGAGTATGCTTGGACGTGGCTTGGTATTAGTCTCATCCAAAATCACCTACCTACTTCCTGGTCTCCACATTTAGTATATTCAAATGCAAAAGACATTACATATCAAAAAACACATTTCCGGCTTGTCACCCCATACCTGGAGCATCCTCCATTATTTGGCCTTGTGGTAGGATCTTATGCGCTTTTGTCCGGAGTAAGGGACATGTATCATCTAGATCTGCAGCATATTAGAGGTTTAGCATTAGCTCTTGGAATTTTTAGTATTATAATGGTTTATTTTTTTACAACTGAAATATATGGATTATCAATAGGACTTGTTGCAGCATTTTTATATAGTGTTACGCCAACAGTTGTCATAGGCTCTAGACTTGTACAAAACGAAAACTTTTTTATTCCATTTTTTTTATTGTCGCTTTTTCTCATAGCTAAATTTGTAAAAACTAAAAATAAAATTCTTTTTTATACATCAGCATTAATTTGTGATTTGTGGGCTACTGGCTCTTGCAAAAGTCCCATGGCTTATAGCTGGTGTGTCAATTTGTCTCATCTTTATGTATTTGAGGCAATATAAAAATGCTATTATTTTTGGATCTATAACAATTCTTGTCTTCTCCGTCTTTTTCCTCTATGGAATATTATTAGATTCAAAATTATTTTTTGCACTTTGGCAATTACAACTTCACAGATATGACATAGCATTTAATAGTTTTTTTGCACTTTTTACATCCCCTTATTTGGTTGATAGATTTTTTGTGGATGGGTGGATTTATTTCGGTTGGCTGGCGTTGACTATACTATTTACCAAGGATATCAAGAAAAATTATATGCTGCTTTTGCCATTTATTTCGTATTTATTAATTTTTATATTTGCCATTCCAAATGAGCCAAGCCATGGGTGGTATAGATATCCTTTTTATCCTTTTATAATAATTGCGACTGCAGTCTTTCTAAAAGAATATTTCAATAAAAATTATATATTAACTTTTATATTCCTAATCTTCACAGGACTTTCTATGCTTCAGCTTTCTTGGGCAAATAGCTTAGGGTTTTCATTTACAATTTTTAGATTCTTCCTATTTCTTTTTGGTCTTTCAATGATTCCGCTATTTATTCCTAAAACGGCAAAACTGGCTGCGGTTACAAGCTACTTATCATTAGTAATTATATTCATTCTTAACATATGGACGATTTTAGTTTACAATGAGCAATAACTTTATGCAAAAGCAATTGCCAACTGTTACTGTAGTTATTGCAACATATAATTCTGAGAAAACTATTGATGAATGTCTTCAAAGCGTGAGAGACCAGAATTACCCTCAAAGCAAAATAGATATTATACTTGCAGATGGGGGATCTATTGATTCTACCCACCTACTTGTTAGGAAATATAATGTAACTTTTATTAAAGTACCTAAAAATCTTCAGAATGCCGAATATAATAAGGGCGTTGGCGTAAGAAAGGCAACGGGAGAACTTATTCTAATGGTTGATCATGATAATGTCCTTCCTCATAGAGATTGGCTAAAAAAAATGATTTATCCGCTTATTGATGATAAAAGCATTGTTGGAGTTGAAACATTACGCTATCAGTATGATCCTAAATATTCACTGCTGGACAGATATCTTGCATTATTTGGCGCAGGAGATCCACTAGCCTTTTATCTTGGAAAATCAGATAGACTCTCATATATTTTTGATAAGTACAATCTTTATGGGAAGGCAGTTAGAGTTAAAAATTATTACAAAGTCACTTTCTCCCCAGATAAAATTCCTACAATTGGCGCGAATGGTTTCATAGTTAGAAAAAATATACTATTAGAGAACGCACAAGTTGACCCGACTCACTTTTTCCATATAGATGTTAATGCTGACCTTATTCGCAAAGGATTTAACACATATGCTTTTATAGAAGATGGATTAATTCACCATACAGGATATAAAAAAATATCAAGTTTTTTAAAACGCAGAATCCTTTTTGTTGATCAGTTTTATGACCAGCAAGCCAAAACAAGAAGATACAGTCTTTATGAACCCAAAGATTTTTGGAAGTTGATGGTATTTCTCATTTATTCTTTAACTTTTGTAAAGCCATTATATGATAGCGTTAGAGGCTACAGAAAAGTACATGATTTCGCGTGGTTTCTGCATCCAATTCTTTGTTTTTCCCTGACTATAATTTATGGAATAGTAACCATAAAGAATTTTGCTAAAAATTATGAATTCTAACTTTAAAAATAAAAATATTCTTGTAACTGGAGCGAGTGGATTTGTTGGACATCATCTTTTTAACGCATTAGAAAAAGAAGGAGCTAATGTTTGGGGATTTTCAAGAAATACCAGTGATAAAAAAATTATAAAAATGAACGTGATTAATTTCCGTCAATTAGACGCATTCATAAAAGATAAAAAAATTAACATATTGTTTCATCTAGCCGGAACATCTCTTGTAGAAGAGGGGCAAAAAGACCCATATAACACTTTCAATATAAATTTTAATGGTACTTTAAATGTTCTTGAATCGGCGAGATTAAATAAAATTAACAAAATTATTATTGCGTCAACAGCACATGTATATGGTAACAGTATTCCTCCATTTCGGGAATCTGACTTTGCGAGACCTTCAAGGCCTTATGAGACTTCAAAGGCTTGTAGCGATCTCTTAGCTCAATCATATGCAGATACATTTAATCTCCCTGTTTTTATTGGACGGTTTGTAAACATTTATGGCCCAGGCGACAATAATTATTCACGTCTTATACCAAAAACAATAAAAGCTGTTCTTCGTGGAGAAGATGTCGAGATGTGGGGTGGAAATGCCCTGAGAGAATATCTTTATATTAATGACGCAATTAATGCTTATCTTAAAATGGCGGTCACAGAAATACCATTAGATGACAAAAACAGGATTTTTAATTTTGGAGGCTCTCAGAAAGCAACGGTGAGTGAAATTATAGAATCAATAATTGTTTTAACAGGGAAAGGAATAAAAGTAAAAAAAATATCAGAATTAAGAGAATCTGAATTAAAATCACAATTTGTTATGAGCACAAAAGCAAAAAAGATTTTGTCGTGGAGCCCAAGAGTTAACCTGCATTTAGGCTTAAAAGAAACAATTAAATGGTATAAATCACAGTACGTAAAGTGAATTTCTGCCTCTTGTATTGTTATTTATTTTTAGCAGACCTAATAGGTAAAAATCAAAAGCGCGTATTGCTGATGTGGTTAAAATTGTATAAAATGAGCACCATTAGCTTACCCTAAACTATATATGAGGATACTTATTTTCAATTGGAGAGATGTTAAACATAGTTGGGCTGGAGGGAGCGAAATCTATATTCACGAATTGGCTAAAAGATGGGTTGAAAAAGGAAATAGGGTAATTCTTTTTTGTGGACAGGATAATGATAAGAGATTAACTAATAAGGAATTAATAGATGGAATAGAAATTATTCGAAAAGGCGGGAGGTTTACAGTTTACTTCTGGGCACCTATTTACTATTTTCTGTATTTAAGAAACCAAGCAGATATAATCCTAGATGTAGAAAATGGAATACCATTTTTTACACCATTGTTCTCATTGAAAAAGAAAATTGCACTCGTTTATCATGTTCACGACAAACAGTTTTTTTACGAGTTAAAATTTCCATTAAGTGTGATAGGATATGTTATAGAAAAATATATTTTTCCTGTTTTATATTCGGGGACAAGAATAATGTCTATCTCAGAGAGTACCAGGCAAAAACTGATAAAGTTGGGACTTCCTGCGATGCAAATTCAAGTTGTTACCCCAGGTATTATATCTCAGAAGAAATTCTCAAATAAAAAAATTCCACGTTATAAAACACCAACAATTATATATTTAGGAAGAATTAAGAGATATAAAAGATTAGATCTTTTAGTAACTCTTTTTCCAAAGATTATTGAAAGAGTACCGGGAGCAAGACTTCTTATAGCTGGTTGGGGAACAGAGGCTCCTCAAATTCAAGATTATATTATGCGCAACGGATATAAAAAAAACATACAAATTGTGGGTCCTGTTTCAGAACTTGAGAAGCGATTGTTGCTTCAGAAATCGTGGGCAATGATAAACCCTTCAATTCATGAAGGGTGGGGAATTTCAGTTATTGAAGCAAATGTTTATTCTACTCCTGCGATTGCCTTTAAGGTTCCTGGATTATCAGATTCAATAAAAGACAACAAAACAGGTTTTTTGGCTTTGGATGAGGAAGATTTAATAGATAAAATCGAAATAATTTTAAAAAATAAAAGATTAAGAGAGAAAATGGGAAAAGAAGCTCAAAGATGGGCTATGTCTTTGACTTGGGATAAGTCTGCAGAAAAAAGCTATAAATTACTTAAATCGTTATGATAAGACTTATTAAATCGACGTTTTATAACGAAAAAGAAACTCAAAAAAGCCTCTCAGAATTTATTAAAAGTGCAAAGCAGTTGTCGTTTGGGAAGCAATGTATTAGGTTTGAAGGTAATTTCTCTAAATTTCAAGAGAGAGAACACTGTGTTTTTGTGAATAGTGGTAGTTCTGCAAATTTAGCACTGATTCAAGCTCTATTAAATCTTGGGAGGATAAAAAAAGGGGATTTAGTTGGTTTTTCTGCTTTAACATGGTCAACCAATGCTATGCCACTTATTCAACTTGGCTTACAGGCAGTCCCCATTGATGTAGAGATAGCAACCCTTAACGTGTCTAGTAAAAAGCTTAATGATGTATTAGAAAAATATCCTCTCAAAGCATTTTTTATAACAAATCTCCTAGGTTTCTGCGATGACATAGATGAAATCAAAAAAATTTGTAAAGCAAAGAACATTATTCTAATTGAAGATAATTGCGAATCACTAGGGACAGAATATAAAGGGCGAAAATTAGGAAATTTTGGGCTTGCAAGCACCTTTTCCTTTTATGTGGGACATCATATGTCAACTATTGAAGGGGGTGCTATATGCACAGATGACATGGAACTCGCTACAATGCTAAGAATAGTCAGGGCACATGGATGGGATAGGAATTTAGAGTTTGCAAAGCAAGAAGAAATAAGAAGAAAATTTAAAGTTAACTCAACTTTCTACTCTCGTTATACGTTTTATGATTTAGGATATAACCTAAGACCTACAGAAATAAATGGCTACATAGGTAACTTACAGTTGAAATATATTAGGGAAATAATTAAAAAAAGAGAAAGTAATTTTAAAAAATTTTCAAAATTGATATATCAAAATTCAGATACGTTTATTCCACAGCGTTTTGAACATTTAGATATTGTTTCTAACTTTGCTGTTCCTGTTATTTGTAAGTCACAAGAAATACGTGACAAATTAGTGAAAAAGCTTGAAGGTAAAGTTGAGATCAGGCCGATTGTAGGGGGAGATATTACTAGACAACCTTTTTTTGGAAAATATATGAAAATTTTTGCTAAAGGCAATCCAAATGCAAAACTTGTTCATGAACAAGGATTATATTTTGGAAATAACCCTGAATTGACTCAACTAGAGATCAAAAAGATTATAAAGTTTTTTACTGATTTATAACTTCTAATTTATTACCTAAATATAAAAATAAGAATATTATCATGAAGACAATATTGACGTCTTTTTTTGCAAAATACTACCTACATGTATTATCTATTGCCGTTTTATTTTTAACAATTATTAAAACATTTCAACAACTTCCGCTTACATTCTATCAACAGGATGAATGGTTGGGACTGGGACAGATAATGGCAATTGGATGGGGAAGTATTTCAAAAGAAAATAGTATTATACAAATACTTTTTGGAGAAGGAAGGCCTCTCACTAGAGTAGCAAATGTTCTCTTTTATGAGTTTTTTGGTCTTCAGTCTTTTCCTCTTGCAATATATAGCATTACTTTTCACTTTTTCAACACTATTCTAGTTTATTTTATAATTAATAAATTAATAAAAAACAAATTCCTTGCTTTATCAGGAGCCTTATATTTTGCGGTAGCAGACGTCGCTCATCAATCAGTAACCTGGTCCGGCGCATCGTTTGGTGAACAGCCAGCATCATTTTTTATTTTTTTATCTGTATTGGTTTTTTTATTTTTTCTTGAAAAAAAAAGAAAATTATTCTTATACCTCTCTTTTATTTCAGCATTAATCTCTCTTTATTTTAAAGAAAGTGGTATCTTCCTAATCCCTTTATACCTCATCTTGCCGTATATATATGACAGGAAATATTCTGTAAAAAAACTTTTCATATCATTTATTCCGATTTTACTATTTTTATTTTTTTTCGCTGGTTTCAGATTCATTGAAATGATTACATCTGGGATGACTTACCAAACATCTGTTTACTTGAATAGCAACTCAACTAATACAATTCCAGTTATTATTCTTAGAGCATTTCTTTATCCTCTAACAAGTTTTTCGTTATCTTTTATCCCTTATCCGATTGCAATATCTTTAGGAGAGTGGTTATGGAAATTATATTACCCGTATATTACCTCAAGGCCCGATGTTGTGTTTACGACAGTAATACTTGATTTAATAGCCGTGATTATTTCTGTAATTTTTCTTATCTTTTGCTTCTTTATAGAAAAAATAAAAGAATTAAGAAGCTCAGTTACTTTTGCATTAATATTTTTCTTCCTCAGTATTCTCCCATATGTAACCATTTCAAAGACTTATGCCTATCTAGAACCTAGATATTATTATATATCTCTTCTCGCAAACTGTGTCCTTATATCAGCCTCATTCTCATTCCTAATAAATATTTTTCAAAGAAAATGGAAAATAGCCGTTGTAATTATTTTTATAATTTATGGATTCTATTTAAGATATAATCTTGGACTCGTACGTAACGATATATCTATTCAAGTGGATATAGGAAATGAAAGAAAAGCTTTTATTAATGATCTTTATTCTTATTTACCTACACTAAAAAATGATACAAATATATTTTATTTTACAGGTGATAAGACCTGGTTAGTTGAAAATAACTTTACACCTTTCCAAAATGGTTTTGGATATACATTAATGGTCTTATATTACCCTTCAGGAAAAATTCCCAAGGTATTACTTCCAACGCATTATTTATTTGCGTTAGGAGAAGAAGGGGTGAAGACAATTGATGGAAAGACATTTGGGTATTTTAATAATTACACAGATTTAAAAAAGTATCTGACTGAAAATAATATTCCACTTAAATCCGTTATTTCTTTTTATTATAATAGGAGTAACAAAAAACTGTATAATATTACTGATAAAATTCAAGGCGAACTTGCTCAAGCTAATGAACGTGATTAGAATAAAATGAATATCAAAAGTATAATAACTAGAAACACGGACACATTATTTTACCTAGCATTGCGATATATTTTGAAGGATTCAAGAAGCGTACTAGATGTGGGTTGTGGGGCACACTCGCCAATTTGTCGTGTTGGAGGTCGATTTAGATCAACTGGCATTGATATTTTTAAGAAGAGTATTGAAATAAGTAAAAAAGAGAAAAATCATAATGAACATGTTATTGGGGATATAAAGCATTTAAATAAATATTTTAAGGATAAGTCATTTGATACAGTAGTTGCCCTGGATGTAATAGAACATTTAACAAAAAAACAGGCTATTGAAATGGTAAAGCAAATGGAAAAAATAGCAAGGAAAAGCATAGTTATTATGACGCCTAATGGATTCTATTCTCAAGATAAACTTGATGGAAATCCGCATCAGGTACATAAATCAGGGTGGAGTAAAAATGATTTTAGTAAGATGAGTTATAGAGTTTATGGTTTGAGAGGAATAAAATTCGTCAGGGGTATACATGCAACAATAAAGTATAAACCGTGGATTTTATGGGGAGCAATTGCTTTTATAACTGAACCCATTCTGTTTCTTTTTCCATCCTTATCATACGACTTATTAGCAGTAAAAGAGATTAATTAGTTTACTACATTTTTAGAATAGCGTTATCGTATGTATTTTCCCAAGTATTATTTTTACCAAGTTTTATAGCAGCTTGAGTGAGACCTTTCCTAATTTTTGAATCCTTAAAAATTTGGATAATTGTTTTTGCAAATTCCTCAGAATTATCATTTGCAATTAGTCCTGCCTTTTTTTCTACAGCTTCTCTCCCAAGAGGAGGAACTGAAGTGGTTATGATGGGTAATCCTGAGGCTAGATATAGTCTAATTTTTGTTGCATCTCCATATAATCTTATTGAACCTGGAATATTTCTATATGGAGCTAAAGCAACTTGAAAGTGTTTGATTTGAAAGGAGACTTTATTTATTTCCTTCACGAATCCATGAAAAGTAACAGATTTCTCTAATTGATATTTTGAGATAAGTGATGTGAGATATTCTCCTTCAAACCCTTTACCCCCACCTCCAAACATGTGAAGATGCGCTTTTGGAAATTCTTTTACAACTGTCTTAAATGCTTCAATGGCTATATCTGGGCCATTTTCAAGGCCTAAGGTGCCAACAAAGACAGCAGTATGCGGAATCCTTTTATTAAAAGCAAGTGAGCTAATCTGTTCTTTAAAAAGTGCATTTGGTACATGAATAACTGGAGCACTTTTTGAGGAGTCAAGCCCTGCATTTATGCGTGCGAGTTGCATTGCAGGTGAAACATCCCAAACAAAGTCTGCGTTTTGTACTGCCATTTTATCAAGCCATAAATAAAAATTATTGACTATTTTTATCTTAAACCTTGTTGGAGAGTAGTCAGAGCAGTAGTAGCATACTTTTTTTACCTTTCCAAATCTTCTGAGAATGATACCAGCAATCGCGTTGATTGATTCCATTCCGACAAAAATATCGAAAGGTTCTTGGACTTTAATCCCTGTCTCAAGAGTGCTAAGCAGATCACGAATTTTAAAAACAATATGAGTGCCAGGTTTATTTACAAGAGCAATCCATGGCATTAGTAAGCTAGTCACCCATTTAGTTCTTGTTTTCCTTACTAGCTTATTATTCGTGTATTGCTCAACTATTGGAAAGTAACGGTTGCTTCCTGGGTATGGTTGGTCAAGTAACCAAACTTTTCTGAAGCGGGGAAGAAAATAGTAAAGTAATGGCTCTATCATTCCATTGGTTGATATGCGGTGTCCATTTCTCCAGGGTGAGAATGTTGCAATAAAGATTGTAGAATATTTGCTCATTGACTATAATACGCAAAGTATAACAAAAACAATGATAAATGCAAAACCATTAGTTTCAATCACTATTCCTACATTTAACTCTGCAAAAACACTTGAGAAAACGTTACGATCACTTAGACTTCAATCCTATAAACAAATTGAAATTATAGTTGCTGATGGATTCAGCACAGATGAAACGCTTGTAATTGCTAAGAAGTATAAAGCGAAGATATGTTTTGGACGTGAGCTCGCAAAAGCTAGAAATGTTGCGCAAAAAAAGGCAAAAGGAAAATATATTTTTCAGCTTGACTCAGACCAATTTATAGCGAAAGACATCATTGCCAAATGTGTTGAAGTATGCGAGAAGAAAAAATATGATGCTCTTGTTCTCAACGAAAGATCACTTGTTAGGAAAAATGCATTTATTGAAAAATTGCTTTCTTATGATAAAGAAGTTGTTAGTGGAAGCAATGATATTAATCCTCGATTTGGCGCAGTAATTCCGCGTTTTTTCAAAACATCTATTCTTCGTAAGATGTATTGGCCTGAAAATTTGTCAATTTTAGATGACGCGATAGTATTCCAAAAAAATAAAGCTATTCTTAGCAATGTTGGATTTTTAAAAGATGAAGGAATACTTCATTACGAGGTATATAATTTCTGGATCTTTTTTAGAAAATTTAGAAGATATGGAAGGCTATATCTTAGTACTCTTCTTACTTCTCCTGATACAACTCTCGCGCATAGTCTTCCTAGAAGAGCCTATTTTAATAAAGAATTAATAAAGAAGCCAAATGTTTTCGCAGGACTTTTAATTCTGTACTTACTTAAGGGATCTGCTGTTAGTATGGGGATAGTTGAGGAGTTAGGTCATTTATTTATTTCTTCATTAAAACGTTTATGATGAAATCAAGTCTGTTTTCATAATTTTTTTTAAGTCAAGCCACTTTTTTTTATAAAACAATTTCCTCATTATTTTTATTGTTGATATATAAAGATTTGATGAATTTTTTGCAGGATGCCTACTATATTTTTTTAATACATAACTCTCTAAGTCTTTAGTTTCCTCAATGATTTTATAATTTATTTTGCCCTTCCAATTTAAGCGTATAAATGGGTCATGCATACTTTCCAACATGTACCAATAATTTTTTCCATTTTTATCCAAAATATTATGCATGTTTTTACTCTTACGGTAAAACACAAGCTGATTGTCAAAATAGAATATAAACCAAAGGTGACTAATAAACGGCCTGATGCATTCAATTACACCATTGGGTACTTCTAAATACCCAGCTTTAGAAATTCGCATTATTTCTTTGATTGCTGCTTCAGGATTTTCTACATGTTCCAGGAGGTGAGTGCAGTAGGAAAAGTCGAATACCTTATCTTTAAATTTAGTATTAGTAATATCGCCATTTACAAATATTCCCATACTTGTTACAGTACTCATTCCTGATATTCTTTGGCTATTTCCAAGTGTCAAATTATCAAGCAGAACGTCAGCTCTCCAGAATGGCTTATCTCCAGACCCAATATCGATAACTAAAGCGTTTTTTGGTATCGAAAATCCGATGAGTATCCTTCTTTTAAAGAAATAAATTGCATTTGAAAAAGCTCTCATATATAAAACCTCTCAATTATAATCAGGAAATACCATATAGTAAAGATGAAAACTCGTGAAAGTAACCCATGTAACAAATAGCATCCTATTGTATAATGCAGGTATTCACTATGAAAAGGTACATACCTCTTGGGGTAAATAGTATTGTTATTTTTCTACTTTTAACATTACCTTACTATATTTTCCAAGGAAAGTTATTTGTCGGAGGGGATGATACTAGATTACAATACATTTTCCCATGGGAGCACCTACAACATTTATCATTTTTTTCGTGGAATAATATTTCTTCAATTAGTTATTATGTTCCAAATTATTTTTCTATTCCTCAGGTTTTATTGTGGGCTTATTTAGATAATATTATTAAATCAAAAATAATAATAGATTATCTTGCATTTTCATTCCCAGTTATTATTGGATACATTTTTATGCAATTATTACTAGGAGAGCTTCTTGAGAGGGTAGGAATTAAAGAGAAAATTATTACCGCATTATTTTTTATTCTGTCTCCTATAATGATTCAAACACAGATCTCAGTATCTCTCAATTCTGTATGGCTTATTGGGTTTATTCCAATAATATTTTATTATTTATTAAAGTATATAAAAACTGAAAACATCGTATACATATTTATTGCTTCTATCTGGTCATTAGTTTTCTCATTAGCAACTTACGCATTCCCTTGGATTTTTGGATTATTTTTACCTATTCTATTATCAATTCCCCTGGTAGTATTTTTTTATCCTAAATATAAACTTTTTCAAGTTGGGAAAAATTCATTGATTTTTTTTGTAATCATTTGCCTGGCTCAATTATTCTGGATTTTGCCCTTTTTAAGTACATTTATTGGAGGAGGAAATAATTTAGGCGCGAAAGCATTAACTGCACAGGTTGGAAATACATTTAAACCTACTGTTCTTTCCACTGCAATCGGAAATGTTTTTTACCCATTGTTAAATTTTTTTCATAGGCAGATTATAGAAGTTTTTGATTGGCAAACGAAGGGTATCTTCGAGAGTTTCTATGACAAAATTGCTTTTCTAAACACATTCTATATTGGGGTAATAATTTTTTCACTAATTATATTAAAAACAACAAAACAAGCAACAAAGAGAATTTATATTTTTTTATTCTGTGCTTTTCTTATATCATTATATTTTTTCACTGTAAACGTTGGTCCTTTTAGAGAAATATTCCTTTTTGGAGGATATATCCCAGGTTTTGTCATGTTCCGAAATTTTTATGATAAATTTGCTTTTGGATTTGTTTTTCTTTATTCAATTGTAATAGGAATTTCACTTTTTATAATTGGAACAAAATTTCCCAAGGTTAAAAATATTCTTTTTTTTATACTTCTTGCCCTTATTATTATTAACTCCATCCCAATAAAAAATGTTGTTAATAGTCCTTTATGGACAACTCAACATACTTATAGGACAATTACTTTTCCAAGAGAATATTTGAATTTTATTGATAATGTAAAAAGAGATGTAAGTCCTTCCACAAATGTTTTAAGTCTTCCGCTTAATATTGCAGCATATTCTGTAATAAAAGAAGATGGATCAAATAATGTTTATGCCGGCACATCTCCGCTAAAAATTTTAACCGGAATAAATGATTATTCAGGCAACCTATCTTTTTCGCCTGATGAGTCTAATAATATCGGCAAGTTAATGAAAGAAAGAAAGTTTGATTTATTAAGTAAACTTTTTCAAAAATATAATGTATCTTACATACTATTAACTAAAAATATTCCTCTTGAAGTTAAGACGTCATATCTATTTGGGTCTGGAACAATTTTGGAAAACCAAGACAGTGAATTCATTAATTCCCTTATTGGAGATAAAGTTATTACAAGTACAAAGGGGAATTATGAGCTTTATAAATCAAAGTATCCTTCAAGTATTTTTAGCCTTACCAAAGGAAGACTTATTTTTGAAAAAATATCCCCTGTGCATTACATATTGAAATTTGTCCACGTTGATACTGGAGCCACTTTGCTCATGCGAGACTCTTTTCATAATGGGTGGAATATTTTTTTGACAAATAACAATTGGAATTGTGAGAATGGAAGAATTACAACATACGGTAATATTCAAGAGTGTATAAAAAAAGAAAACCTCTTTAGTCTGAATGACCTTACATTTTTATGGAAAGGGCCAGTTATGACCTCAGGCCATACTCCTTTTGCAAATTTTGGACAACAATGGAATATTAATGTTAGTCCTTTACAGAAAGATATTGTAAAAAACGAAGATGGATCAATTTCTTTTATAGTTGATTTATATTTTAAACCCCAACTGTTGTTTTATTTAGGGTTATTTGTGAGTGTCATAACGATTCTAATACTTTTCATTATGTCAGTAAATAAATTAATGCAAAAATGAAATATTTCCAAAAAATGTATTTATATAATATCTTTAAGTGGGTTTGTATTCCTATTATTTTAATTTTATTTTGGATTATAGCCTCAACTCTTTTTAATCCTTATACCCCTTTTACTGTGATTGCATATAAGAGTTATAGCTTTACAAAATACCATTCAGGGTCATTTTTAAAGACACAAAATATTAAGGGCGAATTTAAAGGCGAGGAAAACAATCTGGGCATAATAGTTGTTAAAATTAGAGGAGGTCTCTCTGATAAGCCAAATGATCAGGAATCAGTCCAATTTACGCTTAAGGATAATAATTTGAGACTTATATATTCTAATACTTATGCAGTTGGTGCAATTCGAGAAAAGGAATACCTCATCTTTGGATTTCCTAAAATAGCTTCGTCTAAAGGGAAAAAATATTTCTTTGAAATCACATCCCTTAATGGAAATGTTGAGAACAGTCTTGATTTGCATCCTGGTGAAGATTTTTTTGTTAGTAAGTATATAACATTAAGAAAGTCTTTAAAGAATCCTAAAGAATTTATATTACAGTCTGAAGGAAGACTACGAATGCTATTCGCAAATATAGATGCACTGCTTGTTTCAAGCATTTATTTTCTTCCATTTCTTTTCTATTTTACTTTAATCAGTTTTTCAAAGACATTAAGAAGCAAATTGGGGAGTTTTACTCTGTCTTTAATATTTTTGAGCATAATTTTTTTAGATGATATTTACACAGGAATTGTTTTGGGACTTTTAGGAATGTGGATAATATCAGTGATGCGTGACAAGGTGTCTTACAAATATTCTCTTTTTGCATCTTTATTCTTTTTCGTTTTGGCAGGAGTTTTTTCTTATTTTATAATAACTCCCAGAGTTGATAGTAGTTCTTTATGGGGATATCTATTGCTGGTTATTGGTTTTATTCAAATAACCTTTTTTGAGATAAAAAGAAATAATGTCAAATTGAAAAGTAAGCATGAGACTTCTGATTGATTTGTTCTAGTAAAAAGTAGTAGAATTCCTCTCATGCAAGATAAATTTGGTCCAAGGCCCGAGTTTCCTCGAATATCTGCAGACATGACTGCGAGTGACTTTCCAGCATACTCTAGAAGAGTAGAAGAATATTCTAGTGATATTAACAGCTGGAGACGAGCAGTATTAGAAAGAAAAAGAGCATCGTATAGTAGCAATTACGAGTTTGTAGAAGATTTATTTCAAGAAAAACAACAGCTAGATATGGAATGGAGGAAAAAATGGTCAACTTCTGTTAGTGATAAGTGGCATGAGCTGACAGATTTATGGAATTTATTACCGGAAGATGAGCGTGCTCTTTTTGAGGTAGGCAGTATCGATTCTCCATCAGGAAGACTAATACCATATCAAGATCTTTCACTTGCTACAATTTGTGGCAATTTACGTGAAGATTATGATCCTGATTATTCTAGAGATTTTAGAGGCTACAGTTCAGCTTGGAAAGGAGTGAAGATATTCAACGAATTACTCAGATCGCAGAAGCAGCTGCAATAGACGGACAAGCACCAAGAGTTCTAGAAATAGGAGCTGGTACAGGATTGCTTAGCTTACTTCTGGCTCAGACAGGAAAACTAGAAGTTACAGGGATGGATCCAGGTGATTCAATTTATGGCGAAGGAGATAATTTGCAATATTCGCATCCAAATCTACAACTTCGTCCTGGAACTAGTAAAGCACCTCTCTTGCTTTTTAAGCAGAATCCTCCTGATGTTGTTTTGTCTTCCTGGATGCCTCAATATGTTGATTTTACAGATGATATTGTTGCTCTTCAGCCAAAAGTAATTATATATGTACATCCAAATGACTCTTACTATGAACCCATGATGAATACAAGGAGAGGAGAACAGGTTGCTAAGCGTTTCATTCCAAAACGAGGTTATAGAAGGGCATATAGCTGGGGTGGTCCTGGTTTTAATGATGTCGTAAATTGGTGGGCTTTTGTTGCATCTGAAAGAAGCGAAGAAGAGAGAAAAGGAATGATACAAACCGAAGAACTTACTCAATTTCACGAAAACTTAATTGAAGTGCATATTAGAGAAGATGCGGAGAAATTTCCCATACTTATTGGAAGTACTTCAAGTAAATATCCTTGGGAAGAAGATGACTTAACAAGGATATTGCCTGAGGAGGTATATAGAAAATTTTCTCAAAAACCTGAAAAATTTGCAAAACTCTGCGAAGGCCTTGGAAATCTCCTATGTGTAGATGAAATCTTGGCGAATTCATTATGAAGCTTTATAGTTATCAATTGACTTAAGGCTATAAGCTATAGTAAACTCTCAACACAATGATCAAAGATACAAGTCCCCGATTTGGGTTAGGACTACAAGCAGCATCTGATAGGATGAAGAAGACAGGGCTTAGTGAGCTTTCAACTACTGTTGCGCAAGTTGCAGCAAGACTTGGAGCAAGAAAGGTTTTGGCAATTCACGGTGCAACTCCTGAAGAACTTCAGATAGAATATAAAGTAGAGGCTGCAATGACTCCTAGAACAGTAGCTGATTTAGAATCAGGAAAGAAAGGAAAAGCAGTTCTCAGAAGGTGGCAACCTGGCATTACAATAAATGAAGAAGAAACAGGTTTGGAAGAAGGAAGAGAAGGAAAAGGAAGAGCAGATTATGACCCTTTAGATGGTACTTCAAGCTATGCATTAGGTCAACGCTATTCTACAGTAGGACTTTCAATTAGTGATACTTCTGGAAGAATAAAATCCTCAGCAATTGTTAATCCATTTGAGAGAGAATTGCTTGTCGCAGAAGACGGAGGAGGTACATGGTTGTTTCCTCTGGATGATAGACTAGCAATTGCAGGAGAAGGAAAAGAATTAAAAGTAGAACAGAAAACTTCTTTTAAAGGTGAAATTGTATATGTTGATGCATTATTTAATGAACAAACTTCTGACCCAAAGTTTGGTTTCATGCAGGATCTTTTAGGACTAGGTGTAGTTGGGTTTCGTATGACAGGTAGTAATATTGATCAGCAACAGAAAGTGGCGACAGGAAAAGCGAATTTTGGTATTACAGATGCAAAAGGAGGGGTCTTTGACTTAGCACCGGGAGGTTTTGGTATTGTGATGGCAGGGGGAGATATGGTAGATGTACAAACTGGAGAAGTGCCAACTTCCAAAACTGAAGTTGTTATCTACGGGAGCCCAGAACTAGTAAGAATAGCTTTGCCTTACGCTCAAAGACGATATGAAAACTATAAAGGGTTTACCGCAAAAGCGAAAAAAAAATAAAGAAAAAAGGGAAAAACTCCCAATAGGAAGAGATCATGTTATTACCCACAGAGGGCTAGAGCCATCTCATGCGAATTTTTTTAGTGAAAGCAGTTTTGAAGCCTTTCAAGATCAATTATCTAGAGGATTTGGCGGAATAGAATTTGACCCCAACCCAACAAAAGATGGTATTATTGTCATGCATGACAGTAATCTTTCGCGTCCAACGGGTGGAAAAGATACTAGAAACGTTGCAGATGTTACAACAGTAGAAATAAAACAAATCCCACTTAAGAATGGCCGTATCCCAACCTTTGATGAAGTTCTTAATCTGATAGCAAGTAGTGATGCTCCTGTGAATGCGTTGCATCTTAAATCCCGTTTTCAGACTCCAGAAACCTTACGCAGGCTTATTAATTCTCTTAGGAAACATGAGGATGCTCTATCCAAGATTATTGTTTTTGATGTTAAGGCTGATACGGCAAGGCAATTAAAAACGGAATTCCCAAATCTCCGTCTTGCTCCATCAATAGCTGATCCATATGATATCTCCAGATATAATACTTCTGTTGGAGGAACTCTGATGACTATAGAAGATGCAATTGCGTTAAAAAATGAGGGAGTGATTGATGGAGTTTGGGGGGACGAGTGGGATACTCAGGGAGAAAATGGAAGTGGCAAGCAATTTTACACAAAAGAAAATTTTGATAGGTTGCATGAAGTTGGTCTTTTTATTGCGCTCGTAACCCCAGAGCTTCATGGGACATCTCCTGGTCTTTATGGGGGAGAATCACATGCTGATGCTAAAGACACAGAAACACTTTTTAGAAGGATTAGGCAGGTAAAGCTAGCTGGAGGAGATTATTTCTGCACTGATTATCCTCAAGAAGTAGCTGAGTTGTAATTTTTTATAAAACTTTCAACGTCTTTTGGTGTGCCAAGCCCCCATACCTCCGGAATTATTGAAGCCTTTATTTTCATGCCCTTTTTAATTAGTCTTTCATATAAAGGGGCTATGTAAAATTCCTCTTTACCAGGATTTCCATACATATCATTTTCTACAATCATTTTCTCTGCATCATCAATAAAAATTTTACCTTTACTAAAATAATACGCTCCAATATTGGCATATGCGCCTTTATTAGCAAGTACAGCATCTTTTTCTCCAACAGCTAATGCATTTTTCTTCTTGTCAAAAAGCGTATAACTCCATTTTGGTTCTTTATCAGGAGCCTGAAATACGGGTATTATCCCAGCTATATCGTCATCTCTCTTGAGTATTGAATGGTATAGATTTGTTCCATCAAAAAAATGATCGCAATCACTGACAAGAAAATCGTCTGACGGATCAATATATTTTTTTGCGCTAAGTACTGTTTCTGCAGCACCTCTAGTTACTTTAGGGATTAGGATAACTGTGATTGATGGAGAAAATATTTCCTTAAGGGCTTGTGTAATTTGATAATCCTTCTCGTGCTCCTCAAGTGAAATAAAAATTAGATCCTGTAAATGTACATTAAATTTTGTGTCAGCTTGTCTATATAGGAGATCAATAAAGGGTAGTGATTCCATGGCCCAAAGAATCATTGGTTTTCCTTTTATTTCAATCAGAGGCTTTGGCTTTGCGTATTGTGGGTTTTGATTTGCGACTTGATGAAATCTTGACCCCCTTCCTGCTATTGGTATTACTATTTTCACTTTTGCTATTATAGCGTGTATCTAGAAAATGTAAATACATTGCAAGATCCTCCGCCATTCCCATTGAATGCATTTGTTTTCTGTCAATTTCCCATGAAAGGATTTTTTCACCGGATAATATCAGTTCATTATATGCAGGACAGACATAGAATTCGTTGTTAAATCTTATGTCTTTTCCAATCATTGCAAGAGCTGCATTCACAAAATGCTTACCTGTTTTATAATAATATATTCCGACAGTAGCATGGTTGGAAATTATTTTTTTTTCTGCAGTTTCAATTACTTCTTTATTCTTATTTAATCTTACAAAGCTCCATTTTGGACGGCTTGCATCAAAAGTCATAATAAATCCTGTTGCTTTTGCCTCTCTTGCCTTTTCAATAAAAGCATTAATAGAAACATCTATTATTTGATCTCCGTTGGCAATAATAAGCTCATCTGATGAATTTATATGATCAATAGCAGTAAGTACCGTGCAAGCTGCACCCTGGGGAATAGTATCTACTAAAATTATTTTGAAATTTTCTTTTGTTGTGAGATTAAATACGTCTGAAAATTGCACATACCTTTCATATATATCTTTTTTAACAATAAATATAAATTGATGTGGTACTTTTGGAGTCAGGTTTTGAATAACTTGTTGAATCATGGGTTTTCCTTTAACATCAATTAAAGGTTTTGGTAAGGAGAATCCAGCCGAGATGAATGATTTACCTGATCCTGCTAGTGGAATAACAATATTTATCATATATTTATAACAAATCTTCAAAAAGTGATAGATTTACTTCTTCATACCCTCTTACTTCCAAAACATTTGCCCCACTTGCACGTGCTGCTTGGATTCCATGAGGTGCATCCTCAACAATAATAGCTTCTCTTGGCTGTATTCTTAGTTTTTTTAACATTGCCAAATACATATCTGGAGCAGGTTTTGGAGCAAGGCCTTCATCATTACCCATAATTTCCTCAAAGTAATCTATTATTTGGGACATAGTTAACATATTGATAACAGAGTATTTTTGCGCATTAGAGCAAGCAGCAAGACGAAATCCAGCTCTTTTCAAGTTGCTTAATAATACTTGTTTTTCATACATTGGCCTACAATATATTATTGCCTTTTCATCTGTAAATTTTCTCTTGAGTTGCTGAATAGTTTTGTAAAGTCCGGTGGGGAGACCTTTTTGCAGAGTGAGTTTTTCTAGTTTTTTTATAGTTGGGAGTCCATTGTATTCATGTAAATGCTCCATTGGAGTTATCTCGAAACCAAAAAGTGCTAAAGCTTCATTAAGTGCCTCATAATGCCATTCAGTGGCATCAACTAGAACTCCATCTAAATCAAATATAATTGCTTTAATCATTTGTAAAAATATCTTTGTACTTACTTGCAATTAATCTACCCATAATTTCTCTTCTTAGAACCTCAACGCCCATAATTACGTACAAATAAGTATTATATCCATTTTTCATGCTTGGAAAATATTTGTAAATAATATTATTCACATCTGAGAGAACATTCCTCTTAAATGTAAAAGATCTGAAAATTGACCTTATTTGGTAATATATAAGTAGTTTTTTATAGAATAGGTCATAATCTCCAATAGTTGGAACAAGGTCATTATAATAAAATTTATGTAAGTAATTTACATACCTTTCTGCTCTCATAACAAATTTTTCTTTATTTGAATTTTCAACTTTTTTATCAACTGTCTGATAAGGATGAATTCTATAACCCAAGAGTAGCTTATTATAATAATATAGGGAATAGTGTGTCATAAGAGGGAAAAACATTGCTATATCTGCTTCTGTTTCAAGTTTTGGTTGAAATCTGCCAATTTGATCATTTTTAAAAAGATCTTTATGCAGTATTAACCCTCCAGAAACTTGAGGACTTAAAACGTTTTTACTATAAAACTCTTTAATAACTTTATTTCTCTTAAATAACTGACTTTTTGAAAAGGGAAAATATACAGAAGTTACTTGATTTTTAAGATTAATAAATGCCCATGGAGAGAAAAATGCGTCTACATTAGGGTATTTTCCTATTATTTTTTCCCAATCTTTATACCAATCCCTAGAGATGATATCATCAGAGTGGAGGATGCAAATATAATTTCCATTAGAAAGATCTAAGCATTTATTCCAATTACCAACAAAACCCAGATTTTTTTTGTTGCGGAAATACTTAAATCCATGTTTTTTGTACTTTTTTACTACATCAGGTGTTGCATCAGTTGAGTGGTTGTCAACAACTATTACTTCGTAAGGTTTTTGCGATTGATTTGCGACTGATTGGAGTGTTTTATCAAGAAGATCACTACGATTAAAAGTGGGAATGCAGATGGATATTTTAGGTTTGGTGGTATTCATTTTCATTACAATTTACCACTTTTCACTTTTTGGTAGGCAAATCTAATGGGTTATAGTACCTTTAACACATTGATTTGTCAATGTGATTGTTAATGATTATACGAAAAATTCTATTTTTGTGTATAATCGGGAATAAATGTTTATATAATAAATAAATGAAATATAAAAAACTAGGTCTACTGATTTTGATTTCTGCGATAGTTATATTTATTTTCAGAAACTGGTTTTTAGGTGGAGAGTTATCAAGCGGAGATTGGGTATATTATCCATTAAATGCAATTAAAGGCACTATTTCTATTCCGGTTTGGGATGATAGGCATAATGGAATGGGAGCAACTAACATTCCAACATTTGGAACTGAGGTATATTTTTTGTTGTCTAGTAAAACTGCAATTCTTTTTGGATGGCAATTGTATGAAAGAATTTTTTGGTTTTGGCCCTTTTTGTTGGTTAGTTTTATTTCATCATTCTTATTGTTCAAGAAAATATTTAAAGGTAATTCTTTCAAATTACTTTCAAGCTTTATATATTGTTTAAATACCTACGCGTTAATGCTTATTGGAGGCGGGCAAGTAGGCATAGCGCTTGCTTACTCAGTAGTACCATTGGTCTTTATAAGTTTTATTAATTTTTTAGAAAAACCATCACTTAAATCATCAATTATTTTAGGATTTTCCTCATCATTACTAATTATGTTTGATCCCAGAGTAGCTTATATAGTTATTATTGCATTAATAGTGTATGTTGCTTTTCTCTCTAAAGAGATTTTTAAAAAAGATACTTTAAAAAAAATTATTCTAGTTAGTGTCTCGGGAATTATTATATTTTTACTCCATTCTTATTGGTTTGGCCCGGCTGTGCTTACTAGGCAGTCAGTCCTGAATCAATTCGGTGCCATCTACAAAAGTGCAGATGCTGTAAAATTTTTCAGTTTTGCAAAATTTGAAAATGCACTAGGACTCTTGCATCCTAACTGGCCTGAAAATATTTTTGGAAAAGTGGGTTTTATGAAGCCGGAATTTCTGCTTCTTCCAATTCTTGCTTTTAGTTCATTGCTGTTTATTGGAAAAAAGAGGACCATGGAAGATTTACATGTATTATTATTTGCTATTTTGGGTTTGGTAGGTATATTTCTAGCAAAAGGCGCAAATGACCCTTTTGGGTTTATTTATTTATGGATGTTTGATCATGTTCCTGGGTTCATAATGTTTCGCGATCCAACGAAATGGTACATTCTCATTGTTATTAGCTATTCAGTTTTAATACCTTTTTCATTAAATAAGATTTCGATTGTTCTGCATGACAAAGTATTAAGGAGCAAGAATAAAGTATTAATTAGTATTAATAATATACTTAATACAAAATACATAATACTTTATACATTTATTATATATTTCGTGTTCCTAATTAGGCCTGCGGTATTTGGAGAACTTGTAGGAACATTTAAACCCCATGTTATTCCACAAGAGTATATGGTATTTGAGAAATTTATTTCTACACAGAATAATTTTTCAAGAACTCTTTGGATACCTCAAGTACAAAGATTTGGATATTTTTCCTCAGAGCACCCTGCTATTTCCGCATACGATTTCTATCATAAGGCAACCATATCGGATATTTTGGGAAAGATGTTCAAGCGAAATGAAGAGCAGATACTGAAAGAAGCCTCTGTTAAATATGTTATTTTACCCTTTGACAATCAAGGGGAGATATTTTTGAAAAATAGAGTATACAATGAAAAAATATATAAAAGTACATTAGAAAGCTTAAGAAAAATACCTTATATTAAGGAAAAATCAGCTATTGGCAAAATTCATATTTTCGAAGTTAAAAATCCTTATGACCACATTTTTCTGAATGATTCAATCGGAAAAGTGTCATATACAAATAAATCTACTACTGAATATGATGTCAAAGTTAAAAATGTTAAAAGAAACCAAATGGTAATATTTTCTGAAAACTATGATCCGTTTTGGATTCTTAAAACAAAAGACGGTAAAGAAGTAAAATCTGAAAAGTATAATGGTATTTTTAATAGCTTTGAATTACCAGAAAATGGAGATTACAAATTTAGAATATACTATAAAGCACAAAATTGGGTTAATATTGGAATTTCTGTAACAGCATTAGCAATTATTATTTTACTCTTCATATTTGTATTTTTATTCAAAAAAAATCACCCAATAAAGTTATAGCTAAAATTAAAATCATCATGTATACTTGGTAGGCAAAATATGATAAAAGACAAAGTCATAGTTACGGGTGGGTGTGGATTTATAGGAACAGAGGTTGTAAAACAACTATTAAAAAAAAGCTACCCAGTTAGAGTTGTAGATAATTTAAGTAAACCAGAATCTTCAGTGAAAGAAGGATACGAATTTATTAAAGGAGATTTAACAGATAAAAAAGTTGCATTATCTGCTTTCAAGGGAATGGATATCTGTATTAATTTAGCTGCAAAAATTGGCGGGATAGGATACTTTCATAAATATCCGGCAACAATTCTTTCAGAAAATAATAAAATTTATTCTTCAACTTTTGAAGCATCAGTTGAAAGTAAGTTGAAAAGAATGGTATATGTTTCTTCCTCAATGGTTTTTGAGTCTGCGAAAACTTTTCCTTCCAAGGAAGAGGATATTTTTCAAATTCCACCACCAGTTTCTTCTTACGGTTTTTCAAAACTAATAGGTGAGCAGTATTGTCACAGTTTTTGGGATCAACATAAATTGCCATTCAGTATTTGCAGACCATTTAATGCATACGGCATTAATGAGTTTCCCGGAGAAGAAATAGGTTATGCCCATGTCATCCCTGATTTATTAAAAAAGATTTTTGATGGTCAATATCCCCTGGAATTGCTTGGAGACGGTACTCAGGTTAGATGTTTTACGCATATTTCAGATTTAGCATCAGGAATTATCGCAGTAATGGAAAGTAGTAAAGCTATAAATCAGGATTATAATATTGCCAATTCTACTCCCGTTACTATGCTTGAATTGGCAACAAGACTTTGGAAAATAACAGGCCAGAAAAAGCCATTTAAAGTAAAATTTATAAAAGGTTTTAAATACGATATTAAAAAAAGAATTCCTGATACCAAAAAAATAGAACATGAAATAGGTTGGAAGGCAAAAGTACCTTTTGATAAAGGACTGACAGAAGTAGCAAATTGGTTAAAAAATAATAGTTAAAGAAATATGCAAAAGAAGAATGTTGCTGTTATAGGAATTGGAAGGGTAGGGTTGCCTCTTTCTCTAGTCTTTGCAGATGAGGGGTACACAGTCTATGGCATTGGCCGGGATCAATTAAAAATTCAATCAATTGAAAAAGGCGTAATGCCATTTATTGAGGAGGGCGCTGAGAAATTACTTAAAAAATACGTTAACAAAGATTTCTTTCCAACTACAGATGTAAGTGTTGTGGAAAAATGTCAATATATTATTCTTACTCTTGGGACTCCTATAGATGAGAATATGAATCCAGTATTGGACCAGATAAACACAGTACTTGAATCAATAAAACCATACTTAAGGAAAGAACAGGTGCTTATTCTGAGAAGCACGGTATCCCCGAAAACTACAAATTATGTAAAGTTATTTTTGGATGAAATCACTGATATTCGTGTGGGGAAAAATTTTTATTTGGCTTTTTGTCCAGAGCGCATCTCGCAAGGATATACGCTTCGTGAAATAAAATCAGTACCGCAAATTGTGGGAGGTGTTGATAAAAAAAGTGCGGAGAAAGCAGTTCAATTTTTTAAATCAATAGGCGTTGAGACTCTTATTACAGATGACACTTCTGCAGAGTTAGCAAAGTTATTCACCAACATGTATAGATATATAGATTTTGCAATTGCGAATGAATTCATGATTCTGTCTGAGAATTATAACAGGGATATATATGAGATTATCAAACTTGTAAACCACAACTACAAGAGAGGTGGAATAAAAATCCCGGGTTTTACAGGAGGACCTTGTCTTTTCAAGGATGGTTTTTTTCTAATCTCTGATTTACCTTACATGGATTTAATCTCAACTAGCTGGAAAATAAATGAATCACTTCCTTTGGTGCTGGTAAAAAAAATCAGGGAAAGAACCAGGCTTGATGGTAAAAAGGTAGCACTTTTAGGTCTAGCATTTAAAGCGGAAATTGATGACATAAGAGAATCACTTAGTTTTAAGGTTCGTAAGGCACTTCTTAGAGAAAGAGCGCTAGTTACACTGCACGACCCTTTTGTGAAGGATTACAAGGATCAGGCAATTGAGAAAGATATTTACAAAGCTATTGAAGGAGCGGATGTTATATTTATAGCAACCAACCATAAATATTATCAACATCTCGATGTCAGAAAAATAAAGCGCCTAGTAAAGAAAAACACAATTATTTGTGATGTATGGAATGTATTTAAAACAGATAAAATTGTTTTTACAATTAACCACTTAGCTAACGGGAAAAAAGCCAAATAATTCCCCACATTGAACTCTTCTGTCATATTCCAGACCAAAATGATAAAATGGGAATTGTACCTATGATTAGTGCAATTGTGCCTGCCTTGAATGAGGAAAAGAGCATTGGGGAATTTTATAAAAGGTTGTCGGCGGCTCTGTCTAAGCTTGACAAGAGATATGAAATTATTTTCATAGATGATGGTTCTACAGATAGTACTTTCCAAATCTTGAAGGATTTATATAAAACAGATAAAAATGTCCACTTTTTT
>WNFL01065895.1_pt1 | contig 26906 bp, 19 predicted proteins | sample 5400361 | NCBI WGS metagenome assembly WNFL01 (sample SAMN13153351, study PRJNA577476) | soil metagenome | isolation source: 40 cm soil on Douglas fir-dominated hillslope | place: USA:California | collected 2013-09-17
AGGGACGACATTCCCGCGCTCATGTCGGCGTGCGACCTCATTGCGCACACGTCTACCCTGCCGGAGCCGTTTGGCCGCGTTCTCGTCGAGGCGTTGATTGCGCGGAAGCCACTCGTCGCGAGCGATGCCGGCGGCGTGCGCGAGGTAGTGCAGCACATGCAGACAGCCCTGCTCGTGCAGCCTGGCAACAGTGCGGCGCTGGCCTCGGCAATCACGCGTTTACGCAGAGAGCCGAAGCTTGCCGTTTCCCTTGCGAGCTCGGGCTCCAGCCACGTGCGCGAGCGCTTTACACGTGATGCGATGATCACCGGTGTCATGGCGAACGTCTCCGACGTTCTGGAGCACGCCCGCCGGTGAAGGTCGCGATCGTCCACGATTACCTGAATCAGGCCGGAGGCGCAGAACGAGTCGTTGCCGTTCTGCATCGGATGTTTCCGGACGCGCCGATCTTCGTGACGCTGTTCGATCCCGCCGCCGTTGGTGCTCCGCTCGCTGACGCGGACGTGCGCGTGTCGTGGATGCAGCGTCTTCCAGGATGGCGCCGGCACTTCAAGAAGTATCTGCCGCTGTATCCCGTCGCCGTCCGTTCGTTCGACCTGCGCGGATACGATCTCGTGCTGAGCAGCAGCTCCGCGTGGGCCAAGGGTGTCTCCGTTCCGAGAGGCGCCGTGCACGTGTGCTACTGCTATACGCCGATGCGCTGGGCGTGGAGCCTGGACGGCTATCTGGCGCGCTCGGAGCTTGGCCCGTTCGCGCGACTGGCATCGCGTGCACTCGCCGGACCGTTGCGGTGGTGGGACGTTCACACGGCACGGCGCGTGGATCGGTTCGTCGCCATCTCCACCGAAGTAGCCCGCCGCATCCGTACATCGTATGGACGCGACTGCGACATCGTCTTTCCTCCTGTCGACGTCGATCGATTTCAGCCGGAGGATCGAGCCGGGGATTATTACCTCGTCGTCTCGCGCCTCAACGCATACAAGCGCATCGACCTCGCCGTCGAGGCGTGCACGAGGCGCGGTCTCTCGCTCGTGATCGTTGGCGACGGACCGGCACGGCCATCGCTCGAGCGCATCGCTGGACCAACCGTACGCTTTGCGGGCCGGCTGTCTGACCGGGAGGTCGCGGATCTCTTTGCGCATTGCCGCGCATTCATTCTCCCTGGCACCGAGGACTTCGGCCTCACGCCGTTGGAAGCGAACGCGGCCGGCCGTCCGGTTGTCGCTTTCGCGAGCGGAGGCGCCCTCGATACGGTACGCGACGGCGAGACCGGTGTGTTTTTTCGTGCGCCGGACGCAACGGCCCTCGCGCAGGCACTGGATGCCGTGTCGGCCCGCGAGTGGGACCCACGCGCGCTGCGAGCTCATGCGGAGTCATTTGCGGAGCCGGTCTTCGCGGCCCGCCTGCGCGCGGTGATCGATGAGGCGGTACGCCGCCGTCGTGGACTTACGAAGCCCGGCGAGTCGGGCCTGTTCCATGCCTGAGTCGCGCACATGTCCACGGCATATGAGCTCGCCCGATGTATCGTCTGCGGCAGCGCGGACGCACGCGAGCTCGCGTCTGCAGAAGAGGTTCGTCGCGAGATCGAGGAGCTGTGGGCGTATCACGACAGTCGGCTCGAGCCGGACACGCCACCCGCGCACTTGCTGGATCGCGTCGCCTTTTCGCAGCGGCCGCCACTCCGTGTCGTGCGCTGCATCTCCTGTGGGCTCGTCTATCGCAATCCCGTCGAGCGCGCGCGTGAGCTGGAAGCGCTCTACGCGCACGACACGCTCACACGCGAAGTGATGCAATCGTTGCACGCATCCCAGCGGGAGGCTTGTCGCGCCCAGGCCATGCGTCTTACACGCATCGCGAGGGGGAGTGGCTCGGGTCTCGAGGTGGGCAGCTACGTCGGCGCATTTCTCGCGTCCGCGCGCGAACAAGGGTGGTCCTTTGCGGGAATCGACGTGAATCGATGCACCAATGAATTTTCGCGATCGCTCGGCTTCGAGGTCCACGACGGCACGATCGAGACATTCGACGCGGATCGGCGCGTGGATGCAGTGGCGATCTGGAATTGCATCGATCAGCTCGCGGACCCGACGTCGGCGCTGCGTGCCGCGCGGGCCCGCTTGAAACCCGGTGGCCTACTCGCCCTCCGCGCGCCGAATGGCGCGTGCTACGCAGCCGTACGTCCTCTGCTCGACACGCCGGCCGCCCGCATGGCACGCGCGTGGTTGGCGCAGAACAATCTCCTCGGCTTTCCCTATCGAATCGGCTTCACTCCGCGCTCGGCGGCACGTCTGGTAGAGCGGCTCGGCTTCGAGGTCGTGCGCGTGGTGGGTGACGTGCTCGTGCCGGTCGCCGACCAATGGACACGTCGCTGGGCCGCGCTCGAGGAGCGAGTGGTCAAGACCGTCGGCGGACGGCTCGCGCGGTGGAGTCGGGGCGATCGTCCTATTGCACCCTGGTTCGAGCTGTATGCGCGCGCCGTGGGCTCGTCGCCCAGCGAAGCCGTGACGCGCAGCGTACAGCCAGCATGACTCCGACACGATGGTTGCTCACCGCGCTCTCCTTCGCGGCGACGATCGGAGTTTCCATCTACATGATCGCGGGTTGGTGGCAGCAGGGCATGACCCTGGCACTCCCGCCGCGTGCGCATCTGTTCGCGCTGCTGGCCGTGGCTGTGGAGGTGTTGGCGCGCGCGCTCAAACTTCGCTGGAGTGCCCGCGCCGCGGGCTTGCGGCTTGCCCTCCCGACGGCGATTCGCACCAGCCTCGCCGGCGACTTTGCCGCCGCCATCACGCCGGCGCGCACCGGCGCGGAGCCGGCCCGATTCTTCGTGCTGTCGGAGTCGGGGCTGCCTTCGTCCAGCGTTCTGGTCATCATCTACGCCGAACTGTTCGGCGAAGTGTTGTCTCTCGCCGCCGTGGTGATTGCGGTGGCCATCGTGTTTCGGCATGCGGGCGCCGTCATCGTCACGCTCGCGACCATCGTCGGCCTGTACGCGGCAATCGTCATCGGCATCGGCGCCATGGCGATCTTTCTTTCGCGACGGAACGCCGGCGGGCCGCCGCCGCGGTGGGCACTGCGACTTCGTCTGCACGCCGGCCGCTGGCGAACCATCCAGCGTGCGCTGCGCAAGCTGCGAACGACCATCGATTCGGTCGAGCACGTGAACAAGACGCCCGCCGTTGCCGCGTTCCTCGCGTCCTTCGTGCACGTCGGGATCCGACTACTCGTGTTGCCGGCGCTCGTGCTCACCAGCGTGCCCAGCGCGCCGCTCGCGCCGCTTGCACTCTGGCCGCTGGGATTCTTGTATGGCGCCGCCGTCGTACCGGCGCCCGGTGGCGGCGGCGCGGTGGAAGTCGCGTTCCGCGCTGCGCTCGGCGGCGCGATTCCGGCACGGATCTTCGGCGCGGCGCTCATCTGGTGGCGCTTCTACACCTTCTACATCTACATCATCGTCGGCGCGGTGGTAGCCGGGAACACCGTGTTACGGGCGGTGCGCAAGACCGAAGATTACGAAGTCGAGGTGGAACGGAGTGTCGCGCACGGTGACGTCATCGACGTCACCGAATACCCTCGGCCATCCACACGTCGCCGCCTTCCGGCCTGAAGCGGTCGAACAGGAGCCATTTGCCGTCAGGCGACCATACCGGATAGTCGATGCGGACTTCCGGATCGGGAAACTCGAACAGCTTCCGCGGCGCGGCGCCGAAGGAATAGAGCCACAGCACCTTGTGTCCCTTGACGTCGATGTACTTCGAGCCGTCGGGAGAGAACGAGATGTGTGAGCCTCCCTCCGGTGAGACCGCCTGCGGTTCGCCGCCGGCCGCCGTGATGCGCATGACGGCGTTCCGCGCCGGGCTACGGAAGTAGATGTTCCCGTCCTTCAACCAGCGGATGAAATGCCCCGAAACGCCGATGTCCGTGAGCTGATGCAGGCGCGCACCGTCCGCGTCCATGAGCCAGAGCTCCAGTCGTCCGGACGCGTCCGACTCGAACACGATCTGCTTGCCGTCGGGTGAGAAGAACGGATTGATGTCGAGGGAGCGGCTGTGCGTGAGCCGCGTGAGGGCGCCGGTGGGAAGATCCACAGTCCAGATATCCGTCTTGCCCGCTCTTGAGGAGAAGAAGGCGAGCTTCGCGCCGTCCGGGCGACCAACTCGGTTGAAAGTCGCCGCCCGCACCGCGCGTGATCTGACGGGTCGTGTGGTCCTCGAGTGAATGGATCCACAGGTTCATGTCACCGGCACGATCGGAATTGAAGGCGATGTGTTTCCCGTCGGGCGACCATGCGCCGCGGCTGTCCTCGCGAGTCGTGGCGATGACCTGCTCCGGTTGGCCTGCGGCAGCTCCTTCGGGCGTGAGCGGCAGGCGCCAGAGGTCGGCGTTCTGTCGAAGGGTCGAATACGCGAGCCGCTTCCCATCCGGCGATACCGCAATCTGCACATCCTGTCCGGCGCCGCTCGTCAACTGGCGCGGCGGTCCCCCGACTTTATTCTCACCATCGATTTCCACACGCCACAGGTTCATCCCGCCGCCGCGATCGGATGAGAAATAGATCGCGCGCCCATCGCCCGCCCAGACCGGGTTGATCTTCCGATAATTGTCGTTGGTCACCGCCACCGATTGACGGCGGCGTACGTCCACCAGCGCGATGTCGAATTTCGTCCGCTCCACGCGCTGGTACACGATCCGCGTCCCCTCCGGCGACCATCGGGGCAACACGTGGGTCACGGCCTCGGAGGAATCGGACGTCACCTGCTGCGGGTTGAAGCCGCGCTCGTCCACCGTCCAGATGCGGCGAGGGCCGGCCCACGACGCGTCGACGGCAACGGTTCGGCCGTTCGGCGAGAACGACGGATAGTAGGCGCTCTGCGCGAAGCGGCTCTCGCGTCGGGTTTGAAGGTCGATGGACCAGACGTCCGCGTAATCCGACTCGTAGTTGCCAAAGACGTCGCCGGGCTCGAGGCGGCGATGTGTCTCACGCGCGCGCACGAACAGGATTCGGCGGCCATCCGGTGACCACGCCGGTTGCAGATCATCCTGGTCGCCCGTCGTGAGGCGCTCCTGGTCGCTCGAGCCGATCTGCTTGATGAAGAGCTTGCGAATGCCGCCGACGTCGCCCGCAAAGACGATGGACTTGCCGTCCGGCGACCATGCGGGAAATTGCTCGACGCCCTCCGCCGACGTGAGCTGGGTGAACTGGATCGGGCCGGCCGACGGTGGTGGAAACAACGTGCGGCGCAACATGGGGACGCCCGACGCCGCAAGTGCCGCGACAAACGCCGCGGCGGCCGCAATGACGAAGGTTCGCGACGGGCGACGCGTCGCCGGGACGTGCTCCGACGCGATCTCCTCGAGCTCGACGCGCGCATCACCCATGTGGTGCAGCCGCTCGTGCGGGTCCTTCCGCAGGCAGCGCGCCACCAGCCGTTGCAAGCCCGCCGGCGTGTCGCCGGGCAACGCCGACCACTCCGGATCGCGTCTCCGCACAGCGTCCGCGATCTCGATGATGGAGTGCCCGGGAAACGCAACTCGCCCGGTGAGCAGCTCGAACAGGAGGCAGCCAAACGCCCAGACGTCGGTGCGGCGGTCCACAGTCTCGCCGAACACCTGCTCCGGGCTCATGTACTGCGGCGTCCCCACCATGGTTCCGGTGCGCGTGAGCGACAGATCCGCCGACAATGCATCGATTCCGCCCTGCGGTGCGGAGTACTTCGCGATTCCGAAATCGAGCAGCTTCACGCGGCTGTCCGGCGTAATCTTGACGTTCGACGGTTTGAGATCGCGATGGATGATCTCGGCGTCGTGCGCGGCCTCCAGCGCCGCCGCGACCTGGATGGCGATGCGGAGAGCGCGCGCGACGGGCACGGCTCCATGTCTCAGCACCTGCTCGAGCGTCTCTCCGGGCACGAGCTCCAGCACGAGAAAGCGTTCCGTTCCGCTTTCCTCGATGCCGTAGATGGCGGCGATGTTCGGGTGGTTGAGCGCGGCGAGCAACCGCGCTTCACGCTCGAATCGCGCGAGCGCATCGTCGTCGTGCGCGAGCGAATCCGGCAAAGCCTTCAAGGCGACGTCGCGTCCGAGCCGATGGTCCGTCGCGCGATAGACATTGCCCATCGCCCCAGCGCCGAGCGGTTCGACGATCTCGTAGGATCCGATGCGGCTGCCAGGTGTCGTCTGCACGAGCTTCTCCACGGCGCGCGTGCGCGGCACTCGTTATCCGGCGCTGCCGGCCATTGCGTCCCTCGCCGCTACGTTATCACGGCGTCCGCGCATTGGCAAACGAGCATGCCGCCTTGTGAATCATGCCGGGTTTCGCGCCTCCTCCTCGATGACATCGTACGGCACCGGCCCAGCGATGACAGCGCCCAGCGTACGCTCGCGCCAATAGAGATCGAGATAGAGCCACAGGAGAAACGGAGCGACTGTCGGAACGACGCCAGCGTCTGCATCGACTCCGGCTCGTGCCTGAAGTACGACCACGCGAGCGTCAACGCGAACATGCCGTTGTACACCGCATGCGTGACGATCGACACCCAAAGGCTTCTCGTGCGCAGATACAGGAGCGCCAGCGAGACGCCAATGAGAAAGTGGCCGACCCATTCCACGTGCGCGATGGCGAACAGGGCCGAGCTCACCACGACGGCGGTGCTCGTGCCCCACTTGTGCGCGAAGCGCTGTAACACGATGCCGCGAAAGACCATCTCCTCCACCACCGGCGCCACCACCGCCACCGCGAGAAGGACCCAGATGAGCTGCTCCAGCGACGCGATGTGGTAGAGCGGCGAGTCCTCGAGGATGGTGCGCTGCACCAGCTCCGGCGTGAGATACGAAAGCGGGACGAAGACGATCGTGAGCGAGCCCGCGGTGAGCATTCCCAGCGGAACGACGATCGCGAGCAGCGGCAGGTCGGCCCACCGCGGCGCCCGCCCGAAAAACCGTTTCCAGTTTACGCCCGCACTCCGCGCCCGCACCATGAACACGGCCGCCATCGTCGCATACGCGAGGATGACGGCCAGACTGGCATTCGCCGGCTGCTTGAGCCACGGCCCGAGGCCGTACGTCGCCATGAGGACGACGATCACCGCCAGGATGGACTGCACCGCCAGGCCGCGGACGCGCAGCCTGTCGAACGGCGATCGCGGCGTGCCGCGGTCTCGTGGTGGTCCCTCGGGATCGGCGTCGGACACGGCAGGTCGGCCTACAACAGCGCCGTTTCCTCGATGCGCACGTCGCTGGGAAGGTGCTCGGGAAAGTACGCATTGTGCACGTACTGCCTCACCATGCGCTGTGTGTTGAAGAAGCTCCCGTTCAACGCAATGGCCGAGCGCATCACTTCCGCATAGGCGAAGGGAAGTCCGTAGAAGAGGGGCAGGATGACGCGCTCCAGCTTGATGTACAGGTCCAGCGCATCGCGGCTCGGGTCGCCCTCGGCCTCCGGGCCGCCAATGGACCAACCGGTCACGCCTTCGACGTGGCCTTCCACCCACCATCCATCGAGCACACTGAAGCTCGGGACGCCATTGATCGCGGCCTTCATCCCGCTCGTGCCGGACGCCTCGAGCGGCTTCATCGGGTTGTTCAGCCACAGGTCGACGCCAGCGACCAATTGCTGCGCCAGCGCCATCTCGTAGTTCTCGAGATACACGACCTCCACCAGCCCCTGCAAGCGCTCGTCGGCTGCGAAGATGCGCTTGATCAGCTCCTTGCCGCCGCCGTCACGTGGATGCGCCTTGCCGCCGAAGATGATCTGCATCTTGCCGATCTTTCGCGCGATGGTCGCGAGCCGGTCGACATCCGAGAAAATCAGGTCGGCACGCTTGTATGGCGTGGCTCGGCGCGCGAAGCCGATGGTCATCACCGAGGGATCCAGCTTCGTTCCCGTGCGCCGGAACACCTCGGCAAGGATCGCGCGCTTGCTCTCCGCGTGCGCGTCACGGATCTCCTCGAGCGGAATGCTCACCGAGTACCGCAGATACAGGTTGTCTCTTCGCCACTCGGGCACTCGCTTGTCGTACAGTGCCGCGAAGGCGGGGCTGGCCCACGTGACGGCGTGCACGCCGTTGGTGATGGAGTTGATGGGCGACTGCGGGAACATGCCGCGCGACACCTCACGATGCCGCATCGCCACGCCGTTGACGAAGCGCGTGAGGTGCAGCGAGAGGTGCGTCATGTTCAGCATGCCTTCGTGAATGCCGCCGCATACTCGCAGCAACGCCACGCGCTCGTCGCCGAGAACGGTCCGCACCATCGTGAGAGGAAACTTGTCGTGTCCGGCGGGCACCGGCGTATGCGTGGTGAACACACATCGCTGGCGCACCGCCTCGAGATCCGCGTCGTTCAGCTCGAAGTGCTGGCGCGAGTCCAGCTGCCGCTCGAGGAGCTGCAACGTCAACAGGGCGGAGTGTCCCTCGTTGAGGTGATAGATCACTCCGTTGTCGTAGCCCAGCGCCTGGAGCACCGACGCGCCACCCATGCCGAGCACGATCTCCTGCCACAGCCGATAGTGCTCGTCGCCGCCGTACAAGCAGTCCGTGAGCGTGCGGTCCCACTCGCCGTTGCCGTCGACCATCGTATCGAGCAGGAACACGGGGACGACATGCCCGCGCACGCCGGTCACCTCGTATTTCCACACGGCCACCTGCACCGCGCGGCCCTCGATCGTCACGGTGCCGCGCGCATCCAGGCGCTCGAGCTCCGCCTCCGGCTTCCAGTGCACGGGCGACTCGCTCTGCTGCCCGTAGGCGTCGAGATGCTGAACGAAGTAGCCCTTGCGGTGCAACAGCGTGACCGCGATGAGCGGGACGCCGAGGTCGGCGGCGGACCGGAGCGTATCACCTGCGAGCACTCCGAGGCCGCCACTATACGTGGGGATCGCCTGCTCGAGGCATATCTCCATGGAAAAGTAGGCGACGGTGCTTCGTGCCGGCGTGGCACCAGTGGTCATGAATTCCTCGAACTGTATCGCTTCCGGGACGCAGCGCCCGCCCCCGTGCTTCCGGGAGCGGGCGTCGATCCCCTGGCTGCTGTGAAACGGCGCGGCATCTCCGCCGCGCCAGACGACATGGCCCTCTCGGCCAACCCTGAATTCTATCCCGGGGACGCCCGGGTTCAACCGACCGAAACGCCGCCTTCCGCCGCTTCGACCAGCACCTCCACGGGGATGGCCTCAAAGACGTCGGCCGCGCTCACCTCGCCGCCGTGCGCAGTGACGCACCCGCCGTGAAGCACCCGATGGAAGGACGCGAAGCTCTCACCGCCGACGATGACCCTCGTGTCCCCCCATCGTGAGCCGACCTGCGGCCACTCGAGCGGCGCCGTGTATCGGGCGACGAGCACGATGGCGCGTCCACGGGAGCTCGAACGCTCGAAGGCGACGATCTTCTCTGCGTGCCCCCCGACGGCAGGACGTCTTTCGTACCTGCCGCCGACGATGTCAGGACGCGCGCGGCGCAGCGAGAGCAACTCGCGCAGGATGATCAGCTTGAGCTCATCGACCTGCCCATCGTCCCGCAATTTTGCCAGGTGTTGCGCGCGGCTCCCAGTGATACCGGTCACCCGCGCCATCGCCGCATCGCGCGCCACCCAATCCACTGGACGACGATTGTCCGGATCGACGAGCGCGGCGTACCAGAGCTCGTCGCCCTGATAGATGTCCGGCACGCCGGGCGCCATGAGATGCAGCGCACGTCGCGACAGCGTGTTCCACAGGGCCTGCGGCGAGAGACGTCCTACGAACCGATCCACTTCGGCAAGATGGGCAGCGTCGTTCTTCGGATCGAGGAGTGCCGCGATGAACTCCGCGATGGTGCGCTCGTATTCTGAATCCGGATCGGTCCAGCTCGTGCTCACCTTTGCTTCACGCTCCGACTTCTGAAGGTATTCCGCGAGGCGATCGCGCAGCGGCGAGACCCATTCGTCTCCACCCGTGCGCGATGCCGCCAGGGGCCAAATGGCAATCAACGCCTGGTGCACGAAGTCATAGGTCGCCCGAGAGGGCACGAGCCGCCCACGCACCACATGGCGCAGCGAGCGATGCCGGCGCTCCCAGCGGCGCAACGCCCGAGCCCATGCGTCAGGATACTCGCTCAGCGCATCGATGCGGGCGCGCGCATCGGCGCTCCGCTTGGTGTCATGCGTGTTCGTCGCATTCAGCGACAGGGGAAACCGTTCCGCCCGTTCGCAAAGACGCCGGTCGAAGCGATCATCCGCACCGTGCACCGGAAGGCCCGGATCACCGCCGACCTCGCAGCGCGACGCGAGCGGCGCATACGCGTAAAGGGCTGTGTCCTCTACCCCTTTCGCTGCCGCTGGTCCGGTGAGCTGCTGCCAGCGCAGCACGAACACCATGCGCGCCCGCGCACCGAGCGGCTCGGCATCGCGCCAGTCGCCCAGGAGTGCCTCGCGGAGAGCCTGAACGGCGAGGCTGCTCGTCCGACCACCGCTCTCGACATCCGCGAGTGCACGCTCGAGCACCGCGCGATCAGCCGGTGATGCTTCTCCGAGCTCCGCGTCGATGTATGTGCGATACACCGGCAGGACGGCGATAAGCTCCACGATGGCGCCCGCATAGGCCGAGATGGGAAGCTCCGGCCAGCCGACGCGCGTGGCGAGCGCGTCGAGCATCGGCGCTACGCGGCGGACGTCGGCATTGAGTGCTCCACGCAGTACGGCGCGCTTCGCGTTCACGGCGACGTCGTGGAAGCTGCGCTCGAGGCGCGGAGCCCGATATCGCCGCTCGATGGCGGCAGCTCCTTCCGGCTCGATGAAGAGATCCTCCAGCGAGACGAGAAATTCGTAGCCTGTCGTTCCATCCACGGGCCAGTCGGCGGGAACTGCCTCTTGCCCCGCAAGAATCTTCTCCACAACAATGGGAAAGCGCGGTGTGCGTTGCACACGCGCCTCCACTGCCTGCCGCAGGCGCTCCAGATACCGCCTCGGCTCGAGCAACCCGTCGATGTGGTCGACGCGCAGGCCGTCCACGAGCCCGTCCGCGACGAAACCAAGTACCGTGCGATGCGTGGCCTCGAACACGTCCTCGCGTTCCACGCGCAGGGAAATCAGCTCGTTCACGTCGAAGAACCGACGATAGTTCAGATCGCGGCTGGCGGTGCGCCAGTGTGCGAGCTCATAGTGCTGGCGCGCCAGCAATCGCTTCAGGCGGCCCTGCCCTTCCTTGCCCTGCGTCCATGCCTCCACATCCTCGACGTCGGCAGGGGCCGTGGATGGATCGATGGGAAGGCTGTGATCGAAGTAGCGGATGCGTAGTCCGTGCGGCGACCGCTCAAGTCGAATTTCCCCGCGCGGCAGCACGCGTCTCAACGGATCGGCAAGAATGGGAACCAGAATTTTTCCGACCAGGCGCTTCGTCGGCGCGTGCCACGCAACGTCGAACCACTCGGCGTACCTCGACGCGCGGCCGTATGCGAGCACGTCGTCCCAGTATGGATTGTCCGGACCCGTGCCCATGTGATTGGGCACGATGTCGAGCACGATGCCCATGCCGGCAGCATGTATGTCGTCCGCAAGGGCGACGAACGCCTCCTTGCCGCCGAGCGCGGCACTGACATGTGTGTAATCGGCGACGTCATAGCCATGGGTGCTTCCCACTCGGGCGGCAAGGATCGGCGAGAGATAGAGATGCGAGATGCCAAGCGCGCGCAGATAGGGAATGCGTGTTCGCGCGTCGTGCAGCGTGAAATCCGCGCTGAGCTGAAGACGGTATGTGGCGACGAGCGGTCGGTCCATGATCCGCTCCCTGTCGCAAGTCCGGCGCCCGCGGTCGGCGGTGTCGCGGCCGGCTACAGAAGGTCGCTGCCGAGCCCCTGCACCGTCCTGGGCGACTCAAAGAGCTGCTCCAGGGTCTCGCGCATCCGCCGCGACCAGCTCGGGTAACGATCCTGCCATACGCCGGGGATGTTTACCGGCATCGACTCGTGCGCGAGATCATCCAGCGACAGGCCAACGAGCACGGATGGCGTCCGCCGGATGAACGCATGGACCGCGGCAATCAGGGTGTCCGACGTGAGATGTGAATGCGCGTCGTGAGGCAGCAGTCCGGCCTCGATGAGTGACGAGATCAGGGAATCGCGTTCGTGTTGCCGCATCGAGCGCATGCCGGACGACACGCCCGGGTCGGCGAGGTCCCCAACCTCGCTGCGGAGCTGGATGTCGCGCGCATCAACCCATCCCACCAACGGCGGAAGGTCGTGCGTGTTCACCGTGGCGAGCGCCATGCGTGGGTACTCTGCCGCCGAGCGATAACGGCCGGTATGAAAGTCCCTTTCGAACACTTGCACCTTGGAACTGAGCACACCCCACTTCGCGAGAACTCGCGGTACTTCCGGGGGCACGGTGCCAAGGTCCTCGCCGACCACGAGTGCATTGGCGCGCAGGCTCTCGAGGGCCAGAATCCCGAACAGGTCCTCGCTGAACGAGCGCACATATGCGCCCTGCCGTGCCGACTCGCCGAGTGGCACCCAGAACATGCGAAACAACCCGAGCGCGTGGTCGATCCTCAGAGCGCCGGCATTCCGGAATCCCGCGCGCAGCAGACGCGTCCAGTAGTCGTAGCCCGTGCGACGGAGCTCGTGCGGATCGATTGCCGGAAGCCCCCAGTTCTGTCCTTCGTCGGAATACATGTCCGGCGGGGCACCCACGGTGGCGCCCTGAAGAAACAGCTTCGGGTTCGCCCAGACGTCGCTTCCCGACGCCGCCGAGCCGACGGCGAGATCCTGATACATGCCGAGCGCGAGCCCCGCCTTGACCGCGCTCTGGGCCGCGCTGCCGAGTTGCCGGTCGAGCTCGAACTGAAGCCAGCGGTGATAGTCCACACGAGTTGCATGCTCGGTTCGCAGCCGCGCCACGGTTTCGCCGTTCGCATCGCGCAGCGGCTCGGGCCACGTCCGAGCATCGGGACCTTCCCGCTCCGACAGCATCATGTACGTCGCGAACTGCGTGAGCTGTGGATCCTCCTCGTGCACGAAAGCCCAGTAGGCATTCGCACGCGGCGTGTCGCGCGCTATCTCCTGCTCGAGAAACGTCTGGTGGAGATGATGCAGCACGGGCGTGCGGAGCGCCGCCACGCCTTCGTAGTCCACCATGGGCTTGGCGCGCAAATCCATGAGCGACTGTTGAAACGCCGGCGACGAAATCAGTTCGCGTGCGCGAGCGTCGTGCGCGAGCTCAGGGACGTCATCCACCCGGATATAGAGCGGATTGCGAAAGAGTCGAGTGATGGGGCTGTACGGGCTGACGTCGAATCCCGCGTTGCGCAGGGCGTGCAGCGGATTCATGCCAACGAATGCGCCGCCGTGATCGCCGAGCCATTCGGCGATGGTGCGTATGTCGCCGGCATCGCCCGCCCCCCAGTTGGCCTCGCTGCGGACCGTGTAGAGGTTCGTCGTGATACCGAAGCCGCGCCGCCCATGGAGCCGCGTCTCGGGTGGCATGCAGCGCGACGGCACGACGATGAGTCGCTGATGCGCTTCATGGCGCGCTCCTCCGCCCTCGAACACCACGCTCAGATCGTGATAGCCCAGCGGCGGCACCACCGGGAGCGTCAGCATGTGCCGCCGCGAGCGCCCGCCGTGGGTGACGCCATGCCACCGGAACTCGATGCCCTCCTCGGTGCGCAGGGACAGCGTCCAGCGCACGTCTTCCGTGTTCATTGGCGGGACACGCACCATGATCCGGCTGAGCCGTTTACTGCGTTGCCGCACCACGCGCACGGGATCGATCCATTGGCGCAGCTCGCGACGCCGGAGCCGCATGAGAGCCGCACGTGCGCGCTCCTCCGTCGCGACATCGTGTCCCATGGCGGTCAGCAGCCGTTCACGCGTGGCGTCCGATGTGTGGCGGACGTGCCCACCGGTCTGATCGAGATACGATTCGACAATGCCGAGCCGTGCTGCCAGCCGGCGAAGCATGGGACGCTCGAGCCCAGGCACTTGCGTATGCGTCACGTGCGCGCGGGGGCGAGCACGAGTACGGACAATGGGGGAAGCGGCAGCTCCACGGAATAGCGCCGTCCGTGATACGGAATGTCGTCCGCGTCCACGGCCGTGCGCGCACCGTATCCGCTGCCGCCCCACTCAGTGGCGTCGGTCGACAGCACGATTTCATAGGTCCGTTGTTCGGGCACACCAATGCGATAGCCGCCGTGCGGCGTCGGCGTGAGATTCAGCACCACCACGGCAAAACCGTCATTGCCGCGGCGCAGATAGGAGAGGACGGAATTGGCCCGATCGGCGACGTCGATCCACTCGAAGCCACGCGGCTCGCTGTCGAGCTGCCATAGCGCGGGATGCTCGCGGTAGACATGCCCCAGGCGCGCGACATACGCCTGGAACGCTGCGCGATCGGGCCACTCGAGGAGATGCCACGGTAGCGACTCGTCGTGATTCCATTCCTCCGGCTGCGCCAGCTCGCTGCCCATGAAGAGCAGGGATTTTCCGGGACGCGTAATCTGATACGCCAGCAGCGCCCGCAGATTGGCCATCCGTTGCCAATGGTCGCCCGGCATCTTGGCGTAGAGCGACCCTTTCATGTGCACCATCTCGTCGTGCGAGAGCGGCATGATGAAATGCTCGCTGTGCTCGTAGATCATGGCGAACGTGAGCGAATCCTGATGGTAGCTTCGGAAAATGGGCGGGCGCTCGAAGTATTCGATGGTGTCGTGCATCCATCCCATGTTCCACTTGAACGTGAAGCCGAGGCCGCCCTCCTCGATCGGCCGGCTCACGCCCGGCCACGCCGTGGAATCCTCGGCGACGGTCATGCACCCCGGCGCGGCCGCATGGACGACGGCATTCATCTCGCGCAGAAAGTCGATGGCCTCGAGATTCTCGCGGCCGCCGAACCGGTTGGGAACCCATTCGCCTTCCTTGCGGCTGTAATCGAGGTAGAGCATCGAGGCCACCGCGTCCACTCTCAACCCGTCCATGTGGAACTCGTTGAGCCAGTAGAGCGCGTTGTTGACGAGAAAGTTGCGGACTTCGCGACGCCCGTAGTTGAAGATCAGCGTGCCCCAATCGGGATGTTCGCCGAGCCGAGCGTCCTCGTGCTCGTAGAGTGCCGTGCCGTCGAATCGGCGGAGCGCGTAATCGTCGCGAGGAAAATGCGCGGGCACCCAGTCCAGCAACACACCGATTCCCGCGCCATGCAGGGTGTCCACGAGATAGCGGAGGTCGTCGGGCGACCCATAGCGTGACGTGGGAGCGAAGTATCCCGTGATCTGGTAGCCCCATGAGCCGTAGAACGGGTGCTCCATCACGGGCAGCAGCTCCACGTGCGTGAATCCCATGCGCGTCACGTACTCGGCGAGCCGCGGCGCGATCTCCCGATAGCTCAGGAACCGGTTGCCCTCCTCGGGCACGCGCGCCCACGATCCGAGATGGATTTCATAGATGTGGACCGGCTCCCTTACGTGGTCGCGGCCGGTCCGCGCCGACATCCACGCTCCATCGCGCCACCCGTACGTTCCTTCCGTGACCACGATGGAGGCCGTGCCCGGCGACTGCTGCATCTTGAGGCCCACCGGATCCGTCTTGATGCGCAGGTGCCCGTCCCGCGTTCGCAGCTCGTACTTGTAGAGGGCGTTCACACCCACTCCGGGGACGAACAGCTCCCACAGCCCGCTCGAGCCCATGCGGCGCATGGGGAACTGACGTCCATCCCAGTTGCACCAGTCCCCCACCACACTCACACGCTCCGCGTTCGGCGCCCATACGGTGAACGACGCGCCTTCGTCGCCATCCACCGTGCGCAGGTGGGCGCCGAGCATGGTCCAGAGGCGACGATGCGTTCCCTCGTTGAAGAGGTGGAGATCCACGTCGCCGATCGTGGGGAGATGGCGATACGCATCGCCACGCTCCCACGTTCTGCCGTCCGATGCGATGAAGCGAAGGCCATAGCGTAGCGGCAGGCGTGCACCGGCAATCACAAGCGAGAAAAAACCACCCGATTCGTCGCGCATGGCCGTGCTGACACCATCGCGGATCACGAAGCAGTCCGCCGCCTCGGGCTGGTGAACGCGAATGATCACGCCAGACACGTCGCCCGCTTCGTACGGGTGCACGCCGAGCACCGAATGCGGATCGGCATGCCGCCCCTCCGCCAGGGCGCGTCGCGCGTCGGAGTCGAACGTCGTCATAGCGTGTGCTGTTCAGGGAGCGACAACCGCTCGCGCCGCGGCTGGTCGGCAACGTGGATCCGCCGATCCATTCCGTAACGCAGCAGCACCAGCGCATGCGCATCAATCGTGACGCTCAGCGCATGCTCCGGCGGCATGTCGTCGCGCGCCGAATTGAGCAGGATCACCCAGGTGTTCTCTCCTTCCAGGGCGGGCAGCGTGAAGGACACCGGTTCCGCGCCGGCGTTCATCAGGATGAGGAGCGTGTCGCCCAACACCGCATGGCCACGCTCGTCCACTTCGTCGGTCGCCGCGCCGTCGATGAGCATGCCGAGCGCGTGCGCCTTCGCATCGCGCCAATCTACGTCCGTCAACTCCGTTCCGTCCGGCTTGAGCCACGTCACGTCCTTGCGGTCCGAACCCGGAGGGGGCGCGCCACGGAAAAAGTGGCGGCGACGCAACACCGGATGCGCCTGTCGCATGGCAAAGAGCTTTCGCGTGAACGCCAGCAGCGCCGACGTGCCCTCATCGATCTCCCAATCCACCCAGGTGATCTCGTTGTCCTGCGCGTATGCGTTGTTGTTTCCCCCTTGTGTGCGCGCGATCTCGTCGCCGTGCGAGAGCATCGGCACGCCCTGCGAGAACGCGAGCGTCGCGAGCAGTGCCCGCGTGACGCGAATGCGCCGCTCGCGGATCACCGGGTCGTCCGTGTCGCCCTCGACGCCCCAATTCCGGCTGAAATTCTCGTTGTGCCCGTCGCGATTGTCCTCGCCGTTGGCCTCATTGTGCTTCTGCTCGTAGCTCACCAGATCGCGGAGCGTGTAGCCATCGTGCGCCGTGATGAAGTTGATGCTCGCGTACACGCCACGATCGCTGCTCGAGAAGATGTCGCTGGAGCCCGCGAGCCGGCTTGCCAACTCGCCCACCTGTCCCGGGTCGCCGCGCCAGAAACGGCGCACGGCATCGAGATATTGCCCGTTCCATTCGGTCCAGCGCAGCGGAAAGTTGCCGGCCTGATAGCCCGCTGGCCCGACGTCCCATGGCTCCGCGATGAGCTTCACGCGCGCCAGCGTGGGATCCTGCTGCATGATGTCGAAGAACGCGGAGAGCTTGTCCACGTCGTAGAGCTCCCGGGCGAGCACCGGCGCGAGGTCGAAGCGAAAGCCATCCACGTGCATCTCGTCCACCCAATAGCGCAGCGAATCCATCACCAGCTGGATCGTGCGCGGATGCTGCATGTTGAGTGAGTTGCCCGTGCCCGTGAAATCGGTGTAGAACCGCTTGTTCTTTGCCTCCAGCCGGTAGTACGTCGCGTTGTCGATGCCCTTCAGCGACAGTGTCGGTCCCAGATGATTGCCCTCGCCGGTGTGGTTGTACACGACGTCGAGAATCACCTCGAGCCCCGCTGCGTGCAGGGTCTTCACCATGGTCTTGAACTCGTACACCTGGTTGCCGAGCCCGCGCGTGGCGTAGCGCACGTCGGGCGCAAAGAACCCGATGGAGTTGTAGCCCCAGTAGTTGGTCAGGCCACGCTCGGCGAGGTGACGATCCACCACGAACTGATGCACGGGCAGCAGCTCGAGCGCCGTGACACCGAGAGTCTGGAAGTACTCGATCATCGGATCGCTGCAGAGGCCAAGGTACGTGCCCCGGAGCTGCGGCGGCACGTAGGGCTGCCGAATGGTCATGCCCTTCACGTGGCACTCGTAGATGATCGTTCGGTTGTACGGGACGTTGAGCGGGCGGTCGTCTTCCCAGGTGAAGGCCGAGTCGATGACCACGGATTTCGGGACGCTGCCCGCGGAGTTGTCCGGATCGGGCTCCAGATCACTCTCACCGTCCACGCGATACGCGAACAGTGCGTTGCTCCATGTAATCGAGCCCGTGATCGCTTTCGCGTATGGGTCGATGAGCAGCTTCGCCGGATTGAAGCGATGTCCCTGCTCCGGCTCGTACGATCCGTGGACGCGATACCCGTAGAACTGCCCCGGGCGGACATCGGGCAGATAGCAGTGCCACACCTGGTCCGTGCGCTCCGTCAACCGGATCTTCGCGGACTCCGCGGCGTCATTCTCGTGCGCGAACAGGCACAGCTCCACGCCGCTCGCGTGCTCGGAGAAGAGCGCGAAGTTGACGCCGGTCCCGTCCCACGAGGCTCCCAGTGGATAGGGACGGCCCGGCCAGATGCGCAGTGTCATCCGTTCATCATACTCGGCGTGCGAACGGCGCAGCCACCCTGCCGGCCGCGGTTCCGCAAGCGTACCGCAAGTACCGGCCCGCTCAGGCGGGCGTCGGCTCGCGGAGCTCGGCCAGGGTCGTCTGCTCGATACGGCCCTCCATGCGCCGCATCAGGTCCACGAATACTCCCGCGATGTCCGGGTCGAAATCAGTACCCGCACCGTCCTCGATGTACTCGAGTACGCGCGCCGGTTCCCACGCCCCGCGGTAGGGCCGGTGCGTCCGCAGCGCGTCGTAGACGTCGCAGACGTGCACCAGGGCGCTCGCACAGTGGCACTCGCGGCGGACGTGGCGCGCGGGATACCCGCCGCCGTTGAGCATGATGTGATGCTCGAACGCCACTACGGCGGCGAGATCGAGTTGTTGCCCACTCGAGAGGATGAGCTTCGCCCCCTCCTTCGTGTGCCCCTGCATCACGGCGCGTTCGTCGTCGCTCAGCTTGCCCGGCTTGTTGAGGATGTCCAGTGGAATGCGCGTCTTGCCGAGATCGTGTAACAACCCCGCCACGCCAAACGCGCGCACGTCCGCGGACGACATGCCCATGGCCTCCGCGAGTGCCATCGTCAACACGCTCACGTTGAGCGAATGCGTCGTGGTGTACTCGTCGAATTCGCGCAGCGAGAGGAGCGGCAGCAGCATCTGCTGATCGCCGTGCATGGCGACCGCCAACGACCGCACCACGGATTCCGCCTCGAGCAGCGGCAGCAATCCGCGGTCGCCGACCTCGCCGTGCATCCATTGCACCGTCTCCACCTCGTCGCGCAGATCGTAACGGGTTCCGCGCGGTTGGCTCGCCTCCGACGACACGGCCGGCGTCGATCGTTGCTCGCCACGGATGCCGAGCGCGCCGAAGCGGATGGTGCTGCGCGGCGCCCCCGGCCGCGCTTCCGCGGTGTCGATGGTAGCAAGCGTAAGGCGCGCCACGACCTCCTCGAGAAACGTCTCGAAGTCATCGCGCGAAACGTCCGCGGCAAACTCGAGGCGCTGCACACCGGCGTTCGCGAGACGCGACGCCCATTCCCAGTCGCGCATCTCGCGAAGTGGACGCTCCGCGAACACCACCTCGTCGCCGAGGAAGGAGAATTCGGGACGGGCGTCGTGCGCCTGGAGGTCGCGCAACAACCGGTACGCAGTGTCCACCGCGCGCGCCCGCGCGGGGTGCGATGGCGCGTACAGGGCCATCGTGGCAATGGACTGCGTGAAGGCGGTGAGAAAGCGGACGGGATCGCTCATTTGATTGCTTCCGTCCGCATAGTGAGCCGCTCGCCGCGCACGGCCGCACGCACCGTGGCGCTGGTGCTGGACCGTGCAAGCTCGAGGGCCGGCGTCGCACGTGAATCGCTTCCCCACCGCGCCGCAAGGACGTTGAGCGCCGCGAGCATCTCCGGCGACGTCGGGGTCAGCCGCGGCCGACGCAGCAGTCCGCCCGTGGTCATCGTGCGGCGGACGAGCCACTCGACGCTCTGCTCATCGGACACACCCGCCACCGCGCGTACAGCGGCCACGAGCGCGGCGCTCTCCGTGATCTCGCCCCGATCGACGCGCAGCCTGATGGTGGAGGCAACCAGCGGCGGGCACCGCTCCTGCGCCGCCTGAAGGCCCGCCGCGACCACGCAAGCGTCGTCGTCCCGCACGGCCACGAGCATCGCCGCGTCGCGCGTCTCCTCGTACGAGAGCAGAAGCCTTGCCGCTTCGCGGCGGACGGCCGCGTCGCCGTGCGCGAGAAATGACCGTGCCTCGCCCGGTAGCTTTGCCGGAGCCATGCTTTTCAAACCGGCGAGCAGCTCACACACGATCGGCGGCGCAGCGGAGGCAAGCTGCGCGGCAACCGCCGGCGCGGCGATGACCGCACGAACGAGCGCCGGCGCGCCGGCCGCGCCGAGGCGCATGGCTACACGCCGAATCAGTTGGTGATCGAGCTTCGGCGCGACGAGCAGCGCGCCGAGCGGATCCGCCGCCGCGATGACGGTCCACAACTGCGACGAGATCTCCTCGCGTCCCGGAGGCGCTGTGTCGAGCACATCGAGCAGCTCCGCCAGTTGTCCTCGAGCGAGCGAGGCCGTCAACGCGCGCGTGACCGCATCGCCAGTAACGCCAAGCTCCAGCGCCATGAGAATCACGCGGGCCGGCTCGCAGGGAAATTGCGCCTCGTCGGGCGCAGTCGCGGGGTCAGCTCGCGACATGTGCTCCAGCGCCGCCGAATAGGCGAGCGGATTCGGGTCATCGAGCGACCACGAGCTCACCAGTCGTTCCACGTGCTCGCGAAATTCCTCGTCGGCCATGTTGCCGCGCCTGCCGGTGTCCTGCGCGGCGTGCGTTGCAAGCTTCGTCAGCATGCGCACGAGCGAGTGTGAGATCGTCTGGCCTTCCGCGTTGGCCGCCGCCTGCACCAGCTCCACCACCGCGTCCACGTTCATCCCCTGCGCGGCATCCAGCACGAACTTGCGCCGCTGTAGCGTGTCGCCGCCCATGTCGAGGAGACGGCGCAGCGTCGCCGGCTGCAGCGAGCCCACGAGCTTCGAGATCCTGCGCTTCAACCCGGCGCTCGCCTGCACCTGCGTGTCGTCGTGCCGCACTTCGTGCGCGATCTGGAGCAGGTAGCCGACGATCACCTGGTCGTACGCGGGCTCGCGATCGTGGTCGTCGATGGCCTTGGCAACGTGCTCCGGCTCGAGCTCACCGTCGGATTGGGAGCGCCCCTGCTCGGACGCGATGGCCGCACGCGCGAGGCCGACCCAGAGCTGCGCCGCGCGCGTGTCTCGTCCGCCGGGCGGCCGAGCTGATCCGTCTTCGTCTGCCGCCTCCTCCTCATCGAGCAACTCGAGCCGGTCGTACGTGAGCGGAAAGAGCTTGACGTTGACCCAGAGCGAATCGAGAATTTCCGGTTGCATGCCGAGCGGCTTTTCATCGCGCTGCGCTTCGATGCCCACGCGTTCGAGTGCCGACGCGAGCTCGTCGCGCGAGATGCCGCGGAGGAACTTCAGCGCGCCGATGTGGTGCCGGTGGAGCTTGCCCGCCAGCTCGCTGAGCAGCGGATGCAGCGCGCCCGTGGCCACGCCTTCGATGATGAGCTGGCGTCGCGCGACGCCAATGGAGAGCGCGGGACGTTCGACGAGCAGCCGGATCAGCGAGTCGTGGACCGCCTCCACCGACTGGGTGAGTAGCGGATGCCCGTGCGGGTAGATGGCATGCTTGTGCATGGCCACCGAGAGCTCCACCAGGAACTCGGACAATTCCTGAGAGAGCCGGGGCGTTTGCGCGTCGGCGCTGGCTGAACGAGGATCGGCATCGATCACGCGGCCCGCTGGGAGAACGTTTGTCTGCGAAAGGATGGGCGGGGCGCGGTCGTCCCTTTCCCCGATGACGATAACGCGTGGGCGCCCGTCACTCGGTCGCTGCGCTCAGCGACCCGGACAACTTACGGCGCGCGCCGTCACCGGAAGATCGCGTTGTGCCGTGGCAGAGCGCCCTGCGGCCATGACGCCGGATCGCACCGTTCCCCCGCCGGTAAACGACATGTACATCGTGTGCCGCGCGCCTTCCAGCGTCAGCGCGATGCTGTCGTTGTCGGAGCGGGTTATGACAGCCCGTGCGTGCGTGTCCTTGCCATCGGGTGTCAGGACCCGCGCATGTTGCGCTGTCGAGTCGTAAGCCAGCACGAATGGCGGCGACACCTCGCCCAAGCTGGCGCGAAACCCGGAAGACGCCTCCACCTGCATGCAGGTCGACGGGAACAGCCCGCGCAGCGGCTCGACCGCGCGCGGCGGCTGCTCCTGCCGGAGGCGGGCGACTATGGCGGAGCGCAGCAGGGAATCGGACATCGGCGGCATCGGACGTCCCGCGGCCGGCGCCATCGCGTCCGGTGCAGGGATACGCTCCACGGCCCCATGTCGGCGCGTGAGCACGACACCAATGGTGACGACAAGGGCCGCCGTGAGAACTGCACGTGCCGGTGTAACACGGAGTGCGCGCCATGTGCTCCGCGAAGCGGCTGGCGTGGGGCGAATGATCGGCGGCGGCACCTCGTCGAGCAGTCCGGCCACACGCGACGCGCCTGCGATCAGCCCTCGAGCCTCCGCAACGCGCGCCGAGCACAACGCACACTTGGCCGCATGCGCCTCGGTTCGCGTGGCGGCGGCGGAATCGAGGGAGCCCTCGAGCCATGCGTGAATCGTCCCCTGGTCCGGATGGACGTCGTCGACGTCGCGCGTCGTGAAGCGTCGTTCGTTCACGCGGGCTCCGGTGCGTTGAGGAGCGCCTCGTACGCCTCCATCAGGCGGCGGCGCGCGCGTGCGAGCGTCGATCCCACGGCGGTCACGGGCATCTCCAGCGCGGCGGCGATCTCGTCGTACCGCAACCCTTCCTCGCGCATGAGGAGCGCATCGCGGTCGCGCAGCGGCAAGGTCTCGAGCGCCGAGCGCGCCATGGCCTGCTCGGCGGGCCGCTTCGCGTGCGTTGCCTCCAGATGAGAGACGATGTCCGTCTCGACGTCGGCGCGCATCAGCGCGAGGCGGGGCTGAGCTCGCGGCACACCGACGTCTTCGGAACGCGCCAGGTTGATGGCGGCGGCGAATATCGTCGAGCGCTCACCTTCCTCGTCGTCCTCGACCGCCACGCGCTCGATGGTCTCCCTCGCGATCTCCTCAGCGGCATCGCGATCGTCGAGCCGCCGCGCAATGAAGCGCGCCAGCGTGGCGTGGTAGGTGGCCGTCAGCCGGGCGGCGCGATCCTGTGGGATCATGTCGCGTAGAATATCGCCATCCTGACGCGTCGGTGCACATACGCGAGCGGTTGGCGGCGCATGCGTAGCCGGGCGCGCGATAAAGGGGGTCTGGCGTCACATAAATTTATGTTCATATATTCCGGAATGGCCGAGACCGATCGCAACCGCGCACTCGCGGCACTCCGATTCCGCGCCCTGGGCGACGAAACACGCCTTCGGTTCCTCGAGATCCTTTCCGACCGCGAACACACCGTCGCCGATCTCATGGCGGCCACCGGCCTCGGTCAGTCCCTCGTGTCGCACCACCTGCGCGCGCTGCGCGACGCGGCCCTCGTCACCACGCGACGCGACGGACGATGGATCCACTACGCACTCTCACGACCGACCCTCGCCACAACCAGACTCGTGCTCTACGAGCTGGACTGACTGGCGCGGCGCCCACGCGCTGTGCGATGTTTGCGCGACTCAGCCGAGTCCCGGAGGAATCATGGCAGAAAGCTCGTCCACGAAGGATCTCGAGGATCGCGTCGCCAAACTGCAACGCGCGGTCTACTACCTCATCTGGAAGCGCACGGGCTTCGGCGAGCAATGCGTGCACTGCGGACACTCGTATCCGAGCCACGGCGAAAAGTGCAAGGCCGCGGAGGTCGAACAGTTGGTGCGCTGAGTCACGCCTGAGGGCGGACTCGACCGAACGCTCAGACGAACGCGACCGAGGACTGACGGCGCACTCGACGGGAGCATTGCGGCCCTTGCCCGTGAGGTGGCACGGCAAATGTGAGTAGGCATGGTGCGCGACAACGTGGTCGCGTGATGGTTCGCGCCACTCTGCCGCTCCCAGATGCACCTCGCCACCGTGTTACGCCGCAGCCGCCGGATGATCGTCGCACTCGGACCGATGCTGTTGGGCGGAGGCTGCGCTCCCATGAGCGGCCGGGACGCACCGGGACTCGTCGCGTCAGCCGGCGCATCGCTGGCCCCGACGACGATCACCACCGCCTGGTCCGAGGCGCGCACGGTTTCCTTCGCGCTCGATCGCATCGATCAACGCAGCCTGCCGCTCGATCGCACGTATCGGCACTTCGGTAGCGGACGCGACGTCACCGTCTACGTCTTCGACGGCGGCATCATGGCGTCGCACCCGGAGCTCGAGGGGCGGGTCCGGCGCGGCTTCAATGCCTTTCCGAACGAGGACCAGCTCTGCAACGCGCACGGCACCGCGGTCGCCGGAGCCGTCGCCGGCACGACGCTCGGCGTCGCGCCCGCGGTGGAGATCGTGGACGTGAAGATGGTGGAATGCCGGCGCATGCGCGGCAGCATCGAGGCCATCGTGCGGGGCGTCAGTTGGGTGCTCGAGGACAGGGCGCAGCATCCACATCATCGCGCGATCGCGAACTGGTCCTTCATCGCCGACACCACCGGAAACATCGCCGCACTGGATACCGCCGCGCAGCGGTTGCTCGACGCCGGCATTCCCGTCGTCGTTTCGGCCGGCAACCTCGAGATGGATGCATGTCGCGTCTCGCCGGGCAACGCGCCGGGCGTCATCACCGTGGGCTCCTCGCGGCTCCGGACCATCGGCGACGGCGCGCACGCGATGCTCGTGGATCAGCGCACACCGGGCACGGCATTCGGCCCATGCATCGGCATCTTCGCGCCGGGCGATTCCGTGTTGTTGCCGAGCATGGATTTTCGGCGGTTGCCGACGGAGCAGTTGTGGACGGGAACCTCGATGGCCGCTGGCTATGTAAGCGGCGCAGCGGCGTTGTATCTCGAGGCGCATCCGCTTGCGACGCCTGACGCCGTGTGGCGTGATCTGAAGCGCTCGGCATCCACCGGCATCGTCGTCGATCCGCGATCACCGGCCGCCGGCATGCTGTACGTCGGTCCGGTTGACGCCGGCGCGAGCACGCCCACGGTCGCATCGCACACGCAGCCCTGACGTCGGCGTGAAGATCAGTAGTGACGACCAGTACTCGGTATCCGGCACTCGGTAAACGAGCGTATCCGGTACGACCATCGGCGCGGCGGTCAACCGGGAATAAAACACCGAGTGGCCAACCCGGTCATCATCCTACAATTATGTTTCGCGCATGCCAATGACCGCACTCGACAAGCTCGCCATCGACACCATCCGCACGCTGTCCATGGACGCCGTGCAGAAGGCCAACTCGGGTCATCCCGGCACGCCGATGGCTCTCGCGCCGCTCGGTTATCTGCTCTTCACGAAGCACCTGAAGCATGATCCCGCCGACCCGCATTGGCCCGACCGCGATCGCTTCGTGTTGTCGTGCGGCCACGCGTCCATGCTGCTGTACAGTTGTCTCTACCTCAGCGGCTACGGCCTCACGCTCGACGACCTGAAGCAGTTCCGCCAATGGGGCAGCAGGACGCCGGGACATCCGGAGCTGCACTTCGCACCCGGTGTGGAGACGACAACGGGCCCGCTCGGACAGGGCATCGGGAACGCGGTCGGCATGGCCGTGGCGCAGGCACATCTCGCGGCAACATTCAATCGCGAGGGACACGCGATCGTCGACCACTATACATGGTTCATCTGTAGCGACGGCGACCTCATGGAGGGCATCTCCCACGAGGCTGCGTCCTTCGCGGGACACTTCAAGCTCGGAAAGCTCATCGGCTTCTACGATGACAATCGCATCACGATCGACGGTAGCACCGACCTCACGTACACCGATGACGCGGGCAAACGGTTCGAGGCGTATGGCTGGCAGGTGCTGCACATTGCGGACGTCAACGATCTCGACGCGATCGACAAAGCCATCGCCGAAGCGAAGGCCGATTCGACGCGTCCAACGCTGGTCGTCACCAGGACGCACATCGGCTACGGCAGCCCGAAGAAGCAGGACACCGCCGCCGCGCATGGCGAGCCCCTCGGTGCCGACGAAGTCGTGGCGGCCAAGAAGAATCTCGGATGGCCGAAGCCCGACGAGACGTTCTACGTCCCCGAGGAGGCGCTGAAGCACTGGCGCGGCGCCCTGGATCGCGGGGCGAAGGCACACGCGGAATGGAACGAGCGGCGCGCGAAGTACGGCGCTGCGTATGCCGACGACGCGAAGGAGCTCAATCGTCGGATGAGTGGAGCGCTGCCCGCCGGATGGGAGAAGGTCGTCCCGGATTTCACCGCGGAGAACGGGTCCGTTGCGAGCCGAGCGGCGTCCAATACCGTGCTCAATGCGCTCGTCGGTGTGATGCCTGAGCTCATTGGCGGCTCCGCGGACCTCACGCCGTCCAATGGCACGGCCGTGAAGACGTGGAAGAATTTCGCGCCCGGCGATTACGACAAGCGCTACATGCACTTCGGCATTCGCGAGCACGGCATGGGCGCGATCATGAACGGCATGGCGTTGCACGGCGGGCTCATTCCGTTCGGTGGGACGTTCCTGATCTTCTCGGACTACATGCGTCCGGCGGTGCGTCTCGCGTCCATCATGAAGCAGCGCGTGATCTTCATCTACACGCACGACTCCATCGGGCTCGGCGAGGACGGGCCGACGCATCAGCCCATCGAGCAGCTTTCGGCCCTGCGCGCGATTCCCGATATCACGCTCATCCGGCCGGCCGATGCCACGGAGACGGCGGAGGCGTGGAAGGTCGCCGTACAGCACTCGAACGGTCCTGTGTTACTCGTCCTGACGCGGCAGAAGCTCGGCTTCATCGATCGCACGAAGTTCGCATCGGCGGCGGGCGTCGCCAAAGGTGGTTATGTGCTCGCCGAGGCCGCTGGGGGATCGCCCGATGTGGTGTTGATGTCGAGCGGATCGGAAGTCGCACTGATCATGTCGGCGGCGGAGAAGC
>WNFL01088204.1_pt2 | contig 26870 bp, 19 predicted proteins | sample 5400361 | NCBI WGS metagenome assembly WNFL01 (sample SAMN13153351, study PRJNA577476) | soil metagenome | isolation source: 40 cm soil on Douglas fir-dominated hillslope | place: USA:California | collected 2013-09-17
CTGACGAGCGGCTGCTGCCGGAGCGCGTGTACATCGCGCCGCACGCGCCGTCATTCGTTTTGGCCGACATGCATGACGAGGCACAACTGCGCAAACTCGACGCGGAATTCCGCGCCATCTGGAACAGCACGCGGGCTACCGTCGAACTTGCCCGCAGCATGTTCGAGGGGTTCGCGGCCTTCGAGACGACCATGCGTCCCGCGCCCACCGTCGATGCCGGCGGAAAGATGATCGTCAGTGAAATGCCGCCGCTGCGTTCGCCGGACGACCGCTTCACGGCGATCACCCGCTTGCGCCTGGTCATGGAGGATCCGGGGCAATTGCTCGCCAATTCGGTGGCTTCGTACATCATCGATCAGTTGTCCGAACACGGCAATCGGCCTGCGGCGGTGTTCATCCCGGGGTTCACCAACGTAACCTATCCGGCGCGGCAACCGCGGAAGTCATAGTTCAACTTGTCATATTGACGTATCGTCATATTGACGATATTATTCACCATGATTCCGAACATCGCGCCGGGCATCGCGACGCTCGCCTTGAGCTGGTTCATCGGCAGTACTTTCCCCGGCGCGGCCGCCGCCGCACCGGCCGCCGCGGATGCCTCGACGGTTTGCCCGACGGTGACGCCGCTCCACGGCCTGCTGCCGTTCTTGATCTGGATTGGAATCTTTCCGAGGCCGGTCATGGCGTCGACGATCGCTGCGAGCGACACGAGCACCAGCATCGTCATACGTCCGGATCCCAATGACCAGATCACCTGCGGCAAGGCCGCGGTCAAAACGGTCGAAGACGTCATTTTCGTCACGCGCACGCTGGCCAACGGCAAATCGGTGGATCTGTCTCTGGACATACAGATGCCGGAACGGCGCGCAAAGCGACCGCTCGTGGTGTACGTCACGGGTGGAGGGTTCATTCAGGCGCCGAAGGAAGCCGCGCTCAATCTGCGCACCTACGTGGCCGAGGCCGGCTTCGTCGTCGCCAGCATTCAGTACCGCACGGTGCGCGACGGGGCGAATTTTCGCGACGGCATCGCCGACGTGAAGTCGGCGGTGCGATTCTTGCGCGCGCACGCCGACCAGTATGGCATCGATCCCGTCAAGGTTGCCGTGTGGGGCGAGTCCGCGGGCGGGTACCTCGCCGCGATGGTGGGCGTTACCAACGGCATCAAGGCCTTTGACATCGCCAACGACCTCGACCAGAGCAGCGACGTGCAAGCGGTGGTCGATAAATTCGGCGCCTCCGACACCTCGAAGCTCGCCGCCGACTTCGATGCGCACGCGCAGGAGGCAGACAATGCAAAAGACAACCCCATCGCCCAATACATCGGGATGACGCGCGACACCCATGTGTTGGACACCGCGATCGCGGCCACTGCCGCCAATCCGCTGAGCTATATCAAGGCCTCGGCGCCGCCGTTCTTGAATTTTCACGGCAGCCAAGACCGGCTGATTTCACCGAGTCAATCCCTCATTTTGCACAATGCGTTGATTGCCGCCGGTGCGCGCAGCACGCGCTACGTGCTCGACGGGGCAGGGCACGGAGACCTGTCATTCCTGGGCGACACCCAGTCGGGCCTGCCCTGGTCCACGAAGCAAACCATGGGCATCATCATCGACTTTCTCAAAGTCTCGGTCGGCGGTGCCGTGCCTTGAGCTCAGGCGAGCGGCAGATTGTGCGGCCGGACGAGCAGGTGCCAGTCCTGGTGCTCCTCGAGTATCAGCGCAATCGCCGCCTCGATCGCCGCTTTGAGCGCAGTGACGCCGCTGGTCGAGCCTCCATCATCGAGCGCCGCGCGGATGCGGTCGATCGACCCTTGCAGTTCGGCCACCAAGCGCTCCGACGTAGTGCCGAGTCGGTAGGCTTCGGATTGCGCTAGCGCCCCATGCAGCGAGGCGCCGAGCGCGGGGAAGAACGTCGTCACCAGCGACAGCCACAGCGTGTGCAGGACAAGATGCAGCAGCGCGCCCACGGCCGTCAGTCCGAATAGCGCGCTGTTCACGACGTGCACACGATGCCTCAGCGCATGATGTTTGCTCGCGATGCGATAGTGGTAGTGCCGCTGGCCCTCGAGAATGTCCACCGTCCACCGGGCGTAGCTCGAGACGAACGTGGGATCCGACCAGGCCGTCGCGAGCAGCCGCCGCGCCAGAGGCTCGTTGGCTGCGCAGAGCGCGGCGACGTCGTCGGAACCTCGCAGGTGCTGTCCGGGATCGAACACGCGCAGATACCAATTGGAATCGGCCGCCGCCGGGGTCGTTGATGCGGATGTCGCCGGGGCCGTCGGCGCGGCGGTCGTCGGGCCCGTAAAGTCGAGCAACGGCGCGAGCATGGGCAGATACCAGCTCAACTCGGCGGTGGTGCGCGCACGCAGCCACTGCGCCTGCCAATCGCGCCGGTGACCCAACCAGTAAATTGCGCTGACCGTGCCGATCAATCCGACTTCACCCACGGCCCATAGTCCGGCGTAGGGGTGCAGCAGGTGGTTCGCGCTGTCCCAGCCGAGCGCCAGCGGCATCACGGCAAACAGCACGGCAATCGCACTCAGGAGATAAATCGCCCAGAAGCCGCTGCGGTACCGATCACCGTAGTGCAGCGCAAGTTGATCGAAGCGGCGGTGCGCACCCGCGATGGCCTCGATGAGGGGCAATAGGGCCGGCGGCGCCTGCGGCGCCGGGGGCGGCGGCAGCGATTGGATCTGCGTCCCGATCAACAACAGCCGCTGGATGGCTTGGTGCAGTGCCATGCGGACCTCAGTCGATGATTTCGTAAGTAGTGGCGAAGATGGGTTGCGACACGATGCCGAGGCTGCCGTCGCCGTAATCGACCAGCCACTCGCCGGCGCGCCCGCTCAGGCGCGACACGCCGTCGGCGAGCAACACTTCGAATGGTTCCGTCATCGGCACCGCCATGATGCGATTGGGCAGGCTGACGTAGCGTCCCGCTTCGCCCGCCACGGTCGGCGGCACGGGGCGGTATTTGTCGGCGAACCGCGCGCGCGAGACGCGCCAGTGTTCTCCTGCGGTGCCGGTGATGATGGCATCGCCGGGACGCGCATGCACCACACCTTCGGAGGTTTGCACGGTGCAGGCGACCGGCGTGAACCGCACGTCGATTTCATGCGCCAGCTTGCGCGCGAAGACTCGGCGCGGATCGTCGCTGATCACACTCGAAAAGCCGCGTTGGGCGCTCGAACGAAACAGGGGCAACGACTCCTGGCTCACCCCGCGCTCCGCTCCCCCGAAACAGGCGCCGTCACACCGGCCGCTCCTCTCTGCGCCTGCTGGATGAGATCGCGCCATTGCCGCACGTCGTGCAGAGCGCGCAATATCGACGGCAATCCGTCCACGAGACCGGCGGCCTCTCGAAGCAGAACCGCGCTCTGGTTCTTGTCCGTCAGCGACCGTACGTACAGCGCGCAGGCGAGTTCGAATGGCTGCCATTGGTCTCCGTGATTCCGGGCGGCAAGCCCCCTCTGAAACGTGACCACCGGGCCGATGGTCTGCGCGGCCTCGGTGAGTCGGCCCTGGCGAGCGAGCGACAAGGCGAGCCAGGTGGATACCTCACCCAGATCACGTTGATCGGGCGTGGCCTCGTTGCCCCATTCCTTGCGCGCGGCCAGCGCCGTGCGCTCCGCTTGCTCCGCGGCCCTGTAGTTGCCGAGCCTGAACTCGGTTCGGCCGGCGATATGGGATGCGACATACAGGCTGATGGATCTCTGTGATGCCTGCAGCGCGCCGCCCGGCTTGGCGGACTGAAGCTGGCCGACGGCATCCGTCGCGATGCGCAGGGCCGTCGCCAGATCGTCGCGCTCGAACGCCCCGCCCGCGGCGGGAATCTTCTCCATGGCTTCGACGATGACGACGGCCATGCTGCCCTTCGGCTCAGACTGGCGAAGCTTCGTCAAAAAAGGTGCTCCCTTGGCCACCGTCGCGGCCGACCCGGCCGCATCGCCGATCTGCGCCTGGCGAAAAGCCGTTATCGCCGTATCGAAGGAGTGAATAATGACGAATCCCGCGCCGCCCGCCGTGGCATGTCCGTACTCGTCGAGCGATTTCAGGTAGTAGGGAATCGCTTCGCGCACCTTGCCCAGCGACCAGAGAAAATCCCCCTGGGTCTGGTCGGCCACCCCCAGATTGTTGATGCTGGTCGTGTTGTTGGGATCGAGCTTGAGCAGCGTCAGCGAGGTTTGTGTATTCCGCTCGTTGAGGCGAATAGCCTCCGCCGGGTTCAGGTCATTTTGTGCAACGGCGGCCAGAGCGCCTTCGATGATCTGCTCGGCGTGCAGCGCGAGGCGGAAGCCCGGCCGCTGCTCCAGCACCTTGTCCGCCACCGCGAGCGCGTCGTCGCCGCTTTTACGCGCTTCGACGTTCCGCCCGAGGGCGCCCAGCGCATTGACCATCCAGGAGGCCGATTCCGCGTAGTAGGCACCCATGTCCAGATCGGTCCCATCCCGCGCGCCCAGTGCGATGGCGAAGCGCATGGATCGCTGTTCGGTGAGAACAGCGTCTTTCAGCTGGTTGCCCGCTTGTTGCTCGTACCCAATCCGGCTCAACACCTCTACATAGGCTCGTCGCGCCGCCACCGACGCACCGGCCTCCTCCGCGAGCGGCCGCAGAAGCTCGGAGGCGCGATTGTTCGCCGTCGGTCCCGCGGGATCGTTCTCGTTGTCGAGTATCGCGGCATTGATGCCGTACGCGAGCGCCAGGGCAATCGTCGTTGCCTCCGAACGATCGCCCGCCGCCCGCTGCCGTTCGAGCAGTTGCTCGGCTTCGGTCGCATTGGCGATACCGATGTCCAGGTTGCCGAGAGTCCGCATGGCTCGGGCGTGATGCACCAGCGCCAGCGCGCCATTCCGCGTCGTCTCGCTGCCCTTGAGCGCCGGCGGCAGGGCGTGGAAGTAATCGATCTGCCGCTGCGAGAACTCCGCGAGCACGTTCAAACGACCGAAGCTCTCCAATTCACGGACGAAATCATCGGACAGGTATCCCAGCAAGTGTTCGGCCTGGCCGCGCGCGAGTTCAGCCGTGGCGCGCGTCTGCTGCGCCTCGACCTCGGCGCGGCGGGCTCGCTGGGTGCTGAGATAGGCAAACACCGCGGCGATTACCGCTCCGATGGCCAGCACGGTGCAGCCGACCGCGATCTGGCGCGCGCGCACCAGGGCGCGGCGCGCCGCAAGCTCGCGCGAGTGCTGTTCCGCCAGCAGCCGCTCGGTCGCCTCGCGCGCCTCGCGCTCGCGCCGCAGATCGCGGCTGCTCTTGACCACCCCGCACAGCACATCGTGCGTGAGCTCGACCCGGCGCACGTCCAAGCGCTCTTCGATACGCAGCAGGCGGCGGTTGACGAGCACCGCCAAGGTGTCGGGGGCGGCGCCCACGGCCTTGAAGCGGCTGAGGAGGCGCTCCTCGGCAATGTTCTCCCGGAACCCGGAGCTGGTCAGCAATTCATCTTCGATCACTTGACGCACGGCCGGCTTCTGGTCGGCGAGCGAGCGCTCATAAAAGTTGCTGAGGATGCTGGCATGCGAGCCGGCGAGCAGGTCGAGGGAGATCTCATCGCGACCTTGGGTAAGACGCGTATCGTTCAGCTCGCGGCAGATCAGGCTCAGCAGCGAGGGTTCCACTTCGGCGTGGGCGAGCTCCGCTCCGCCGGCGACGAAGCGCACGATGGCGGCCGCGACTTCATCCGTGACCAGCCGCTTGCCCGGCTGCAGGACCGCCGCCAGCGCTTGCTCGCCGGTCATGGGCGCGAGCCGCAGGCGATTCTGCGAGATGCTGGGCATCGCCTTCTTCAATCCTTCGAGCGGCGCCAGGTAATCCTCGCGCAGTGCGATGAGCACGCGGTAATCGCCGCGGGCGAAATCGAATCGCTCGGCTCTCGACTCGTCTTCTTCGAGCTTCGCCTCGAGCGATTTGGGCGGACGATTCTCGACCAGGTCGGCCAGTTCCTCGACGAAGCGCGCCGCGCGGGCGCGGCCGAAGTCGTCGCTTTGCGCCAGGGTGAAGATCTCCTCGAATTGATCGAAGATCAGCAGCGGGATCAGCGTCGCGCCGGACTCGTCGCGCAGCACGTCATCGCGATGGTGCAGAAATTCCCACAGCGACTCCCCCTCGACCGCGACGCCCGCTCGAGTCCACTCGCCGGAGCGCCGCGCTGTGCGGCTGATCGCCTGCTTGATCTGTTCGGCGGGCTCCGGGGAGTCCCGGCCGTAGTCGATGCGCACGTAGATGGGGCAGTAGCCCTGGCCGCGCAGGCGCGGCGCGAGTCCGGCACGCAGGATGGAAGTCTTGCCGAGACCCGACTGGCCGAACAGCACCGTGAGGAGCTTGCGCTGCACCCGGCGCGCGAGCTCGGCCCCCTCCTCGTCGCGCCCGTAGAAATAGGCCCGCGTCTCTTCCGTGAAAGATGCCAATCCCAGCCAGGGATTGCGCTCGTTCACCGTGTTGGCGGCCGGATCGGGCGCCGCCGCGCTCTGCGGCTGTGCGTTCATTGCGAGCGGGCCCGCATGAAATCGACCAGACGCTGCGCGAACTCGGGCAGTACGTGTCCGCCGGGCAGATGCGTGAAGTGCAGCGCCTTGAATTTGTCCGGCACCAGCGCCTCGGCGGCGGTCGTGGCGTCGATGCTCACCGGCAAAATGAATAGCGCGCCGTCCGCCATGTTGCGCACCCGATCCATGGCGTAGCTCCATTCGCGGCGAAAATAGCCCTCGAGCCGGCGCTGCGTGGTCGCCGAGACCACCGGGATGAAATACGAACAGCGCGCGATATTGCGCTGAATCTTGCGGTCGTAATCATCGCCGACTTCCAGCCGATCGATGTCGAACCAGGTGGTGATTCCGGCTGACTCGAGTCCGGCCTTGATCTGCTGAACCGCCGCCAAATCCTCGCGCGCATAGCTGATGAACACCGCGTTGTCCGGCATTTCGCGCGCCGGGGGCAGGAAGCGGGCGAGGCCGGGTGCTGCGGATGCGGCGGAGGGCTTGCGGCGCGCCTGCCAGCGCTGGTGCAGTTCCTCGACGAAACGTTCGGCTCCCATGTAGATCCGCGTGCGCACACTGACCTGCTGCAGGAAGGCCATGAGGCGGTCGTCCTCGCTGCTGTGATCGTCCGCCAGAATTTCGCCGACGTCGCGCGGGTCCGACAGCCGCTGGCGCTTGGCCATGCGCAGGAACAATCGCGCGAGCCAGTTGGTGAAGTTACTGCCGATGAACAGCAGATGATTGTGTTCGAGTTCGTGAAACAGCTTCTCCGGCGCCAGGTGCTCGCTCTGCAGCGCGCAGATGTACTCCAGCAGGTCCTCATCCGAGATGACATAGGTGGGCGAGGCAGAAACTTTCCCGAACAGATGGTAGACCACCGGTCGCTGCAGCCGATCGCGTTCGGTGGGCAGATCGGCGACCCGATTGGGCGCGTAGGACAGGACGTCTGTCGACGGCGCGCCGTTGAAGCGCTCCAGATTGATGGCGGTCTCGAGCAAAGGATCGAAGGTCGTGGAGACGAACAGATCGAAATCGGTGATTGCCGCCAGGCGCCGCAGCGCCGCGGGCGGTTCGAAGTTCGCCTCCTTGATGATGCTGCGCATGCGCACATAGGCTTCCTCGCGCCGTCCGCGCGCCGACAGGAACCAGCAGACCACGTCGTTGAGGGTGTACGGCTGAGGCAATTCCGCGATATTGACGTTGAGCCGTCCGGCGAGTTTCTCGGCGACCCAGTCGAGCAGCAGCCGCGGGCCGCGCTCGGTGGATACCAGCAAGAGTTCCGGTCCGACGATCGGAATGACGCGGCGTTCCTCGATGAAGCTCAGCAGGTCGTCCCACGCATCGTCGTCGAGCGTGCTGATCAACGCTGCGGCCGCATTACCCATGCGGCGGAAACTTCAGGGAGAGACATCCGCTTCGATTCATATGATGCTGCCGGTCACCGGCGTGGCCACCGGGGGCCTATTCTGACTATCATTAGAGTTTGACGCAGTGCAGTTAACACTGCAAGGCAAGTCGTTCGCCGGCGCCGCGGATACCGTAGACTGGACTATCCATGATCAAATTCTTCTCCCGCCTGCCCCTGCGGGCGCTCTATGCATTCTCCACCTTTCTGTACCTGCTGGCGTTCTATGTGGTGCGGCATCGGCACCAGGTGATCCGCGGACAGCTCGAAAAGGTCTTTCCGGATTCGAGCGACGCCGAACGGGAGCGCATCCACAAGAGATTCCTCAAGAATTTCTGCGATGTCGTGGTCGAGGTGTTGAAGTCGGTCTCGATGACCGAAGGCGACATGCGCGGCCGCGTGCAAATCGTGAATTTAGAGGCGGCCCGACAGTACTTGGATGCCGGCCAGTCGGTGATGTTGGTCACCTCGCATCTCTGCAATTGGGAGTGGCTGTTGCACGGCGTTGCGCTGCAATTGGGCTATCCCGTCGATGCCGCCTACAAGCCCTTGCACGATCAGTGGGCGGAGCGGCTGATGCTTGGGATCCGCTCACGGTTTGGCGCCCGGCTGGTGCCTGCCAAGGAATTGCTGGCGGATTTTCTCCGCCGGCGGGGCGTCGTGCGGGCGGTGGCCATGAACGCCGACCAGGCCCCGGTCTCGACCGATAAGCGCTACTGGACGCTATTCTTGGGCCAGGACACCGCGTTCTATATCGGTGCCGAGCAAATTGCGCGCGCGACGCGCCTGCCCATCCTGTACGTGAGGGTGCGCCGCCTTCGCCGCGGCTACTATGAGGTCGAGCTAAAGCGGTTGTGGGATGGGCGAGAGGCGACCGAGCCTAATACGGTAACCGAGCGCTATGCGCGCGCCTGTGAACTCGATGTGCTCGAGAGTCCCGCCGATTGGCTCTGGTCTTATCGCCGCTGGCGGCTGAAAAAGCCCTTGTACGGGGCGGATTGACGGCCCCGTCCGGCGGCGCTTCCCATCGGCGCGGTTGGCTTGCTATCCAGGCAGGATTGCCTGCTAGGATACCGGCGATACCGACGACGGAGAAACCCAATGAAACTGGACGACAGCCGCCGCAGCGATAATGTCGAAGATGACCGGGGTGGCGGGGGCGGGGGCGGTATCCGCGGCATCCATCTGGGATTAGGGGGCACGGTCGCGGTCCTCGTCATCGGTTATTTCATGGGCGTGAGTCCGTCGACCTTGTTGAGCTTGTTGAGCGGCGGCGCCGGCCCCCAGGCCACTGCGCCCACTCCGGCGGCATCGGCGAACGACCCGCAAGTGGATTTCGTCCGGGCCATCCTCGGCGAGACCGAGGACGTCTGGGGCGCCTACTTCAGGAACACGGGCAGGACCTACGTGCGCCCCAGGCTCGTGCTGTTCAGCGGGCAGGTGGCATCGGCCTGCGGCTTCGCGAATTCCGCCTCCGGACCGTTCTACTGTCCGGGCGACCAAAAGGTGTACATCGATCTGTCGTTCTACCGGCAGCTCGCCACGGAATTCGGCGCACCGGGCGACTTCGCGCGCGCCTATGTCATAGCGCACGAGGTGGGACACCATGTGCAGAATCTATTGGGCATCACCGACAAGGCCGATCAGGCCGAGCAGGCCGCCGGGCGTGTCGGTGCGAATCGCGTATCCGTTCGATTGGAGCTGCAGGCGGATTGCTTCGCCGGGGTATGGGCCGCGCAGGCCAACAACGCGCGCAAGATTCTCGAGCCCGGCGATTTGGAGCAGGGATTGAAGGCCGCGTCGTCCGTGGGCGATGACACTCTGCAAAAGCGCGAGCAGGGGACCGTGGTTCCGGACAGCTTCACGCACGGCACCTCGGCGCAGCGCGTCGGCTGGTTCCGCCGCGGCTTCGACTCCGGGAAAATCGATAATTGCGATACCTTCGGGGCAGGGACGTCGCTTTAAGCGTCAAGTTAAACAGGCACACCGCTTCCCGCAGCGGTCTTCGCCTTGAGCTTGGCTTCCAGATGCTTTGCGAGGTCGGCAATGGTCGGATGATCGAACAGCTCGGTCAGATCGATGAGACCGGGGAAATCGCGGTCGATGGTTTCGTGAATCTCGATCAACTTGAGCGAACTCGCGCCGATTTCGAATAAGTTGTCGTTCACGTCGATTCTCTTGCCGGGCAGCGCCGTCTCGCAAATCGACTGCAAGCGCGTTTCCAGCTCGCTGGCCACACCTTCGGCCGCCGCACCCGGCGCTTCGCGCAGCGCCCCGAGCTCCTCGATGTCCGCGTCGAATTCTCCCTCGATGTAGGCCTGTTCCAACAAATGCCGCTGGACCTTGCCGCTGGTGGTTTTGGGAATGCGCTTGGTCGGGATGACGTGCGCGACTTCGAGTCCCGTATGTTCATTGATCAAACGCCGCACCGCCGCCGCGGTCGGCAGAAAGTCCGGCATGCTTCCGCGATGCAGCACGAACACCACCAATTCTTCGCCCTGAGAACCGGGTTTGGCGACACCCGCGACCACCACCTTGTTGAGGTCCAAGCCCGGCGCCCGCTGCGCGATGTTCTCCAAATCGTAGGGATAGTAATTCTGGCCGTTGACGAAGATGATCTCCTTGCTGCGGCCCGCGATGTACAGCGAGCCCTCGTGCATGAAACCAAGATCGCCGGTATCGACCCAGCCGTCGGCGTCGATGGCCAACGCCGTCGCCTCCGGGTCGCCGAAATAGCCGCGGGTCACGCTGGCGCCGCGAATCAGAATGTGCCCGACGTGTCCGTTCGGCAGCGGGGCGCGCGATTCGTCCGCGATGCGCAGTTCCGTATTCGGCACCACGCTCCCCAAGCACACGAGCTCGAGGGCGTCGCGCGTGTCGGCGGGATTGAGTTCGATCCGGGCGCCCTGCTTAAGCTTGTGCCGATTCACGCGAATCCAGCGATAGTCCACCCCGGGTTCCGGAAAGGTCACGGCCAGCGAAGCTTCCGCAAGGCCGTAGACCGGGTACATGGCGTGGTGCTCGAGTCCCGTGTACGCGAGGGCGCTCATGAACTCGTTGCACAATGCCACCGAGATGGGTTCGGCTCCGTTGTAGATCTGCCGGATCGAGGACAAGTCGACTCCGTCCAGCCGGCGGTCTCCCAGCACCTTCAAGAAATGCCGATATCCGAAATTCGGCGAACAGGTAATGGTGACCCGCTTCCTCGAGGCCACTTGCAGCCATAGCAGGGGCCGCCGCACGAACAGCTCGGTAGGCATCAGATGGATGTGCGCGCGATTGGCGAATTGCATCAGAAAAAATCCGATCAATCCCATGTCGTGCGTCAGCGGCATCCAGCTCAACGTGACATCTTGATCGTTGTACTTGCCGATGACGGTTGCGCCTTGGCAGTTGGCAACCAAATTGCCGTGGGTGAGCATCACGCCCTTCGGTTCGCTGGTGGAACCGGAGGAGAACTGGATGAAGGCCAAATCGTCCGGTGCCGGCCGATGCAGTTTGCCCGGCCGTGAGATGTCGGTGATGGATTCCACCAGAAAGGCGCGCGATTTGATTTCATCGAACAAGGCGGTCTCGCCCACCTGGGCGGCGAGGGCTTGCAAGCGCTCGAGACTCTTGGAGTCCGTATAGAGAAACGGCGCGCCGAGTTTTCGCGCCACTCGAAGGAGCTTGTGCCGATGCTCGTCGCTGATGCCCACGGCCAGCGGCACCGGGGTGATGCCGCCGCAGACAGCGGCCCAGAAGCCGTCGAGGAATTGCTCGTTGTTGCTGAGAAAAATGATCATCTTGTCGCCGCGCTGCGCGCCCATGGCCTGCAGGTGGTACAGAATGCCGAGCGCCCGCGAGTAGAGGTCGCCGTAGGGTACGCGCCGCTCGGAATTTTCGCCGTCGACATAGGTGACGGCGCGATCGACGCCGCGGTTGCCCTCGAGCATGTCGACCAAAGTGGCGTAGGTCATGGGTTTGACGTGGTCGTTCATCGTGCCTCTACGTGCATCATGAGGTTGGATCGGGGGCGCAGATTGATTTGCGCCTCGAGTTCAATGGGTTCGTTGCCGGCGCGAGTCAGGCGAAAGCGGCGCGCCATGGCATGAACGTGGACCAGCATCTCGAACATCGCAATATTCTCGCCGATGCAGTGCCGGGGCCCCACCGCGAAGGGGATGTAGGCGAATCGATGCCGTTCTTCGGCGTCCGGACCGGCGAAGCGTTCGGGCCGGAATTCCTCCGGTTCGCTCCAGAAGGCCGGATGCCGGTGCAGCATATAAGGACTGATGAACACATCGGTGCGCGGTGAAATGGGATAGCCGCCGAGTTCGTCCGCCTCGAGCGTGCGCCGCGTGATCAGCCAACCCGGCGGATAGAGCCGCAGCGCCTCCTGCAGCACTTGGTGAGTGAATTCCAACGACTCTGCGGCGTCCAACCCAAGCGTCTGATCGGGACTGGTGCGGTCGGCTTCGGCCTGCAGGCGCGCCTGGGCTTCCGGATGCTGACTGATGAGGTACCAGGTCCAGGTGAGCGCCGCCGCGGTGGTCTCGTGTCCCGCGACGATCAGTGTCAATACCTCGTCGATCATCTCCTTGTCGCTCATGGCTTCATCGGTGTCGCGATCGCGGCCGGCCATCAGCATGCTCAAGAAATCGAAATGCGCCTCGGGCGTGCTGCGGCGGCGGTTGATCAGCTCCGCAACCAGCTTGGTCAGCGAACGGAATCGAAACGCGAATTTAAGGTCGCGGTTTTGCTCTTTGGCGACGACTTCGAACGGATTCGCGCCGAATTGCGCTTCCAGGCGCGCAAGGTCGCTGCCGAAGATCGAGCGCAGCACGATTTCCAGGGTCAGTTCGCTGGTCTCGTCGCCCAAGTTGATCGGTTCGGCGCGCGCCGCCATCGCAGCCCAGCGCGCGGCGAATTTGTCGTTGACCTCGCGGATCAACGCGCTGAATTGATCGATGACGCGGCGATGGAACGAGGGCTGCATCATGCGCCGCTGCCGGCGCCAGAAATCACCCTCGCTGGTCATGATGCCGTTGCCGAGCAGGATCTTGACGCGATCCATCCCTTCACCCTTGGTGTAGTTGCGATGGTTCGAGAGCAACACCCGTTTGATGTCGTCGGGGTGGTTGATGACGTAGTTATAGACGCCTCGGCCGGGCGCGAAGACCCGATAAACGTCGCCGAACTCCGCGAAATAGCGGCGGAGGCGTGCCAACGACTCGTCATTGCCGCCGAGATCGAAGCCTTCGGCGGGGCCGGGGGGCAATGCTAGGGTTTGCATCGTCATATTGTAGCGTAGGCGCGGGACCGGGCCCCGGCTTGCGGAGCGCGGCTGCGTTCCCGACAATGCCGCTCGTGGAAGAAAAACCCGGTGGCGGCCTGCGCAATACGATTTACGAACAACAGACCCGCTCCGGCCGGCGGCTGACCCGCGGCCGCCTGTTCCTGTACAAGATTCTGGTGCCGGTGGGTGTGTCCGTGTTGCGTTTGGTGTGGCGCTGGTCGCGCGTCGTACAAGTCACCGGGGGCGAGCACATTGCGGCGGCGCTCGAGCGCGCGCCTTCGTTCATCCCGGTCTACTGGCATCAACACACGCTGTTCTGCGTCAAACACCTGCTGAGCGAGCGCCGCGCCGGCTTGAAATTGGGCTTCTTGATCTCGCCGTCGGTGGACGGTGAGATCGGTGCAATGATCGTGCGGAATTTGGGGGGCGAGGTGATTCGCGGCTCGTCCTCGCATACCGGGGCTCGGGCGCTGCGCGATTACTATCAGGCGCTGGCGCACGAGGGCGTGTCGCCGGCGATCACGCCGGATGGCCCGCGAGGTCCGCCCTGGAAATTCAAACCCGGGGCCGTACTGTTGGCGCAGCTGTCGGGGCGGCCCGTGATCCCCTTGAGCTATGCGGCCTCGCGCGCCTGGAAGATCAAGTGGGATCGTTTCGTCATTCCTTGGCCACTGTCGAGAATCGTGATCGCGGTCGGCGAGCCGGTGTATGTGGCCAGAGGCCTGGACGCCGCGGGCCTTGCACGCCTGCAGTCGGACATGGAGAGGCGTCTCAAGATGCTGTTCGAGGAGGCAGAAAGGGCGCTTGGTAGGGTTTCATAGTAAGCCCTCACAATACAACTGGTTAGCTTGTATTCCTTACAACTTGTGCGAGAATCTAGATGCAGGTGATACAAGCGATATCAAAGGAACTGTGTGCCGCATTCAGTTTTTCGTTTGGATCCGGTGGCAAACTGTTGATTCATAACCGCAACAATTCATCTGGGACTTTCGAAGGCGCATGGCAATAGCACCCCACGATCCCCGCCACCCAGACCTCACCGCCTCGGACATATTGTCGCCGCAGACATGGCCGAAGCGGGGTATTCGTCCGGCGGTGGGTCTCGACGTGATCTGCACCAAGATTGCGGTCGATTTCCAATCGATGACAGCGGTAACGGCGCTCGAGGTCATTGGCGCCAACCTGGAGCTGCTGCGCGAGGCGACGCATGCGGACACCGCCTTTCATATACATCTCGACGCGGAATCGGGACTGTTCAACGAAATTCAGGTGGCGCGCGGCATGCTCGCCACCGGCAACCCGGAACAGCTCCGCGGCCAGTCCTTGGATGCCTTTCCTTGGCTGCAGTCGCGCCTGGCGCCGCTGCGAGTATCGGAGCTCCGCGATACCGGCAAGCCTCGCGGCGATCAGAGCGATGACGCCGCCGCGTGGATGCATCTCGGCATCGGATCGGTGCTGATCATCGGCTATTTCATCGAAGGCCGAGCGGCGGGGCTGCTCGGGATCGCCGGCGCGCAGCCGCGCGAGAACTGGGAAGTCCAACTGCATCTCTTGATGAAGCTGGTCGGCGCCTGTCTCGCCACCGGCCTGGAACGCATCCAGATCCAGCATCACCTGCGTGACTTGGAAGAGCGCAACGAGCTGGCCTTGTACAGCGCGAACGACGGGCTGTGGGACTTCGACACCGTCAACAATCGCGTCTATCTCTCGCCGCGATGGAAAGCGATGCTCGGGTATGACGAAGCCGAGGTGGGGCAGGCGCCGGACTGGCGAACCCTGGTGCACTCGGACGATATGTCACGCGTGCAGGCCGCCATTCGCGATCACGTGGCGGGGAAGACGCCGATCTTCGAGAGCCTGCATCGCATGCGTCACGCGACGGGCGAGTGGCGCTGGGTGATCAGCCGCGCCAAGGCCAAGGTCGACGACAAGGGCCGCTTGCTGCGCCTGGTCGGCGTCGAACTCGACATCACCGAGCGCAAGCTGTACGAGGAAGCGCTGTTTCGCGAGAAGGAGAGTGCGCAGATCACTCTGCAAAGCATCGGCGACGGCGTCATCACCACCGACGCCAAGGGGGTGATCGACTACGTGAACCCGGTCGCGGAGGCGCTCACGGGGTGGCGCCTCGAGGACAGCCAGGGCCGGGCCATCGAAGAGATCTTCCGCGCGTTCCACGAGGAGACTTGCGAGCCGCTGGAGAATCCGCTGGCGGTGGCGATTCGGCGCACGCGCTCGATCAAATCGGTGCGGCCGATGTTGCTGATTCGGCGCGACGGCAACGAAATCTACGTCGAGAGCACGGCATCGCCGATCCGCGACGGCAGCGGCGCGGTCTCGGGCGGCGTGCTCGTGTTCCACGACGTCAGCGAGGCGCGCGAACTGAACCGGCGCCTGAGCTACCACGCGAGCCACGACGTCCTGACCGGGCTGGTCAACCGCCGCGAATTCGAAAACCGCATGGAGCGGGCATTGAAGAGCGCCAAGGCGCGCGAGACCTCGTACGCGCTGTGCGTCCTCGATTTGGACCAGTTCAAGATCGTCAACGACACCTGCGGACACAGCGCCGGCGACGCCCTGCTGGGTCAGGTGGGCGCACTGCTGAAATCCAAAGTCCGTTGGCGCGATACGCTCGCGCGTTTGGGCGGCGATGAATTCGGCATTCTGCTGGAAAGCTGCTCGCTGGATGAGGCCATGCGCACCGCGGAAGCGCTGCGCGAAGCGGTGCGCAACTTCAAGTTCACCTGGGAGGAGCGCACTTTTCGCTTGGGGGCGAGCATCGGCGTGGTGCCGATTTCCGCGGACAACGCCGACGTGGCGTCGGTGCTCTCCGCCGCGGACAGCGCCTGCCAGGCGGCCAAGGAGGCGGGCCGCAACCGCGTGCACAGCTTCGAAGAGAACGACATCGACCTGATGCGCCGGCGCCGCGAAATGCAGTGGGCCGCGCGCATCAACAATGCCTTGGAGGAGGGCCGCTTCGAGCTGTTCAGGCAGACGATTCTGCCCCTGCAAAAAACCGAAACGGGCGCGCATTACGAGCTGCTGCTGCGCATGCGCGACGAGGCCGGCAAGATCGTCGCGCCGGATAACTTTATGACGGCGGCCGAGCGCTACGGCATCACGCCGAGCATCGATCGCTGGGTCATCGAAAACGCGTTCCGCTGGCTGGTCTCAGAGGCCGACGAACGCGAGAAATTGACCATGTGCTCGATCAACCTGTCGGGGCAGAGCCTGGGCGACGACAAGTTCCTGCCCTATGTCATCGATCAATTCCACCGCAGCGGCTTGGATGCCACCAAGATCTGCTTCGAAATCACCGAAACGGCGGCGATTGCCAGCTTCTCGCAGGCGAATCGCTTCATCCAGGCGCTGAAGGAATTGGGCTGCAAGTTCGCGCTCGACGATTTCGGCACCGGCCTGTCGTCGTTCGGCTACCTCAAGCACTTCCCGGTGGATTACTTGAAGATTGACGGCAGCTTCGTCAAAGAGATACTGCACGATCCCATCGACCGCGAGATGGTGCGTTCGATCAACGAGATCGGGCATCTGACCGGCAAGCAGACGATTGCCGAGTTCGCCGAGAATCAAGAGATCATCAACATGCTGCAGAGCTTGGGCGTGGACTACGCGCAGGGGTATGGGGTGTCGCAGCCGCAGCGCGTGCTGAAGGCCGCCAACAGCGCTTGAAGATCGGTCGACATTCCGCCGATGGTCGAAGGCACTAGCAGCTCTTCCCGTACGGTGGTGCTACGCGGTCCATTGGGGCGATCCTACGTCTGGAACTCGAAGCGCATGGAAAGATCGATTGCGCGGACGTGTTTGGTGATGCTGCCGACGGAGATGAAGTCGACTCCGGTGTCGGCGATCTCGCGAATGGTGGCGGTGGTGATTCCGCCGGAGGCTTCCAGCTTGAGCGGCTTCTTGGCCGCGGCGTTGAGGGCCACTGCCTCGCGCATCGCCTCGAGGGAGAACTCGTCGAGCATGGCGATATCGGCGCCGGCCGCGATCGCCTGCTGCAATTCCGATAGATTTTCCACTTCGACCTCCACCGGGACCCGGGCGGAGCCGTGCCTCGCGGCGGCCACCGCCGCGGCGATCGAGCCGGCGGCCATGATGTGATTTTCCTTGATGAGTATGCCGTCGAACAGACCCATGCGGTGATTGCGGCCGCCGCCGACCCGCACCGCATATTTTTGCGCCGAGCGCAGGCCGGGTATGGTCTTGCGGGTGTCCAGCAGGCGGCAATTCGTGCCTTCGAGAAGCACCGCATAGGCATGCGCGGCCGTGGCGGTGCCGGAGAGCAGCTGCAAGAAATTGAGCGCCGTGCGCTCGCCCGTGAGCAGGGCGCGGGCCGGGCCCTCGAGGGTGAACAAGAGCCGATCGGCGGCGACCGAGTCGCCTTCGGCGACGCGCCACTCGAGCCGGACCCGTGCATCGATGGCGCCGAAGCTGGCATCGACATAGGGTATGCCGCAGACGATGGCCGGCTCCCGCGTGATCACGCCCGCCCGGCCAACCCGATCCACGGGTATCAGGGCAGCCGTCAAATCGCCGCTGCCGATGTCCTCGGCCAGGGCGCGGGCGACCTGTTGCGGTAGGTCGGCGGGTACCGGCAGCGGTTTAGAACGGGAGTCCGTGCGAGGGCCCGATCATGCACATCAGCATGGGAATGGACAGTAAAAAATTGATTCGCGAGGCATACAGAGCGACTTTGCGCGCCGCCGCCTTCTGTTCGTCGGTCGCGGGCACTATTCCGAGGATCTTTTTCTGGTTGGGCCAAATGAGTGCCCAGACGTTGAACAGCATGATGGTCCCCAACCACGCGCCGATCCCCATGATGACGTTGGAGTCCGCAACCGGCGTCTGGAGCAGGCCAAAGGTAAAGGTGTCGATGAAGCGGCCATGGGTCTGGGACAGGAGCCACGCACCCATCAACCAGGTGGCGAGCGCCGACCAGCGAAACCACAACAGGGCCCGCGGTGCGACGTATTTGTTGATGCCGGCGCCGCCGGGGCCGCCCTTATCCGCGGCGGCGGCCGCCATGGCCGGCGTCTGGACCGCGTTGAAATAGTACAATAGCCCGATCCAGAACACCCCCGCCACGATGTGCAGCCAGCGCGCCAAGCTCAGTTCGTTGACAGCGAAGCCCCCGATCAGGCCAGCAATGAGCACCGCGAGCGCGAAGCCGATAATGAGAGGCCATTTGACAGTGGTTAACGGGTTCATGCGATTCCCCTTTCTTTTATTGAATAGGCCGGATCTTAGGCTCGCCAAGCGGCGGCAAGCGCTGCCGCGCGGATCTTGCGCTGCGGCGGCCTGGAAGAATAGGGGACTAACCCCAATAATTCAACGATGTCCGACGTTTCCTTCGTGTCCTCCCCCGCCGATTTGCGCTTTGGAGGCACACGGGTACCGCCCGGGCTGCTATCGTAGTATCGGGGAAATGTGATCAATCTGGAGATTGTCGATTATGAACGCTATCGAACGGATCAAGACCCAGCTAACGGGATCGCCCGTGGTCCTTTACATGAAAGGCACGCCGGATTTTCCGCAGTGCGGGTTTTCGGCGCAGACGGTGGCTGCGCTTCGGGCCTGTAAGGCGCAGTTCGCGCACGTGAATATATTCGAGGACCCGGAAGTGCGCGAGGCACTGAAGACATATTCCAATTGGCCGACCTTTCCGCAGCTCTATGTCAACGGCGAATTAGTGGGCGGCTGCGACATTACGATCGAGATGTACAAGAGCGGCGAGCTGAAGCAACTGCTGGCGGAAGCCGGCGCAGTGCCGGCGTAGCGGAGCGTACCGGCCAGAGGCGGCGCGGTTCGCGGCGCCTCTGGCGGGCGAGGGTCACGGGTCCACGATCGGGTTCGTGGGCTCGTCAGGGGTCGAGGGCTCGATCTCCAACGGCCCCATCGCTGCCAGGCGCCGGCGGCTGGCGTCGAACACCCCCTGAAACTGATTGCACACGGTGCAGAAGAGATCGGCCGTGCGTTCGGCGTCATAGGCCGCGGAGTGCGCGGACGCGGTGTCCCATTCGAGACCCGCCGCGAGCGTCGCGCGCATCAGCACGGTCTGGCCGAAGGCAACCCCGCCCAAGGTCGCCGTGTCGAAGCTCGAAAAGGGATGAAACGGGTTGCGCTTGACCTGCGCGCGCGCCACGGCCGCGTTCAGGAAATTCAAATCGAAAAATGCGTTGTGTCCCACCAGCACCGCGCGCGTGCAATCCGCGGCGCGTATGGCATTGCGGACTTCGCGGAATATGCGTTGCAGCGCGTCCTCTTCCGGGATCGCCGGCCGCAGCGGATGATGGGGATCGATTCCGTTCACCGCCAGCGACGCGGCTTCCATATTGGCGCCGGGAAACGGCACGACGTGATAGCGGATGGTTTCGCCGCGCGCCAGAGTCCCGTCGCTGCGCATTTCGATGAATACCGCGGCGATTTCCAGCAACGCGTCGGTTTGTGAATTGAAGCCGCCGGTTTCGACGTCGATCACCACCGGCAGGAAGCCGCGGAAGCGCGTCGCGAAGGTGATCGGAACGAGCTGGGTCATGCCGGGTCGACACCGGCGAGACGCCAGGCGATGGGCTCGCCGCCCCGGTACGGCACCAGTGCGCCGTCGCCGAAATCATAGACTGGAGGCGGCACCCAGGACTCCTTGACCAAGGTGATCGTGTCATCGTGGCGCGGCAGACCGTAGAAATCGGCGCCGAAATGACTGGCGAACGGTTCCAGACGATCGAGGCGGCCGGCCGACTCGAATGCCTCGGCATACAGTTCGATGGCGGCGTGAGCGGTGAACATGCCGGCGCAGCCGCAGGCATTCTCTTTGGCCGCCCGCTCGTGAGGTGCGCTGTCGGTGCCCAGGAAAAAGCGCGGATTACCGCTGGTGGCGGCGCCGAGCAGCGCCTGTCGGTCGCGCTCGCGTTTCAAAATCGGCAGGCAATAGTAATGCGGTCTGATGCCGCCGGAAAAAATCGCGTTGCGGTTGTGCAGCAGATGCTGCGGCGTGATGGTCGCGGCGACGCCATCCCGGGCGGCGGCGACGAAGTCGACCGCGCGCGCCGTCGTGATGTGCTCGAATACCACGCGCAGGCCGGGGAAGCGCTCGGTCAGCGGCTGCAGCACCGAATCGATGAAGTGAACTTCACGGTCGAATACATCCACCTCGGGGTCCGGCGTTTCTCCGTGCACCAGCAGCGGCATGCCGATCTCTTCCATGCGCGCCAGAACCGAGGACACCTTTGCGATATCGGTCACGCCGGCATCGGAATGCGTGGTCGCGCCCGCGGGATACAGCTTGACGGCGCGGATGAACCCGCAAGCGCGCGCGCGATCGATCTCGTCCGGCGCCGTGGCGTTCGTCAAATAGAGGGTGAGCAGCGGTTCGAAGCGCGTGTCGGAGGGCAGCGCCGCCAGGATGCGGTCACGGTACGCGCGCGCCGATGCCGTGGTGGCGATCGGCGGCTCGAGGTTCGGCATCACGATGGCTCGCCCGAACCGCTCGGCGGTGAACTTCACGACCGCGGCGAGCGCGGCGCCGTCGCGCAGATGCACATGCCAGTCGTCGGGGCGGCGCAGCTGCAGGGTATTCATTGGCGTGCGGCCGCGGCCGCGGGCGCGCGCGCGGCGCGACGTCCGGAGGCGCGGCGTCCGGCGGCGGGCACGGCTGCCGGCGGCCATCCACGGCGCAGCAATTCGAGTGTGTAGCGTACGCCGAATGTGGCCAAGCCCGCCGTGGCGCGAACCGGCCGCGAGATCCAGGTGCAGCCAGGCGATTTCCTTGGGCACGAACCGGCTCAAGAAGCGCGCGGCCAAGATGTGATCGCCCTTACCGTCGGCCGCGCACTGCAATACATCGGCGACGCTGCTCTCGAGATCGGTGTCGTAGTCGGCGTCCATGGGAAAGCACCAGACGCGCTCGCCGCTGCTGTTTCCGGCGGATTCGATCGAATCGCGCGCTTCCGGCCGGTTGGTGAATGCGCCGCTGTAGCGTTCGGTGAGGGCATACACGCACGCGCCGGTGAGCGTCGCGTAGTCGATGATGGCGCGCGGCTTTCTTGCGGCCGCGAGACTGAGCGCGTCCGCCAGAACCATGCGGCCCTCGGCGTCCGTGTGGATCACTTGAATGGTGGTGCCGTTGTGCGCGCGTACCACGTCCTGGGGTTTGTAGGCCAGCGGGCCGATGCGGTTTTCGGTGATCGCCAGCCAGCAATCGACGGCCAAGGGCGACCGCAGGGCATGCAGCGCGTACAGGCTCCCCACCGCAACGGCGCTGCCCTCCATGTCGGTGTGCATGTCCAGCATGCCCTTATGAGGCTTCAGGTTCGTCCCGCCGGTATCGAAACATATCCCCTTGCCCACCAGGCTCAATGCAGGAGAAGCCGCGCCGCGCGGCCGGTAAGACAGATGGGCGATGCCGGCATCGCGCGTGCCGTTGCCGCGAGCGACCGCCAGAAATGCGCCGGCGCCCAGACGCTTGAGCGCGGGCTCGCCGTAGAATTTGAAGCGAAGCTTCAGCCGCCGCGAAATCTCCTGCAATAGCCGCCGATAGCCGCGCGCGTCGAGGGTATTGGGCGGCAACGCCGTGAGCCAACGCGCCAGATTATTCCCGGCGGCCGTCGCCAGCGCGAGATCGAGGTCGGGTAATTTTTTCGGCGATGCGATGTCGATGCGCGCCAGCCGCTCGCGCGCTTTCGGCTTGCTCTTGAACGATGCGAAGCGGAACGCGGCCGCCTGAAGCGCCGCGATGGTGGCGCTCAAGGTCGCATTCGCCGGATCTTCGGGGCAGCCCTGCTGCCACAGCAGCAGCGATTGCGGTTCACCGTCCAAGGCGCTGCGCGCGAGCTTGCCGGCCGCTTGCAGCCGCTCAAAGGTACTGGCTTGGTCGGCCAGGCATGCGACGATCAACAGCGTCTGCGCGCGCGCTCCCACCCTCAAGTGAAAACAATCGCCGGCCTTGCGCACCTTCTGCGCGTACAGGCCGCGCAGCACCGCGCCGTGCGGCAGGACCCGCCAGTCCGCCTCGCTCGGCGCGAGCGGCAGGAACACCAAGGCGCTGGAATAACGGGCGAGCAACGGCGCGGTGATCCGTGCGCCGATTTGGCGCACGGGCACGAGCAGTTGGTCGAAGGGCAAGCGAATGGGCATATCGTGACCGCCAAGCCTATCACTTGCTTGACCATGAAAAACCAAACCCCGAAGATAGCGCCGGCTGACAACGCAGTGGCAGTTAGCGCAACGGCGCTGTAACGTGCCGGCCATCTTAACAGGACACGTGGGCGTGTGCATTTATGACTCAACAATCGCCGTTCGAAGACATCGATCCCGTCGAAACGCAGGAGTGGCTGGAATCGATCGACTCCGTCATGCGTGCCCAAGGCCCGGAACGCGCGCACTTTCTGCTCGAAAAGTTGGTGGACTTCACGCGCCGCTCCGGGGCGTATCTGCCTTTCAAGCCGAACACCGCCTACCTCAATACCATCTCCAAGGCGCAGGAGCCCGATTATCCCGGCGATCGATCCCTGGAACGGCGCAACGAGGCCTATATCCGCTGGAATGCGCTCGCCATGGTGGTGCAGGCGAATCGCTCGAATTCGGAGTACGGCGGCCACATCGCCTCGTACGCGTCCGCCGCAACGCTGTACGAAGTCGGCTTCAATCATTTTTGGCGCGCCAGAAGCGCCGCGCATCCCGGAGACATGATCTTCGTGCAGGGACACTCGAGTCCCGGAATCTACGCGCGTGCCTATTTGGAAGGTCGCCTGGATGAGAGTCAGCTGCTGCGTTTCCGCCAGGAAGTCAAGGGCGACGGATTGTCGTCCTATCCGCATCCCTGGCTGATGCCGGACTTCTGGCAGTTTCCCACCGTATCGATGGGATTGGGTCCGATGACGGCGATTTTTCAAGCGCGGTTCGTGCGCTATCTCGAGCATCGCGGCATCGTGCCGCCGTCCGACCGCAAGGTATGGGCATTTCTCGGCGACGGCGAAATGGACGAGCCCGAGTCGATGGGCGCGCTGACCATGCCGGTTCGCGAGAAGCTCGACAACCTCATTTTCGTGATCAATTGCAATCTGCAGCGCCTCGACGGACCGGTGCGCGGCAACGGCAAGATCATTCAAGAACTCGAAGCGGCATTCCTGGGCGCAGGCTGGAACGTCATCAAAGTGCTATGGGGTTCGCGCTGGGATCCGCTGCTGGAACGCGATCAAAAAGGCTTGCTCAAGCGCTTGATGGAAGAGTGCGTGGACGGCGAGTACCAGAACTTCAAATCCAAGGACGGCGCCTTCGTGCGCGAGCATTTCTTCGGTAAATACCCGGAGCTCAAGGAGATGGTCGCCAACATGTCGGATCAGGAGATTTGGTACCTGAATCGCGGCGGCCATGATCCGAAAAAGGTGTACGCGGCCTACGCCTCGGCCGTCGCCCACAAGGGGGCACCCACGGTGATATTGGCGAAAACCGTCAAGGGATTCGGGATGGGCAAGGCGGGCGAGGGCTTGAACGTCGCGCATCAGCAGAAAAAGCTCGGCGATGAAGATCTCAAGGCGGTTCGCGATCGCTTCAACATTCAAATCACCGACGCCGAACTCGCGGGGCTGACTTTCAGAAAGCCGGCCGAGGACAGCGAAGAACTCAGGTACCTGCAGGAGCACCGTGCCGCTCTCGGCGGCTACCTGCCCGCGCGCAATTCGGCCTCGCCGCCCCTGGTGGTGCCGCCGCTGGAGGCGTTCAGCGCGCTGCTGGAGGGCACGGGCGATCGGGAGATATCCACCACCATGGCGCTGGTGCGCATGCTCACCACCTTGGTCAAGGACAAGAACATCGGCAAGCACGTCGTGCCCATCGTCCCCGACGAAGCCAGGACCTTCGGCATGGAAGGCATGTTTCGCCAGGTTGGAATCTATTCGTCCGTCGGACAGCTGTACACGCCGCAAGATTCAGAACAGTTGATGTTTTATCGCGAGGACAAACAGGGACAGATTCTCGAGGAAGGCATCAACGAGGCGGGCAGCTTGTGTTCCTGGCTCGCCGCCGCGACGGCGTACTCGAATCATGGCGTGAGCATGGTGCCTTTCTATATCTACTACTCGATGTTCGGATTTCAACGAGTGGGCGATTTCATTTGGGCGGCGGGCGACAGTCAGGCGCGCGGTTTTCTGGTCGGCGGCACCGCCGGGCGGACGACGCTCGCCGGCGAAGGATTGCAGCATCAGGATGGGCACAGCCAGCTGGTCGCGACCACGGTGCCGAACTGCGTCGCCTACGATCCGACCTACGCCTACGAACTCGCGGTGATCGTGCAGGATGGCCTGCGGCGGATGTACCAGGAGCAGGAAAGTGTCTTCTACTACATCACTTGCATGAACGAGAACTACGCGCACCCGGCGATGCCGGCCGGCGTGGCGCAGGGCATCTTGAGCGGGATGTATCTGCTGCAGATCGGCGGCCGAGGCAAGGTGCGGGTGACGTTGTTCGGTTCCGGCACGATCTTGCGCGAGGTGCTGGCGGCGGCGGAGATCTTGGAGAAGACCTACGGCGTGCCCGCCGACGTCTACTCCGTCACCAGCTTCAGCGAGTTGCGCCGCAACGCGTTGGCCATCGAACGCCGCAATCTGCTGCATCCTAACGAGCCGCGGCAGCAGAACTACATTCAGCAAGCCTTGGCGGACCGCGAGGGCCCCTTCATCGCCGCGACCGACTACATGAAAACCGTCGCGGATCAGATTCGACAGTGGATCCCCGGCCGCTACGCGGTGTTGGGTACGGACGGCTATGGCCGCAGCGACTCCCGCGCGGAACTGCGGCGGTTCTTCGAAGTGGACCGGCACTATGTGGCGATCACGGCGCTCAAGGCGCTCGCCGACGAGGGTAAGATCGACAAGCAGACGGTGACGGATGCCATGCAGTCTTTCGGCATCGATCCGGAAAAACCCAATCCTTTGTCGGTCTAGGCGGTACCGTGACCACTCCAATTGAAGTTCTGGTTCCCGACATAGGCGGTTTCAAGGACGTCAGCGTCATCGACGTGCTGGTCAAGGACGGTCAACAGATCGAGAAGGAAGCGCCGCTGATCACGATCGAAACGGAAAAGGCCGCAATGGACGTGCCGGCACCCACGTCCGGACGGATCACGCAGGTCAAGCTCAAACAGGGCGATAAGGTCTCCGAAGGATCGGTGATTCTGTTGATCGAGCCGGCGGCCGCTGAGGCGGACCCTGCGCGGGCCGCATCCGGCGCAGCGGCGCCCGGCGCAACCCCGCCGGCAGCGGCAGCGAAGGCCCAGACCGCGGCTACGGCCGCTGCGCCGACGCCCACCCCGGCGCCCAAGGTCGCCGACACCCGAACGCCCACCGCCGCCGACACCCCGGCGCCCACCGCCGCCGGCACCCCGGCCCCCACCACCGCGTCTTCGCCTGCCGCTGCGCGGTCCGACGCCACCATCGACGAAGCGGCATTTTCACGGGCCTACGCCAGCCCCTCGGTGCGCAAATTCGCGCGCGAGCTGGGCGCCGACTTGGGCCGAATCAAGGGCACCGGCGCCAAGGGCCGCATCACGCAAGACGATGTGAAAGCCCATGTGAAGCGGATTCTCACGGCGCCGCCTCCCGCACCGGTTGCGGCGCTGCCCAAGGTACCGGTCGTGGATTTCGCGGCGTTCGGGGCCATCGAGATCAAGCCGCTGTCGCGCATACAGCGGATCTCCGGCGCCCGCCTCCAAGCCAGCTGGATCAATCTGCCGCATGTGACGCAGCACGAGGATGCGGATATCACCGATCTCGAGGCGGTGCGGGTCGCGCTGAAGAGCAAGGCGTCGCAAGAAGGCGTGCGGCTGACGCCGCTGGCGTTCATCGTCAAGGCCTGTCTCTTGGCGCTGCGGGAATTTCCGCGGTTCAATTCCTCGCTGGATGCGAGCGGCGAGAATCTGGTCTTGAAGCAATACTTCAATATCGGTTTCGCAGCCGATACGCCGAATGGGTTGGTGGTGCCGGTCATCGCGAATGCCGATCGGCTCGATCTCTATGAGATCGCGCGCGTCCTGGCGACGATGTCGGAGAAGGCGCGGGCCGGCAAGTTGAAGAACACCGAGATGCAGGGCGGAACGTTTACGATCTCGAGTCTCGGCGGCATTGGCGGAACCGCGTTCACGCCCATCATCAACGCGCCGGAAGTCGCCATCCTGGGTGTGTCGAAATCCAGCCAGAAGCCTGTATATGACAAGGGCGCGTTCCTGCCGCGCCTGATGCTGCCGCTGTCCTTGTCCTACGATCATCGGGTGATCGACGGCGCCGAAGCCGCGCGCTTCGTGGTGTTTCTCGCCAAAGCGCTGGGCGACGTCAAGGCGTTGCTGTGAGCGTCGTCGAGGTACGCGTTCCGGATCTCGGCGATGCCAAGGGCGTCAATGTGGTCGATGTCCTGGTCAAGAAAGGCAGCGAGATCCACAAGGAAGATCCGCTGATAACGCTCGAGACCGAGAAGGCCTCGATGGACGTGCCCTCGCCGGTGAGCGGCGTCGTCGATTCCGTCGAGCTCAAGAAGGGCGACGAAGTGTCCGCGGGCACGCTGATCGCCACCGTGCAAGTGACGGAAGCGGCGGCAACACCCGCGGCCGCGCCCGCTCCGGGGACGTCTGCAGCCTCGGCGGCGTCCGCGGCACCGCCGGCCGCGCCTGCGCCTGCCGCCGTCTCGACCGCCGCGGCGGCACCGGC
>WNFL01422068.1_pt3 | contig 26869 bp, 34 predicted proteins | sample 5400361 | NCBI WGS metagenome assembly WNFL01 (sample SAMN13153351, study PRJNA577476) | soil metagenome | isolation source: 40 cm soil on Douglas fir-dominated hillslope | place: USA:California | collected 2013-09-17
GGGCGCCCGCGCCTACTCGATGGTCAACTTCGCGCGGGCGGCCCGGCGCCTGGCCTTCGTGGTGAAGAAGAAGCCGGGCGGGGCGGTGAGCGAGTGGCTCTTCGGCGACGGCGTCGAGGGCACGCGCCTCGGCCTGTTCGCCCCCCTCGGGCACGCGACCTTCGAGCCCGGACTCCCGAAGCACGTGGTGTGCATCGCGGGCGGCAGCGGGATCGCGGGCATGATGTCGATCCTCGAGCGCGCGAGCGAGGCCGACCACTTCGCGGGGTGGGACGGCCACGTCTTCTTCGGCATCCGCTCCGGGCGCGACGGCTTCTTCCTCGACGAGCTGCAGGCGCTGCAGGCGCGTCACCCGGGGCGGCTGACCGTCACGATCGCGCTCTCCGACGAGGAGGTGCCCGCGTCGCTGCCCGTGGCCTATCCGGGGCTCGCGTTCGCGCGCGGTCTCGTCCACGCGGTGGCCGGGGAGCGCATGGCGGGCCGTTTCGCCGGCGTCCGCGCCTACGTGGCGGGGCCACCCCCGATGGTGGACGCGAGCTTGCGTTTGCTGCTGCGCGAGGCGAGACTAACGCCCGCCGACATCCGGTACGACAAGTTCAGCTAGGCTCGAAAGGAGCGCCGATGGGCCAGTACGAGCAGCACGTCTTCGTGTGCACGAGCGGCGAGACCTGCCCGGAGCAGGGCGACACCGAGAAGTTCGTGAAGATCCTCCGGGAGCGATCGAAGCAGATCGGCCGGCCGACCGACGTGCGCATCAACAAGGCCGGCTGCTTCTCGCAGTGCGGCCAGGGCCCGATGATCGTCGTCTACCCGGACGACGTGTGGTACGCGGGGGTCCAGGAAGCGGACCTGGAGGAGATCTTCACCTCCCACATCGTGGGCGGCCGCCCGGTCGAGCGCCTGCGCTACAACCCCGGGAAGCCGGGCGCGAACAAGGTGAGCGAGGCTCAGCTGGCCGAGATCAAGCGCGCCTACGAGGCCCGCCAGGCCGCTGCGGCGGCGGTGCCCGAGTCCGCGTGGAAGCGCGTGGGGCCCACCGCCCAGGTACCCGCCAACGGGATGAAGGAGTTCTCGGTGGGCGGCACCAATATCCTGATCGTCCACACCGGCGACGCCTACGTGGCCTTCCAGGCGCTGTGCCCGCACGAGACCATCCCGCTGGAGCAGGGGATCCACGACGGCTCGGTCCTGACCTGCCTCGAGCACATGTGGCAGTTCGACATCAAGACCGGCGCGCCGCTGGGCGAAGCGCTGGAGGGCCTGCGCAGCTACCGGCTCAAGGAGGACGGTGGCGAGCTGTACGTCGCGCTCGAAGCCTGAGCGTCGGCGGGCTCCCGGCCGACGCGGCCGACCGCGTCGCCGAAGCGCCGGACCATGACGTCCGCGAAGGGAACGCTGCGGTCGGCCAGGGCGCTGCCGGAGCGCACGGTGTAGCCGGCGGCGGTCCGCGCCGCCGGCGGCTCGACCCCGGCGCGAAGGTCGCGCGCGGCCCCCAGCATCAGCCGCCGGAACTGGATGATCGCAGCGTCGGTCGGCCCCAGGTGCTCGCGGGTGCGATCGGCGATGACCCCCTGGCTGTCCTGGACGCACGCGTCCTGCTCGGAGATGCCCCGGATGCCGGTGAACGTGCGAAGCTTCTGGTCCACGCGGTCGATGAGGTAGTCGTTGTCGCGATTGCGCAGGGGCACCCACCGCTCGTCCACCGCCGCGTGCACGCTCTGCCCGGCGCGGAGCCGCTGGCGCTCGGTCTCGGTCAGGGGGCGCTCCGGGTTCCAGGTGTAGCAATACACCCAGCACCGTTCGTCGGTGATGGGGACCCAGGTCTGCCCGTGGTAGTTCTCACCCGCGAAGGCGTTGGGGGCGAGCCCGTGGTTGGGCATCAGGAACTGGCTGACGCGCCAGTACAGCCCGGTGCCGTCCGCCCGGCGCGATGCGCCGATGGCCAGCCCGGCCTCGTGCGGGACCACCTGGAACTCCGGCATCGGATCGTCCCGCATCCACCGCGTCCGGTCCCGGTCCGCGGAGGACCGGCTCATGACCTCGTCGCTCTCCGAGGCCGACGACGTGACGGGCATGTGGAGGAACGAGAAGTGGGCGGTGTCGAGCCCGCCCTCGGCCGCCTGCGCCCAGTTGCACTGCTGCAGCTTCTTCGACACGAAGCGATGCGCGGGCGGCACCAGCGCGAACTCGAGCGCGGGGAGCTCGGGCACGGCCCCGGACGGCCCCAGGTAGGCCCAGACGAAATCGCCCCACTCGCGGACCGGATACGCGGTGATCCGCACCCGCTCGCGGAAGGTGCTGTCCGCCGGCAGCGTGGGCAGGTCCACGCAGCGCCCGGTGACGTCGAACTTCCAGCCGTGGTACACGCAGCGGAGCCCGCACGCCTGGTTGCGCCCGAAGAACAGGTTCGCCCCGCGGTGCGGGCAGCGGGGATCGACGAGCCCCACCCGGCCCTCGGTGTCCCGGAATGCGACCAGCTCCTCGCCCATGATCGTCACGCGGACGGGCGGGCAATCCGGCTCCGGCAGCTCCTGGGAGAGGAGCGCGGGGACCCAGAAGCGGCGAAAGAGCGCGCCCATCGGGGTGTCGGGTCCGGTCCGCGTGAGCAGCTCGTTGTCGGCGGCGCTAAGCATCGCGGGCTCCGTCGCCACGGACCGTGACGCCGGTCCAGTGCTCGTAGAGCTTCGTCACCGCCGCCATGTCGAGCTGGCCGAAGCCCTGGGCATGCGCGGCCTCGTAGACCTGGCGCACCGTGGAGGCCACCAGCATCGGCACCTCGAGCCTGGCGGCCATCGCGAGCGCGAGCGAGACGTCCTTGCGCGAGAGCCCGATGCCGAAGTAGGGCGTGAAGTCCCCCTTGAGCACGTTGGGGAAGCGCTTGAGGAAATGGTGCGAGCGCCCGCCGCTGGTGGACAGGATGTCGAAGAGGCGCTGCGGATCCATCCCCGCCTTTACCCCGAGCACCATGGCCTCCGCGGCCACCGCGACGTTGCCCATGGACATCACGTTGTTGACGATCTTGACGATCTGGCCCGAGCCGAGCGGGCCGACGTGGTGGATCTCGGTGCCGAGGGTCATCAGCAGCGCGCGGCATCGCTCCACGACCGCGGCGTCACCGCCGACCAGGAAGACCAGCTTGCCGGTGCCCGCCTCGGCCGGGCCGCCGCTCACCGGCGCGTCGAGGCAGTCCGCGCCCCTGGTCTTGGCCGCCGCCGCGATCTCGCGCCAGGTATCCGGATCCACCGTGCTCAGGTCCAGGAGCGCGGCGCCCGCCTTCACGGTGCTGAGCACGCCGTCGGCGCCCAGGTAGGCGTGCCGGAGCGCGGCGGGATCCGGCAGGCTCGACAGCACCGCCTCCGCCTGCTCCGCGGCGCCGGCCGGCGACGTGGCCAGGGTGACGCCGCCCTCGCGGGCCTGCGCGGCGCGGGCCGCCGCCACGTCGTAGCCGGTCACCTGATGGCCCTGCGCGGCCAGCCGTCTCGCCATCGGCCCACCCATCGTGCCCAGGCCCACGAACCCGATCCGCATGGTTAGCTCCTCGAGGGGAATAGAGTCTGAGCTACGGAGCATAGCGTCCGGGCTGGACCCCGGACAATAGGGGAGACCGCCCGTGGTCCGAGTAGTATGGTGCCTCATATGCGCAGCCTGGTGACAACCGCGCTAGGCGTGCTCCTCGGGACGCTGGTGCTGACGGCCTGCTCGGGCGTTCCGGTGCCGCCGGCCTACACGCAGGAGGAGCTGGCGGCCCGGTGCGCCCGCACCGGCGGCTGGTGGAAGGAGTCGCGATCCTATTCGCTGGTCAGCGGCTACTGCGAGTATCGCGACTGAGCGGTCGACCGGATTCAGGCCTTCGCCGTCGTCACGCGGGAGAGCACCTCCGCGTAGCTCGCCGCCCGCTCCATCCGCCCGCCCAGGTCCTTGGCGAGCAACAGCGCCTGGACCTCGCGGAGCTTCCAGCAGGGCACGAATACGAGCAGGTGATGCTCGAGGTGATAGTTCACCCCGTAGGGGGCGACGAGGGCTCGCGCGAGGAATCCCGCGCCGATGGTCCGGGTGTTGCGGAGCGGGTCGGCGGCGTCGAACACGAGCCCGTGCTCGGCGAGATCCCGGATCCGCGTGGCGAGCTGAAACCACGTGGCCCACGGCAGCACCCACATGAGCAGGTAGAGCGGCCAACCCCCGAGCGCGGTGAGGACGGCGCACAGGGTCGCGTTGGCGATGAGGGGAGCCCGGAGCCGCCGCCAGGTCAGGGCGAGGCCGTCACTTCCGGGGCGCCAGTGGGCGAGCCGCGTGAGCGCCGTCCATCCGACGAGGTCACCGAGGAGCGCCCGCGCCAGGCGTCCGCGCGAGACCGGCAGCGGCGCCGAGAGCGCCAGGTCCGGATCCTCCGGCGTCTGGGTGTGCCGGTGGTGCAGGTGATGCCGTCGCCGATAGGCCTTCAGGTCGACGCCCAGCGGCGCGGCGCAGAGCCATGTTCCGACCCAAGTGTTGAGGCGCCCCTCGCGGAACAACAGCCAGTGGGCGGTCTCGTGCATGAGCACCATGAGCCCGAGCTGGCGGGCGCCGATGACGAGCACGGTCACCGCCAGCGTGACCCCCGACGGCCGCAGCAAGTACAGCGCGACCGCGCCGGCGATGACGCCCCACGCGTGCAGGACGAGGCCGACGCCGCGCGGCGTCGAGGTGCGCCGGAGGTGCCCCAGCTCCTCCAGCGTCAGCAGGTCACCGGGCGTGACCGGGCCGTCGACGGGCAGGGGCATGCGCGGATGATACCACTCGTCTTGACGAGAGGGGCCGGAGCGGGCAGAGTCGGGCCCATGACGACCACCTCGACCGCCATCGGCCCCAGCATCGAGCTGCTCATGCAGATCAACGCCGCCTTCAACAGCCGCGACGTGGACCGGATCCTGAGCTTCTTCGCGGACGACGCGACGTTCCTGATGGCCCGCGGCCCCGAGCCGTGCGGCCGCCGCGTCCACGGCAAGGCGGCGATCGGGAAGGTCCTGGCCGACCGCTTCAAGGTCATCCGCGACATGCGCTGGGACCACATCGACCACTTCGTGACCGGCAATCGCGCGGTCTCGGTGTGGATGGTCGTCGGGACCGGCTCGGACGGCGAGCGTCTGAACTACCAGGGCTGCGACATCTACGAGTTCCGCGGCGACAAGATCCTCAACAAGGATACCTACTGGAAGCGCGTGGAGCAGGACGGCCGGCTCTAACCGGCGGCGGGCGGCTCGAAGTCCTCCGGCCTCAGCGGGCGGAAGATCAGGTCGAAGGCCAGCCACAGGAGCTTCGAGTAGGGGTAGAAGAGGATCGGCGCCACGATCAGCCCGACGATGCCGCCGTAGTAGAGTGCGTCCCACGGCGGGTTCGGCCAGGTGCAGAGCAGCACCAAGAACAGCGACGCCGCGAAGAGGCCCTCCGCGAAGGCCATGTTGAACACGATCGCGCCCAGGAAATAGTCGGGCTCGCCCCGATCGAGCCGCAGCCGGCACCGCGGGCACGCCGGCACCGTGAGGATCCACCGCGCGATCACCGGGCGGGCGCCACAGTTGGGGCAGCGACGCCCGAGCGCGCGCGCGAACATGAGGAGCGCGCGCGTCATCTCAGCGGTAGCGCGGATGCCACTCCTGGCCGGTCCAGGACGTCCAGCTCTCCGGCTCGAGGCGCACCAGCACGCGGGGCCGGCCCAGGGTCTTCTCGGCGTAGCGCGGGCCGTCCGGGCCCAGGTAGCGCCGCGAGAGCCGATGCGTCAGGTCGAGCAGGGTCGGACTCGCGGTGGGGGCGATCGGGCCTTCCAGGATGCGCGCGGTGGCCTGCACCTGCACCCGCGTGTGATGGGCGTGCTCGTCGTCGGCCACGTGGAAGGCCACGCGCGGGTTCGTGCGGATGTGGGCGATCCACTGGGCACGCTCGCGGCCGACCACCAGGAAGCTGCGCGTGGCGCCCTCGAACTCGTACCAGACCGGGGCCACGTAGGGCCAGCCCTCGGGGGTGATCGTGGCGATGCGGCCGTTCCAGGGCTCGGCCAGGAACGCGGCCAGCTCCGCGTCGGTCAGCGTGCCGATCTTGTCGCTCGGCTCGTAGCTCATGCTCCCCTCACCTCGGCACGCGGCAAGCCGGGATGATCCATCGGCACCAGCGCCTCCTCAGGCGGAGAGCGCGAACTTCTGGAAGGTGTGGCAGCCGGCCTCGACGAGGCCGCGGCTGACCGCGAAGGTCCAGGTGACCTCGGCCACGAAGATGTTGCGGCTCGAGTCCACCGCGATGCCATGCGGCGCCGCGAAGCTGCCCGGCGCGGCCTGGTCGGGCGTGCCCCAGCGGGTGAGCAGGCGGCCGTCCTTGTCGAACACGCTCACGCGGCCGTACCGCGGGTCGGTGATGGGGCCGTGCCGCTGCGAGGTCTGGCCCTTGTGCCACCACAGCTCGGAGACGTAGGCGCGGCCCTGCGGGTCGAATACGAGGTGCGTCGGGCGCTGGGTGTCGGTCCACTCCGCGAGGTACTCGCCGTCGGGGCTGAAGATCTGGATGCGATCGTTCTCCCGGTCGCAGACGAAGATGCGCCCGTCCGCGGCGGCCGCGATGCCGTGCGGGAGGATGAACTGGCCGGGGCCCTTGCCGGGCACGCCCCACGAGCGCTTGAGCTCGCCGCCCGGGGAGAACTGGTGCACGCGGCAGTTGCCATAGCCGTCAGAGATGTAGAGATCGCCCTTGGGCCCCACCGCGAGGTTGGTCGGCCGGTTGAAAGCACCGCCGGGACGGGACACCGTCATGGTGTCCTTGCCGTCGTAGCCGGTGTCCGACGCCTTGTCCATCGTGCCGAGCGTGAGCAGCAGCTTGCCCTGCGGAGTGAATTTCCGCACGGTGTGGTTGCCGTCGTCGGTGCAGTACACGCTGCCGTCCGGCCCGATGGTGATCCCGTGGGTGCGGTAGGTGAACTGGCCCTCGCCCCACGAGGAGAGGAACTTCCCCTTGTGGTCGTAGACCATGATCGGGTGATCGCCGCGGCAGATGAGGAAGACGCGGTCCTCGGCGTCCACCGCCACCCCCGCCACGTCGCGGTGCTCGTAGCCCTTGGGCAGCTGCTCCCAGCCCTCGACGACCTGGTACGTCAGCGCGTTCGTCCCCGCCATGGCTCGCCTCCTGGTGGATGCACGTCGATGGAATCGGTCCCGTCGCGACAAACTATGGGAGAAAGGCCGGACCGAGTCAAGAACTAGAGGTGGCCGCCGAGGGCCAGACACTCGGCGGTCAGGACCGCGCCCTTCGCCGCGCCCATCCGCGTGTTGTGCGACACGAGCACGTACTTGACCCCGTGCGCGAGCGCGGCGTCCTCGCGGATACGGCCGACGCTGGTGGTCATGCCGCCGTCCGCGTCGCGATCGAGCCGCGGCTGCGGCCGGAACGGATCCTCGTGCACGGTGATCAGCCGGTGGGGCGCCGACGGTAGCTCGAGCCGCGCGAGGGCCCGGCCGAAGTCCCCGAAGGCGGCGGCCACGTCCGCGGGCGTCGCGGCCGCGCCGAGCGATACCGCGACCGCCTCGGTATGCCCTTCGCTCACCGCGACGCGCGTGCAGGTGGCGCTCACCGGGAACGGCGCGGGCTCGATGCGGCCCGAGCCATCCAGACGGCCCAGGATCTTGCCGGTCTCGCGCGTGACCTTCTCCTCCTCGCCCGGGATGTAGGGGATCACGTTGTCGACGATGTCGAGCGCGATCACGCCCGGCGAGCGGCCCGCGCCCGAGATCCCCTGGAGGGACGTCATCACCACGCGCTGGACACCGAAGCTGTCCTGCAGGGGCCGCAGCGTCATCACCAGGCCCATCGTCGTGCAGTTGGGCAGCGGCGCGACGAACCCCCGCCAGCCGCGCGCCCGCCGCTGCCGGTCGATCAGCGCGGCGTGCTCCGGGTTGACGCCGGGCACCAGGATCGGCACGTCCTCGTCGTAGCGGAACGCGGAGGCGGTACTCAGCACCGGGGTGCTCTGCGCGTACCGCGCCTCCAGCTCCCGCGCCGCGTCCGACTCGATCGCGCTGAACACGACATCGACACCGGCCAGCTCGAGGCCGTCCGCATTCTCGACGGGCAGGTCGAGCAGCTGAGCCGGCGGCTCTTCCGGGCACCACCACCGCCGGGCGCCGCTCTTGGGGTCGCGCAGGGCGGCGCGGTAGGTCTTGCCCGCCGATCGCTCCGAGGCGGCCAGCACCACGATCTCGAACCAGGGATGCTGGGCGAGGGCGAGGAGAAACTGCTGGCCGGCGATGCCGGTCGCTCCCACGACGGCGACACGCTTCCGCATGACATGGTCTCCCTGGTCCCCGAAACGCACGAGGCCCGCGATCACCGGGTGGTGGTCGCGGGCCTCGTGGCTTCGAGAACGGCTTCGAGTGGTCTAGGTCGGTCGCCGGGCGCGCGTCACCATCCCGCTGGGCGTCCCGTCGTCGGGGACCCCAGCCGGGTCTTGTCGGTGGTGCGCTTCACCCGGCGAATCATATCGATACTTCTAGCCCGGAGCGGCCCGCGCTGTCAATGTATGATCTGGCCATGCTCATCGCCCAGATCACCGACCTGCACGTCAGCACCCCCGGCAGCGTCAACGATCGGTACTTCCGCACCGTGGAGCACCTGGAGCGCGCGGTCGCCCATCTGAACGCGCTCACGCCCCGGCCGGACGTGGTGCTGGCCACCGGCGATCTGGTGGAGCGCGGCGAGCCGGCGGAGTACGCGCGCCTGCGCGCGATCCTGGACGGCCTCGCGATGCCGCTCTACGTGATCCCGGGCAACCACGACGCGCGGGGGCCCCTGGCGCGGGCCTTCGCGGACCGGGGCTACCTGCCGCAGGACGGCGGGTTCCTGCACTACACCGTCGAGGACTGGCCGGTGCGCCTCATCGGGCTCGATACACACGTACCCGGCGCGCCCGGCGGACTCCTGTGCGCCAAGCGGCTCGCCTGGCTCGACGCGCGCCTGGGCGAGGGGAGCGAGCGGCCCACCGTGGTCTTCATGCACCACCCGCCGTTCGTGACCGGCCTGCGGGCGATGGACGCGATGGGCCTCGACGGGAAGGCGGAGCTCGCGACGGTGATCGCCCGCCATCCGCAGGTGGAGGGGGTGCTGTGCGGGCACGTGCATCGCCCGATGACGCGGCGGTTCGGGGGCACGGTGGCCACCACCTGTCCCGCGACCGCGCACCAGCTCGCGCTCGATCTCGCGGCCGAGCCGCGCCTGGCCGTGGTGATGGAGCCGCCCGCCTGCATGCTGCACCTCTGGCTCGGTCCGGAGGAGGGCCTCGTCAGTCACGTGAGCGTCATCGGCGGCGAGCGGCCCCCGTTCATGGTCTACGACGGGCAGCGCTGGCTGCGCGACGCGGTGCCGCCGCCCGCGTTTCATCCCCGCTGACCGCGGCCGCGGGCCGCGGTGAGCGCGAAGGGTCCCGAAGCGCGCGCGTGGCGCGCCACCCTCGCCCGGCTCTCCGCGACCCTGGTCGGGATCGGCCTCGCGCGCTTCGCCTACACGCCGCTCCTGCCGGTCCTGATCACCGCGGGCTGGTTTCCCGCCTCGCAGGCCGCCTACCTCGGCGCCGCGAACCTGGCCGGCTACCTGGGCGGCGCGCTCTGCGCGCGGCCGCTGGCGCGATGGGGCGGAGCGCCGGGCGTGCTCCGGGGGATGATGGCGCTCGTCACCGTCGCCTTCTTCGCCTGCGCGCTGCCGCTGTCGTTCTCGTGGTTCTTCCTCTGGCGCTTCGCGGCCGGCGTGGCCGGAGGGACGCTGATGGTTCTCGCCGCCCCCACCGTGCTGCCGCACGTGCCGCCGGCCCGGCGCGGGCTCGCGGGCGGCGCCATCTTCACCGGCGTCGGGCTCGGCATCATGGCCTCCGGCACGGTGGTGCCGCTCCTGCTCCAGGCGGGTCTCGTCGCGACCTGGTGCGGCCTGGGCGTCCTCTCGATGCTGCTGACCGGGTTGGCCTGGCGTAGCTGGCCGACCGACGAGCCCGCGACGGCCGCACCGGCCGCCGCGGCGCGGCGGGTCCCCGCCACCGGCGCCCTGCGCGCCCTCTACGTCGAGTACGCGCTGAACGCGACGGGGCTCGTGCCGCACATGGTCTTCCTCGTGGACTTCATGGCGCGCGGCCTGGGACGGGGCATCCACGCGGGTGCGCAATACTGGGTGCTCTTCGGGGTGGGCGCGGTGGCGGGCCCGGTCCTGGCCGGTCTCCTCGCGGACCGTGTCGGGTTCGGGCCCGCGCTGCGTCTGGCGCTCGTGGCGCAGGCGGCCGCGGTGGCGGTTCCGGTGATCACCGCGGCACCGGTCGGACTCGTGTTCTCGAGCGTCCTGATCGGCGCGGCGGTCCCCGGCGTCGTGCCGCTCGTCCTCGGGCGCGTGCACGAGCTCGTGCCCGGCGACCCGGAGGGACAGCGCGCCGCGTGGAGCGTGACCACGATGGCCTTCGCGCTCGGACAGGCCGCGGGCGCCTATGGGCTCTCGTTTCTCTTCGCGCGCGGCGGTCGGTACACGAGCCTGTTCGCGGTGGGCGCGGCGGCGATCACGCTCGCGCTCGTCATCGATCTGAGCGCGCGGCTTGCGGGACGGAAGGTGATTTGATAGCGTCGCTACCATGACCGAGACCGCCTCCGCGCTCGCCTGGACCACCGAGGAGGTCCGGGTCGCCGGCTCCTCCGTAAGACTACGTACCGCGGGCCGCGGCGCGCCGCTGCTCGTGCTGCACCACGACATCGGCACGCTCGAGCAGCTGCCGTTCTACGACGCGCTCGCCGAGCGCTTCACGCTGCTGCTGCCCTCGCATCCGGGCTACGACGGCTCGGAGCGTCCCGCGTTCATGCGCAACGTGCGCGACGTCGCGGTGACCTACCAGGCCCTGCTGGCCCAGCGCGGGCTCGCCGACGTGGCCCTGGTCGGCCTCGGCTTCGGCGGCTGGATCGCGGCCGAGATGGCGACGATGGCGCCGCGCGCGTTCCGCAAGCTGGTGCTCGTCGGCGCGATGGGGATCAAGCCCGCGGAGGGCGAGATCCTCGATCAGGCGCTCGTGAGCTACATCGACTACGTGCGGGCGGGCTTCGAGGACCAGCAGGCCTTCGAGCGGCTGTTCACGCCCGATCCCCCCACGCCGCAGCTCGAGCAGTGGGATCTCAATCGCGAGATGACGTTCCGCATCGCGTGGAAGCCCTACATGTACAACCCGACCCTGCCACCGCTGCTGGGCGGCGTCCACTCCGACGCCTTGATCGTGTGGGGGCGGCAGGACCGGATCGTGCCGGTCGGGGTGGGGGAGCAGTACGCCCGCGCGCTGCCCAAGAACCGCCTCAGCGTGGTGGACGGGGCCGGCCACTTCCTCGAGATGGAGCAGCCGGCCGCGCTCGCGAAGCTCATCGTGCCCTTCGCCGCCCAGGCCTGATCGGGGGACCCTCCATGCACCTCATGTACTTCACGGAACAGCCGATGTCGGCGTACCCGGCGGACGAGGGGCGCAAGCGGGGCGCCACCGCGCTGATGTTCTCGAACCGGCACTTCGATCCGGTGGCGGGCAGCCGCCTCTACAACGAGTACCTCGAGCACTACCGGCTCGCCGAGGAAGTGGGCTTCGACGGCATCATGCTGAACGAGCACCACAACGCCCCGTTCTGCATGCAGGCCAAGTGCAACGTGTTCGCCTCGATCCTGGCCGCGATGACCAAGCGCGTGAAGATCGTGCTGCTGGGCAACCCGCTCCCCCTCGCCGACAACCCGGTGCGGCTCGCGGAAGAGCTGGCCATGATCGACATGGTCTCGCGCGGGCGCCTCGTCTCCGGCTTCGTGCGCGGGGGCGGCCAGGAGCAGCTCGCCACCGGGGTGAACCCCGCCTTCAACCGCGAGCGCTTCGAGGAGGCCCACGAGCTGATCGTGCGCGCGTGGACGCAGGAGGGCCCCTTCCGCTTCGAGGGCAGCCACTACCAGCACCGGGTGGTGAACCCGTGGGCGGTGCCGCTGCAGAAGCCGCACCCGCGCATCTGGATCCCGGGCGTGCTCCATCGCGCTCAGCACCGCGATCGAGGCGACCAAGAAGATCTGGGAGCTCTACGATTCGGTCGCCGCCGAGGCCGGCTACACCAGCGGGCCGGAGAACCGCGGGTACCTCCAGCGCGTGCACGTGGCCGACACCGAGGAGAAGGCGCTCGCCAACGCGCGCCAGTTCATGTGGATGCAGGGTGAGTTCACCGGCCTCGCGCACCCGGTGTGGTCGAGCCCGTCGGGCTACTTCTCGCCGTCCTACCGCAAGGCCTTCGTGGAATACGCGGTGGGCCGCGGCTCGAACCCCCGGGCCGCCAGCTTCGAGGACCAGATCCGCGACCAGCAGATCATCGCGGGCACGCCGAAGACGGTGCTCCCCAAGTTCCGGCGCCTGCTCGAGGAGACGCGGCCGTCGATCCTGGGACTCTGGGCCAGCGACGGCTTCGTGAGCAACGCGGACGCCACCAACTGCATCCGGCTGCTCGGGCAGGAGGTGCTCCCCGCGGTGCGCGAGATGGGCAAGGAGCTCGGGCTCTGGAGCCCGTTCGAGGCCAACGCCCCGGTGGGCATCAACCAGCCCGCCCCCGCGGCGCACCGCAACGGGGCGTGAGCCGCCTTCGCGCGGCCCGAGCTAGCCGACGGCAGAGCGCGGGGGCTTCGGGCTCATCTGCTCGGGCACGCAGCTGAAGTCCACGCGGATCTTCCCCTGCCGCACCAGCTTGAGTCCCGCGTAATCCGTCATGGCCGCGTGGCAAAGCTGGCGCGTCTCGAACGAGTCGATCGCGGTGTAGCCGCGGTCGACGATCTTCTCGCCGACCTGCGCGGTCTCGTGGGCCCAGAGGATCCAGGCCAGGGTCAGCATGTAGCGTTTCATCGGATCGTCCCCCTGTCGTTGGTGCCTCCAGGGAGAGCAAGGGCCGGACCATCAGAAACCGGTCATGATTTCGCTATGTTGTCGCCACTCAGCTCAGACGACAGAGAAAGCGCGGTGCGAAGCTGGGAAGGGGAGTACCTAGCCTGGAGGGCCCCGGCCCCGCGCAAGAGATGCCGGCCGCGCGGGCGCCACCGCGGCGCGGGCCGAAGCCGTATACTGGCGCGCGTGATCGCTCCGCTCACCCTTTAGCCAAAGGAGGCTCCCGTGGCCACCAAGATCGTCGTCTCCCCCAAGTTCCCCCCCGCGATGCTCGACATCGCGCGGAGCTACGTCCCCGCCGGCTACGAGTTGGTCGTGGTGGACGCGGGCACGCCCGAGTTCACGGCCGCGCTCGCGGACGCCGCGTACTACGTGGGCTTCCCGCGGCCCGAGCTGAACAGCGATTTCTTCAAGGCGGCCTCGGGCCTCAAGCTGGTGCAGCTGATCAGCGCCGGCTACGACCGCCTCGACGTGGGGGCGGCCAAGCGGGCGGGGGTGCCGGTGGCCAACAACGGCGGGTCCAACTCGGTGGCGGTGGCCGAGCACACCCTGATGCTGATGCTCGCGGTGTACCGCAAGCTCTCCTGGCACCACGGCAACGTGATCACCGGCAAGTGGCGGGTGGGGGACTTCGCCTCGAACCGGACCTACGAGCTCGAGGGCAAGACCCTCGGCATCGTGGGCCTCGGCACCATCGGCAAGAAGGTCGCCCGCCGGGCCGCCGCGTTCGACATGAAGATCGTCTACTACGACATCGCGCGCCTGGTCGAGGACGCGGAGGACGCCCTCGGCGTCCGCTTCATGCTCCTGCCCGAGCTGCTGCGCACCGCCGACATCGTCTCGCTGCACGTGCCGCTGAACGCGGCCACCCGCAACATGTTCGGCGCGCGCGAGATGGGCATGATGCGGCCCTCCGCGGTGCTGATCAACACGTGCCGGGGCCCGGTGGTCGACGAGACCGCGCTCCACACCGCGCTCACCACCGGAGTCATCGCGGCGGCGGGGCTCGACGTCATGGTCGAGGAGCCGCCGATCGCGAACCACCCGCTGTTCGCGCTCGAGAACGTGACGTTCACCCCGCACACCGCGGGGCCCACCTGGGACAACTGGTTCAAGGCCTTCCGCAACGCGTTCGACAACGTGCAGCGGGTAGCCCGCGGCGAGAAGCCGCTCTGGGTCATCCCGGAGCTGCGCTAGCGTCGGTCACGTCCCTGAGCAGCGCGTGAAGCGGGCGGGCTCTCGCAAGACCGCGGCGCGGTCCGGGCTCTTCCTGACCGGCATCCGCCGGGCCGGCGCCCCGCGGGAGCCCGCCCCGTTTCCCTTCACGCTGCCGCTCTTCCGCGATCTCGAGCGTCTCGACTTCCGGGCGCCCGTCACCTTCCTGGTGGGCGAGAACGGTTGCGGCAAGTCCACCCTGCTGGAGGGCCTGGCCGCGGGGGCGGGCGCGGTGGCGGCGGGCGGCCGCGATCTCGAGCGCGATCCCACGCTCGCGGCCGCGCGCGCCTTCGCGCGGGCCTATCGCTTCCCGCGCGTCCGCCATCCGCGCACCACCCTCTTCCTGCGCGCGGAGGACGTCTTCGGCTTCACCCTGCGGGTGGGCGGCGAGATCGCGGGCCTGCGCGCGATGGAGGACGAGCTGCGCGCCTCGCGGCCCGAGGGCTCGTGGGGCCAGCGGCTCGCGGTGGGCGCCGCGGCCAAGGAGCGCGCCGCGCTGACCCGGCGCTATGGCGCCGAGCCGGACGCGCGCTCCCACGGCGAGACCTTTCTCCACCTGCTCCAGCAGCGGCTGGTGCCGCGCGGGCTCTACTTCCTCGACGAGCCCGAGACGCCGCTGTCGCCCACGCGCGTGCTCGCGCTGCTCGCCCTGCTGCGCGATCGGGTGGCCGAGGACTGCCAGTTCGTCATCGCCACCCACTCACCGATCCTGATGGCCTTGCCGCAGGCCGACATCCGGCTGCTCGAGGACGGTGCGATCGCGCCCGTCGCGTACCCCGACGTGGAGCACGTACGCATCACCCGCGCGTTCCTCGACGATCCGGAGAGCTTTCTCCGTCGGCTCTGAGCGCGGGCGGCTCCGGGCATTTGACTTGCGCGCCCGCCGCCCGGATAATTGACTCCGATGCACTGGCTCAGCTCCCGCTCCGTCGCGACCGTGTGGCTCCTCGCCGCGCTCAGCCTGGTCGGGTGGCTCATCGTCAACCTGGACATGGCGGGATGGATCATCCTCGTGGTCACGGTGGGGCTCATGGCCTTCGAGCTCACCCGGCGGCGCGACGGGCAGGGGACGCAGCCCAAGGCCCGCATCCCCGACAAGCGGACCGGCTAGCCCGCCTCAGGCGGGAGTCGGCGCGAGCGAGCGGGCCACCATCCGGCTGATATCGGCCGGGCGGGCCGGCCACGGCAGCAGCGGGGCCGCCGACTCCATCAGGAAGCGGGCGAAGTCGGGCGTGAAGGCCGGCCCGGTCACGAAGATCAGCGCGGGCATCGCGAGCGGCCACCGCGCCTCCAGCGCCTCCGACAGGGCCGACCCGTCGAGCCCGGGCATGCGCAGCGCGCTCAGCACCAGCACGTAGGCGTGCCGGTCGATCAGGGCGAGGGCCTCGGTGCGGGTCGCGGCCGCGTCCACCGGGTAGCCGTCGGCGCGGAGCACCGCGGCGAGCAGGGCGCGCGCGTGCTCGTCGTCCATTACGATCAGGAGGCGGGCCCGCGACTCTCGAGTCGTCTTCAGAACGGCCCGCCGGGCGGTGTGTCGGTCACGCGGCGCAGCGCCTCGCTCAGGAGCGGCACGAAGAGCATGGCGGTGAAGAAGAGCGTGGCCAGCCAGATGGCCACGTGGAGGAGACGAGCGCGACCGCCACCGTCGAGCATGGAAGCCACGAGCGTAGTCCCGCGCCCGGCCGCCGTCAAGCGGTCGCGCCCGCTCCCGGTTGCTATCCGGTATCCCGCTGGCTACACTACGCGCCATGCGACGTTTCCCGGCAGCGCTGAAGTGGCGGGCCAGCGCGGTCACCGGCTTCATCGCGGGACTGACCCTGGTCAGCCTGCCCATCGAGGTCACGATCGGGCTCAGCGAGCACCCCTTGATCCCGCCGGGCCGGCTGGCGTCGCTCCTGCTCATCGGCTCCTGCCTCCTGCTCGTCGGCTCCGGTCTCGGCCTGCGTCGCGTGGAGGCCGCCCGGGCGGGCGCCGGGCGGCCGACCCCGAGCGCGTAGAGACGGAGCGCGTGGGCGCGCTGGCCCGCACTCTCCGGTACCTGGGCCTGGGCGGCGGTGACGCGGACTCGCTGGCCGCCGATCTGGCCGCCCACCGCGAGGCCCGGGGCGAGCCCGCGGGCCTCGGCACTGGGCTGACCTTCAAGGGCGAGGTGGCGGGCGAGGGCGATTTCCACATCGCGGGACGCTTCGAGGGTGACATCAACGTGACGGGCCGGGTACTGGTGGGCGAAGGGGCCGACGTGGACGCCAACATCAATGCCCGCGCCATCGTGGTCGGCGGCACCGTGCGCGGCAATCTCTCGGCCGCGACCCGCGTGGAGATCCTGCCGACCGGCGTCCTGACCGGCACGCTCAAGACCGGCAGCTTCTCGGCCGCCGACGGCGCCGCGGTCAAGGGCGAGATCTGGATCGAGCGGCCCGACGGCGCCGATCCCGCGGAGGAGCGGCGGCGGTGAGCGACCTGGCCGAGTTCCTCCAGTCCCGCGGGGCGCGCCTGGGGCTCAAGATCGCCGGCGTGGTGGTGGCCCTGGGCCTCCTGGGCACCGCGGGCTGGCTCTGGCTGCGCGCCGAGGAAGCCCGCGGCCAGGCGGCGCTGGCCGGGGCCGCCGAGGCGGTCCAGCAGGGCGAGGGCCCGCTGGCCACCGCGGAGGGCCGGCAGAAGGCCATCGGCCTGCTCCAGGCCGTCCTGACCCAGCACGGCCGGTCGGCCGCGGCCGCCCAGGCCGCCTACCAGCTCGGCAATCTGCAGTACCAGGCGGGCGACTACGCGGCCGCGCGCGCCGCCTACGAGATCGCGCTCGCCAAGGGCGCGGGCGGCAGCCTCCGCACGCTGAGCGCCTCGGGCGTCGGCTACACCTGGGAGGCGCAGAAGAACTACGCCAGCGCGGTGACCGCGTACGACGCGGCGGCGCGCGGGCTCGGCCCCAAGCAGTTCTTCTTCGAGGAAGCGCTGCTCGATCTGGCGCGGGCGCAGGCCCTGGCCGGCAAGCCGGCGGAGGCGCGCGCGACCTACGAGCGGGTGCTCAAGGACGCGCCCGAGACCCGACGCGCCGAGGACATCCGCGGCCGCATCGCGGCGCTCGAACCGGCCGCGAAGTAACCCCGAGTTCCGAGCAACCCCACGTCCGCCCTGGCCTCGCCGGTCAGTCTGATAATAGTTATTATGTTAAGTTACGTTTGGCCGGCATGATCGGCGGCGCGCTCTACGTGGCGCTCATCTATCTGCAGCCGGGCCAGCAGGACGCCCTGCGTCGGTACGAGAATCTGGCCCTCCCCGTCTTCCGCCGGCACGGGGGCCGGTTCGAGCGAATCCTGAGCCCGGCGCACGTCGCCGGCACCCCGGCCGACCCGGAGGCGCCCGACGAGATCCACCTGTTGCGCTTCGAGACGGCGGAGGGCCTGGACGCGGTCCGGCGGGATCCGGAGATGCGCGCGCTGGCTCCGCTCCGGCGGGAGATCGTGCGGCAGGCGCTGCTGCTGCGGGTCGAGGACGTGCCGCTCGAGGGGGACTTCAGGCCGGGCTGAGCGTGTGAATGAGGCCTTCTTCGAGTTCGGCGATGGACTCGAGGAGCCCGGCGGTGTCCTCCCAGCGCTCCTGCACGGCCGCGTACTGAGCCTCGCCGAAGCATTGCGCTTTGCGCTCGAAGAGCCCGGCGGCCGCCGCGCGCCCGCCTTCGCGCAGGAAGGCCGCGGCATCGTGGCTGCGCCGGGCGGCCAGCGGGAACGCGAAGGAGGTCAGGTGCCCGGCCAGCCGCTTGGCCGCCGCGCCGCGCAGGTCCGAGGCCAGGAGGCGGATCGCGCGCGGCCCGCCGTACTGATCCGCGCCGCCCGGCTCGGCGGCCAGGCCGCTGCGCACCGCCGCCAGGGTGCGCGCGATCATCTCCTCGCGGGCGGGATGGCGCACCTGGCGAAAGCCCGCGCGCATCGTGTACGGCATCTGGGCGTAACGCACGCGGTCGGCCTTCCAGGCGCGCAGGAACTCGGCGGTGGGCAGGGCCGCGTAGGGATAGCCCTCGGGATCGTGCATCCGCACCCGGTCGTGCTCGACCCCCAGCACCACCACGAAGTGATCGCTGCCCGAGAGCTGCGCGTGATGCGGCATGTACCCGAGCCCGCCCATGTCGAGCGGCCCCGCCAGCACGGGACCGCGCCCGGCCGCTTCGGCGAGCCGCTCGAGCGCGGCCTCGGGCGTGCCTTCGCGCTCCTCCCGGCACTCCCACCCGAGCGCGTCGAGCGCGGTGGCGATCCCCTGGTCGGGCGTGGCGAGGGGCGAGCTGAAGTAGACGAGCAGATCGCGGCCGACCCGCAGGTAGAGCGTGCCGAAGGGCATCGTGGTCAGGCACTCGATGAAGCCCGGCTCGGGCAGCTCCGCGGTCGCGGCGCCCGACGCGCGCAGCGCCATGTGGACGCTGTTGGCGTAGCCGTAGGCGCCGTTGCCGGTGTAGCGCGTCACTGGATCGTGGCGATGAGCGTCAGCGCGCTCTCCTCCGAGGACTGCTGGGAGCTGTAGCCGAGGATCTGCCGGGTCATCGCGTGGAGGCTGCCGGTGCTGCCCCCGAACTGCATCCGCCCGCCGTTCGGCACGATCAGGTCGGTCGCGGCCTCCACCACCTCGATCGTCCCGCCGCCCCCGGGCGTGAAGTAGCTGATGACCGGGGTGAGTGTCACCCGGATCTGGTTGCCGGGCAGGATCACCGGACGCACCGCGAGCGAGGTGCCGACGCGCTGCCACGCGACGCCCTGGGCGACGTAGCCCTTGCCGGTCGCGTAGTCGTAGTAGTACGCCATCTGCTGGTAGGGCACGTCCTGGGCGACCATGATCGAGCCGGCGCCGCCGTCCTGCACCACCGTGAAGAGCCCGGAGGAGCGGGTGACGCGCGTGGTGGTGTCCTCCACCGCGAGCCCGCCCCGGCCGCGCACCCGCGTGTTGCCGCTCCGCTCCTGCACGACGACCCCGCCCTGCCCCTGCACCCCCTGGCGGCTGCCTTGCGTCTGCTGCTTGAACTCCAGCACCACCTTCACATTGCGGCTGCTCTGAGCGCCGACCGGCGCGGCGGCGGCCAGCGCGAGCAGCGCCAGCGAGACGGCGAGAGCCCGGCGCGATGCGATCATCCGGGGATCTGCGCTTCCTCGGGCAGGCGCTCCCAGACCGGGTTCCACTCGGGCAGCGTGAGCCCGACCGCGCCCGCCTTCTCCGCCACCTCGTGGGCGAAGGTCTGGCGGACCTCGTCGTTGTCGCGCAGCTTGAGCCGGTACTTCCGGTAGAGGACGTTCTTGGCCGAGCCCGGGCGTCCGAAGATGTTCATGGTCCGGATGTACCACTTGTGGAGCGTGGCCTGCGCCTCGTCGCGCGTCTTGGGGTCCTCGGCGAGGCGCTTCACCCAGAACTCGCCGTGGCGGATGTGGAACTTCTCCTCCTTGAAGATGCCCTCGATCGCGCGCACCCAGGGCCCGTAGGAGCACGTGCGCACGTCCTCGAGCTGGTGCCCCGCCCCGCGGTCCATGCAGAAGTTGAAGAAGATGAAGTCGGCCCAGGTGTCGATCGGGTAGTAGAAGATGTTGACCCGCTTGTCGGCGGTGATCCGCGCGGTGCCGATGTCGGCGTCGTCCGCGACCCGCATCGTGAAGGCCTCGTCGTGGGCCCGCACGTGCGCGTCCACGTCCACGCCCAGGTCGGCGAGGAGCCCGTACATGACGGTGGCGTGGCGGAGCTCGTCCTTGACGATCTGCGCCACCACGTGCTTCTCCTCCACCCCGGGGGCCCGGGTGATCCACGGCACGTACCCGTAGCCGCCCGCCAGCTCCGAGTCGGCCTGCATGGTCATGAGGTGGATGAGGTTCTCGCGGTAGGTCTCGGTCATCTCGTCGGGGGACTCGATGCGCTCCCCCGCCTCGATGCGGGCCAGCAGCCGGGCTTCGTCACGCTCCGCCATGTCTATCTCCTTTCCACGACCCGCACCGCCTTGCCTTCGCTGCGCGGGATGGTCTTCGGGGCCACGACCGCGATCTCCGGATTGAGGCCCAGGTGGCCGCGCAGGCACTCGGCCACCTGGGCGGACAGCGCGGCCAGCCGGGCCGGCGCGGCCTCGAAGCCGCCCCAGTCGCGCACCACCCGCTCGTCCGGCTCCACGTGTACCGCCAGCGTCGGGAAGGCCTCGCGGCGGTCCACCACGAGCTGGTAGTGCGGGGCCAAGTCCCCCACCGTCAGGAGCGCCGCCTCGAGCTGCGAGGGATACACGTTGACCCCCTTGATGATCAGCATATCGTCGGTGCGCCCCTTGACGCGCGCCATCCGCACGGTGGTCCGCCCGCAGTGGCAGGGCGCGGGCTCGAGCCGCGTGACGTCGCCGGTGCGGTAGCGGATCATCGGGAGGGCCTCCTTGGTCAGGGAGGTCAGCACGAGCTCGCCCTCGTCCCCCGCGGGCAGCGGCGCGCCGCTGCCCGGGTCGACGATCTCGGGCAGGAAGTGGTCCTCGTTGACGTGCAGGCCGTCGCGGGCCTCCACGCACTCGCCGGCCACGCCGGGGCCGATGATCTCGCTGAGCCCGTAGAAGTCCACCGCCGGGCAGCCCCAGAGCGCCTCGAGCTGCGCGCGCATCGCCTCGGTCCACGGCTCGGCGCCGAAGAGCCCGTAGGCCAGGCCGATCGCGCGCGGGTCGGTCCCCTGCTCGCGCAGGCTCTCGCCGATGTAGAGCGCGAAGGACGGCGTGCAGGCGAGCCCCTGCGGCCGGAAGTCCTGCAGCAGGAGCAGCTGGCGCAGCGTGTTGCCCGAGGAGACCGGCACCACCGTGAGGCCCATGTGCTCGGCGCCGTCGTGGAAACCCAGGCCGCCGGTGAAGAGGCCGTAGCCGTAGGCGATCTGGATGAGCTGCCCCGGCTCGGCGCCGGCGGCGGCCAGCGCCCGCGCCATGACCTCCCGCCAGACCCCGAGGTCGTGCCGCGTATAGCCCACCACGGTGGGCTTGCCGCGGGTTCCGGAGGAGGCGTGGATGCGGCTCACCTCGGTGCGCGGCACCGCGAAGAGCCCGAACGGGTAGTGGCGGCGCAGGTCGTCCTTCACCGTGAAGGGCAGGTCCGCGAGGCGATCGAGCGTGACCGCCTCGTCCTTCACCGAGGCCGCGGCGAGGGCGTCGCGGTAGAAGGGCACCCGCGCGCGGGCCCGGGCCACGGTGGCCCGCAGCCGCTCGGTCTGGAGCGCCCGCATCGTGGCGCGGGAGGCGGTCTCGGCCTCGCGGTTCCAGATCATGGATTCACGTCGGGGCTCAGCTCACCGCCACCCGCCGCACCAGCCAGCCCAGGCGCTCGAGGAAGCGGGCCATGGTCTCGAGGGTGCGCGGGTCGGCGGAGAGCTCGAGGCTGATGCGATCCGGCAGGATGTAGCGCACCTCCGGGTAGGACACGAGCACCCGCAGCAGCGTCCGCACGCGGGGATCCCACGAGAGCAGCCCCTGGTGCCCGGGGCCGGCGGTGTGCGGATCCCAGTCGCTCTGGAATCCGACCCGGAGGCTGCGGCCGGCCGGCGGCGCCATCAGGCCCGCCGAAGCTGAAGGGCTTCGTAGTGCGCGACCATCGCCGCGGTCTGACGGGGCGCCGCGAAGCGGCTCTCCACGAGCCGGCGCGCCGCCTGGCCCATGCTCGCGCGCCGGCCCGCGTCCAGCAGGAGCCCGATGGCCGCGTCGGCCATCTCGCCGGTCTCCGCCTTGGTGAGGATCCCGGTCTGCCCGTCGGTCACCACCTCGTCCACGCCGGAGGCGCGCACCGCCACCGCGGGCAGCCCGCAGGCGTGGGCCTCGGCCAGCACCAGCCCCTGCGTCTCGGTCTCCGACGCGAACAGGAAGAGGTCGGCGGCGCGGTAGTAGTCGGGCAGCGCCTCGCGGGCGAGCCCGCCGTGGAAGACGATGCGCCGCCGCGCGCGCCCCGCGGCCGCGCGCGCCTCGAGCGCCTGGCTGTGGCTGCCCTTGCCCACCAGGTGCAGCGTGGCGGTGGACACCGCGGCGGACACCGACTCGAAGGCGTCGAGCACGCGCTCGAGGCTCTTCTCCCGATCGAGCCGCCCGGTGTAGAGGCAGATCAGCCCGTCGGCGGGCAGGCCCAGGCGATGGCGGGCACGCTCCCGGCTGGCCGGGCTGAAGAGATCGAGGTCCACCCCGGTGGGGATCACCGCGACCGGCGCGGCCACGCCCCGCCGCCGCAGGGTGTCGGCCACGTGCTCGGAGGGCGCGACCACCAGGTCCGCGGAGTCGGCGAAGCGGCAGGCCAGCCGCACCGCGAGGCTCCGCACCAGCCGGGGCGGCAGCGGCACGTAGTGCGCGTACTTCTCGTAGCGCGTGTGATAGGTGAACACGAGCGGGCGCCGCTGGCTCCGGGCCAGGCGCCGGCCGGTCAGGCCCAGCAGGAACGGATGGTGGACGTGGACGACGTCGAGGTCGAGCGCGCGGGCGACCCGGCCGAGGCGCCGCGAGACGGGCAGCGGCAGCGAGAAGCCCGGATAGGTCGGCGCGGGAATCGAGGGATACCGGAAGACGTAGGGCGGATCCGCCTGCGGCGGCTGGGACGCCGGCGCGAAGATCCAGGTCCGGTGGCCGAGCGCCTCAAGCCCCTGCCGCAAGGTCTCGACGGCCGTCGCGACCCCGCCGCGGAACGGCAGGTAGTTGTTGGTGAACAGCCCGACCCGCATCCACTACTCGTCCGGGCTCTTCGGGTCCTTGCCGCGCTCGATCCGATCGAAGTCGCCCGGCTTGAGCGACTCGAGCCATTCCTTGATCTTGGCCTGGTCGTCGCCCTTGCCGGTGCCGATCTCGGTCTCCTTGGCGACCTCGACGCTGCGGGCCTTCTGGACCACGTCCTCCTCCACGAAGATCGGCGCGCCCACCCGCAGGGCCAGCGCGATCGCGTCGGACGGCCGCGAGTCCACCGTGATGTCGGCGCTGCCCAGGCGGAGGTGGATGACCGCGTAGAAGGTGTTGTCGCGGAGGTCGTTGACCACGATCTTCTGCACCCGCGCGTCGACCGACTCCAGGATGTTCTTGATCAGGTCGTGCGTCATGGGCCGGGGCGTGGAGATCTTCTCCAGCTCGAGCGCGATGGCGTTGGCCTCGAAGAGGCCCACCCAGATGGGCAGGGAGCGCTTCTCCTCCTCGTCGCGGAGGATGATCATGGGCATGTTGGAGAGCGGATCGAGCGCGAGTCCCTTCACTTTCATCTCCAGCCACATGGTGCGCCTCCTAGGCCTCTAGCTCCCCACGAAGGCTGTGCGGCAGCGCGCGGACGACGCGCACCGGCACCACGCGGCCCAGCAGGTCGCGACCCCGGGGATCGAAGTTCACCACTCGATTGCAGCGGGTGCGCCCGGCCGCCTCGCCCGCGTTCTTGCGCGAGACCCCGTCGACCAGGACCGGGAGCGTACGGCCTTCGAGACGCTGGCTGCGCGCGGCACCCACCCGGGTCGCGACGTCCAGGATTCGGCGGTTGCGGTCGGCCTTGACCTCTTCCGGCACCTGATCGTCCATCTCCGCCGCGGGCGTGCCCGGCCGGCGGGAGTAGCGGAAGGCGAACACGTTGTCGTAGCCGACCCGCTCGACCATCTCCTCCGTCCGCGCGAAGTCGTCCTCGGTCTCGCCGGGAAAACCCACGATGAGATCGGTGGAGAGCGCGAGGTCCGGCACCGTCTCCTGCAGCTCCGCGATCAGCTCGAGGTAGCGGGCGCGGGTGTAGCCGCGGTTCATCCGGTCGAGCACGCGGTCCGAGCCCGACTGCAGCGGCAGGTGCAGGTACTCGCAGACCTTGGGCACGTCGCGGAGCGCGCGGATGAGCCGGGGCGTGAGGTTGTAGGGGTTCGACGTCGTGAAGCGGATGCGCTCGATGCCGTCGATGTCGTTGATGCGCTCGAGCAGGGCGGCCAGATCGGTGGGCGGATCGAGATCGCGCCCGTAGGCGTTCACGGTCTGGCCGAGCAGGGTGACCTCGCGGCAGCCCGCGGCCGCGAGCCCGCGAATCTCCTCGACGATGACCTCGGGCGCGTGGCTGCGCTCCCGGCCGCGGGTGGTGGGCACGACGCAGAACGTGCAGTGCTTCTCGCAGCCCTCCATCACGGTGACGAAGGCCTTCAGCCGCTGGCCGCCCTCCGGGCGCGCGGTGATCTTCACGAGCGGGCTCTCGCCGGTCTCGAGCACCGGTCCCCGCCCCTGCTTGGCGCGGCCGACCAGCTCCGCGACCCGGGCGATCGCGGGCGAGCCGAACACCAGGTCCACGTACGGCGCGCGCTCCTGGATGCGGCCCTTCTGCAGCTGCGCCATGCAGCCCATGACCCCGATGACCAGATCCGGCCGCTCGCGTTTCAGGTGGCGCAGCGCGCCGAGCTGGGAGAAGACCTTGTCCTCCGCCTTCTCGCGAATGGAGCAGGTATTGAGCAGGATCAGGTCGGCGTCTTCCGGGCGATCCGTGAGCTCGTAGCGCTCCTGCTTGAGCAGGCCGGCGACGCGCTCGGAGTCGTACTCGTTCATCTGGCAGCCGTAGGTGATCAGGTGGAGCTTGGACATCAGAGCGCGGACCTCGGAGCAAAATTCCGCATGATTGTTCGGGACTTACGGTAACACCCGGCCCCCGGCATGTCAAACAACCGGCGACGGGTCAGACGGTCTCCTCGAAGACTCCGATGCGGCGGAACTTCTCGTGGCGCTCCTCGACCAGCTCGGCTTCCGACTTGGACTTGAGCTGCCAGAGCTGATCGCGCAGGGCGGCCCGCAGGCTGGCCGCGGCGGCCTCCCAGTTGCGGTGGGCACCCCCCACCGGCTCGGGCACGATCGCGTCGATCACGCCCAGCTTCAGGAGGTCGGGCGCGGTGACCCGCATCAGCTCGGCCGCCTCGGGGGCCTTGGCCGCGTCGCCCCACAGGATCGCCGCGCAGCCCTCGGGCGAGATCACCGAGTAGATCGCGTACTCGAGCATCAAGACGCGGTTGCCGACCCCGATCGCGAGCGCGCCGCCGCTGCCCCCTTCCCCGGTCACCACGCAGATCACCGGCGTGGGCAGGCCCGCCATCTCCCGGAGGTTGCGGGCGATCGCCTCGGCCTGCCCGCGCTCCTCGGCCCCGAGCCCCGGGTAGGCGCCCGGCGTGTCGATGAACGTGATGATGGGCTTGCCGAACTTGGCCGCGAACTGCATCAGCCGGAGGGCCTTGCGATAGCCCTCGGGATGCGGCATCCCGAAGTTGCGCGCGATGTTCTCGCGGGTGTCGCGGCCCTTCTGGTGGCCGATCAGCACCACCGGCTCGCCGTCGAAGGTGGCGAGGCCGCCCACGATCGCCTTGTCGTCGCCGAACACGCGGTCGCCGTGCAGCTCGACCCAGTCCTCCAGCAGCAGGTTGACGAGGTCGAGGGTGTGCGGGCGCTTGGGGTGCCGGGCGATCTGGGCGCGCTGCCAGGCGGTCAGGCCCGCGTAGACGCGCTGCTGCTGGCGGGCGAGCCGCTCCTCGAGCTTCGCGATCTCGTCGCGCGCCTCGAGCGGCTCTTCCGAGGCACGCAGCTCCGCGATCCGATTCTCGAGCTCGAGGAGCGGCTTCTCGAACTCAAGCTCGTCCGGCATACTCCACGAGTATACTGCCGGCTCCGAGCAGCCCTTCCACTTTCGACACCAGGTCCGCGGCCGGATCCACCGCGAGCTCCTTGATCCGCAGCACCACCTCCTGCTCGGGCAGCAGCACGTGGAGGAACAGCGGCGTGCGGCCCTCGTGCTCGCGGCAGACCGCCTTCACCGAGGCGAGCAGCTCCGGCAAGGCCTCCGCGGCCGCGCTCACCCGGATGCGGCAGGCGTGCGCGGAGGCGCCCCCGTTTCCGGCTCCATTGCCGTGGCCGTTGCCGGCCGGGGCCAGATTGCCCATCGCGTCCTCCAGGGGCTTGATCTCCTCCGCGAGCACGACGCGGCCCTTGTCGCTGTCGTCCGCGCGGCCGCGCACGATGACCGGGCCCTTGTGACGGAGCGCTCCCGCACAGCTCCGGTAGGGCTCGGGGAAGATCGTCAGGGGGGTGCTGCCGTCGACCAGCTCGAGCGTGGCGAAGGCCATCCGGTTGCCGCTCTTGGTCGTGCTCTCGCTGAACGCGCTCACCTGCCCCAGCAGGAGCACGCGCGCTCCGGTCGAGCGGGCGGCCAGGTCGGCGGCGCTGAGCGCGCCGATGCGGCGCGCCATCTCCCGGTACTGCTCGAGGGGATGGCCCGAGAGGTAGAAACCCAGCACCTCCCGCTCGTAGGCCAGCATCTCCTCCTGCGGCCACTCGGGCACCGCCGCCGCGACCGGCGCGGCCGGCTTGGCGCCGCCGCCGCCCGGCATGTCGAAGAGCGAGACCTGCCCTTCCTCGCGGTCGCGCTGCTGGCGCTGGCCGCTGTCCATCGCCTGGTCCAGCCCGGCGAGGAGCCCGGCCCGCGTGCTCCCGAGCGAATCGAACGCCCCCGCCTTGATCAGGCACTCCACGACCCGGCGGTTGACCAGGCGCAGGTCGACGCGGGCGCAGAAGTCGTCGAGGGTGCCGAAGCGGCCGTCCGCCTCGCGGGTCCGCACGATCGACTCGATCGCGGTGGCGCCCACGTTCTTGATCGCGGCCAGCCCGAAGTGGATCGCCTCCCCCGCCACCGTGAAGTCGGAGCGGGAGACGTTGACGTCGGGCGGCTCCACGCGCAGGCCCATCGCGCGCGTCTCCTCCACGTAGAGGACGATCTTGTCCGTCTTCTCCATTTCCGA
>WNFL01089756.1_pt1 | contig 26867 bp, 27 predicted proteins | sample 5400361 | NCBI WGS metagenome assembly WNFL01 (sample SAMN13153351, study PRJNA577476) | soil metagenome | isolation source: 40 cm soil on Douglas fir-dominated hillslope | place: USA:California | collected 2013-09-17
CTCGATCTGCTGCGGGCAGATGAAGTGGATGTGGCTGTCGATGCCGCCCGCGGTGAGGATCATGCCTTCGCCCGCGATCACCTCGGTGCCGGGGCCGATCGGGATCGTGACGCCGGGCTGGATGTCGGGATTGCCGCCTTTGCCGATCCTCCAGATGCGCCCGCCCTTCAGTCCCACGTCGGCCTTGACGATGCCCCAGTGGTCGACCACGAGAGCGTTGGTGATGATCGTGTCCGCGGTCTCGGCGGACACGCGCTGGCTTTGCCCCATGCCGTCGCGGATCACCTTGCCGCCGCCGAACTTCACCTCTTCGCCGTAGGTGGTGAAATCCCTTTCCACCTGGATCCAGAGCTCGGTGTCGGCGAGGCGCACGCGGTCGCCGGTCGTGGGGCCGAACATCTCGGCATAGGCCGCGCGCGAGATGCGGGTCACTCGAGCGCTCCCATCACCTTGCCCTGGAAGCCGAAGACCTTGCGGTCGCCGGCGAGGGCCACCAGCTCGACGGCGCACCGCGGTGCCCGCGGCGATGTTCAAGCGGCAACCGTAGGCGAGCTTACGCTCGAAACGCAGGGCGTCGTTGGTCTCGAAGAAGTGATAGTGCGAGCCGACCTGGATCGGACGATCGCCGGTGTTGGTGACTTCGAGCGCGACTTTCGCGCGGCCCTTGTTGATCTCGATGTCGCCTTTCGCGACCTGGATTTCGCCGGGGATCATCTGGGGAGTGATGCGGGCGAAAGGCTTTGGATCCGCAGATAGACGCAGATAAACGCGGTAACGGCGAAAAGGGCTAAGAGCGTCTCCATGGCCGCGGTCGGACTCCTTCGAAGGTCAACGGCGTTCATCTGCGTTTATCTGCGGATTCACAGCCGTAGTTCTCTAAACAATCGGATGGTGCACGGTGACGAGCTTGGTGCCGTCGGGAAAGGTCGCCTCGACCTGCAGCTCGGGAATCATCTCGGGAACGCCTTCCATCACGTCGGCGCGCGTGAGGAGGGTGGTGCCGTAGCCCATCAGCTCGGAGACGCTGCGCCCGTCGCGCGCGCCCTCGAGGATCGCGGCCGAGATGTACGCCACCGCCTCGGGGTAGTTGAGCTTCAGCCCGCGCGCCTTGCGCCGCTCCGCCACCAGGCCGGCGGTGAAGATGATGAGCTTGTCCTTCTCGCGCGGGGTCAGCTCCATGTCAGGTCCGCCATATGCGCGGCTCGATCGCCTCGCGTCCCATCACCGGCACGCGCAGCCGCTTCCAGATCTCGGTGAAATAGAAACGCGCCGCCTCGCCCGAATCCGATGAGCCCCGGAAGGCGCGTCACCGCGGCATCGCCCGAGCGCGGCGCGACTTCGCGGCAGGACGCGAGCCACGCGTCGTCGATCGCGGGCGCCGCCACGAGCATCGTGCCGAGCACCGAATGGCCGTCGAGTCCCGCGGGCGATCGGGCGATGGGCGACGGGGGCTCGATGCGGCCGCGCTCGAGCCACGCGGGCTTGCCGTCGCGCGTGATGCGCGTCTCCAGGCGCAGCTCGCCCCGGTCGAAGCGCTCGCCCGATCCGGTGCGCCCGAGGCAGACCACGTCCCACGCGATGAGGCGCGTCTGCGCGACGATGCGCGCCTCCCAGCGGATGTCGGCGCGCGCCGCCTCGTACACGATGGTTTCCTGCGGCAGCCACTCGACCCGCGCTCCCGCAGCCGCGTCGATGGCGACACGTTGCCGCGCCCAGGGCCCGGAGGTGCGATACCACTTCCCGGCGCCCGGCGTGGTCAGCAGCACGTGAGCGCCCGCTTGCGCGCGCACGTCGATCTCGAGCTCGTCGCCGCCCGCGATCCCCGCCGGCGGATGCACCACGATCGCGTGGCATACCGAATCGCCTTCCGGGTAGAGCGGCTTCTGGACGACGAGGGGCCCATCGTGGCGCCGCGCCGCGAGGACACTGCGCTGCGCCCGGCATTCGAAGTCGAGCGCAAGGCGGGCGCGCCAGCGCTGAGCCGGCAGTGCGTCGTCCGGGGGCATGGGTCCATCATACTGAAAGCAATCCGCGCACGTTGTCGCGGTCCATGTCGGCGCCCGCGCCGCGCGCGATGATCTCGCCGCGCTCCATCACCAGGTACTGGTCGGCGAGCGACTGCGCGAAATCGTAGTACTGCTCGACGAGGAGGATCGCCATCTCGCCCGTGGCCGCAAGCGAGCGGATGGCGCGCTCGATGTCCTTGATGATGGAAGGCTGGATGCCTTCGGTGGGCTCGTCGAGGATGAGCAGCTTCGGGGCCATGGCGAGCGCGCGCCCGATGGCGAGCTGCTGCTGCTGGCCGCCGGAAAGATCACCGCCGCGCCGGCCCATCATCTGTCTCAGCACCGGGAACATTTCGAAGATGTGCTCGGGCACCTTCGCCTTGCCGTCCTTCGTGGCGAGGCCCATCTCCAGATTCTCGCCCACCGTGAGGCGCGCGAAGATTTCGCGGCCCTGGGGCACGAAGCCGATGCCGGCGCGGGCACGGTCTTCGGACCTGGCGCGAGTGAGGTCGGCGTCGCCGAATTTCACGCTGCCGGTCTTGGCGGGGAGGACGCCCATCAGCGTGCGCAGGAGCGTCGTCTTGCCGACGCCGTTGCGCCCGAGCAGGCACGTCACCTTTGCGTCGGGCACGTCGAACGTGAGGTCGCGCAGGATGTGGCTGCCGCCATAGTACTGGTTGAGACTTGAGATCGTCAGCATGGCTAGCGCCCCAAATACACTTCGATCACGCGCGGATCATTCTGCACCGTATCCAACGTGCCTTCGGCCAACACGCTGCCCTCATGCAGCACCGTCACTTTGCGTGCGATGCGCGCGATGAAGGACATGTCGTGCTCGACCACGACCAGCGAGTGCGTTCCCGCCAGGGTCAGGAAAAGCTCCGCGGTGCGCTCCGTCTCCTCGTCGCTCATGCCCGCGACCGGTTCGTCGAGCAGGAGGAGCTTCGGCTCCTGCATGAGCAGCATGCCGATCTCCAGCCACTGCTTCTGGCCGTGCGACAACAATCCGGCGGGACGATCCGCGCAGTCGCTCAGGCGGATCTGCGCGAGGGTGGTGGCGATGCGATCGCGCTCCTGCGACGAGAGCTTCGCGAAGAGCGTCTTCCTCACGCGCTTGTCGGCCTTCATCGCGAGCTCCAGGTTCTCGAACGCCGAGTGCTGCTCGAAGATCGTGGGCTTCTGGAACTTGCGCCCGATCCCGGCGTGCGCGATCTGCGGCTCGGTGAGCCTGGTGAGGTCGATGGTCGTGCCGAAGAAGGCCTTGCCCGCGTCGGGACGCGTCTTGCCGGTGATGACGTCCATCATCGTCGTCTTGCCCGCGCCGTTGGGGCCGATCACGCAGCGCAGCTCGCCCGCGTCGATCGCCAGCGAAAGCTTGTCGAGCGCCTTGAAGCCGTCGAAGCTCACCGAGATGTCGTCGAGGTACAGGACGACGCCGTGGCGCACGTCGAGCTGAGTGGAATCGATGTTGCCCGCGCCGCTCGCGAGCTCCCTCGCGGCGCCCATCGGCCACCACGGCCATGGGCGATGGTCGGGATCGGGAAGCTTGCCCTCGACCACGGCCGGTGGCTCCGCGAGCTTCACGTCCTTTTCGCCCATCGCCGCGCGAGGCCCACGACGCCCTGCGGAAGGAAGAGCGTCACGAGGATGAAGATGAGGCCCAGCACGTAGAGCCAGTATTCGGGGAGCGCCACGGTGAAGATGGTCTTCGCGCCGTTGACCAGGCCCGCGCCGACGACGGGGCCGATCAACGTGCCGCGCCCGCCTACCGCCGTCCAGATGGCGATCTCGATGGAGTTCGCCGGCGACATCTCGCTCGGATTGATGATGCCGACCTGCGGAACGTAGAGCGCGCCGGCGATGCCGCTCAGCACCGCGGAGAGCGTCCAGATGAAGAGCTTGTAGTGCACCGTGTCGTAGCCGCAGAACATGACGCGCGCCTCGGCGTCGCGGATGGCGGCAAGCACGCGGCCGAACTTCGACGTGACGAGATAGCGGCCCAGCAGCAGCGTCGCGATCAGCACCGCGCCAGTGATCGCGAACAGCGCCATGCGCGTCTGCGGCGTGGTGATGGGAATGTCGAGGATGCGCTTGAAGTCGGTGAAGCCGTTGTTGCCGCCAAAGCCCGTGGCATTGCGGAAAAAGAGCAGCATCGCGGCATAGGTAAGGGCCTGCGTGATGATCGAGAAGTACACGCCCTTCACGCGCGAGCGGAACGCGAAGTAGCCGAACACGTAGGCGAGGAGTCCCGGCACCGCCACCACCAGGAACATGCACCACAGGAAGCTATCGGAATTCCACCACGTCCACGGGAATTCCTTCCAGTCGAGGAACACCATGAAGTCGGGCATGTTGACTCGGTACTGGCCTTCGGCGCCGATCTGCCTCATCAGGTACATGCCCATCGCGTAGCCGCCGAGCGCGAAGTAGAGCCCATGGCCCAGCGAGAGAATTCCCGCGTAGCCCCACACGAGGTCCATCGCGACTGCCACGATCATGTAGCACATGAACTTGCCGCCAAGGCCCACGCCGAACGCGGAGACGTGAAACGCGCTCTCGGGCGCGACCACGAGATTGAGCACCGGGAAAACGACGAACACCGCGATCGCGCCCGCGAGGAGCGCGAGCCATCCCTTCGGGCCGTAGAGGCGCTTGAAAATCATGACTCGACCGCCCGGCCCTTGAGCGCGAAGAGCCCCGAGGGCTTCTTCTGGATGAAGATGACGATGAAGACCAGCACCGCGATCTTCGCGAGCACCGCGCCCGCCCACGATTCGAGCAGCTTGTTCGCGAGGCCCAGGCCGAGGGCCGCGTACACGGTGCCGACGAGCTGGCCCACGCCGCCGAACACGACGACCAGGAACGAGTCGACGATATAGCTCTGCCCGAGGTCGGGGCCGACGTTGCCGATCTGCGAGAGCGCGCACCCGGCCAGCCCCGCGAGGCCGGAGCCCAGGCCAAAGGCCCACGTGTCTACCCGGGCGGTGCGCACGCCCACGCAAGCGGCCATCTTGCGATTCTGCGTGACCGCCCGCACGAAGAGGCCCAGGCGCGTGCGATTGAGCAGCACCGCCATGCCCACGAGCACCGTGGCGGCGAAGGCGATGATGACGATTCGGCTGTAGGGAAAGACCACACCCGTGAAGATCTCGATGCCGCCCGACATGAACGCGGGATTCTCCACCTGCACGTTCTGCGCGCCGAAGAGGGTGCGAACCCCCTGGATGAGCATGAGGCTGATGCCCCAGGTGGCGAGCAACGTCTCGAGCGGCCGGCCATAGAGCCAGCGAATCACGCTGCGCTCGAGGACCATGCCCACCGCGCCCGCGACGGCGAAGGACGCGGGGACGGCGAGCGCCAGGTACCAATCGAACGCGCCGGGCGCATAGGCACGAAAGAGGTTCTGCACAACGTACGTCGTATAGGCGCCGATCATGATGAGCTCGCCATGGGCCATGTTGATGACACCCATCAGGCCGTAGGTGATCGCGAGGCCGAGTGCCGCCAGCAGGAGGATCGAGCCCAGGCTGATCCCGGAGAAGAGCAGGCCCGCGCGGCTCGCCCACGCCAGGCGTCCCTCGACGGAGCGCAGGCTCGTTTCAGCCGTCCGCCGCACGTCTTCGTCGGCTTCCGCGCCCTTCTCGAGCACCCCCAGCAACAGCGTCTTGGTGTTGGGGTTGTTCGAGGCCGCGAGCTTCTTCAAGGCGGCGATGCGCGACTCCTTCGTGCCGCCCTTCAATTCCATGGCCGCCGCGATCATCTCGAGCTGCGCCTTGATGTCGGGATCGGTCTCCTTCGCGAGCGCCTTGCTCACCAGCGGCAGCATCGCATCGTTGGCGTTGGCGCCCAATTCCTTGATCGCCGCAAGACGCGTGGCGCGATCCGAGGAGATGAGCTGCAGCGCCGCGATGCCCGATTCGAGCTCGCGTCGCAGCCGGTTGTTCACGCCCACGTCCTCGAGGCCGCCGGGCAGCGGCGAAACCCTGGCGCCGGTCATCGCATTGACGGCGGCGTCGCCCTTCACGATGAGGACCTGCCTGCCGGCGACCTGCACATTGCCGTCGGAGAGCGCCTGGAGCAGGACGATCGCGCGCTCATCGCCCGATGCGACGAGCGCGGCGACGGCGGCCACCTGGTCATCGCTCTCACCCGAGATGAGCTTGGCCACCGTGGCCGGATCGAGCGCGTGCGCGAGTGAAGTGAAAAGAAAACTCGTGAACGCGAATGCAGCCGAAAGAAAAATTCGCCGAATCATGGTCCCCAAACGACGACGGCGCAACCAAGCGCCGCCGTCTTTCCTTTGCAGTGTCAGTTGCCCGTGGGGCTGAGGCTCACTTCTTCGGGGCAGCGGCGGCGGGTGCTGCCGTCTCCGGCTCGTCCTTCTTCTTGTCGTTGCCCGCGATAAACGGGCTCCAGGGCTGTGCGCGAATCGGGCCCTTCGTCTTCCACACGACGTTGAACTGGCCGTCCGCCTTCACTTCGCCGATGAACACGGGCTTATGCAGGTGGTGGTTCTTCTCGTCCATCTTGATGGTGAAGCCGTCGGGCGCGGCGAACGACTGGCCCGCCATGGCCGCGATCACCTTGTCGGCGTCGAACGACTTGGCCTTCTCGACCGCCTGCTTCCACATGTGGATGCCGATATACGTGGCTTCCATCGGATCGTTGGTGAGCGGCTTGTCGGCGCCCGGGAGCTTCTTCGCCTTGGCGTAGGCGGTCCATTGCTTCTTCCAGGCGTCGTTCACCGGGTTCTTCAGCGACATGAAGTAGTTCCACGCCGCGAGGTGGCCCACCAGCGGCTTGGTGTCCACGCCGCGCAGCTCTTCTTCGCCGACGGAGAAAGCCACGACCGGCACATCCGTCGCCTTCAGGCCCTGGTTGCCCAGTTCCTTGTAGAAGGGCACGTTGGAATCGCCATTGATGGTGGAGACCACCGCGGTCTTGCCGCCGGCCGCGAATTTCTTGATGTCGGCCACGATCGTCTGGTAGTCGCTGTGGCCGAAGGGCGTGTATTTCTCGTCGATGTCCTTGTCCGCGACTCCCTTCGACTTGAGGAACGCGCGCAGGATCTTGTTGGTGGTGCGCGGATACACGTAGTCGGTGCCCAGCAGGACCCAGCGCTTGGCGCCGCCGCCTTCCTTGCTCATCAGGTACTCGACCGCGGGAATCGCCTGCTGGTTGGGCGCGGCGCCGGTGTAGAACACGTTCTTGGAAAGCTCTTCGCCCTCGTACTGCACCGGGTAGAAGAGCAGGCCGTTCAATTCCTCGAACACCGGCAGCACGCTCTTGCGTGATACCGACGTCCAGCAACCGAACACGACCGCGACCTTGTCCTGCGTAAGGAGGCCGCGCGCCTTCTCGGCGAATAGGGGCCAGTTGGACGCGGGATCGACGACCGTGGCCTCGATCTTGTAACCCATCACGCCGCCCTTGGCGTTGATCTCGTCGAAGGTCATCAGCGCGACATCCTTCAGCACCGTTTCGCTGATCGCCATGGTGCCCGACAGGGAGTGGAGGACGCCTACCTTGACGACCTTGTCCGCGGCGCCGGCGCCAAGGCAGCCAGCGCCCGCGGCGAGGAGCGCCGCGCTCAAAGCGAGCGTCTTGCAGAACGAACGACGTTTCATTGTTTTCCTTCCTGAGTGTGGTGACGCGCGAATTGCCATCGGGGCCTTCGCTTCGGAAAGGTCCGTAGCGACGTTTGTGCCAGTTACGGTCTACGTGCGGTAGGGAGTTGATCCGATTGCGGAAAAGAAAACTCAGGGGAGAGGACGGCGGGTCCTGCGCCCAGCGCATGCGCCGCGGTGGTGCAAAGAAAAACGGCGCGCCCTGTTTTGGCGCGCCGCTGGCTAATTGGGTCCCCGCCTTGGGGTGATTGGGTCCCGCCTTCGCGGGGATGACAGAAAATCAGCCCGGATGCAGCGTGGTGCCGACGATCTTGCCCGGGTTCTTCTCGAGCCACTTGCGGATGCGGTTGGCGTCGGCGATGCGCGTGAGGCGACCCCAGGAGTCGAGGAGGACGATCACGATCGGCTGGTTGGCGATCATCGCGTGCATCACCAGGCACTTGCCGGCCTCGTTGATGTAGCCGGTCTTGGACAGGCCGATCTTCCAGTCGGAGCTGCGCACCAGCGCGTTGGTGTTGACGAAGCTCAGCTTGCGCTTGGAATCGGGAAGCGTCACGTTCACCGCGCCCGTGGTCGTGTACTCGGTGATGATCGGATAGGTCGCGGCGGCGGCGACGAGCTTGCCCAGATCGGTGGGGCTCGACACGTTGCCGGGCGAAAGGCCCGACGAATCGATGTAGTGGGTCTGCGTGAGGCCGAGCGCCTTCGCCTTCTCGTTCATCGCGATCACGGCGGCGGCGGCGCCGCCGGGATAGGTGCGGCCGAGCGCGGAGGCCGCCCGGTTGTCGCTCGCCATCAGCGCGAGTCGCATCAGGTCGTCGCGGCGGAAGTGGCTGCCGATGGGCAGGCGCGAATGCGTGTTCTTGACGAGGTCGATGTCGTCGACGGTGAGCTCGATCGGCTCGTCCATCGCAAGCTTAGCGTCCAGCACGACCATCGCGGTCATGAGCTTGGTGATGGAGGCGATCGGCGCGGCCTGGTCGGCATTCTTCGAGAAGAGCGTCTGGCCGGAAGTCGGGTCGAACACGAGCACGCCGGTGGACTGCACGTTGGGCTCGCCGTCCTTGGTGAATTCGGCGGTCGCGACCTTGGCGGCGCGCGGTTTGACGTGCGTGCCCGCGGCCCCTGCGTGCACAGGGAGGGCGGCCATCAGGAGGGTGGCGAGGAGGCGGATCACGGGTTTCAGGACGACAAGAGGGCAGGCGACACCATAGCAAACAACCCCTATTCGTGACAAGATCTCAATATTACATCCTAAACAATTGATTTTGATGGCTCATTCCGGCCCCAAAACCCCGCATCCGGACACTTTGGCGGTCCATGCCGGCCAATCCCCCGACCCGGCCACCGGTTCCCGGGCCGTGCCTATCTACCAAACGGCTTCCTACGTCTTTCCGGATACCGACACCGCGGCCGCCCTCTTCAACATGGAGACGCCCGGCCATGTGTACTCCCGCCTTTCGAATCCCACTGTCGCGGTCTTCGAGGAGCGCATAGCCTCTTTGGAGGATGGCGTCGGCGCCATCGCCACGGCAAGCGGGCAGGCGGCGCTGCACCTGGCCATCGTCACGCTCATGGGACGGGGAGGACACATCGTCGCCTCGTCGAGCCTGTACGGCGGCTCCCATAACCTCCTCGCCTACACCCTGCCGCGCTTCGGCATCGAGACCACCTTCGTCGCGTCGCGCGACATGGCGGCGTGGCGGCGCGCGATCCGCCCCGACACGCGCCTCCTCTTCGCGGAGACGGTCGGCAACCCCTCCGTAGACGTGCTCGACGTTCCATCGGTTTCCGAGCTCGCCCGGGAAAATGCCATTCCGCTCCTGGTGGACGCGACGGTGAGCACTCCCTCACTGGGTCGTTCCCTGCACCAGGGCGCCGATCTCGTGATGCACTCGGCGACCAAGTTCCTCTCCGGACACGGCGTGGTGATCGGCGGCGTGCTGGTGGACGGCGGGCGCTTCGATTGGTTGGCGTCGGGCAAGTTTCCCACCCTCACGCAGCCCTACGAGGGCTTCCACGGCATGGTGTTCGCGGAAGAGTCCACCGCCTCGGCGTTCCTCCTGCGCGCGCGCCGCGAGGGCCTGCGCGACTTCGGCGCGTGCATGGCGCCGATGACCGCCTTCCAGATCCTGCAAGGCCTGGAAACGCTGCCGCTCAGGATGGCGCGCCACATCGGGAACACGTCGAAGGTGGTCGCCTTCCTCGCCGCGCAGAAGGAGGTGGCCCGCGTCCACCACCCCGACCTCGCGGCGCACCCCGACCACGCGCTCGCGAAGAAGCTCTATCCGGCGGGCTGCAGCGCGATCCTCGCCTTCGAGCTCGTGGGCGGGCGCGACGCGGGACGCAGGTTCATCGAGGCGCTCACCCTCTTCTCGCACCTCGCCAATATCGGCGACGCCAAGTCGCTGGTGATCCATCCCGCGAGCACGACGCACTTCCGCATGGACGACGCCGCGCTCGCCGCGGCCGGCATCACGCCGGGAACGGTGCGCCTGTCGATCGGCCTCGAGCATCCCGACGATCTCATCGAGGACCTCGCGCGCGGGCTGCGCGCCTCGCAGAGGAACTAGCGATGCAGTTCATCGTCGAGGGCTATCCCGCGTACGCCTACACCGGCGGGCGCGCGTTCGACCCGAAGCTGGCGCCTCTCGTGTTCATCCACGGCGCCGCGTTCGACCACAGCGTCTGGCAATGGCAATCGCGCTACTTCGCGCATCACGGCTACGCGGTCCTCGCGGTGGATCTCCCCGGGCATGGGCGCAGCCCCGGCGCGGTACGCGCGACGATCGAGGACTGGGCGCGCTGGGTCGCGGCCTTCCTCGAGGCCGCGGAGCTCGAAAAAGTGGCGCTGGTGGGCCACAGCATGGGCTCCCTCATCGCGCTCGAGACGGCGCTCGCGCACGGCGCGCGGCTCTCGAAGCTGGTGCTGGTGGGGACGGCCACGCCGATGCCGGTGGGCGACGCGTTCATGGCCGCGGCGCTGGAGCGGTCACCCGCCGCGCTCGACATGGAAGCGGTGTGGGGACACTCGCGCAACGCCCAGCTCCTGCAAAGCCCGGTGCCCGGCACGACGCTCCTGGGAGCCAGCCGCAGCCTGAACGAGCGCTCCACGCCCGGCGCCCTGCACGCGGCGCTGCAGGCGTGCAACACCTATCGGCCTTCGATGCAGGCGCTGCGCGCCTTGCGCGTGCCGACCCTGGTGCTCGCGGGCCGGCGCGACCAGATGACGCAGTTCAAGGCGGGCAAAGCGCTCGCCGCCGAGATCCCGGGAGCGAAGCTCGTGGCCCTGGACGCCGGGCACTCGATGATGAGCGAGGCCCCGCGACAGACCCTCGACGCGCTGAAGGAATTCCTAGGCGGGTGAGGCGGCGGTCTCGTCCTGGCGGTGCTTGCGGCCCTCTTCCTGCTGCAGCCGCCACATCTCGGCGAATCGACCGTTCGCGTCGAGGAGCTCGCGGAAGTGCCCGCGCTCGACGATCTCGCCGTGGTCGAGCACGAGGATCTCGTCGGCGTCGACGATGGTGGACAGGCGATGCGCGATCACCAGCGTGGTGCGGTCGCGCGAGATCTCGGCGAGCTCGGCTTGTATCGATTTCTCGGTGTGCGAGTCGAGCGCCGACGTCGCTTCGTCGAAGACCAGGATCGGCGGGTTCTTCAGCACCGTGCGCGCGATCGACACGCGCTGTTTCTCTCCGCCGGAGAGCTTCAGGCCCCGCTCTCCGACCATGGTCTCCCAGCCGTCGGGCAGGCGCGCGATGAAGTCCGCGATGTGCGCCACGCGCGCCGCGCTCTCGATCTCGGGGCGCGTGGCGGCCGGACGGCCGTAAGACACGTTGTAGTAGATCGTGTCGTTGAAGAGCACGGTGTCCTGCGGCACCACGCCCAGCGCCGCGCGCACGCTCGATTGCGTGACGTCGCGCAGGTCCTGGCCGTCGATCGTGATGCGCCCCCGGTTCACGTCGTAGAAGCGGAACAGGAGGCGTGCGAGCGTGGACTTGCCCGATCCGCTCGTGCCCACCACGGCGACCTTCTTTCCCGGCGGGACCTGGAAGCTCACGTCCTTCAGGATCTCGCGCTTGCCGTCGTAGCTGAAGTCGACGTTCTCGAAGCGGATGGCACCCCCGCGCACCGCGAGCGCCTGCGCGCCCGGCTTGTCCTCGACTTCGCGGTTCTCGCCGAGAAGGCGGAACATCTTCTCCATGTCGACGATCGCCTGCTTGATCTCGCGGTACATCACGCCGAGGAAGTTGAGCGGGATGTAGAGCTGGATGAGGAGGGCGTTCACCATCACCAGGTCGCCCAGCGTGAGGCCGCCGTTCACGATGCCGTCGGCGGCGCGCCACATGAGGAGCGAGACCGCGAGCGCGATCACTGCCGCCTGCACCGCGTTGAGGAGCCCCAGCGAAGTCTCGCTCTTCACCACTGCGCGCTCGTAGCTCTGCAGGTTGCCGTCGTAGCGCTGCGCCTCGTAGCGCTCGTTGCCGAAATACTTGACGGTCTCGTAGTTGAGGAGGGAATCGATCGCCTTGGTGTTGGCCTTCGAGTCCATGTCGTTCATCTGGCGGCGGTGGGCGGTGCGCCACTCGGAGATGACGAAGGTGAGCGCCACGTAGAGCAGCAGCGCGCCCACGGTGATGACGCCGAACCAGACGTCGAACTTGTAGATGAGGAAGCCGGTGACGAGCGCGATCTCGAGGAGCGTGGGCAGCACGCTGAACACCATGAACGAGAGCAGCGTCGAGATGCCGCGCGTGCCGCGCTCGATGTCGCGCGTGAGCCCGCCGGTCGCGCGGTCGAGGTGGAAGCGCAGGCTCAGCGCATGCAGGTGGTGGAACACTTCCAGCGCGATGCGGCGCATGGCGCGCTGCGCGACTTTCACGAACACGATGTCGCGCAGCTCGTTGAAGAGCGTGCTCGACAGGCGCAGGGCCGCGTAGGCGAGGAGAAGCGTCACCGGCACGGCGAGGAGCGCCCGGTCCCCGGTGAGGCCGTCGACGATCGACTTCATCACGATCGGCACCGTGATGTTGGCGAGCTTGGCCGCGATGAGGAAGGAGAGCGCCAGCAGCACGCGGCCGCGGAATTCCCAGAGGTAGGGAACGAGCCTGCGCACGACCGACAGGTCGCTGCGCGCGATCGGCGCGGTGGTGGAATTCATGGGTCTGGGTATAGTAACAGCCGACATTCGACGCCTCTGCGATGCCCCGCTTCGCCGCCAACCTGGGATTTCTCTTTGCCGAGCATCCGTTCCTCGATCGCTTCGCCGCCGCGAGCCGCGCGGGCTTTCGCGCCGTGGAATTCGCCGCGCCTTACGAGCATCCCGCGGCTGAGCTCGCGAGCCGCCTCGCCGACAATGGCCTCGAATTGATCCTCGTCAACCTGCCGATGGGCGACCGCGCGAAGGGCGATTTCGGCATCGCCTGCCGCCCGGGGCGCGAGCGCGAGTTCGCCGAGGGCGTGGCGCGCGGCATCGCCTATGCGCACGCGCTCGCCGTGCCGAAGCTGAACTGCATCTCGGGGGTGGCCAAGCCCGGCGAGGACCGGGGGCTCCTGCGCCGCACGCTCGTCTCGAACATGCGGCTCGCGGCGCGCGAATTCAAGGCCGCCGGCCTCGACCTCGTGATCGAGCCCCTCAATTGCCGCGACGTGCCGGACTTCATCGTGCCGCGCGCGCCCGACGTGGTGCGCCTCATCGAGGAGATCGGCGCGCCCAACGTGGGCCTGCAGTGCGACATCTACCACACCGTGATGATGGGCGACGATCCCGCCGCCATCTTCGAGGAATGCTGGGCCTCGATCCGGCACATCCAGTTCGCCGACGTGCCGGGGCGCGGCGAGCCCGGCACCGGCACGATCGACTTCGCCGCGCTCTTCGACCTCCTCGACCGCAAGGGCTACGCGGGCTGGGTGTCCGCCGAATATCGTCCCACCCGCCCTACGGCCGAAACCCTTTCCGCCTGGAAAGCGGGGTCAGGTACAACTTAAAGAGATTCCCGGGGCATGGTCCAAATGGACCGGGTGGGGGAGCGCGGCGTTCACGGCCGGGCCAAATGGGTCCGATAGCCTCGGGGGATCGACCCGGAGGTCTCGCATGACATCGCCCGCCGCTCGGCCCTTCGTCTGCCTGCTCGCCATTCTCGCGCTCGGCGCGCTGCCCCTCGAGGCGGCGGTGAAGCGCTCCACCGGCGACAAGGTCGCGATGCAGGACGCGGACGCGGGATACCAGGCGTTGATCGACGCGGCGAACGCGGTGGTCGGCGTGAAGGTGAGGGCGATCGCCAACGCGCGCAGCAACGAGGCGCTCGGCGCGCAGCGCGCGGGCTCGGGCGTGCTGATCGGCAGCGACGGGCTGGTGCTCACCATCGGCTACCTCATCATGGAAGCCGACCAGGTCGAGGTCACCGATTCCGGCGGCACCATCGTGCCCGCCGTGGTCGTCGCGTACGACCACGCGACCGGCTTCGGCCTGGTGCGCCCGATGAGGAAGCTCGCGCCGAAGCCGATCCGCATCGGCAATTCCGCCCCGGTCGCGCAACTCGACCGCCTGATGATCGTCACCGGCGGCGAAGAGCAGACCGTGTCGATCGCTACCGTCGTCTCGCGACGCCAGTTCGCGGGCTACTGGGAATACCTCATCGACGGCGCGATCTTCACTTCGCCGCCGCGCCTGGACCACAGCGGTGCCGCGCTCATCAACAAGGAAGGCGAGCTGGTGGGCGTGGGCTCGCTCCTGGTGATGGACGCGCTCACCCCTGGCGAGCGGATGCCCGGCAACATGTTCGTGCCCGTGGACCTGCTGAAGCCGGTGTTGGACGAGATGGTGCGCACCGGCGCGCAGACGGCCGCGCACCGTCCGTGGCTCGGCGTGAACTCCCTCGAGGAGGACGGGCGCGTGAAGGTGATGCAGGTGAGCGAGGAAAGCCCCGCCGACGCGGCGGGCATCACCGCGGGCGACATCATCCTCAAGGTGAACGGCGAGCCGGTGGAGTCGCTCGAGACGTTCTACGGGAAGCTGTGGAGGCCCGGCGCGAAGCCGGGGACGGACTTCCACCTCACGGTGCTGCACGGCGTCGCCCTGCGCGAGGTGATCGTGCGCTCCATCGAGCGCCAGGAGTACATGCGCCACAAGCCCACGGTCTGAGGTTCCGTATCATGCGGGGATGAGCCCCCGCGACGGCGAGCGCCAGCGCCGCATCCTCTACGCCGCCGCCTTCCTGCGCGCGCTCGCCATCGGCCTCATGGCGGTGCTGATCGGGCTCTACGCCGCGCGCCTGGGCCTGGACGCGACCCGGATCGGAGTGATTCTTTCGAGCGCGCTCTGGGGCGCGGCCCTCGCCGCGCTCCTCACGCTCGCCCTCGGCCCGCGCTTCACCGACCGCGCGATCCTCGTCTCGCTCACGCTGCTGCCGGTCCTGGGCGGCGCGATCTTCCTCGCCACCGACGCATTCCCGCTCCTCGCCTTCGCCGCCTTCGTCGGCATGTTCAACGTGAACGGCCGCGACCGCGGCGCGATCCCGATCGTCGAGCAGTCGATCTTTCCCGCCACCACGAGCGACGCGGGCCGCACGCGCGTCTTCGCCTGGTACAACGTGATGCTCGATTCGGGCTACGCGCTGGGCGGGTTGCTCGCCGCGCTGCCGGCGCTCCTCGAGGCGACGCTCGCCATGGCGACGCTCGATGCGATGCGCGCATCGCTGGGGCTGTTCTGCGTGCTCTACGCCGCGACCGCGATCCTCTACCTGCGGCTGCCGCGGCGCGCGGCGGCCGCGGTGCCGGTCGGCCTCATGCAGCTTTCCCCCGCGAGCCGCCCGATCGTGAAGAAGATCTCGTGGCTTTTCTTCATCGACGCGTTCGGCGGCGGCTTCGTGGGCTCGGCGCTCTTCGCTTATTTCTTCGCGCAGCGCTTCGACGTGGGGGCCGCGCAACTCGCGATCCTGTTCGCGGCGGGCCGTGTGCTGTCCGCCTTCTCCCACCTCGCCGCCGCGTGGCTCGCCAGGCGCATCGGCCTCGTCAACACCATGGTGTACACGCACGTGCCGTCGTGCCTGCTGCTCTTCACCATCGTCGCGTCCGACAATTTCGTACTTGCCGCGTTCTTCTTCCTCCTGAGGGAAGCGCTGAACGAGATGGATGTCCCGACGCGGCAAAGCTACGTGATGGCGGTGGTGAGGCCCGAAGAGCGGCTCGCCGCCGCGGGCATCACCGCGCTGGTGCGCTCGGGCGGCTGGGCGCTTGCGCCCATGCTCGCGGGCGTGATGATGGAGGCGGGCGGGCTCGGCCTGCCGCTCATCGTCGCGGGATTCACCAAGCTTGCCTACGACGTCCTGCTGTGGCGCGAGTTCCGCCGCGTGAGGCCTCCCGAGGAGATTGCCGAGACCGTGTAACGGCGCCGCCGGCGTCAGCGGATGTGGTAGCCCGCCACCTTCCACGTGCCGTTCTTCTCGCGCATCGGCGTGACCGTCTCCACCGACAGCGGGCGGTTCTCGAAGCGCGTGTCGTACTGGATCACCACGTACTCGCCGTCGGGCGCTCCGGGCAGGGTGCGCGTATAGGTCGCCGAGCGCAGCTTGCGCGACAGCGCCATGCCGAGCGGGCCACGCGCCTGCGCGAGCGTGGTCTCCCACTGCACCTTGTTCACCGCCTCGCGGAAAAAAGCCGCGGAGTCGTCCCAGCTCTCGGCGTAGCGTCCCGAGTCGATGTAGGCGAGCCAGCGCTCGGCGACCTGCATGGCGGGCGAGGTGTCGAGCACGATGGGCGCGGCGGGCGTGGCGTCGGCGGTCTCCTCGGCGGCGTAGGCGGAAAGCGCCACGATGGCCACGGCGAGGAGCAGCGCGAAGATCGTTTTCAGGGCTTTCATGTGGGCTCCTCGCGCCGGCCTCTAGCGCCGTCCCAGCGTCTCGCGCAGGTGCCGCTGGTGGACGAAGCCGGCGAGCGTGGCGAGGGCCATCGGCACCAACACGATCGCCGCCGAGCCCCATGCGTCGCCCGCCGGCACGGGCACGGCGAGCAGCAGGAATGCGCTGACCAGCGAGGCTGCGAGCATGGCGCGCCCGACGAAGGCGTTGGCGTCGAACCACACCGCGCGGCTGGAGCGCGTGAAGCGCGTCCTGAAGCCGTAGATGCAGTTGGGCGGGACCAGGCGAAGCGCCAACGGAAGCGACGTGAGCGCCGTCACGACGCAGACGACGATGAGCCAGTCGCCCTCGCGCGCCAGCCCGTGGATCACCCACCCGTACGATTCCATCGATCCCCCCATCTCAGGCCTTGCGCGACTTGCGTGCCGCGGCCGACCCGGTGATGCCGCGCTTGTCGAGCGCTTCGCGCAGCAGATACTCGACTTGGCTATTGGCCGAGCGCAGCTCCGCCTGCGCGAGACGCTCGATCTCGGCCCAGAGCTGCGGGTCGATCCGCAGCAGGTACGCCTTGCGCTCGGCCATCGCCGGATTAAGTGTAGAGCGTCCCGGTGTTGACGATCGGCTGCGTGTCCCTCTCCGAGCACAGCACCACCATCAGGTTGGACACCATCGCCGCGCGCCGCTCGTCGTCGAGCTCGACCACGTTCTTCTCCGACAGGCTCTTCAGCGCCATCTCCACCATCGACACTGCGCCGATCACGATCTTGGCGCGCGCCGAGATCACCGCCTCGGCCTGCTGGCGGCGCAGCATGGCACCCGCGATCTCGGGGGCGTAGGCGAGGTGCGTGAGCTTGGCCTCCTCGATCTTGACGCCCGCCTGCTGGATGCGCTCCTGCAGCTCCGCGCGCAGCGCGTCGGCGACCACGTCGGCCCCGGCGCGCAGCGTCACCTCGTGCTCGTCGTGCTCCTCGCCGAAGTCGTAGTTGTAGCGCGTCGCCACGTGGCGCAGCGCCGACTCGCTTTGCACCCGCACGAAATTCTCGAAGGCCTCGACGTCGAACATCGCCTGCGCGGTGTCCTCGACGCGCCACACGACCACCGCCCCGATCTCGACGGGGTTGCCGCGCTTGTCGTTCACCTTGAGGGTCTCGATGTTCTGGTTGCGCGCGCGCACGCTCACGCGCTTCCTGCCGTTCCAGGGGAGCGTCCAGCGCAGCCCGGGCAGGCGCTCGGTGCCGATGTAGTCGCCGAAGAGCGTGAGCACCGCCGCCTCGTTGGGCTGCAGCATGAAGAAGCCGGGCGCCACGAAGGCGATGGCGATGCCGCCCAGCGCGAGGAGGAGCGGATTCCTCACCAGCGCGACCATCCCCACCTCGGCCAGCACGAGGAAGATCAGCAGGAACAGCATCGCGATGCCGTTCAGGGTGATCGCCGGTTTCTCGAAATTGCCCTGCTTGCGGTATTCGACCATCGCCGTCACTCCTCGCCGGTAACGCCGGCTGCTATTAATGTGATATCACATTGATACAAACCCGGGGCCTTGTCAAGCGGCGGCTAGAATCGGCACATGGAAGGCCTCGCCGTAGTCGACTCCGCGACCCAGCTCGACGCTTCGGCGCGCGGCATGGTGGCGGTGTGCGGGTCGCACGGCGCGCTCTACGCGGCGTGGCTCGCGGCCAACGCGCGCGTGCGCGCGGTGATCCTGAACGACGCGGGCATCGGCAAGCATTCCGCGGGCGTGGCGGGCGTCGCGTGGCTGGGCGGGCTCGGTATCGCGGCCTGCGCCATCGACTATCGCAGCGCGCGCATCGGTGACGGCGCGGACATGCTCGAGAACGGCGTGGTGTCGATGGCGAACGATGTCGCCGCCGCCCACGGCTGCCTGCCGGGCCACACTTGCCGACAAGTCGTCGAATGCCTGCTGCTAGGCTCCGAGGAGGCGCATGGGGACATTCCCGAGATCGGCGAGACCCGCTTGAGGATCGCCAACTCCGGGCATCGCGAGGTGTGGGCGCTCGATTCGGTCACCCTCGCGCGGGCCGAGGACCGGCGCGCGATCCTCGTCACCGGCTCGCACGGCGCCCTCATGGGCGGGCATACCGACAGCCTCCTCGATATCGACGTATTCGCGGCGTTCTTCAACGATGCGGGCGGCGGCAAGGACGGAGCGGGATTCTCGCGCCTGCCGGGGCTCGAGAAGCGCGGCGTGGCCGCGGGTACGGTGTCGTGCAACACCGCGCGCATCGGCGACGGGCGATCGAGCTACGACACGGGCGTACTCTCGCGCATCAACGCGGTCGCGAGCCGCCTCGAGCTGCGCGAAGGAATGAGCGTTCGCGATGCAGTGGCACGCCTTGTAGGCCTCGGCTAACCACCGGGGTCTAACCACCGGGGTCAGAGAGGGGTCTGACCCCGGTTGAATCAGTCGCCGGCTTTGATGCCGTTTTCCTTCACCACCGCGGCCCAGCGCGTGATCTCGGTGCGCAGGAACTTGTCGAGCGCCTCGGGGCCGCCGCCCACGATCTCGATGCCCTGCTCGGAGAGCTTCTGCGCCACCGCCGGATCCTTGAGCGCCTTGTTGAGCTCGTCGTTCATGCTCTTCACGATCCGTGCCGGCGTCGCGGCGGGCGCGATCACGCCCCACCACGAGAGCGCCGAGAACCCGGGCACGCCCTGCTCCGCCACGGTGGCGACGTCGGGAAACTGCGGCGAGCGTTGCGCGGAGGTGACCGCGAGCGCCTTCACCTTGCCGCCCTTCACGTGCGGATTCACCAGGAACACCGAGCCGATCGCGAGCGGCACCTGCCCGCCGATGGCGTCGGTCATGAGCGGCCCGCCGCCGCGATAGGGAATGTGGATGAATTCCACCTGCGAGAGCTTGCCGATCTGCGCGATGGCGAGATGGCCCAGGCTGCCGGTGCCGATGGAGCCGATCGCGACGCTGCCCGACTTGGTCTTCGCCGCGGCGATCACGTCGCGGAAATCCTTGTAGGGCTGGCCCACGTGCGCGACGATCGCCATGGGCGAGGTCCCCACCAGCATCACCGGCGCCAGGTCCTTCAGCGTGTCGTACGCAATGTTGGGAATGAGGGAAGGGTTCACCGCGTGCGTGTCGAACACCACGCCGAAGGTGTAGCCGTCCGGGGGCGCGGTCGCCACCACCTGGGTGCCGATGGAGCCCGAGGCGCCGCCGCGGTTGTCGACGATGAACTGCTGGCCGGTCTGCACCGTGAGTTGCTGCGCGAAGATGCGCGCCACCTGGTCCACCGAGCCGCCGGGCGGAAACACCGAGATGATCTTGACCGGCTTCGCCGGCCACGTGCCTTGCGCGTTCGCCGCCGCAGCGAAGGCGGCGACGACACCCCACGCGATTGCGACCGCGCTCTTGCGCCACAGCCTCATCGAATCCTCCGGTGTCATTTTCGGGCGAGGTGTAGGCTAGCATGGCGTAACACCCGTCGCGGGAGGAATCATGAAACGCTCGCCTCGTCGCTTGCCGCCGCGCTTGCTCGCCGTGCTCGCCGCCACGCTCGCGCTGGGCGCTCTCGGCGCCGCGCCCGCCGCCGCGCCGAAACTCCCGGCCGCGCGCGACGACGCTTCCTACCAGCAGCTGATCGACGCCGCGAATGCCGTCGTCACCGTGAAGACCCGCGCGCTTCCGGGCGCGCGCAGCAGTGCGAACCTCGGCGCGGAGAGGATCGGCAGCGGCGTCGCGATCGCCCCGAGCGGGCTAGTGCTCACCATCGGCTACCTCATCCTCGAGGCCGACACCGTCGAGATCACCACCAACAAGGGCCGCACCATGCCGGCGACGGTCGCCGCATACGACCACGCCACGGGATTCGGTTTGCTGCGTCCCATCGGGCCGGTCGACGTGAAGCCCGTGAGGCTCGGCGCTTCGCGCGAGGTGAACGAGATGGACCGCATGATGATCGCCGCGGGCGGCAGCGAGGACAGCGTTTCGGTGGCGACGGTGGTCTCGCGGCGCGAGTTCGCGGGCTACTGGGAATACCTCATCGACGGCGCGATCTTCACCTCGCCGCCGCGCGTCGACCACAGCGGCGCGGCGCTCATCAATCGTGAAGGCGAGCTGGTGGGGATCGGCTCCCTCTTCGTGATGGACGCGAAGACGCCCGGCGAGCGCCTGCCGGGCAACATGTTCGTGCCGATCGACCTCTTGAAGCCCATCCTCGACGAGATGATCGCCACCGGCCGCCAGAAGGCCGGCATCCGGCCGTGGCTGGGCATGAGCTCGGTCGAGGAGGGCGGGCAGGTCATGGTGATGCGCGTGTCCGAGGGCGGGCCAGCCGAGAAGGCGGGCATCGAACCCGGCGACATCATCCTCTCGATGGGCGGGGTGAAGGTCGAGAAGCTCGACGCCTTCTACCGGCGGCTCTGGTCTGCGGGCGCCCCGGGCGTCGAGATCAGCCTGAAGGTGCTGCACGACGGCGACGTGCGCAACGTGAAGGTCCAGTCGATCGACCGCTTCGAATTCATCCGCAAGCGCCCGTCGATCTGAGAAAGAAAAGTGGTGTCAGGTACGACTTAAAAAGTCGTACCTGACACCACTTTTCAGGCGGGCAGGCGTTCGCTCTTGAAGGACTGCCCGCCGCCGTAGCTGCCCAGCGGCGTCAGGGTGCCGCCCTTCTCGAGCTTCACCGCGCAGTACTTGACCTCCGCGATCTTGCCGAACGGATCGAGTGCCGCGTTGGTGAGCAGATTCGCCGCCGCCTCGTAGAACGCGAATGGAATGAAGACCGTGCCGCGCGGCGTGCCTTCGTCGGCGCGCGCGGTGAGGGCGATCTCGCCGCGGCGCGACGTCACGGTGATCACGTCGCCCGCCTTCACCCCGAGCGCATCGAGGTCGAGCGGATGCAGCGATCCGACCGCGAGGGGCTCGATCGCGTCGAGCACCGAGGCGCGCCGCGTCATCGAGCCGGTGTGCCAATGCTCGAGCTGGCGTCCGGTGATGAGGACGAACGGGTACTGCGCGTCGGGGCGCTCGTCGGCGGGGATGATGTCGGCGGGCACGAAGCGGCCGCGTCCGTCCTTGGTCGGGAAGCTCTCCGTGAACACCACCGACTGGCCCGGATCGTCCTCGGTGCGGCACGGATACGTGACCGACGACTGCTCCTCGAGCCGCGCCCAGGTGATGCCGGCGATGGAATTCATCGCCTGGCGCATCTCCTCGTAGACTTCCGCGACGCCGCTCTCGGGCCCCGCGTACTTCCACGCGCAGCCGAGGCGGTTGGCGATTCCCTGGATGATCCACAGGTCCTGGCGCGCGTCGCCGGGCATGTCGAGCGCGCGCCGCCCGAGCTGCACCATGCGATCGGTGTTGGTGACGGTGCCGGTCTTCTCGGGCCACGCGGAGGCGGGCAGCACCACGTCGGCGAGGTACGCGGTCTCGGTGAGGAAGATGTCCTGCACCACGAGCATGTCCATCTTGGCATCTTGGCGAGCCCCTCGCGCGCGTGGTGCGCGTTGGGATCCGACATCGCGGGGTTCTCGCCCATGATGTACATGCCCTTGATGCGGCCCTCGCAAGCGGCGTCCATGATCTCGACCACGGTGAGGCCCGGCTTCTTGTCGAGCGTGCGCCCCCAGAATTTCTCGAAGCGCGCGTTGGCCTCGGGATTGTCGACGCGCTGGTAGTCGGGATACATCATCGGGATCAAGCCCGCGTCGGAGGCGCCCTGCACGTTGTTCTGCCCGCGCAGCGGATGAAGCCCCGTGCCGGGGCGGCCGATCTGCCCCGTCATGAGCGTGAGGGCGATGAGGCAGCGCGCGTTGTCGGTGCCGTGCACGTGCTGCGAGATGCCCATGCCCCAGAGGATGATGGACGCCTTCGAGGTCGCGTAGGCGCGCGCCACCTCGCGGATCGTCGCGGCAGGGATGCCGCAGATCGGCGCCATCGCCTCGGGGCTGAAGTCCTTGGCGTTTTCCTTCAGCGCGTCGTAGCCGCTGGTGCGCTGGCGGATGAACTCCTGGTCGACGAGGCCTTCCTCGATGATGGTGTAGATCATCGCGTTCAGGAGCGCGACATCGGTATCGGCCTGGAACTGCAGGAAGCGCCAGGCGTGGCGCGCGAGCTCGTTCCTGCGCGGGTCGGCGAGGATCAGCTTCGCGCCCCGGTCGGTCGCGTTCTTCATCCACGTCGCGGCGACCGGATGGTTCGACGTCGGGTTGGCGCCGATCACGAAGAGCACCTCGGACTCGGCGACATCGGAAACCTGGTTCGACACCGCGCCCGAACCGATCCCTTCCAGGAGTGCCACCACCGACGACGCGTGGCAAAGGCGCGTGCAATGGTCGACGTTGTTGGTGCCGAAGCCGGTGCGCACCAGCTTCTGGAAGAGATACGCCTCCTCGTTGGAGCCCTTGGCGCTGCCGAAGCCGGCGAGCGCGTTGGGGCCGTCGGTGTCGCGGATCTTCGCGAGGCCCCCGGCGGCGAGGTCGAGCGCCTCCTCCCAGGTGGCCTCGCGGAATACCTCGCTCCAGCGCGTGGGATCGACGGTGAAGTCCTCGGTCTTCGCCGCACCCGGCTTGCGGATGAGAGGCTTGGTGAGCCGATGGGGATGCTGCACATAGTCGAAGCCGAAGCGGCCCTTCACGCACAGGCGCTCGTGGTTCGACGGGCCGTCGCGCCCCTCGACGCGCGCGATCTTGTTGTCCTTCACGTGGTAGGTGAGCTGGCAGCCCACGCCGCAATACGGGCACACCGAATCGACCTTCTTGTCGGCGAGGATCTTGTACGCATTCTTCGCGGGCGCGAGCGCGCCCGTGGGACAGGCCTGCACGCATTCGCCGCACGCGACGCACGTGGACTCGCCCATCGGGTCGTCGAAGTCGAACACGACCTTGGAATCGAGGCCGCGGAAGGCGTAGCCGATCACGTCGTTCACCTGCTCCTCGCGGCAGGCGCGCACGCAGCGCGTGCATTGGATGCAGGCGTCGAGGTTCACCGTCATCGCCGGGTGCGAATGGTCGGCCTTGGGCTGCGCGCGCGGCGCGAAGCGCGAGCGCGTGACGCCGAGCTCGCCCGCCCACTGGAAGAGCTCGTTGGCGCCGGGCTTGAGATCTTCCTTCGGCACGTCGGCCATGAGGAGCTCGACCACCATTTTCTGCGAGTGCAGCGCGCGCTCGGTGTTGCTGCCGACCTCCATGCCCTTCGACGGCTGGCGGCAACACGACGGCGCCAGCACACGCTCGCCCTTGATCTCGACCACGCACGCGCGGCAGTTGCCGTCGGGGCGATAGCCTTCCTTGTAGCAGAGGTGCGGGATATCGGTGCCGTAGCGCGCCGCGGCCTGGATGATGGTCTCGCCGGCGAACGCCGAGATGGTCTCGCCGTTCAGCTTGAACTCGATCGTTTCCGCTTTCCCGACGGGCTCGTTCATCTTCATAGTCAGACCTCGTGCGGAAAATGCTTGGCGACGCAACGAATGGGATTGGGAGCCGCTTGTCCCAATCCACAGATCGATGCATCGGCCATCGCGACCGAAAGCTCCTCGAGGAGCGCCGTGTCCCACTTGGGCGCCTGCATCAGGCGCGCGGCCTTCGCGGTGCCGACGCGGCACGGCGTGCATTGCCCGCACGACTCGTGCTCGAAGAAGCGCATCAGGTTCAGCGCCGCGTCGCGCGCCTTGTCGTGCTGCGACAATACGATCACCGCCGCGGAGCCGATGAAGCAGCCGTAGGGCTGCAGCGTGTCGAAATCGAGCGGGATGTCGCCCAACGACGCGGGCAGGATGCCGCCCGAGGCGCCGCCGGGGAGATACGCGTAGAGCTCGTGGCCGTCCTGCATGCCGCCGCAATACTCGGCGATGAGCTCCTTCACCGTGATGCCGGCGGGCGCGAGGTGCACGCCGGGCTTCCTCACGCGGCCCGACACCGAGAAGGAGCGCAGCCCCTTGCGCCCGTTGCGCCCGTGCTTCGAGAACCACTGCGGCCCCTGCTCGATCAGGTCGCGCACCCAGAGAAGCGTCTCCATGTTGTGCTCGAGCGTGGGGCGCCCGAAGAGGCCCACTTGCGCGACGTACGGTGGACGCAGGCGCGGCATGCCGCGCCGGCCCTCGATCGATTCGATCATCGCGGACTCTTCGCCGCAGATGTAGGCGCCCGCGCCGCGCCTGAGATGAATGCGCGGCAATGCCGCGGGCGGCTTCGCCTGCAACGCCGCGATCTCGCGCTCGAGCATCACGCGGCAGGCGTGGTACTCGTCGCGCAGGTAGACGTAGATGTCCTCAATGCCCACCGCCCACGCGGCGATCAGCATGCCCTCGATGAAGCGATGGGGATCGCGCTCGAGGTAGTGGCGGTCCTTGAAGGTGCCGGGCTCGCCCTCGTCGATGTTCACCGCCATCAACCGCGGGCCGGGCTCGGCGCGCACGATCTTCCACTTGCGCCCCGCCGGGAAGCCCGCGCCGCCCAGGCCGCGCAAGCCCGCATCCTCCATCGTCTTGATGACGTCATCGACCTGGCGCTTGCCCGAGACGCACTCGACCCAGGTCTTGTAGCCGCCATGGCTCAGGTAATCCGCATAACCATGGGGATGCGTGAAGGGCGCGGCCGTCTTTCCCTCCTTCACGCACTTCGCGACTTCTTCCGCGCGCGCATGGCCGAACGCGTTATGGCCCACGCACACGGCCGGGGCTTCCGCGCAACGCCCGATGCACGGCGCGCCGAGCACGCGCACGTTCGGCCCGACCAGCGCCGGCAGCCGGTCGAGAAGATCCTGCGCGCCCGCCATGCGGCAGGAGAGCGTCTCGCACACGCGGATCGTCGTCTGCGGCGGCGCGCTTTCGCCTTCCTTCACCACGTCGAAGTGGTGATAGAACGTGGCGACCTCGTAGACCTCCGCCATGGAGAGCTTCATCGCCTCGGCGAGCGCGTTCAGGTGCGCCGCGGACAAGTGCCCGAAGCGGTCCTGGACGCGGTGCAGGTTCTCGATGAGGAATTCGTGGCCGGTGGGCACGGCGTCGATGAGCGCCGCGACTTCGGCGCGCGCGACGGGATCCACCGGCCGGCCTTTCGGCGTGTGGCGCGGGCGGCGAATCTTGGAGAGCGGGATGACGACGGTTTCGGCCATGAGAAGCGCCCGGAATATCAAGGTATGAGCTTACAGATTTCGTGCCTTCGCGGGGCTTGACGCCCGTCAAGACCGCGGGCGCTCGCGCCGTGTGACAGAATCGCCGGATGTGCCGCGCCGTCCTCTACCTCGGCCAGCCGATCCTGCTGGACAACCTGCTGTTCCAGCCCGATTCGGCGCTGGTGCGGCAGAGCTACATGCCGAAGATGCTGCACATGCTGAACCTCGCGGGATTCGGCATGCGCGCGTGGGATCCCGGCTCGCGCGATCCCGCGACGCCGTTCGCGTACGCCTCGGATTCCCTGCCGGTGTTCGACCGCAACCTGAAGAGCCTCGCGGGAAAGGTCGCGGCGGGCTGCGTGCTCGCCCACGTGCGCGGCGTGGCCTACAACACGCAGGTCGAGATCTCGCTGCAGAACGTGCATCCCTTCCAGTTCGCGGGGGTGCCGATCGCCCTCGCCCACAACGGCGACCTGGCGCGCTTCGCCGAGATGCGCCCGCGCCTCGCGCGCCACGTGCGCCCGCAGATCGCGCGCGGCATCCGCGGCACCACCGACAGCGAATGGATCTACGCGCTGGTCGCCTCGCAGCTCGCCGAAGCGCACGAAGCGGCCAGCGGCGCGGCGCTGGTGGCCGCGGTCAAGGCGGCGATCGCAATCCTGCGCGAGGAGCGTCGCCAGCTCGGCATCGACACTTCGTCGTCCTTGAACCTTTTCGTGACCGACGGTTGCCAGGTCGTGGCGGTGCCCACCGCCGATGCCGCGAAACTCCACGAGGCCAACCTGGGGTTCCTGAGCCTCTGGTTCACGGCGGGCCGCGACTACGGCCTGCACGACGGCGAATGGAAAATGACCGGGGGCGCGGAGAACGCCGACTCGATCCTCATCGCCTCGGAGCCGCTCACGCGCGATGTCGCCGCGTGGGTGGAGGTGCCGGAGTACAGCCTGCTGCACGCCGAGATCCGCGACGCCCGCCCGGCCGTGAGCCTGCATTACCTCGACTGAAGCGGGCCCGCCCGGCGAGGAGCTTTTAGCCCGCCGCGGCGATGATCTGCCCGTGCAGCGCGGCCTCGAGCGGCGCGGCGCTGCGCGGGGAGGCGAGCTTCGCGTGGCTCAGCAGCCGGGTGAGCGAGCGGTTGGTGCGGCCCATCGAGGCGAGGAGGCTTCGCTGCACGGCGTGGCGCAACAATGCGCAGGCGCGCGAGCCGCCGAAGTAGAGCTCGCGAAAGGCCGCGGCGGGAATGTCGAGCAGGAGAGCGGTCTCGCGCGCGAACGCGAAGGAGGTG
>WNFL01363633.1_pt1 | contig 26860 bp, 35 predicted proteins | sample 5400361 | NCBI WGS metagenome assembly WNFL01 (sample SAMN13153351, study PRJNA577476) | soil metagenome | isolation source: 40 cm soil on Douglas fir-dominated hillslope | place: USA:California | collected 2013-09-17
ATGAGGGGCTGGAGATGTGTCGACGACTGCTCAGAGGTGTGGTGATGAAAGTCGGAGGTTGAGGGGTCGGGAGAGTTGGAGTGGTCGGGAGCAGAGTGAGCGAGTCGATACATAAGTCAACTCAAATATCCGTTCGGGGTCGGGTCTGGGAAGTGGGAGGTGGGAGGTGGGAAGTAGGAAGTAGGAAGTGGAAGCAGCTGACGTCGACCAGCGACCAGCGATCACCGCTTTCCCCAACCCATGCTCTGGACCATAACTCATGGCCCCACCGTGCAGGGTCTGGCCGCGAGCCCTTTGCGGAGACTACGGGGGTACCTTAGCTTATTACCCTACGACGAGACCCTGTCTATTTGGATCCCCAGACGCCAAAGAATGATTGCAGGATGCATATAACCAGCGCATCGGAAGTAGGAAACTCGTTTAAAGCCCGTTCATGGTACTCCTTCTGAAGAGGTTTAGGTCGTTTAAAAATCCAGCGACAGTTGCTCCCCTTTCCTCTCGCAATTGGGGTTCGGGCTGCCGTTAAACTTAATGGTATGCTGTCCCTCCTTGACAAGAGATTGAAACGGACGGTTTCGTCGGGTGATCGAAGTAAGTACTCTTGATAGGGAGTCCTACCGTACCGCCCCATACTGTTTTCTGAATCTGCTACGTATGAATGATAGGGATCATGATTTGACCTTCCGTCCCACTGTCCCCTTTTTTCCGATCTGCATGTTCGCGGGTTGGCAGTCCGACTTCCTGTGCGAAGGGCTTTTCTGTTGTTACGGTACTCACAGCTACGAATGTATCAAGGGGTCATTGTACGGCTACAATTTCTCACCTCGAACCTTAAGATATAACGTGCCAGATAGGAGCCCACCGATCCATTGATATGACACTATCCTTGCGAGAGTACCAAAAGGAGGTGCAAACTTGCAGTATTAGTAGTACTTTGGACGTCATAAAGAGGCATCAATTCCTATTGTAACATAGCTAGTGGTAACACATAGTGAATGGAAGTTTTGGGTGACGGTATCATAGTCATTACTCCGCCCTGATGACATCCATGATTCTGTCACGCGCAGCTGGTTTACCGGGAGTCTTGCGTCGTAGTTTTGCGTAGAAGGTTCGTGAGGATGGCTGGGGGCGCTTGAAGCTTGTCGTTGGGGACCAAAAAAAGGCATAGGAAAGACGCTCATATTGAACGGAATCGTAAACCTAAGAAGTGCGACGAGCTGTAAGTGAAATTTGTCGGAAAAGGGGACACGGTACAGTCCCTGCGAGACCTTTACCAAGCAGATGGCGGCAACACGATATGAAGCCAAACATCTATGGGCACACGCTCGAAGATGTCCCCTTTTCGGGAGCTGGATAATCAGTGACTAGCTGGCGCATTGTATCTGCCAAAAGCAGCACTGGAGTCCATGATTTTGAACAGTTCAGACACACCAGGCCGACGGGCGCCGCATGACATTCGGTAACCATTTCTGAATCTAAACGGTCTCCTCTTTGTCCAATCGAATGGCAACCGCCTCCTCACTTCGCTCTCGAGCCAGGGTGGTGCTCGTAGAGCATAGTCGTCGTTGGTTCAGAAACATCATTCCTTTCTGCCCTTGGAAAGTTGTTTCAATAGTGTCGCCATCGAGGGCCTTGTGCAGGCAGGTCGGTTGTGAAATAAACCGCAACGAGCGGGAGCAAGCCTGCCAGGCATGTATTATCGTGGGTATAATAAGCGAGGATATAAACTATAAGGGTGAAAACCAGCTCCTTAAGCACTAATTGTGCCTGAAATAGTCTTGGAATCTCAACCAAAAGAGGACTCACAAGCTATCAGGGGTGGGGGTGGTGAGAGGATGGTAAAAAGCTTTTTTAGTAACTGGTAGCATCGCCTGACGCTTGATGCTTTACAACGCCACTGAAATCGTCAGTTCAAAAGTGGAGGCCGAGACGGACTTGTGAGTACAGACGGTCTACGTTCCTCCCGATAATGAGCAACCAGCAGTAGGGATAATTCTACACACTGTGTTAGCTGGTGTGAAAGGTAGACAAGCGAAGCGTCCACCTACCACCACACGTTAGTTCCATCATGTCAGAGTGTGTCGGAGTGTGCCTTGCGCCACCTAAGGTCCCATCCGTGGTTTTCATAATTCACCTGAATCCCGTGTAGTCGTTGGCATTGGCAATAGCGATTCGGTCGCCCCGACCAAAGGATTTGAGTCCAAGCCGAACCTTGGACTTCACGTTCACCGGCAATGAGCCATGGACGACAAGAATCGGACACACATAATATCCCAATCGATGAAGAATTAGAAAACAGGAAGTGAGCCTAGTATTGTACGCAGCCCTCGCCAACAGGCAAATGACCGCAGACTTTCACAGACGGTATCAAGACTTTTCCACCATTGGTATGCGGCAGTGCGCGTACTACTACAGAGCTTATTACTTAAAAACCGCAAAGATTGGGTCCAGGACGCCGCCCTCGAACGACACCGCCGTCTTCGGAACGTTTCTCTACTTCAACGCGCATCTCGTGGCGCAACAGAAAAATCATTCTCAGCACGTCTATGGCTGCAGGTTCAAAAGGCGGCAATAGCAGGCCAGAGTTGGTTCGTCGTCACTCTAGCAGGTGAGCCAGTCGCGACACGTCGTGCCCAGCTGGACCTCATTTCACGAGTTATTTAGGTATTTGCATCGGAGTTAGCGCTGCTTTGATATCCATAGTAACAGAGTGGCTCTCCGACCTCAAGAATGGATACTGCACTGGCACTTGGTGGCTCAACCAGGATTTCTGTTGCTGGGAGATCGAGGTCGACGGCGAAGGGGCATGCGACGCATGGAAACCTTGGAGTCGATTTTCACTCGTACAATGGATTATATATGTCCTGTTTTCGGTGTGTCCCTTAGAGTGTACCGATGAGCTGTGCTGAGTTCCTTCACCGCAGACATTATTTTCCTTAGCTGCTGCCCACCTTGTCAAATCCTTTGCAAAGTACGCCGCAGGCTCCGGAATCTCGGAGATCAAATGTATTCTTGCGGGCTTTATTATGAAAGGCTACCTTGGCGTTTGGACGTTCGTGATCAAGGCCTTGACCTTGGTACGTCACGTCGACCGCGGATGTTCGAACACTAAATGAGTTCCCTCGTAGCCCTTGGTGATAGCCTCCGGGTTGTCTGTAGGCAAGGAGGGTCCCTCGGTGCATGTTGCTTGCTGCATCGGTTATATAGTAGCAAGCATGTTTAGCCGCTTTTCCAGAAGTCAAGGTGTGTATAGACGCCCTGTGTATTTTTCTATGTTCACACAACCGTCAGGCAAAATGCGCGAGATCGTCACAGCAGCGAGTGCAGCTGGTGTGGCAGTCGCATTTGGCTCTCCCATCGGTGGGGTTCTCTTCTCTATCGAGGTACACTAGCCTTGTCGTCACCGAGTCATCTGTTGAAGCTTATTCGTTAGCTAGGAAATGAGCCATTCATTCAGCATCAAGACGCTCTGGCGAAGCTTCTTTTGCGCGCTGGTTGCCACAGTCACGCTCTCTGTAGGACCAGAAACTCTTTTATAATGCTTTCCCAGGTTGACGTATTGGGCAGGCTATGAACCCCTTCCGAACCGGGAAGCTTGTGCTCTTCCAGGTTACGTATGATAGAGACTGGCATTTCTTCGAGATCGTCTTCTTCGTCATCATAGGTGCCTTCGGGGTCAGTGCCTGCCCCTTTTTGCTCAGAGGGCTGGTCACCTGACGGAAGTCAAAGGGTCTCTACGGCGCTTTGGTGGTCAAATTCAATCTTCAAGTCGCCTCCTTCAGGCGCAAGTTTCTTGCTAATCATGCCATCGCGGAAGCCGTCCTCCTTGCGACCTTCACTGCCGTAATTGCTTATTGGAACCAATTCCTTCGCATGGATATGACCGAAAGCCTATATATCCTCTTCCGGGAATGTGAAGGTGGTGGAGACTACGATAACCTGTGCCAGTACGTCAGGGAATGACAGCCGTTTTACAGCACTTGACGAGGAAACAGGACGAGTGCTCAATGGCGGATGTTGAACTCACTGTTCCTGGCGACGATTTTCCGCATCATTCTCGTGATCGTCTCATACGGGTGCAGGGTTCCCGCAGGAATATTCGTTCCGTCAATGGCGATCGGTGCAACTTTCGGTCGATTCGTCGGAATCATCGTCAAGGCAATTTATCGGTTGGTTGCGTGCGCCTTTGATGTTTGAACGCTACTGAGTAGCGTAATAGGCAGTATCCCCAGAGCGGATGGTTTGCCGTCTGCGATCCGGACTTGCCGTGTATCACGCCAGGAACATATGCCTTCCTAGGAGCGGCGGCCGCTCTCAGTGGCGTGATGAGGATCACAGTTTCGGTCGTGGTCATCATGTTCGAGCTCACGGTCCGTATCGTTCGCGATGACCGCATCTGAAATTGATTTTTGTCCACAGGGTGCTCTGACGTATATTCTGCCGACCATGGTATGTGCACATAATGCGAGTTCTCTACGCCGCTGACGCTCGCTTAGATCGTGTTGCTTGTGACAAAGGCAGTAGGTGATTGGATCGGCGTTCGAGGCATTGCCGATGAGATGATCAAATTCAATGGATATCCATTCCTCGAGGATGGCGATCATGCTCTCAACATCCCTGGTATGCCATTCTAGTATCTAGCGCGCCGAAATTGACAATCGAGCCCCAGTCTCTCGGGTTATGCGACGAGAGCTATTCACCATGCCAGAGGCCGGTACCCTGAGCGACGTTGGTGAGTTATAAACCTGGTGGTTTCTATCGTTGTTATTGACTCGAAATACCAGAGGCCAGATTAGAAGCAACCACAGTGCAAGGTTTCCCTGTTGTCACCGCAAACCAAGATCGAACACTCCTCGGTTACATAGGCCGTACCGAGCTAACCTACCTCCTCGGTGTGTCAGCAGTTCTCTGATTTGAACGCCCCTGACTTCGACATAGACAAAGCTCGCCTGGCACGAACACTTTCACCAGGCACGGTTTGTTTGTTCGTCGACGAGACACCCCCCACTCGACGACCCAACACTAACAGATTCACGCCTGCCAGCCCTATGTCAGAGGACCCTACCGACACAGAAACCCTGCTACCTGCTTCATGGAGTGCTAGCGGTGGGCTGGGGATCGACGAGGTGGATGAGGACGTAGAGTTAGGGTTGATCGGAGAAAATAGGGGAAGAGAGGGAGTAGATGGGGACGTGCTTCGATTAGGGCCATGGGTAAACCAGGTGTGTTCGGGTATTATGTGTAGATTCCCATGTCTGATGTGCAATTTGTCCCAGACGCCCATAACAGTCAACCCACAAATGCCTCTCGAGATTGTCACGCAACTATTCAAACGCATGGGGTACGTCCACTACGTCCACTATTCCAGCAATCTCTTGACTGATTTATTGGTCCTAGACCACGCGTAATCCTAGTCGAGAAGTTCGGAAGCCTCGTGGGGCTAATAACCGTCAAAGATGTGCTACAGTTCATAGAGCTAGAAGAAGCCACTCATGGGACGACGGGACGACGGCAGACTTTAGGAAGCAGGTTATCACTAGAAGGGGCGCTCGAAGAGGCCTGGATGTGGGTTATGGATCGAACAGCACGCTTGTTCCGATGATCTATAGTTGTAGGCTCCTGCTTCGTGAGTACGGTCTCAGGGAAGCGTCTGGACATTCCTCTCGCGTCATGTGCTTTTCTTATTTGTTGTAGCACGATATAATCATAGCGACGGGTATATACCTCGATTAAATATCGATGCGCGAAATGGCTTACATACAACACTAGTTGGAGTGAGTCAGATGTCCGCTACAAAAGGCCGGAGAAGATTGAAGATGGCTGGTCGCAAGCGGTGAATCTCTAGATAGAAGTTATAGCCGAGTCAGGGCTTGTGATCCTCGAAAGGGTTCTCAGTAAGGTCTAAAACGAAATCAGTGATGTGATTCAGTAGGAGACAGATGAGACATGCCGTCGTCTATATTATGAACTGGTCTCTCTGTCAATGGCGTTGGCTTCTTGGCTAAGAAGGCAGCTTTAGCTAACAAATGTTAGCAACGGTCGTATATCGAAGAAGCGAGGAGATATCTTACACAGATCCAGAGATGGGCGATTTCCCGACAACTCGGCTACATTCGCGCCCGTAGAGCCGCCCGAGGATGCAGTCCCAGTTGCAGGCGCCGTGGAAGCAGGGGGTGTCTTCGGTGCGGGCTGTTCGGTCACGTTTGGAGGCGAATCGCTCGACAGTTCTGGTAAATACGACTTCGCAGGAGCCTCGGCTGGGGGTGCATACGCTCGGGCTGAAGCCGCAGCTGGAGGTGAAGCAGTTGGAGGGTCTATGGCGTGGGGAGGGCTCGACCCCATCGGCGTATATCCCACCTGCGGTGGGCTCGCACCTTGGTGCGTTTGGGGATGCTGCTGTCGATACTGGCCATAGGAACTGCCCTGCTGTTGTGAGCTAATAAGTGCGTCAGCGAGTGAGGATAGCACCGAGTTGATCGAGACTCACTTTGAGGGTTGATCTAATTCCTTGAGCTTTTCCTTGACTTTTGTGAAGATTGTATTAAATGTCCTCTTGCCGGCTGAAGACACTTGAGTTGAGTACTTGGGAGAATTCCACGCGCTTGAACTCACTTTCCGCGATTTTGTTGAGTTGCTCCTGGAGGTTATCACCACCTGGCCCTTCCTGCGCCTGCGCTGGGCCTGCCCCTGGCGAGCGGCTTGACGGCTCACGAGGGACCTGTTGCTGTTGGGCAGGCCACGCATGGGCCTGAGGATGGGCTGCTCTTGCGCGTGAGAGCTCCTCTTGTTCGAGCTGCCTGGCCAACTGCTCATCGGCATCGGATTGTACCTATGTGCTGGTTAGGACAGCTCAAGGGATTTGTAGTGGGCACGGAAGTACCTGTTCAGCAGATGGCTGATACTACAAGAGACATCGAATGAGGTCCACGTATGCGCAGCACTTTGGAATGACCAACTGACCTCTGGGTTGCTCATGCTGAGGAGGGCCTCGATGGCGGCATTCTGGTCCCTATTATTTGATAGATAGACTGCTTCAAGCACGTTTGGATCGAAGTCTGGAAACATGGCCACGAGCGGGGCAACGGCAGGATCGATTTCATTCTGCTCTGTCTCGGTCGGTGTTGAAACTGGCACGCTGGCAACAGACGGATGAGCACTGGGACCAGACACAGGTGCTGGTGCTGGTTGCTGCGTGGACGAGTCTGGGGCGGACATGGTTGAAGGCGTATCTGAAGGCGTATCGGCCGTTGCCGTCATGGAATACCACCTGACACCATTTACCTTTCCTGGATAATGGGCTCTACACGCTACACGCACACCGTTCGATGAGGTACATAAAGAAGAACGCAGGAAGCAAGGCACCGTGGCGTATTTTGAAACGCGTGTGGTCATCGGCCACGCGTCAAAGAACCAGAGGCCTTGAGCGTGCTTCCTTCGGTCGCAATCAGTCATCTATCGTGATAGCTTCTATTCGGTCAGCCATTGCATTCAGGCTCCCTTGTTGTCGCTGGCCGTCACGTCGCTGGCACAACCCCTAGCAATCCGTCGTCGCGTACGAGTTAAGATTCCTGTGGGAGTTGACTCAATTCATATTTTTGAATATTACCGACTCGCAGGACACTTTACGAATGCTCTTTGCTTTCCCGAATCTTGATCTTGTCAGGGTTCAGTGCTCAAGTCGATCGGCGCCGGTTCCACGTGCGATGGACATCTCACGGGTCCCTTAACTCTCCCATGATGTGCTATTGACAATGATTCCTCGAGTCACGACCGCGAAGCATGTCTACGAAGCAATATTTAAGGCGCTCGCGTGGCGCATCCCGAGTGTTCCCCATCCCAGCTCCCAGTCCAATTTACAACCATGTACGATGCGCTCGCGTGGCCCGGTATCAGCACACTAGACAAGCGGCCTTCGGCACAGGTATTGGCTTGTTCCTATCAAGCCCTTCAGTCTTTATCCGTACTGACTCACCTTCCGCCCACCGAAACACAGCATTCACTCACTCATTGTTATCCATCTTCTACCCGTTCGCTCTTTCCCACCATGCCTGTAAGGCACACCCCCGCCCCAGTCCTCTCAGTAAGCCTATGCAATCCCTTTTCGGCCAGTGCATAGATCCGATGACCTTGTTCCCCCACCATGTCGATCAATTTCTAGCCTTGCGGCAGGTCAGTCGCGTGATTCCTCCCCCCCCTCCCCCCCGGCCGCCCCACCTGTTTGTCTCACTGCGCGCCCCGACCTCGATCACTGACTGATCCTGATCTTTCTTAACAGCCTTAATCGCGTGCCTCTCACCCAGCATTCCATGGAAATCCCTATTCCATCTTACACCCCTCCTGCAAGCTGGTTTCTTTGCATCGAATCTTCAGCAAGCCGAGCATCCCCAGGAGCAAGTCTTACGTTCAACAAAGCCCGAGTGGTCCAAGACGAGCAGCGGGCTCCTCTGGTCGTCGTTGACTTTAAGTTCACTCTGTCATCAAACACCTCTATTCGTAGCACCCCCGCCGTTCGCCTCGAAATTGGTGGTATCCCTCTCGACACCAAGTGCTGCGGAAGCCCTCAGCAGACCTCTATCGCCGCCGCGTCCCTTCCTTGGGATCTTAACGCCTCACAGGAGCCCTGCCAGGTTACTCTCCAAATCGTTGACTCTGCCAACGGCTCACAAGTAGTAGACTTTCTCGATATCGGAACACTTTTCTTTGACTCTGGTACGCAAGTTCCTTGGTTTTGTCTGGCAGGTTAACTTTCTTGGTAATGCAGAACACTCGCCTACGAGCAACGAGTACAAGCGCGAAGAAGACATCATGGCTGAACAGGGACGACCTAACTCTGGACGCCCGTCTCCGATCGAAGTCCCCATGGCTTGGTCCTCATCCGCCTCTCGGGCTATCGCCCCTCCTCCTATCGTCCCTCCTACCATCTTCCCTCCCGTTCCCGAGATGCAAATAGTCGTCCCCTCTCAGAGCCGTCGTGTCGAGTTTCGTCGCACTGCAGACCTAATTGACTTCGATGGCACGGCGCTCGGCAAGGCAAATCTGCAATTCACCAACAGCGTCAACGATATGACCGAGGACTGGAACGACCAAGAGATGCAGGACGGTCGTCGTCTCGTGCAGTTTTGGGGGAGGCAGGAGGGCAATATGATTGTCATTCAACATAAAGTGATCCTGCAACAGGAATTTGAAGAAGGCAACTTAGTTGTTTCATGCCTCTGGTGGCCCGAACGCAAGGAACACTACTTCACTTCCGTGGATGCAATAGCTCTTGCCGAGTTCCTCCTTGAAACCACCTTCACCGTCCCAGCCAAGAATCGCGCTCGTCGTAATATTGCCGTGCTCAACCCTATCACGCTTCCCAAAGTCAAGAATGATCGTGCCCGCACGGTTAATGAAAAGATGTTCGTCAAAGTCATGGGGTATCCGCCTCCTAAGCCTCGAACGATCGAGAAAAACATTAAGGTTTATCGCTGGAAGGATCTCACCTCTTGCCTGGAGAAGATCATCCAAAAATATGTAAGCGTCTTCCTTCACCCGCAATGGGTGGTATGACTTACCTTTGCCTCTAGACCGCTGTCGTAGTCGAGCCAGGGCCAACCCCCATGACGCCTGAGGCTCTCTACGACGACCAACACGAGATCATCAGCCCTAGCCCTGTCAAACCGATCCGCACCCGTAGCCGGTACAAACCAACTCCTTCGCCAAGCTCCGCCAGTCCGAGCGAAATCGAGGAAACCGATTTGGACACGAAGGACGCGGAAATGAGCGCTCCTTACTTCGCAACTGGCACATCCGTGATTCAAAAGGAACCCGTCTTCACGGGTTATGTGATCGGGGGGAGCCCCGAACAGGACACCCAGCTTGTTACACCCTTCGGGCAGTTCTTCCACGAGTTCGACCTTCACAGCGCCCATGGTCCCTCTCCTCTGGACAGCCACTTTTCTTGCGAGAGCGTCTCATCGCCCGATGGTATGCTACTCTCCCTGCCTGGCGATCAGATTACGTTCAGCAGCAGTTTGGGTGTCCCCTGGGGTAATGATCACTACGCCCATGACCAACAATTCTTGTTCACCGTTGGCAATGATGAGCCTCCTCCGGCTTCCGACCTCTATTCCAACCTTTCCTATATGCCCATAGAAGAACCTCGAAAGCATGCACCTATGACCTTCGTGATTGAAGACCAAAAGCTTGATAGCCATTAGGCATCGGTTTTCTGTGACAGACGACTCGTCTCCCACTACGAACGACTAACGACGTCCTTGGATGACAGTTCGGTCTTCACAGCGTTAGCATAGCAACATAAAAATCAAAAAACTTCGAGGGTGCAATGATGAAACGGACTTTTCTTCGTGTTATTCGTTCTCTCCTTTGGATCCTCTTCCCACATTCCTGAGCTTCGTCTTTTCCCCTGTTGATTTTTCATGTTTCATTCCTTGCATTTTTGTAGCTTTGATGCTCCCACCATGTATCTGTGAGCTCTCTTACACGTTTCCTGGCTCGATTCTTTTACCGGTTGGATGGCGGGTTGGTGGGTGTTTTTTGAACGGACAACCTCTTTGTTGTATATCATCAGTACTGTATGACTTCCAAATAGAGTTTTACACCCCATTGGATGGGCAGTGTGGATCCAGTCCATATGATATCACAGCTAGTATACATCCATGACATCCATGGTGCTGAGACAGGCTAATAAAGTCATCGATCACCAAAAGGCGCACCAGCCCAAGAAGCTTTGACATAAATTTTCCACCGCGGTCGCCTGTTCGATCAATTTCTGCACTTGATCTTTGACAGTCAGTTCAACATTAGGATCAAAATCACGACCGGTCAACTTCTTTTGTACGCGGCTGTACACAGCCAGAGCTCGCTCGTTCCGCACCTCAAGCTTACCCTCGCCTGCCACCTCTGCAACCGTGGGACACACTCAGGGCTTTGATTTATTGTTAATACCAGACGACTCACCAAAAATGTCATTCTCATCCGCCTTGAGCTTGCGATTTGGACCCCCCAAGAAGGCCTTGGCTTGGTCCGTAGCAGCCCCTCCAGCATCTTTACCAAGGAGAAACAATTAGCGTTTCGCTTGACCTGGTTGCACCTGGTTACTCACCATTACCACCAGGTTCCTGTCCGGCTGTTAAACGCCAGCTGATCAAAGGGTCATAAACAAAGGCTTCCAGGACGGCCATTAGCGAGTCATTATTCTCTCGCAATACTCGCATTGTGATCTCTGCTGTCTTCCGGAAGCTGCCTTCAATACCGGAAACCTACAAAGGGAGAGCTCGTGAGTGTATAAGTTCTGGGTATCGGCGACGACGTACCTCCATCGCATTGACAACCATACGAGTAAGACGGAAAGGTATTCGCTCTGGGAACTTCTCGCGAGTCATGGCGACCTCGAAACAATCGCCGAAATCAATATGAACCACCTTGCCGGAGGCGCGATCCAGTAATACGTTTGATGGATGACGATCACCCAATCCTAGTATATGCCCCACCATGCTGTTGACGGCCATAGACCTGGTGTAAGTTTCCCGTCTTCGAAGCCATGCCTCCGAGTTATCGCTCTTCAACCAAAGTGCTCGGTACAGATCTTGACCAGTCGTGTTATCGAGAGCATATTGGAAAACCTCTACTTTTTGCAAGAGCGTCAAGTTGACGTAGTCGGGCGCCATCTGCTTCGAGATCAGCAAAGATCACTCAACGGAGCACGTAAAGCTCGCCTGTAGCATAAGACGATACTCAATATTGAGCAATATCTTCTGAGAGTCCCGATAGTCCCTAATCAAGACGTGCAGCGTATCGCTGTTCCCGACCCAGCGTAACAGCCCAACATTGGCGGCAAGCGGGGTGACCGCATAGCGCTGAATATGAAGATCCCGCATGAAACTGTCCTTATCCACGGCCAACAGTGTGTTGACAAGACCAAATAGTTGCATGACTCGCTCATCTTGTCGAAGGTCTTCGTGACCTGTGACACCTAATCAGGACAACAAAGGAATAGAACCACAGTACTAACCTTTTAAAAGGAACTGATACTCGACTCCATTACTACCCATTATAGAGAGCCGCCTTGGACGTTGCTTCGAGGCAAAGACGCTGAGCTTTGGGAAGAACCTGGCGATACGAATTACAGGCTTCCCGCTTCGATATGTACCTGAAGACAAATCAGTTGGGCTGTCAGAGGGACACACACGACAGATACCGGGTACAGCAAGTTCAAGATTTTCGGCTTTGAGGAGCTGAGGTGAGACGAATTGAAGATCGAGGGTGGTTAACATGGGCAGTTGCCGCTCAATCTTCCGGAAGATCTTGAACTTGGCGTAAGTATAGGACATACTAGAAATGCCATAGTCGTACTCCATAGTAAGCCTCCCAGGCCTTATCCATTTCCGAGTTGTCCTTCCAGTTGAGATAACGCTGGCAAGCCTCTCGAGCCTCTCTAAGATCCTTTCCGTAAACTTGGGCAAACGAGGTTTCTCGAGTAGTTTGGGGTCCCTACGAAGCATCAGAAATCAAGCGGCCAGGCTGAAAGAGGTGATCAGCGTACCTCATCTTCCATCCGGCGATGCAGTGGCTCCAGATGAGCAATCATGGCTTCGGGGTTGTGCTCTGTGAAATACAATCGAGAAGCTTCCTCGAGATATTCGTGCCATAGTTCATGCCACAGAATCGCAACTCGGATGAGCTCATTGCTGACGGTGAGTGACTTCGTGACCATAAGCACCAATACAAATGCCGCTAAGAATTGAACTTGCCTGTTCGACCAAAGATGAGCTATGCTCCTTCAGGCGTTCCATCACCATCTTGGCTGTTTTGCGCCTCAGCTCGTTGGAAGACTTGGAGGCCACAGTCAACGGGTAAATCAGAGCCTGAGGATGTGCTTTTCCAACTTCCGCCAGGAGTGTATTAATTGTCACCCGGACAGTTGCAATAGGAGTTTGAATGCGGGCGATGAGCTGCATTGCAAGGTCAGAACATGGAGAACTGGAAAACTGAAAAGCCTACCTGAGGGACCACCTCAAGCCAGGTATCCACTGAGACCATACTTGCCCCCTCATTCACGGCCAGAGTCACGCTCTCCTCAGACCCGAATTTAAACCAAAGCGTCAACAGACGGAGCGAATCCTGTAACGTGTTGTCATCTCGTAAAGATATAGAGCGGAAGAATCCTGGAAACAATCTCAGATGTATTCAATCAGACAAGCATTCACTCACCTTCGATGGCGGAAATAATATGTTGGAGCATTGCACCAGAACATTTAGAGTCACCCTCCGTGTCCAAGGACTCGAGATGTGCGATTGCTTCAAAATTACATAAAGCCCACGAGTGCCATGCCTTGTACCAGCGAGGACCCAATTCGGTGGCCATTTTGTGGCAATAGATGACATTATCTATGATCTCCTAAACGTATCTATGAGTTAAATATCAACTTTAGGAGATAAAAGCGTACGGGAGTCCAAGTCGTGCTTAGCTCCTGACGCCACTGGCCTTGCTTGATGAAGCTGCGGGCAAGCAGATGTCGCGCGTCGTCAATGAATGCCTTCTCAATATTAGCACGGTACTCTGGTTGCTCGAAACCGATGTCACGGGATAGACTGATGCAGAACGCCCGCAAAAACTTGAGAGCTTCTTCCTTGGCACCTCTAGCCCACATGACCTTTAGGTGGGCATACACAACGGCTGGTGGAGCCTTCGACTAGACCAGTGGATATGAATGGGTGACAATCTAGGCGTCAATGAGTACCAACCTTTTCAACGTCGATACCATGCTCTTCCAACAGTGTGTTAAGGGTCTTCTCCGCCAGTGATATGCGGTCAGATTTTCGACAGAGATTGGCAAGTTTGATCCAAGACGTCACATCGTCTGTAGGCGTCAAGACCAAGTTGCGCAACTGCAATATCTTCTGCCATACGTCGATGTCCTTCTGACAGCCTTGCAACCTGTGAACTGTAAATAATAAATTTCACCAAGGCGGGTAAGACTCGAACCTCTTCGACCAAGTTTTACGCATAACGGCCTGTTTGTCGGGCAGGTCTGCGTTCCTCTTGTATTCGATGACTTCCTCCAGTTCAGAGAGAAGAAGAACACGAAGCATTTGCCTATTCTAGATGTTGGTATGAGGGAGCAGCAGGAGAAGATGACGTACGGGTACGCTCGAGTATAGTCTTCGTTCGCTACTAACTCTGTTTGAAGTAGGTCTCTGGCTTGAGCAATTGAGGCGTGGGCCTTTTGGAACTGGTTCCTGTGAACGGCTAAGATTGCCCGATAGAATGCGCGATCAGGAAGCTCGATATTCATTGCGTCCGCATATTCGTCCATAGCGTCCCATTGCAAAAGTGCCCAAGATGCGGCGACAGCCAAAGGCGCTACTTCCTGCCTTTGCTCATCAGAAGCATTCGGCCAGAAATCCTCCACCGTCCCGCTCAGGGACTCCCACTCTCCGAGGGCATAGAGGCATCTCAGTCGTCCCAACAGTATCTCTTGTGATTCTGGCTGTTCCATGGCGCGTCGCTCGTAGGTATTAAGTGCTTCTTGCCAGCGTCCCAACTTCTCGTACCAAGGATCGAGCTGGAGTTTCGAGTTCTGAGATCCGGTGTGGCTATCCAATATCCCCCAAGCAGTATCAAGTAACTGAAGTTGAGTGTTGATACCTACGAGCTGTTCCACCACGACGTCCGTCTTGCGATTGAAGAGCTCCAACTCTTTCCAATGGAGTGCTTTGGCCGGAATTTGTGCCTGAATTGCAATATCCCCCAGAACTCCATTGTCCAAAGGCAAGGGTTTGTCTTCGTGCTCCATGAACTCGGTCAAATTCAGTAAGATTCCAGTTAGGTCGCTGTTGCCATTGCGCATCAGTGCTTCGCTGATCGACTGCACGAGGTCATCCTATGAGGCTTCAGCAAGATGAAAACTTGTAATATAAGGAGTAGATACCTTGTAACCCTCGAAAAGCTCAGTCCAACAGGAAACAAAGGCGGCGTTGAAAAGATCAAGACCAAGCGGCTTGTATGAATCTACCAAGGATACGCACGCCCTAATCGCTGGAGATGGCGATTCCTTGATGAGCTCCATTGACAGGCTTTCAAACCACGTTCGCCAATCCTCGCGGGTCTGCATCTGACTTATGTCCCATGCTTGCTTGAGGTGCTGCTGGTTCACAGCCAACCTGGTGCTCTCGGCTGCCGTTGTGATTGGGTCGGAGGCACCATTGATCCATCTAGGTTTCAATCAGTATTAGCACAAACGGCACCAAATCGACGCATACTGTTCAACGAGGCCGTATTCAGAAGGAAGCCTCTCTCCATTCAAGAGTTTCGTGATCAGCTGGTCGTACTTCGGGAATTGTAGACGGTTTGCCAGCAAACACTGTGGGAGAGGGTCAATGAAAGATGGATTGAATTCCCGTGTTCACGTGCCTTCTTGACCATAGGAACGAAGATGGCAAAATCGGATCCCAGTTGGAAAACAAGTGTGCACATGGTGTCCATAGCCGCAGTTTTGAACTCGTTACTGCCAGCAGGCAGAGCCCTGATGAATGGATGGATAATTCGTGACGCGTACTCAGATAAGTTGACACTCTTCGCAAGTCCACCGATCGTGGTAACCGCAGCTTTGCGTATTGCGGGTTCCGCGTGGTTCATGCTATTGACAATCACGGGGAGGCATAAGTGAAGGTATTCTTCGATGTTGGAGCCAAACGCAAGAAGGGCTTGGTAGACTTTTAGCGCTGCTTGGAGTTGCTGCTTGTCGCTGATGGGTTGATCGAAAACAGTCAATATCTGAGGTAGGACTGCAGGAAGGTGTGGCTTGAAATCAGTGTCCAGTGCTTTTGCCAGGCTCTCTACCAAGGCTACGAGCGTATGATGCAAGGACGTGTTTGGCCAAAGATGATGGAAGAGATCAAGTATTTCCGTGAGATGGTTCCTGATGTTGCTACGAACGATGTCGACCAGCAAGGTTAGTTGTTGGATGTAGGTGTCGAGATGTCGTGCTGAAGCATTTCTCGTAACTGCAGTGAGCGGAGGTATAATCTTGAGTAGAAGTGAGCATCAAGTCTGTTAAGTTAAGCGACAGAGTACCTGAGGCAAAAACGAAGCACATTTGAGACCCTGGGTCTTGAATATATGCATAATGCAGTCGATAACCGCCGGGTGATGAGAGGAGAGAGTCCCATCCCGAAGAATTGACAGTAGAGACCCAACAACAATGGTTTGGAAATACTCTTCTGGCGGGGTTCCGAGTGTGGAGACTAGGGACGCAACATTCACAGGTGCATTGCTGGCCTTGCTTGTATCATCTTCTGGAGCCCGCTAGATTCTCCAGTCAGTAATACAGTTCATTAACAAGAGAACAAGAGAAACTATGGCATACCTTACGCCGCACAAATGGGTCCAGTGCGCCTAGAATGCCCATTACCCGCAAGACCTCTCGTTTTGTCTCCGGAGGGGTATCAGTCTTGAGCAGCCTCATGAAGATAGCGTACAGCTCCGGGTGTTCGAGAAGAGGGTCAACGATATGCGCGGTATTCGCACATACCTGACCCATAGTCACGAGGGCCGCATCCTGTTTCTTTGATGCACATTGGGGATCTTTCAACGCCTCCAATAGGACTGACATGATTTCTGGCAAGTGAGGCTCGATATCTTCGCAGCCGACGACGCTCAGCAAACCGATGCACTCGATCATGAGGCGTGCGACGGTTGGTTGGGGGTCCCTCGCCTTGGGGAGAAGCACGCGAAGGAGAGAAAGTGCGTAAGGTTTAACTATCCGTTCGGTGGCACGGATGAGAGCAGTTAAAAGCTCGGCACCATGTATACGATTCGCACTAAGGACCTTATTAATGAATAATTGGGTCTGACAACAAGGATACTTACGATACCCCTGTGTACTCCATCTCCGTGAGTAGCTGCACCAGGGTTTTCCGAAGAGACGGCATAACATGTGCTGGATTATGGTGCGCCAATCGACCAATAATTACCGTTGTCGTCATTCTGACCTCATACTTCTCGTCGTTGAGAGCCATAAATAATAGACGGACATTCTCTGCTTGTGCTAGGTATTTGTCGAACCGTTCCCCAAGGTTACTTAGGACAGTGACTCGGATGTTGGACTCTGGACTCGAACACTCAGTCAAAGCGTTAGGACAAGGTCCTCTACTCACCCGTGTCGGCAATTCCGACTATGAGCAATTTCTCCAAGACATCGTTGATCAGTTCAATAGACTGGAGACTCCTCTGGTGGAGAATGGGATCCCGCATGAAGAGCTTGCAGCATGTCACGGCGGCTCGCAGTCGAATGTCGACAGTCTCGTCCTCCAAGTAAGGGAGAGCGCACATGCGGACCAGTTCGTTCAGGTTGTGCCCTAACAATTAGTCGGTTGAGTCCATGGGACATCTTGCATCACTGACCAGTGAAATCGAAGCTACTCAGAGTATCGAGAGCGAGTTTGATTGTATCTGGGTTCTTGCTCGGGTACTGGCTCTGCGAGCAAGTCAGCGGGAATCAGTAACTGACTCAGAGAAACCTACGGGGACAGTCGCCACTTGTGCCATGGGAAGGTCTGTCCGTATTGCCGGTAATGGGGCTCCAAGGGGTTTGTACGACTGACCCGAGAGGATCATGGACAGCTTTTCCAACAATCGATCTTGGATAGACCTCAACAACGGCTGGATAGATTTGGCGATCGCAGCAAGTGCATTGCAAACATGCTCATTAAACTCGTTGGCAAAGATGAGGTCGAGTTGATCATGCAACAGTTTAGTGAGATTCGGTCCGACTGCAGCCGCGAGCATGGTGATGCATTCAAAGATTGCCTTATCGGGAGGAGGATTCTTCTTTGCACTTCAGGCTGATGTGAGATGACGAAAAATCTTCGAGATTGAACCTACCCTCGCTGAATCAGGGCCTCCCTGACGTTCGTCATAATATCAGGCATAAAGGTCTTCATCTCACTGTTGACAGAGAGAGCAATCGGTCCTATGGCCTCAAATACTGACGGTATGATGAGCTTTGGATCCCGATGAACGTTGTGGGTGCTTACCTTGAGTGCGCTCCCCAGGCTTATTCATTTGCTGCAGCAACCAACTCATGGATCGGAATAGGAAGTGCTCCGTGAACTTCGCTGGGTTGTAATGCGCGCAGACAGGCAGGATGGATATGACAGTCTTCCGCACAGCCAATTCCTTATGAGTGCGATGATTGAGGATCTTCTCGCACGTGTCACCATAGTAGTCAGTCATAAACATGCCAGTCGTCTTTAAGAGTTCCCGGTGCATCAACAGCGATCCTTGAATGACGTCTGACGAAGTCGACGAGATGCCTTTTTGTGCTTCTTGAAGGATAAAGACAAAGGAGGACGGTTTAATATTCTTGTTATCCCTCTGAGCGGCCATAGTTAAGCATCGATTAAGGAGTATGGCGGCCTTATTGCGGACGATCTCCTGCAAAGTGACGAAAGATGAGAACGGTAAGCGCAAACTTGTAGAGCCGGCGGTCCTTACTCTGCTATCACGAATCGGGATAACAACCCTCTCCGAAATAGGGTTGACGTGGACCCAAAAGGGTACTGAAGCTTGAGTGGCGAGCTCTGTCAAGATGAGAATACCGGCGTAGCGACCATGCTCCGCCTTATCATTCGTCATTAACTCGACAGCGCGCTGGACCTCGTTCTCTATCACTGGCACAGCAAATTCTGTCCCGCCCACATGATAAATCTTGCCCAAGGTCGCAGCCGCGTCGTCCATCACCGTAATGTCGGGGTTCGGAAGAAGATTCTTGACATATCGTAGAAGACGATAGAGATTCCGACGCGTGTCTACAGTTGGTTCAGCTTCTAGAGCCAGGAGTCGGTCTGAACGGTAACGTCTACAATGAGTAAGGAGCCCATGGAAAGGAGGGGGAAACGGTTGCACTTACCGAGAGCTGCGATACCTCCTAGTCGTTCGTCCCTCGTCGTCGATTGCGAAGTGAGCGGGAATATGATGCGTTGGTTGACCTCGCTCCAGATGCTGTTTGCAAACTCGGGTGGGTGTGATGCCATCCACGTTTGCACCTGTACAGATGCCTGAATACTGACGTATCAAGATTATTGATCAAACGGGACTGTACGTAGTCGAATAACATGTTGACACCATGCTTGCGAAGCTCAGTATCTCTGTGGGACAGTTTAAGGCGTGATACATATGTGAATGTACCTCTGCGTACCTACTCCGCAGTTCGTAGAGAATAGAGGCGAACGTTTGATCCATCGCCGCCACTGGATGGAGCAAAACAATTGGTGTTTGTCCCCAACCACTCCCAACCACCTCCCAACCACTTTCGGTTTAATTTCATTCCGTAGGCGTACCCCTGCGAACATAGTTGTGTCGATGCATTCCCTGTATCTGTAATCCTCCGGCGTTCACGGCAATGGGTGCTGCATCTTAATCTCGTGCTGCCGCTTGCGGAAAGCAAGCGTTACTGAACCAAATCGTGTTCAACTCTCAGTGACCGGCTTGACGTGCGGTGAAATAGACGACTCACCCTCTGAGAACTTGACGTGCCCCCAGATTTTTGTCGCCTCTCTCAGATAGCCGCCCAGTCAGGCCACAACTTGGCGAAGAGATGGGTACTCTCATCCAGCGCTCACAATCGTAGTATGTGGCACAGGTCTTTCCCTCATCCCTGGATGTAAAGTCCAGATCCAAATGCTTTCCAGTTCGCAGCCAGATTGTTCAACTCACTTGAACACTCGCTACGCACGTGAGTTGTTGCCAGTATCAATCCTTCTACATGAACATATCTCTTTCTCCCTTCTTTCCCTCCCCAGCGACTCATTAGTCTCGACAGTCAACTTTCGCCATGGACATCGCCAGCGAATAGCTCGGCCTTGACAACTCAGATATTGCGAACCTACAGTATCGAAGCGCTCGCAGACAGTATCAGCACATCGAAAAGGCAACCAGCGACTGCATCACAAAAGTCAACAAGGTTCCTCGGACGAAGCAAGAGAAATTCAGCTGTTAACATGATCCATCCACCAGTCCTTGCTCCAAGTCCGAACCGCATACGAAGCCCTTGGCCGAGCCTCTGAACAAGAATAGGAGAACTCTCCACTAAAGTCGACACGAGTCCTTAGCATATACGCAAAGTGGTGAGGCTTGATCTGAGGAAGATGCGAGGCCACCAAAAGCAGATTGAAATTGCATAGCTGCCGGTAATACTTGTGGCGTGACGTCGACTATCGGCTACCCTTGTTATCACTGTCGTCACCAAGTCTCTCAAGGAGGTCGTTGGGATTCTGGTTGGCAACCTCGGCGGCATAGTGATCGGCTGCATTGCTGGGGGGTTGTCTTGGTCATCATGCAGAGTATTGCGGACATTATGAGCGTAGCGAGCTCGAGAAGGAGATCACGAGGGTCACAAACGACGAGAATATCATGAGGGAGAATCACCGGATTCTTGTGAATTCCTCACAAAAGCTCTATAATGTGCTTGTGTGATGGATACGCTTCGCGGCTTGATGGAACATCGTTTGTAGGTGCACTATTTATCATTACGGGCCCCATCTGTTCTGATCTTGTCTTTAGCACCGCTAGCCCATCCTCTGCTGTAACCCCAATTCCTTCAATGTGCTCAAACCACGGAACTTATCCGAATAACTCAGGTTTGCAGCGTCAGTACTGAACGCCTGAAACACGTGTACAGCAGAAGTCTTCGCGGGAGCCTGCCTGATGTTAGCGTGGACCAATCAGGTACGTGCATCTACTATTCCAGAGAGCACTCTAATACCTTCTCCACTCCACTGACCTTGACCCCGGCCACTGCCAGTCGTGAAGTTACCGCATTGTGCGCACCGGCCTTTATCGTCATCCAATTGCAAGGGACGTAGACTTAAGCACTATCTGGCTTTTGTACGCTTCTGGGACTAAGTGAGAGAGTTTGTCCCTATACACGCTCCCCCGCCCCTCGTTCCCTCGTCTCTTATTCCACATGTTCACCCTCATATATCCGGGTGCTCATCGCTTATGTACTTTCAGGCAATTTTCTGCCATGAACTTTGTGGGTGACTTGCTCTTTGACATCTCTGAGAGCCGCGGAAAAGCGCAGAACCTGGCGATCAGCATCGCGGCCGACGTGAGGTCCATCGAAGACTCCACCAACAGCGCCATCGAGACGATCAATGGATATCTCGATGTGAGACGGGGGCCCGTCGATTCAAGGGGGAAGACCACCAATGAATTCCTGTCCGAAGTCCGTCAGGCATTCGAAGATCTACAGCACAACGCGGAGGAGAAATACACGCAACTTTCTACGACCGTCGACACTACCGTAATCGACGATCTGCGGCATGGGATGCCGGGGTTTGAGTTGGATAATATGGCCAAGGGGATGCAGAAGTCCGAGACGGAAATGGCCTGTCGCCTAGTAGTGATCACTATGGCCGCCATCAAGAAGGTGGTGACGAAGTACCTCAAGGAAACGAGGTGGAGGTCCTTTAGTAACGCTGGCGGCATAATTGGCGGTGCTCTTGGGGGGCTGCTCGTGTTTCTCACCGTGGAGGCCATTTCCGGTGCTATGGAGAGCAAAACGCTCAAAAAGTACATCGAGGAATTGACGCAGGTGGAGCATACAATGCGCGAGATCCGTAAAGCCATTGCCAACGTTGCGGATCGGCTCAAATTTGAGCTCGTGTGTGTGCAACTGAGGTCGGGCAACGTGGGTGATGGACGAGAGTTCTATTTCGGGTGTGTGCCACCTCTAATCCTGTGTTCCACATCTTCTAAGAGCATGAAAAGCATCCCAGGTTCTCCGCACACATCGCTTCATGACATCTGGAAATAAGCACACCGTTGATTCACCTACTTCTGTTCCTGTGGCCTTGAATCAACCTGTACTTTGTGTAACTCTTGACTAGTCATAACCATTTCTCTGCAGCTCGAAAGAATTGATCATCTCCGGCACTGAAGCATTAATCCCAACCACTTTCGAACTCCTACCGCAGGCACACTCCAATGGACATACAGTAGCCGTGTCAGAGCGCCCCTAGGAGCAGCATGCACAGGTAATGGATCGATACAGCGTGACATTCTCATGCAACTCCTCTCAATGACCTGCCTGCCGTAGGGTGAAATGGGACACTCTATATATGGTTTCGTCGCTTCCTGCAAAGAGCCATTTAGTCAGGCTATACGCTGCGAAGGGACGAGCACGTTCACCCAGCACTCACGTCTGTACTCTAGTGATCCACAATTAGACTTGGAGACTTGCTATCATGCTATCATCAAAGCTTCTGCATGAATCAATCCCCTCTTTTGCTCCCAGCGACTTACTGCATGGTCCCTGCTATGGGCATCGTTGTCGGTGACTGGCTCTACCCGGACAACCCACAATGTCATGTCGCGAGACTATCCGTGCTCGCAGAAAGTATCGGCAGTGATGGTAAAGTTCGTCGAAAAGGCAGCCAGTCGACGACATCGACCACCTAATTATTTTTAATTCCTACCAAAGCTTCTATGGTATGTTTCTGGTAATAGATGCCCTTTGCGAATAGTTGTAAGTGCATATGTCCCCACTGTTTATCATTGCGGGTAGGCTCCGACCCTGTTTTCAGTTCCACTTTGATGTACTGAAATCACGGAACGTGTCTGAATAGTTCAGGCTTGCTGTGTCATTACCATCATAGGTACAGGCCTGAAACATGTGTATACTTAGATTAGCCTGGAGCCTGCCTGCCAGAAATAAGCTTGACCAGGCACGTAAGTCGGCACGTAAGTCACCCATGCATGCACATGCAGGCACCCATCTATTTGAGAGAGAGAGCCTGGAATATCCCTTTCCATCAACCGCAGCAGTGGGTTGGCCTCACTTGACCAAGCCTCACTTTTACCAGGCCTCACTTGAGCAGGCCATTTGTCCCTGTTTCCACTGCAAGGGACGCAAACCCCAGTACTATCTAGCCTTTCATTTGGCGCTGCACTCTTCCAGAATTGAACAAGTGAGGGTCCCCTCATGCACACACCATCTCGACGCTCATTGTACTCTACTCTCAAGGTATTTTGAATTTTGCGGCATGGGATTCGTGAGCGACCTGCTCTACCGAAACAACCCCAAGCGGCGGGAGACGGTGCAAGCACTAGCAGACAGCATCGGGAGCGACATCAAGTTTATAGAGAAGGCGACGAATGACACGATCGAGCGGATCAACAAGTTTCTTAAAGTGAAGCAGGAGCAGGTGACGGCTCGGGGGAAAACGATCAACGAGTTCCTGCTCGACGTGCGGCAGGCGTTTGAGCAACTGGGGAAGAACGCTGAGGCGCAGTACCGGGAGCTATCTGCGAAGGTGGACACGGAGTTGGTGGAGCGGGTACGGCGTAAGGTGCAAGGTCTCGATTTGCAAAAGATGCGTGAGGCGATCTTTGAGCTCGAGATTGCTGGGGTGACGATGGGCAGGGCGGTCGCGGTGGTCGCGTCGCTGGTGACGACGGAGGTGACGATGCACCTTGAGCAGACGACGTGGGCGTCGGCGAGTGCCGTTGGGGGTTTTGTGGCTGGTGCGATCGCGGGCACGCTCGTATTTGTCATCTTTGAGGCGATCTCTGGGGCTGTTGAGCGCGCGGAGCTCGAAAGGCGTATCCGGGAACTGACCAAGGCGGAGCAGACGCTGCACGATAATCGTGTTGCTATCGTGAACTCTGCGCAACAGCTCTATGTTGCGCTGATAGTTATACAACTAACGTTTGATACGGCGGGGCATGGAAAGGATATTTGTTTTGGGTATGTTTAGTGTAGAGATGTACGCGTTACGGTTTACGGTTGTGGTTATAATTTTCATTTGGATCGAGGCTAACCGCTCTGGCGGTCTGGAAATAGAATAGGCTAATGGGTCGTCAGTAGCTAGCACATGGCAGTGGCGATGTACAGGCGGCTAGCACTGGCACTGGCACTGGCACTGGCACCGCATCGGCCGTAACACAACAACAGCCTCGCCTTCGCCTCGCGAAATCTATCCGTTGCGGTTGCCGGATCGCGTAGCAGTAGCAGTAGCTAGCTTGAGATGGGCCTCCGATGGGACGGAACGGCCGATCATCTCGCCAAACTAGGCTACGCCAGTCCAGTTCGGATGTGACGACATGGGACGAATTGGCCGCCTGACCCACGGTGTGGCCCTTGAGGCTTCGGAAGCAACCCAAGGGCCAATGACTTCACTGCTCATAGGAAAGTTGCGGCGACCAATGGAAACGTCGAAAGTCGAATATAGGATAGGGCGGAACCGGTGATATCCTGAGTACTGAAACCCGATATGGATGTGGGATGACAGACAGGGTGACCGTGTGCGTGCATGCGTGCGTCTGTGCGTCTGTGCGTCTGTGCGTCTGTGAGTCCGTGAGTCCGTGCGTCCGTGCGTGCTGCGTGCGTGCTGCGTGCTGCGTGGAGGGGACTGTCGGGAAGGTAGGAGACTGCCCGTTACGGTTGTGGTTGTGATGTGTGTACTGGGAAGGTGTAGTCTAGTAATAAGTAACAACTAGTAAGTAATAAGTAAGTAATATTGGTTGATATAGATCATTACATTACATTAGTTAGGCGGCGCGACATATCCCCCTTTCTTTGTGGCGACCAGGCTAAACCCGACCCCATTACTGGTCTCATCTCTCCGCGTCACTGTCTGCTGGACAAGACACGATTTGCTCAATGGACGATTACCACACTCCCCTCGACGCCCAACACCACCCCCACCAGTGAGTACTTCCCCCGCTCCGCCTCTCTCCTCTCTCCCGGCGCTCACAGCGCCGCCCCACAGCGAGCTCACCCCGGAGCAGCTCGACGAGTATGAAGAGGTACCGTCCTACTCGACATCTGCTACACTCCACTCACAACCTTCCAGCTCATCAACCGCAAACCCGCTCCGTTGCTCGAAGACCAGTTCTCCTGGGTTTTCCACCACTTTCCAGCCTCACCAGCAAGCGGAAGCGGAAGCGGACGCGAGCTCACGCCTCCCTTAGTCACTAAGAAACGCAAGTATAGCGACATGGCCACCCAGGATGAGCTCAATTCGCACGCCGCTTCCCGTAAACGCCTCGCTCACCAACACCCGAGCCCAAAGCGCTACGTCGTTCCTCCCCGCATTCGTAAGGGCCATCCAAGAGTCGATACAGACGCTCTCCATTCCACCCGTGGTCGTCTATGGAAGAAACAGGGCGACCGCATCGTCTACAATTCCCTAACCCCTAACAAGCAAGCCCTCCAACTCCGCCGTGTTCACCACTACACCTCTGCTCTCCTCGACTTCGCCATGTCCTTCAAGCGGTCCCGCCACGTGAGCACAAGCTGGCACTCCATCCGCGGCCTCTATCAATGCCTTATGGAACATGTTCACCCCGTCGCTACAAAGTTCCCCTCGCCGCGAATGAAGGCCTGGCAGAGCTACCTGTACGTACTTTCTTATCTTCTTCCATCTCCTATGAGCCCCAGCCGACTCCGATCCAAGCGCCCTCTTCAAGAACATGATGGACCTCAACATCGAAAAGGATAACCTCAAGAAATTCCGAACGACCATCCACACCCAACTCTCCGATGCCCTCTCACGCGAGCAAGCACAGAACCTCCCGACACCCCCGAGTGGCAGCACATCAGAGACTTCGCTCGAGGACATCCCCTCGTCGTCACATGGCGTTCCCCAGCAACACCAACACGACCGAAGCCGTTCAACCTCGCGGCCCACCCCACCCTCCGATTCCAGGGCCGCGAACGCGCATGGCCAGTCACCCGTGACACATCCTCCTCCCCATCCGGACCCGCAAACCCATCCAAGCCAAAGCCAAAGCCAAAGCCAGAGTCAGAGTCGGAGCCAGAGCCAGAGCCAGAGTCAGAGTCAAGTGCATAGTCAGAATCAGGGACAGAGCCAAAGCCACGGCCATCACCCTCCCAGAGTGGCCCCCGAGCTGCCGCGGCACGGCGCGTTCACCCTCGACTGGCGCGCGGCGCAGGAGCTCATGAACATCCTCCACCGCACGCGCATGGGGTACAACACAGGCGAGCGACGCGAGAAAGTTTGGGATCTTAATCCCGGCGTGCTCAAGGCGCACTTCCCGCGCACCTACGCGCGCGCGTTTGGTCCCAACGGTGTGGGCAACTCTGCGGAGGACATGCGCTCATGGAGTCACATCCACGGCGACGACCTCCCCTCCAGCGGTGCTAGTGCGCCAATCGAGCCGCTTAGCCTCGCCGATGAGTGGGAGGTGCATGATCTCGACGAGGAGGAGATGAACGGCGGCGACTTTCCCTTCCCGCATACACCAGAGGACGTCGTGTGGATTCTTGTCCTCGGCAAGTCACTCCTCAGCGAAATGGACTTCTTGGGCATGGCCGACGAGGAGCAATCTCGTACCCATCTGCATCATCACTCCTACTCTCCACCGCATCCGCATAACCAGGCTCACCATTCGGCCCGGTTCCGCCCCCGCCAGGAGATGACATCCTCCAAAGGCATCAAGCAAGAGCCAATCTCCCAGACCAACTCCCCAATGCTGCCCCTGCGCGACTCGCCCGGCAATCTGCGTGCGTCGTCCTCCCCAGGCGCTTCGTCATCTTCGTCCAAGTCGTCTGGTGGCGAGACGGTCATCAAGAGCGAATTGTCATCTTCGTGACACGACCTTCCAAACTGGTCAAACGGGAACACGTCGAGAACTATTTGACTTCTTGATGTGGCCCCAATTCTCGTCTCCATCTCTGAACATCGGGTATTTCCGGGTCATGTTGGCCATGTTGGCCATGGACCCTGGAAACGACCTCCTTCCTTCCGTCCTGCCTTTCGTCATTGTACAATCCAGTCGGTACACTATACACCCTACATCTCGCAATAATTCCAGCACACCACCGTCTGT
>WNFL01143025.1_pt1 | contig 26818 bp, 25 predicted proteins | sample 5400361 | NCBI WGS metagenome assembly WNFL01 (sample SAMN13153351, study PRJNA577476) | soil metagenome | isolation source: 40 cm soil on Douglas fir-dominated hillslope | place: USA:California | collected 2013-09-17
GTGACCATAACGCGCCAATCCCAAGGCAATGAGTCCATTGTCGTGCGGCCACACGGAGCCGTTATGGTAGGACATCGGATTGTAGTGCGGCTCCGACATGCCCAGAGTGCGAATGCCCCAACCGCTGAAACAGGCAGGGCCGAGCAGCGTTTGCGCGATGCGCTTGGCGCGTTCCGCGCTGGCAATGCCGGTGAGCAGTACCTGGCCCGAGTTCGACGACACCACGCGGCAGGGCTGCTTCGCGCCATCCAAGGCCAACGCATACACGGAAAGCTCTTCGCACCAGAATTGGGCTTCGAATTTCTCGCGCAGTGCATCGGCTTGCGCCCGCAGACGATTCGCTTGCTCATGATGGCCGAGCGCCGCGGCGAGCAGCGAGGCGTGCTGCTTCGCCCCATAGACATAGGCCTGCACCTCGCAAAGCGCGATGGGTCCTTCGGCGTATTGGCCGTTGCGGTGGAACACCGCATCCTGCGAGTCCTTCCAGCCCTGATTGGAGAGGCCCTCCTTGGTCTGGCGGTAGTATTCGACGAAACCGTCGCCGTCGCGGTCGCCGTGGACATCGATCCAGGTCAATGCCGCCTGCGCATTCGGCCACAGCTCCCGTACGGTGTCGAGGTCGCCGGTGCGGGCAAAATATTCACCGAGCAGCAGCACGAACAGCGGAGTCGCATCCACGCTGCCGTAGTAGCGGCCGAACGGCACCTCGTGCAGATTGGCCATTTCGCCATGACGCATCTCGTGCAGAATCTTGCCCGGCTCCGCATCGCGCTCCGGCTCGACGGCGGTGGCTTGAGTGGAGGCGAGAAATCGCAGCACTCCTTTCGCAATGCTGGGGTCGGCCCACAGAGTCATGAGCGCCGTAATGATGCCGTCGCGTCCGAACGGCGTACTGAACCAGGGCGTGCCGGCGTAAGGGTACGGCCCTTCCGCGGTATCGGTGATCAGCATGTATAGGTCTGACACCGCGCGCCGTGCAATCTCGTTGAAGACCGAATTGGAGCTGTCGATGCTCGCCGCACGCGCGCTCGACTGGCGCAACCCATGACGCGCGGCCCGCATGCGCTGATAGAACACCCGGCCGTTCCACCGGCCGGCATCCGCGGCCGGCACCCCGATGCGCATGAAGATGCGCCTGACCTGGCGTGCGTTCAACGTCGTCTCGAACCCGGCCCGCTCGGTCGAGAGCGTCTGCGGCGCCGGATCGAAATCCAGGGTGGTTATGCGCTCGATCTGGTCGAGTCCCGTGTAGCGCAGCACGGTGCTGCAATCGCCGGTGCGAATCGCCGACGAGTCGCCGCGCGCCCGGCGCCGTTCGCCGCGCACTTCGAACAAGTCGGCGAAGTCGGCGCCGAATTGCAGCGCGACCCGTATGCGCCATACCCGGTCGCTGAAGTTGCGTATCAGGAGCCGCTCGTAGCAAGCGCCGTCCCAGACGAACTTGAGCCGGTGCAAGTGGATCTGCTCGCGCCGCAGGGCGATTTGTCCATTGAGGAGGAGATCCGGGTTGCTGAGGTCCGCGCTGAAAATCGCGTTGTCGTCCTGCGTCATCGAACTCAGCAACAAGGGCCGCGCGTCTTCGAGCAGCAGCTTGAACTGCGACAAGATACGGGTGTCTCGGTGATACAGCCCTTCGGAACTGCCGGTCTCCGCGCCCATGTCGCCGCGATGATCGAAGACGGCGAAGGTGTCGCCGTGCTTCAAGGTTAGAGTTCGCCGCGCCTGCAGCGCCGAGCTGGCGGCGATATAGAACTGCGGGACGGACGTTTCGTCCGTGGACATTGCATTCACGTGGGTGCTCCGGTTTGGCGGTGCGAGTTGCAGAAATTACAAAAGTGCGGCTTCGCAAACACACATGCTGGTCAGAGTTTAATCGCGGCCATGCGTTCAACCAAGTGGCAAGCACGATTGGAACTGAATCGATTTCGCTGCGTCCAACTATTTTTGGTTCCTCGCCCCCAGGGAGATTCGACATGCAGATCGCTCAGGTTGCTCCGCTCACCGAAGCCGTGCCGCCTAAATTCTACGGCGGTACCGAGCGGGTCGTTTCCTACTTGACGGACGCCTTGGTGGAACTGGGCCACGAGGTGACGTTGTTTGCCTCGGGCGACAGTCTGACGAAAGCGAAACTCGCGCCGATCTGGCCGCGTGCGCTGCGCCTCGATTCCAGCGTGAAGGATTATTACGCGCCCGTGTTCATGGAGTTGGAAATGGTGGCACGGCGGGCGCATGAATTCGACGTGATCCACGCGCATCTGGATTATTTTGGCTATCCCCTGCTGCGGCGGCTCAATGTTCCCTCGGTGACCACACTACACGGCCGCCTCGATCTGCCGGAGCTACCGGCTCTGTATGGGCTGTACGGGGACGTCCCGGTGGTGTCGATTTCCGACTCGCAGCGCGGGCCGCTGCCGGCGGCGCACTATGTGGCGACGATCGCGCATGGCTTACCGCAGGACTTGCTGGCGAAAGGCCCGGGCAAGGGCGGATACCTGGCGTTTCTCGGACGCATTTCGCCGGAAAAGGCGCCGGATGCGGCCATTCGTATCGCGGCCAGGGCCGGCATGCCGCTGAAAATCGCGGCAAAAATCGATAAAGTCGATGTGGAGTATTTCAAGGCCACGATAGAGCCCTTGTTGTCCCAGGATCATGTGGAATTCATCGGTGAAATCGGCGACCCTCAAAAGGGGGAATTTCTCGGCAATGCCGCGGCGCTGCTGTTTCCGATTGCGTGGCGCGAGCCCTTTGGGCTGGTGATGATCGAAGCGATGGCTTGCGGCACGCCGGTGATCGCCTTTGAAAACGGTTCGGTGCCGGAAGTTCTCGAGGACGGCGTCACCGGCTTCATCGTGCAGAATGAAAATCAAGCGGTCGCGGCGGCGGGCAAGATCGGCATGCTGGACCGCGATCGCATCCGCGCGGAATTCGATCGACGCTTCACGGCTCAGCACATGGCGCAGAACTATCTGAAGCTGTACTCGCGTCTCGCGAAGGCAAGAAGGACCGGCACCGGCGTGTAGCAATCCCTGGTAGCATGGCGGCCGGTACCGGTATCACCACTACGAATCGAAGGCCTAGGGATAACGAGTGAGTTGGCGAGCATGGGGCGCTTTCGCGGCGCTTGGCATCATCTGGGGCCTGCCGTATTTCTTCATCAAGCTGTCGGTGCAGGAACTCTCGCCCGTGGTGGTCGCGTTCGGCCGAGTGACGCTCGGTACTTTCGTGCTGCTGCCGATCGCCTGGCGGCGCGGCGCCTTGCGTTCCTTAGGAAGGCACAAGCCGGCGATCTGCGCATTCGCGTTGGTCGAGTTCGTCATCCCCTTCTTGGTCATCTCCTTCGGTGAGCAGTGGATCAGTTCCTCGGTGACCGGCATCCTCATTGCGATGGTGCCGCTGTCGATTGCGCTGATCCAACGGTTCTTCGGCGTGCACGAGCGCCTCGGGGTGTGGCGCATCCTCGGTCTCGGGCTGGGATTCGTCGGCGTCGCGGCCCTGCTCGGATTCGGCACGATTTCAGGGGCTCGAGGCTGGGCAGGGGTTGCCTGTATGCTGATTGCCACGCTCGGCTACGCGATGGGGCCCCTCATCATTCAGCGGCACCTGGGCGGCCTCGACCCCTATGGTCCGCTCGCCGCGAGCTTAGGCGTAGCCAGCGTGGTGCTCCTCGTCCCGGCCATCCTGGCCTTTCCCACGCGGATGCCGTCGATGCTGGCGCTCACCTCGATGGCGATTCTGGGTGTGGTGTGCACGGCCCTGGCCATGTTGTTGATGTTCTATCTCGTGGGGCATGCCGGCGCGTCGCGCGCGGCCGTCATCACCTACATCAATCCCGCGGTGGCGGCGCTGCTCGGCGTATGGCTGCTGCAGGAACGCCTCGGATGGGGCGGAATTCTCGCCTTCGTGCTCATTCTGTTCGGTTCATGGCTGGCCACTCGGGCGACCGGCGCGCAGCACGGGCGGCCGGGCGAAGCAGCAGCTTAGGCGGGTACCGTGTGCCGCCAGACGACGTACGTTTTTCTCAGTGTCTCGTGGACGATCCAAGTACCATGGGTAAACGGGGGAAAATACGCGGCGTCACCGGCGGCGAATTCCACCTTCTGCCCGTCATCCGCCAAGAATGTGGCGCGTCCGGCGATGAAGTGACTGAATTCTGCGTCCATGACGGCGCGCCGGAACTGCCCGGGCGTCGATTCCCAGGTGCCGGTTTCGATTTGTCCGTCGGGCGCCACAAAGCCGTCCCGCTTTGACAGCTGTACGCGCTCGCCGCCGGCGGGGTTCGGCGGAGTTCCCGCGGGACTCAGCATGTCCGTGCCGAACAGAGCAGGTGCCTTGATATGATTGATCGCCATGTGATTCTTCCGTAAAGCCGCGTGCAGCGCCCTATGATGCCACACAAGATCTCCGTAACGCCGCTATGGATGCAGAATGCCGGCATGCCGGCGCCGTCCTCGCGACCGTTGCCGAGCCGTGTCGACGTGCTGGTGATCGGCGCGGGTTACACCGGACTCTCGGCGGCGAGAGAGACCGCCAATGCGGGACGCTCCACATTGGTGGTCGACGCCGGCGAAGTGGGCGCGGGGTGTTCGAGCCGCAACGGGGGCCAGGTCGCCTACAGCATCAAGCCGTCGTTCAATTCCTTGAAGGCGAAGTTCGGCGCGGAACTGGCCTTCGGAATTTGCCGCGACGGACTCGACGCGGTGGCCTACCTGCGTTCGTTGGTCAAGCAGCAGGTCGATTGCGATTGGCGCGAGGACGGATGCTTTTTCGGAGCCCACACTGCGAAGCACTTCGGACAAATGGCGCGCGACGCGGAAAACCAACCGCGCGGGCTCGAGCAGAGGATCAGCGTCGTTCCCAAAACGGATCAGCACGCCGAGATCGCCAGCGATTTCTATCATGGCGGTTGCGTGTACCACGACGATGCCTCCGTCGATCCCACGCGACTCTTGCTCGCGCTGTTGCGCCGCGCGGCGGACGCAGGGGCATCGGTGGTGGATCACTGCCCGGTCGGCGCCATCAAACCCATCCGCGATGGCTTCGAAGCGCTGACACCGCGCGGAGTGGTTCATGCGCGCCAAGTTCTGCTGGCAACCAACGGCTATTCGGGTCCTCTCTCCCCGTGGCATCGACGGCGAGTCATCCCCATCGGCAGTTACCAAATCGCGACTGAACCCCTGGGCGCCGATCGCGTTCGTACGCTCATTCCGCACGGGCGAAACATCGTCGATTCGCGCCGAGTCGTCGTGTACTTCAGACCTTCGGCGGACGGCGAGCGCATCATATTCGGCGGTCGGGCGGCGTTGGCCGAGCAGGACCCGCTCGCCTGCGTGCCGCGTCTGCGGCAAATGATGGCGCGGATATTTCCGCAATTGAGATCCGTACCCGTGAGTCATGCATGGGTCGGCTGGGTCGCGTACACTTTCGATACTTTGCCGCATCTGGGCCAACACGACGGCATGTACTATTGCATGGGATATTGCGGCCAGGGCGTGCCGCTCGCGCCGTATTTCGGCAAGCGCATCGGACAGCAAATGCTCGGCCTCACCGAGGGGCGCACCGCTCTCGACGGGCTGCCGTTCCCGTCGCGGCCGTACTATCACGGGAACCCATGGTTTCTCGCGCCATCGGTGTTCGCGTATCGCTTGCTCGATGCGGTCGGACTGTGAGCGCCGCCTTCGTGTTGCGCAAATCCATGAATCGCGGCAGCTACGCCGATTTGCCGCAACGTTTCTTCGCGCGGGTCGACCCGATGCCCGTCGCCAAGCCGCAGCTGCTGCGATTCAATCACGCTCTCGGCGCGGAGTTGGGGCTGGGATTCGACGGCCTCGACGCCGAGGCGCTGGCGGGGCTTTTTTCCGGAAATGTCATACCGCAGGGCGTGGAGCCGATAGCGATGGCTTATGCGGGCCATCAATTCGGCCATTTCGTCCCGCAGCTCGGCGACGGCCGCGCCGTCCTGCTGGGGGAGGCGCTCGATGGCGCCGGCGTGCGCCGCGACATTCAATTGAAGGGATCCGGCCGAACCCGGTTTTCGCGCGACGGCGACGGGCGCGCCGCGCTCGGCCCGGTATTGCGCGAATATCTCGTGAGCGAGGCCATGCATGCGCTCGGCATTCCCGCCACGCGCGCGCTCGCCGCGGTCGCCACCGGTGAGACCGTGTTCCGCGAGGGGCCGCTGCCGGGCGCGATATTGACGCGGGTGGCGGCGAGCTTCGTGCGCGTCGGCACGTTCCAGTACTTCGCCGCGCGCGACGACATCGACGCCGTCCGACGACTTGCCGATTATGTGATCGATCGGCATTTTCCGGAGGCCAAAGCCGAGCGGCAGCCCTATCTGGCGCTGCTGCGGTCGGTCATCGGCGCCCAGGCATCGCTGATCGCACGGTGGATGCACGTGGGCTTCATTCACGGCGTGATGAATACCGACAACATGGCGGTGTCGGGAGAAACGATCGATTTTGGGCCCTGCGCGTTCATGGACGCCTACGATCCGGGGGCGGTGTTCAGTTCGATCGACCGGCAGGGCCGCTACGCCTACGGCAACCAACCTCACGCCGCTCTATGGAATCTTGCGCGATTCGCGGAGACCCTGCTGCCGATCATCGATGCAAGCGCTGACCGCGCGGTGGAACTCGCCAGCGAGGCGCTCGCGACGTTTGCAACGCGCTTTGCGGACCTGTCCCTGGCCGGCGTGCGCCGCAAGCTCGGTCTGTCGGTTTGCGAAGACGGCGACGCGGCGCTCGCCGAGGATTTACTCGATGCCATGCACCGCAATCAGGCGGATTTCACTCTGACTTTTCGCGGGCTGTGCGGCGCCGCGGAGGCAGAGGCGGGGGATGCGGGTGTACGGTCTTTATTTGTCAATCCCCGGGAATACGATGAGTGGGCGAGCCGCTGGCGGACGCGTTTGATGCGAGAAACCTCGGAACCGCAAGTGCGCGCCGAGGCGATGCGGCAGGTCAATCCCGCATTCATTCCACGCAATCATCGAATCGAACAGGCCATCGTGGCAGCCGTCGAGCACGGAGATTTCGAGCCATTTGCCACGCTGTCGGCGGTGCTTTCGCAGCCGTACCGTCCCCAGGAGAGATTCGAGCCGTATGCCGATGCGCCGCAGCCCGGCGAGCGCATTCACGAGACATTCTGCGGAACGTGATCGTCGCCTAATCAGGGGACCGCGCCCGAAGTCCGAGCCGCTCGCGAGTTTCCGGCGCGGTCAGGACGCGCACACCCAAGAGCTCGACGATCGCGCGGGCGCGTTCCACCAATTGAGCGTTGGTCGCGGGGATTCCCTTGTCGAGGTAGAGATTGTCCTCGAGACCCACACGGACATTGCCTCCGAGAAGGACCGACTGGGCCGCCATGGGCATTTGCATCCGACCCAGCCCGAAGGCCGACCAGCGCGATCCGGCGGGCAGAGCATCGCGCATCGCTTTCATCGCTTCGGAAGACGCGGGTGCGCCGTATTTGATGCCGAGGCAAAGCTGAAACAACGCGGGCTGATCGATCAGTCCCTCCGTCAGAAGTTGCTTGGCGAGTTCGATGTGGCCGAGTTCGAACACTTCGAGCTCGGGGCGAACGTTCTTCTGTTGGTACGCACGAGCCATGGTACGCAGGAAGCCGGGCGTGGTGCCGTAAATCAGTTCATCGAAGTTCAGCGAACCGCAATCGAGGCTGCCGATCTCGGGCAACAGGTCGAGTACATGCGCGATGCGCTCCTGCGGACCCACGAAGTCCGTGCCGGCGCGCCAAGCGAGAGGATCGTGCTCCGGCCCTATCAGGAGATCCCCGCCCATGCCTCCCGTCAGGTTCAGGATCACGCTGCGGTTCCGGCTCCTGATTCTGTCCACGAGCTCGCGAAACAGAGCCGGATCTCGGCTCGCTGCGCCGGATTGCGGATCGCGGACGTGAAGATGCACGATGGCGGCGCCGGCCGCATGCGCCTCGAGCGCGGATTCTGCGATCTGCGCCGGAGTGACCGGCACGTTCGGGTTCTTGCGCACGGAATCCGCCGATCCCGTGACCGCGCAGGTAATGAAAACTTCAGGAGCGAGCATGCAGCGGCGCGCTCGAGTTCCACCGGATTACCCCGCCTGCCAAATAAAGTCGTAATATACACGCGAGCATAACGTAATCCTGCAATTGGATGAATGGCGCGCGAGTCTCGAGGATACAGCGTACCGCAATTTACCATTGCGCAAAGAGGTTCGACCATGAAAAACTTCGGCGGCCTGGGGTGGATACTGTGGCTGACATTGCTCGGCTCGACGAGCTTTGCGGCAGATGCAGACAAGCCGCCGATCACCGTATTCGCAGCGGCCTCCCTGACCAATGTGCTGCAGGAATTGGGGGACGGTTTTACGAAACAAACGTCGATTCCGGTCAGATTCTCGTTCGCGGCCAGCTCCGCGCTCGCCCGCCAGATCGAAAACGGTGCGCCGGCCGACGTCTTTTTTTCGGCCGACCTCGAGTGGATGGATTATCTACAGGCCCGCAACCTGATTCAGCGTGACGCTCGGCACGATGTGCTGAGCAACCGGTTGGTATTGATTGCGCCGGCCGACAGCAAAATCAATCTCAAAATCGAACCTCGCTTTCCTCTGGCAAAGGCGTTGGGCACGGGCCGCTTGGCGACCGGCGATCCCGACTCGGTGCCCGTCGGCCGCTACGCGCGTGAGGCCTTGACGACCTTGGGGATCTGGAACGACGTGGCCGGTCGCTTGGTGCGCGCGGATAGCGTGCGTTCGGCGCTGGCATTCGTGGACCGAGGCGAGGCGTCGCTCGGCATCGTTTACGAGACCGACGCGTTGATCGACAAGCGCGTCCGGGTGGTGGATGTATTTCCCGCCAACAGTCATTTGTCCATCATCTACCCCATCGCGCTCACCAGCGCGGCCAAGCCGAACGCGGCCAAATTCGTCGCGTACATCCGCGGGCCCGCCGGCGATGCCGCGTTCAAAGCCTATGGCTTCACGCCCGTGCACTAGGAGGATGCCATGACCGCCGACGCCGCCGTTGCCGGATTGCGAATATTGCCCACGCAGCGCACCGTTGCGGAAGTGCTGCAGCGAGTCCAGTCGCTGGCGCGGGCGCGGGGCCTTACGGTATTCGCGCAAATAGATTTCAGCGGCGACGCAGAACGCGCAGGTCTCGCGCTCCGTCCGACGGGGCTCGTGATTCTGGGCAATCCGAAGGCGGGCACGCCCCTGATTGTTGCAACTCCCACCGCGGCGATCGACCTCCCGCTGAAGATACTTGCGTGGCAAGACATGAAGGGTCAATCCTGGGTGGCGTACAACGAATCCGAGTACCTGCAGGCGCGGCACGGCTTCGCTCCTGAACTCATGAAGAATATCGGCGCGCTCGGCGCCTTGGCCGCGGCGGCGGCCGCGCAGGACCCTTAAGCGGCGATACGAGACTGATGCCCCGCGGAGCACCGGGTCTAGCGGGTGCCCGCCGGTAATTCCACGGCGGCGAGACTTGGTATGCCTCGCCGAATCTCAGCGGAGAAGGCGTCGCTGCGATCGGCTCGTATCGCGCGCTCGGAAATTCGTCCGTGCGCGCGCAACTCTTCGAGAGAATAGCGTTGATCGAGACCGCCGACGCGGTAAACGTACTCGGGGAGATAACCGGAAAGGAGCAGGCGGTAACTCAACGGGAGATAGCCGACGATGCCCTGCATCATCTCGTAGACGAGCGTGGTGCAATTGACGGTGATGGTGTTGTAGAAGCGCGGTGTCCGCGTGAGAGCATTGGCCTTGTCGATATAGCCGAGGAACAACGAACGCATCGCGGATACCGGCATGCGGAGGCGGTATAGGTAGGCGTCTTCGCCGCGGACATTCGTCCGAACGCGGATCACGTCGCGTTCATCGGCCGCGATGATGCTGAGTTCGAACTCTTTGAAGAATCCGCCGATCTCGGAATAGCTCTCGATCCTTTCGCGGCGAATCTCCACCGAAAGTACGACCTGCTCGCCGTCGCCGAAACCGAATGAAATCAGCATGTGCGCGATCGCCGGTCCGGTCCAATAGGACATGATCATGTCGACCGAATTCAGACTATCGAGACGGTAGTTGCGCGTCTCCCAGCGCTGGATGTAGTCGGTATTGCTTCGCCATTCGAAATTACGCACGTTGCGCAAGGTGACCTGATTGCCGTCGACCGTGCCGGTGGCCATTTGCGCCACGTCGTCGGCCCAGATTCGATCGTTCGACGGCTCAATTCGCCGCCACCAAAGCAGGAGCGCGCCGAATGCCACCGCGAACGCCAGGAAGCCGGCTGCGGCCCGCCCCTGCCAGAGAGCAATCATCAGGGTGAGGCTGAAGCCCGCCCACCCAAGCGCGCTCAGCGTCTTCGGGGTTGGGCCGCCCGGCGCCCTGAACCACAGCGCGAATGCGCCCCAGACGGCGCACGACCCCACGATGAACGTCGCCAGCATGATGGGAGCGAATCGCAACAGGGTTGCCGCACTCACGGACTTGTCGGCCTAGGCCGGCGTGTCCATCGTGCTCAGCGCTTGATCGAGATCGGCGATCAAATCCGAAGACTCTTCCAGGCCCACATTGAGCCGCACCAGCCGCCCGCCGTAGTCTTGTCCGGCACGGTCAAGATTCGGATAGACGATGACCAGGCTGGTGACGCCGCCCCAGCTGAAGCCGATCTTGAAAAGCGTCAGCCGATCCGCGAAGGAGATTACTTGGGCGGGGTTGAATCGTTCATCGAGAACGATCGAAAAAATGCTGGATGACCCGGTGAAGTCGCGCCGCCAATATTCGTGCCCAGGGCAGGATGGCAGGGCCGGATGCAGCACGGTCTTGATGTGCGGGTGCTTCGCCAGCCACTCGGCGACTTCGAGGGTCGTTTTCTCGAGCCGCTCCAGCCGTACGCCCAAAGTCTGCAGGCCGCGGAGCGCTAAACTGCAATCGTCCGGCGAGACGGCCATGCCAATTTGTTTGTAGACTGGTCCGACGGCTTCATAGGCGGCGGCGCCGGCGACCGACACGGTCCCCAGCAACAAATCGCTATGCCCACCTACATACTTGGTCAATGCCTGCATGCTGACGTCGACGCCGTGCGCGAACGCGTCGAAGAGCACTCCGGCGGCATAGGTATTGTCGAGCGCTACCGGCACGTTGCGTCGGTGCGCCGCGGCCACGATGGCCGGCACATCTTGAACTTCCATGGTCACCGATCCCGGGCTTTCGGTCCAGATCAGCGCCGTGTCCTCGCGAATCAATTTCGCAATCTGCGCGCCGATCAGCGGGTCATACGCCTCCACCGAGATTCCGAGGCGCTGCAACAGTCCTCCGGCCAGCTCGCGGTTCGGGCCGTACGCAGTGATCGGAACCAGCGCATGAGTCCCGCTCCTGCAGTAGGCAAGATAGATCAGTGATATTGCTGCCTGCCCTCCCGGAACGACGAAACTATGATGAGCTCCCTCGATTTCCGCAATCCGCGCGCCAAGCTCCAGCACCGTCGGTGTGCCGTAAAGCCCGTAACTGTATCCATGTTCCGTCTGCCGCCAATCGTCCGACACGTCGGCCTGACTCTCGAAAACGACCGTCGAGCCGCGATAGGTCGGCGTCGCCAGAGAACGGAAATTGGCGGGTGCGCGGGCGCCGGGATGACCGCCACACTATAGCCTTGAAACGGGGCATATCACCACGCCTACGGGACTCTTATGGTCGCGGGTAGCCCCCGCGCCCGGCGCGATGGACGAGGAGACTGGTCAGGAAATACGTCAGGGCTGCGGCGGCTGCCGAGGGCAGGGAGGCCGTGAGGTAGGGGTAGGGTGCGATGGAGCGGTAACTCAGCGGGTTCAGAAAAGTGATGTAGGTGAAGCAGCCGGCGGCCAGAGCGATCATGGCAGCCGGATTGATGCCACGCCAGAAATGGAAGGGTTGATCCGGGGCGTCCACGTAGATCGCGCGGATATCGATGTGGCCACGGCGCAGGACGAAATAGTCGACGATTTGGATGCCGCAGAGCGGAGCGAACGCGACGCCGATCAAGGCGAGGAAGTTGCCGAATTTCGCAAAGAACAGCTCCGGAATGAATATGCCGACCAGGGCGACCGGCGCTATCGTGATCAGCAGCAACGTCGTCCAAGTGCGCTCCTGTAAAGCGGCGAAATTGCGGAGGCCAACCGCCGAGGCGTAGATGCCCGCGGTGGTCGTGCCAAAGTTCGCCGCCGTGACGAAGGTCAGCGAAACGATCGCATAAGCGGGACCGCCGACGATGCGCAGCCATTCGGTAGGATCGGATGACTTGAGAACCAGCGAGCCTGCGAGGCCGATGAGACTCAGTATGGGAACGGGGGCCGCCATGCCGAGCATGACGGGCAGCACGATCGTGCGCCCGTTGGGCGCCATCCGAATCATTGCCCCGATATAGGGCCACCACGACAGGGTTGCCCCGATGCCGAGTTCGATCCCCGTGGTGTAGTTCCACAGGTGATTGGAACTCGCGTTGACGGGTTGTGCCGCGATGAGTTCGGGCCAGCGGCGCGAGACGAGCAAATAGAGCATCCAGAGCCCGATGAACACATGTGCGACGAGAATATTCGACACCATCGACACGCCCGTCGCGCCGCGGCGCAGGACCGCGAAAATGATCGTACATGCCAGCACCGTGAGCGCGGGCACCAAGGCTGCATGGCGCGGTCCCACATCGAGGATGCCGAGCGCCACACTCAGCTGCACCGCGGACTTTGCAAAGAATATGATCAGCAGAGAATTCCAACCGATGATCGATACGGCCTGGAGCGCCGCCGGCACCACCCAACCGCGGGACCCGAATTGCGGCTTGGTGGCGGCGATGGAGTCGATGCCGAAACGCACGCAGGTGGGTCCCGCGGCGAGCAGCACCAAGACCATGCCGATCATGCAGCCGGCGCCGAGCGCGAGCCCGCCCTTGATGAAGCCGAGGTAACTGCCAACCGACTCGCCGATCAGATAGCACCAGGTGGCGGCGGCCGTCGTGGCCAGCGTCAAGGTCAAGCGCGCCGCGCCCCACCTGCGTTCTTCGGGAAGGAGAGGCCAAGCGCTCTCGTCAGCTTGCGCCTTCGCGCGTGTCGTCATGCCCACCAGCCGACGGCCAGCATCATCAGCGGAATGACGACGCCCAGCAGGATCATCCAGAGCCAGCTCGAGGTATCGAAATCGGAGGTCCGCCCGGCGATTTCGATTGCCGCGATGCGCGCCTCGAGCTGCGGCGGTAATGCCGGCGCTCGCGGGGCCGGATTGCTCTGCGCTGAATCGGTCATTGGCGGCCGGGGAAGGCTTCGGCATCGGAATAAGGAAACCACCAGAAATCGTGGGCTTTGGCGCCATGATCGATCATCGACAATTTCGTGTGCCTGAATGTATCCAGGCCTTCCGCGCCGAGCTGTCTGCCCATTCCGGACTGCTTTCTTCCGCCGAACGGTCCCGCGTCATTGTCGAGGAGCGGCGCGTTGATCCAGACCATCCCTGCCTCCAGCTCGTTGACTGCACGCATGGACTCGTCCAAGTTGGTCGTGTACACGGTCGCGCCAAGGGCGTAGCGAGAGCGGTTGGCCAGCGTCAATGCCTCGTCGAAACTCTGAACCACGCTGACGGGCGCGACCGGCCCGAACGTCTCGTCGTTCATGATGGGGGCGTCGGGCGAGATGTCGCCAAGAACCGTGGGATTGACGAACCAGCCCTTCGACAGGTGCGCGGGCCGGCCGCCGCCCGCCAGTACCTTGGCGCCTTGCGAGACCGCATGGTCGAGTAGGCGCGAATAGCGCGTGAGCTCGCGTTGCGATGCGAGGGGCCCCATATCGACGCGGTCCAGGCCGTTGCCGACTCGAATTTGCCTCGTGTAATGCACGAGCCTGTCGATGAACGCCGTGTACACCTGCTCGTGGACGTAGAAGCGCTCGGCGGCCGCGCAGACTTGGCCGCAATTGAGGAACGCCCCGAACGCGGCGCCGCGCGCCGCGATATCGACCGGCGCCGACGGCATCACGATGAAGGGGTCATTCCCGGAGGTTTCGATCAATGTCCGCTTGTAAAGGCGTCCGCATGTCTCCGCGACCAGGCGGCCTGTCTCTATGCCGCCGGTGAACGCCACCATGTGGGTGTCGGAGTGCTCGACCAATCGCTTGCCGACGGCGCCGCCCCCGGTGATGACCTGCACCAGACCCGGGGGAAGCGCGTCGAACGCAGCGATGAACTGCAACGTCGTCAGGGTCGTGAGATCGGACGGCTTGATGATCACCGCATTGCCGCTCGCGAGGGCCGCAGCGGCCTGCCAGCACAGCAGGCAAAGCGGATAATTGAACGGCAAGATGATCACGACCACGCCGAGAGGATCCTTGGTGGTGAAATGAAATTGGCCATCCACAGCGGAGCCCAGCACTTTGCCGTTCTCGTGACGCGCTATTTCGGCGTAGTAGTCGATGGCGCTGGCGGACCAGGCCACCTCGTCGAACGACTCCTTGTACGGTTTGCCCATTTCGCGGGTCAACATTTCCGCCACGAGCGGCCGGGCCGCCATCACCTGTCTCGACACTTCGTGCAGCAGTTCCGCCCGCCGATGAAAGTTGACGCTGCGCCAGCCGCGCTGCGCCGAATTGGCTGCGGCGACCGCCTGATCGATGTCCGCCGCGGTCGCGTCCGCGATTTGCCCGATGCGCTCCTCGGTCGCCGGGTCCCACACGTTGATCGCGGCGGCGCCGCTCGACTGAACGAGATGTCCGGCGATTCTCTGATGCCCGCTCAGTGTCGCGAATGCTGCTTTTGCGTTCATGCTCTACCTCATCGAATGAAGATTGTCGGCAATCGTAGTTTGCACGATTGGCGCCGAGATCGGTTTCGGGTTTGGGGAAGGATTTGTCGGAAGTTTGCTCGTTTCTCCGCGGGTCGGCCGGGCAGGGCCTCGGGGGTTGGTATCAGCGCGATGGGAGCTTCAGATACTTGAAGGTGCCCATTGCCTTCGCGATGAGGCGCTGGTCCGTGTCGCGCACTTCGCCCTCACAGAACGCCAGGGTGTTCGTGCGGTGAAATGCCTGCGCCGAGGCAACGAGACGGCTTCCGGCATTCGCCGGCTGTAGGAAGCTGGTTTTCATCTCCAGCGTCACTCCGCCGCCGGCGGCAGGGTCGAGGGAGCGGCCTGCGACCGCCATCGCGACGTCGAGCAGCGTCATGAGTACGCCCCCGTGCGCCACAGACCAGCTGTTCAAATGACGCGGGGCGAGATCCAGCGCAACGACCGCGCGGCCGTTGTCGGCACTGACAAATTCCACGCCGAGATCCTTGATGAAGGGAATGTCGTTTCGAAATGCGGTGGATTGCGTCATGGGGGAGTCGGCGCATTCTATACTAGCGAAACTGGAGGGCATATGGCGATGAAAAATCAATTGATGGCGACCGTTATTCAACTAGCGCTCATTGGTCTGCTGGCTGCCGGCGCAGCCTCTTCGGCGGTGAAAACCGCCGATATTCCGGCGCCTCTGCGGGTTCCGACGGACGCAGTATTGACGCTGCGGGCGCACGCCGCGGGCGTCCAGATCTATCGGTGCCGCGCCGACAAGGACGACGCCGCGCGCGTCGAATGGCAATTGAAGGAACCCGAAGCGGATCTGTTCGACCCTGCGGGCAACAAGATCGGAAAGCATTATGCAGGTCCGACCTGGGAGGCGACGGATGGGAGCAAGGTGACCGGCGAGGTCGCTGCGCACGCCGATAGCCCGGATCCGAAGGCCGTCGCCTGGTTGTTGCTGAGGGCGAAGTCGACAGCGGGAAGCGGCGTCTTCGGGCATGTGCGGTTCATCCAGCGATTGCATACGGCCGGGGGCAATGCGCCGCCGGACGGATGCAATCAAGCCTCGGCCGGCGCGGAAGTGCGCGTACCATACAAGGCGGAGTACTGGTTCTACGCGGATAAGCCCTGAAACCTTGCTCCCCTGAAACTTTGCGCCTGCGCCAAACATCGTTGCCGCAAGGAGTGCCCGGCGTTTCGCGCATCAGGGCCGTTCTCGGCGGCTCGGTGGGTAATTTGGTCGAGTGGTTCGACTGGTATACCTACTCGGCCGCCGCGCTCTATTTCGCCCCGATCTTCTTCCCGAAGGGGGATCAGACTGCGCAACTTCTGCAGACCGCGGCGGTGTTCGCCGTCGGCTTTTTTGCGCGCCCGGTCGGCGCGTGGTTGATGGGGCTGTATGCCGACCGGGTCGGCCGCAAGGCCGCGCTCACGCTGTCGGTAACCATGATGTGCGCGGGATCGCTGGCAATCGCGGCGACGCCCGGGGCGGCGACGATCGGCGTCGCGGCTCCCGTGATCTTGCTGCTTGCGCGGATTTTCCAGGGCTTGTCCCTGGGAGGCGAGTACGGCGCCAGCGCCACCTACATCAGTGAAATGGCGGGACGCAAGTATCGCGGCTTCTGGTCCAGCTTTCAGTACGTGACCTTGATCGGCGGCCAACTGACGGCATTGGCGGTGCTGATCATCCTGCAGCACGTGCTCCGGAAGGCCGACATGGCCGCCTGGGGGTGGAGAATTCCTTTCGTGATCGGAGCCGGCCTCGCCATCGTCGCCTACTGGATGCGGCGGCGGCTACAAGAGTCGCGCTCATTCGTGCGCGCCGAAAGCGAGGGAACGGCGCGCGGTAGCATGCGCCAACTCTTTCTCGATCATCCACGCGAAGCCTTGACGGTCTTGGGATTTACCGCCGGCGGCTCCATGATTTTCTACGTCTACACCACGTACATGCAGAAATTCCTGACCAACACCGCGGGATTCTCCAAGGACCAGGCCACCGAGATCAGCGCCCTCAGCCTCATCGCCTTCATGGCCGCACAGCCGCTTTTCGGCTGGCTGTCGGACAAACTGGGGCGCAAACCCATGATGTTGGCGGCGTTCGGCGGAGGAGCGCTGGTCACCTGGCCGGTCATGACCGCCGTTGCGGCCACCCGCTCATCTTCGGTTGCGTTCTGTCTGATCTTGGCGGCGATGATGATTCAGTCGTGCTACACCTCGATCAGCGCCGTGGTGAAAGCCGAACTCTTCCCCACCGCCATCCGCACCCTCGGAGTGGCGGTGCCGTATGCCCTCGCCAACGCGCTGTTCGGCGGTACGGCCGAGTATGTCGCGCTCTGGTTCAAATCGATCGGATCCGAAAGCGGATTTTATATCTACGCCTCGGCGTTGGCGGGGATCAGCTTTTTAGTGGCATTGACCATGCGCGACACCCGCGTGCATAGCCGCATCATCGAGGACTGACCGGATTCATGCCGCGCGAACACGCTCATTTCCCCGCTGCGGATCCCGCCGACTGGGTTGAACGCGCCGCCCGCGATCAACCCCACCGGCCCTTCCTCGAGACCGCCGAGGGCCGGCAATTGAACTACGCATCCCTGCGCGAGCAATCCGGCCGATTTTCCGCAGCCCTGATGCGGCGGGGCGTCGTGCCCGGCGACCGAATCGCGGTTCAAGTGGACAAATCGCTGGAGGCGGTGCTGCTCTACGTCGCATGCCTGCGCATGGGTGCGGTGTTCGTGCCCATCAATCCGGCGAACACGCCCAACGAGGTGAATTATTTCTTGCGCGACTCGAATCCAAAGGTGGCGGTCATTCGCGCCGCCGACTACGCGCTGCTCGAGCCGCACGCGGTTCGTGCCGGAATTTCTCACGTAGAGACCCTCGGGGACCGGGGCGAAGGATCTCTGCTTGCGCTCGTGCGGGAATCCGCGGGGGATCCCGAGTTGCCCCGGCGCCACGGTGCCGATGCGCTGGCCGCGATCGTGTACACATCCGGCACCACGGGCCGATCGAAGGGTGCGATGCTGTCACGCGCGAATCTCGCATCCAATGCCGCCGCGCTCGCCGAGGCGTGGCATTTTTCGAGCCGTGACGTCTTGCTGCACACGCTGCCGCTGTTTCACGTTCACGGTCTGTTCGCCGCCATCAACACCGTTCTTGCGTCGGCATCGAGCCTGGTGCTCATGCCCAAATTCGACGCCGCATCGACATTGATGCACCTGGCGCGGGCGACGGTGATGATGGGCGTTCCCACGCATTACACCCGGCTGCTGCAACAGACCGGCTTGAACCGCGAGGTTCTCGGGTTCGGCGCCGCTGCTGATGGAGACGCACCGGGAATTCTTGCGGCGGACGGGTCACTCGATTCTCGAGCGATACGGAATGACCGAGACCTTGATGAACACGTCGAATCCCTACGACGGCGTGCGCAAGGCGGGTTCGGTCGGCAAACCGCTGCCGGGGATCGCGATCCGAGTGACCGGTACGAGCGGAGCCGCCGAACCAAACGCCGATGTCCCCGGCGCCATCGAGGTTGCGGGTCCGAATGTGTTCGCCGGCTATTGGCAAGACCCCGTGAAAACCCGCGGTGAATTTACCGCGGATGGTTGGTTCAAGACGGGCGATCTTGGCCGCATCGACCGCGACGGTTACCTGCACATCGTAGGCCGTGCGAAGGACTTGGTGATCAGCGGAGGCTACAACGTCTATCCGAAGGAGGTCGAGATGGAGTTGGATGCGCTGTCAGGCGTGCTGGAAAGCGCGGTGTTCGGCATTCCACACCCGGATTTCGGCGAAGCCGTTACCGCCGTGATCGTACCGCAAGCTTCGGCCGCGCTGTCGGAGGCCGACATCATCAACTCCCTGCAGACTCGTCTCGCGCGCTACAAGATTCCAAAGCGCGTACTCATCGTCGACGAATTGCCGCGAAATGCCATGGGCAAGGTGCAAAAAAACGCACTCCGTACCGTCCACGCATCGCTCTATGGCGCGGGGAAGACGCCCGTCTGAGGTCCCCGTCGCTCCAATCCGTCGCTGAGGTCTAGTCAGTCGGTTGTATCGTCACCATGGTGAGGGTTCGCCCGCCGAGCGCGGCACCGCCCGACTCGGTCCGGTCGATCACCACATAAAAGCTCTTGGACTTGCCGTGCGGCGTGCTCAAGATAGGGATAATCAGGCTGAGGCTGTCTCTGCCGTCCGGGATTTGTTCGAGACGAGGCACCTCGGGCGAAAAGTCCCGGCCTGGCTTTGCCGTGCCCGACTCCGTCCACCATCTGAAGCTTGCATCGCCGTGCACGTTGCCTCTGCGTCGGACTGTGACGCGAGCCTCCCGGTCGCTGGGCTCGACATCGGCGGTGTCCGCAGCCATTTCTACGCGAACCGGCCCCGCATTGGCGGTGCGAGCGGATGTCTCGCTCGGGGGGGGCCGGGTGGTAGTTACGGCGTCACGCGGTCCGGGCGTCGAAGTCGGCGGCGCAGCTGGGACAGGGGCACGGGTCGCAGGGGCAGTGGCCGTCCGGGCAGTGGAAGTCGGCGCGGTGGCCGCCGGGACCCTGGAGGTCGGGGTGGTGGGCGTCGGAATAGGCGCCTTCGGAGGGCTGGCCTTCGGGGCGGTGACCCGAGGCGCGGGGGTCGGATTCGTGCGCGGAGCTGGCGCTGATTCAGTCATTGAGGGAGGCGGCGCCTCCTGAGTGACTACGGGTGTCGGCGGCGTGAAGAGGCGCGCCAACGAATCATAATTCGTCACGGCCCAATAACCGCCGGCCGCCAGCAAGGCCATTAGGGCGATGACTGCGGCTGTCGGCGCAAACCCACCCTTCCGGGGAGGCGGCGCATCCATCAATATGGGCAACGGCGGCAGGCGAGGCGCAGCGGCGGCGAGGCCGAATCGGTCCAGCCATTTCTGTACATCCGCAGGACGGCGGTCGCGTTCCCAACGAAGGCCTTCGCCTAGGACCCGCCATTGCCGGGCGGTGAGTCCCGGTGGGCGGGAAGGGCGTACGCGCCGCGCGCGCGCTTCGACGGCGGTGCGCCCGGGGAAAGGGTGCTGGCCCGCCAACAGCAAGTAGGCGAGGCATGCAAATGCAAACACATCGTCCCGTGCGTCGGGCTGCTGACCTTCGAGCAACTGGCAGCTGGCATAGCCTGGAGTGGCGACGGGAGCACGCAGCGACAAACCGGTATTTCGCACTAATTTGTGCGAAGAGCCGAAATCCAAGACCCGCACTTCACCATCATTGGTGATGAAGATGTTTTGCGGATTGATGTCTCCGTGCACGACGCCGCGCGAGTGGGCGTGGGCGAGAGCGGCGCCCACGTCGCGCATGAGGGCAAGCGCGTACGGCCGCGGCAAGGCAACCGCGCTTCTAGCGTCCAACACATGATTCAAAAGCGCGCCGATCAGCGATTCCATGGTGAAGAAGGCGTTGTCGTCGTCGCGGTCGAATTCATGTACGCGGACGATGTTCGGATGAGACAGCAATTGCAGATTCTGGAATTCGCGCTGCAGTTCGGCGAGCAGGTCCTCTCGCTGGGAAACCGCCGTATGCAGCACTTTGATGGCTATCCGCTGCCCCGCGTCGGGCAGATCAAGGCGATACTCATCGATTGCATCGAACACGGTGCCCATGCCGCCGTGACCCAGCACTCCCCGTATTCTGTATCGGCCGCGCAGCACGTCGCCGATCGCGAGCTCGCGGATTTCCCGGGCTTCGGGCCGCGCAGCCGCCGCCTTGTTGGGCGAAGTCGGGAACACCGGATGGTGCAAAGTCGGGGGCGTTTTCCTGGGTGCAGTCGGTGCCGCCGCCTGATACGGCGGCGGTGGCGCTGCGCGTTCAGGCGGAGTCGGTGCCGCCGCCTGATACGGCGGCGGTCGCGCTGCGCGTTCAGGCGGAGTCGGTGTCGCCGCCTGATACGGCGGCGGTGGCGCTGCGCGTTCAGGCGGAGTCGGTGTCGCCGCCTGATACGGCGGCGGTGGCGCTGGGCGTTCGGGCGAAGTCGGTGTCGCCGCCTGATACGGCGGCGGTGGCGATGCGCGTTCTGGCGAAGCCGGTGCCGTTTTGTTGGGCGGAGGCGGCGACGCCGTGCTGGGCGAGGCCGCGACGGGTGCCGTAACCGCAGTGGGCGAAACGCGAGGCGGCCGGCCGGCGCTCGCCTCCGCGTCACCCTTGAGTCCAGAACTTTCCAGGCTGGATTTGAGCGTGTGGAAGAGATCGGCCTTTATCTTTCCACGCCGGTAGTACTGGTCGAGCAGCGACAGGACTTCCCAACTCTTCTCGCGATCCCCTTGGAATTGATCCTGCATCGCACTCAAAAATGCCTCAGGAGTGCAAATGCCGCTCGCCAGCGCATCCAGCCACACGAGAGCCGCCCCTTCGCCTTCGCTCCCAGCGCGCGGCTGTGGCCAACTGGCCGGCTCTGTTCGGGCGTTCATGTCGATATCCTCATGTCGGGCGTCCCCTGGGACCTACTGACACAAGACAATACCGAAGATTCCTGGTAACGCAAATTGCTGCTAAGCGAGATCGCGAGCCAAGGAATCGCGGATTGGACCCGGCAAAGGGCCCTGAACATGCCGATAACTGTCGTGATCGACGCCGATGCTCAACGAAGCGCCGCTTTTCATGGCTTCCATCATCGAAGGGGACAGCTCGAAGCGCAGAAAATGCACGGCCGACGTCTTTTCGTCGTTCGTACGTTCCATGTCTTCGTCGGCGATGGCAAATACCCGCTCCATTTCGCTCACCCGAATCCAGCATCTCGTTTCTACGCCGATCAAATTCTCGAGCGCGGTGCGCCGCTCGTCGGGATCGGGAAACTCCAGCAGCAAGGTGACCTTCCAATTGCTGCCGTCGGGAATCAGCGGATTGTAAGCGTCGAGTTCACCTTGGATGCCGTCGCTTTCGAAGATCCGCTCCGCGCGAAGCATCTCGAGGATTTGATAGCGTATCGTGGTGTAGTCTTCGAAACACCACGTCATGTTCGGCCCGACTTGCACATTGCGGACTTGCTTGTGCGCAATGACTTCGCTGCGCAACCGGGACCTATTGTCCGCGTATTGCTCCAAGCTCATGAGATCCGCGCGCGATAATTTCTTCACGATGTCGTCTCGAGGCCATAGGCCATTCTGAGCAGTGTCAACGGATGCGTCGGCGGCGACGCGCTGTCCAAACCGCTTTCGATTTGATGGCCCGCCATCGGGCAATCGCTGGCATAAAAATCGGCGCCGCTCGCCTGCACGCGTTGAATGACGGGCTTGGCGATTTTCATGGAAGTGTCGCGAAACTCTCGTTTGACGCCGTAGGTGCCATTGTGCCCCGAACACCGCTCGATGGGCTCGACGGTGGTTCCGGGAATCAGCTGCAATATGTCGCGGGTCTTGAGTCCGATGTTCTGCACCCGCAAGTGGCAGGCGACGTGGTACGCGACTTTGCCGAGCGGGCGGACGAAATCCGTGCGCATCAGTCCGGATTTGTGCCGCAACGCCAAATATTCGAACGGATCGAACATATGTTGCCTGACCTTTGCCACATCGGGTTCATCCGGGAACATCAGCGGCAATTCTTGCTTGAACATCAATACGCACGATGGGATGGGCGCGACAATATCGTAGCCGTCGTCGATCATGGCGAGCAGATGCGGCAAGTTCTTGGCCTTCAGATCCGCCACCGCTTGCAAATCGCCCAGTTCCAGCTTCGGCATGCCGCAGCAATTCTCCTGGCCGACCAGGGCAACTTCGATGCCGTTGTGCTCGAACACACTGGCGAGATCGAGCCCGATCTCGGGTTCATTGCGATTTCCGTAGCACGTGGCGAACAGCGCCACCTTCCCGCGAGTCACGCCGGCCGCCTGCGCGGCGCCGGCCGGCGCCGCGCGCTTGGCGAATCGCTTGCGCAGGGTATTCGATCGGTATTCAGGAACGGGTGCCTGTGGGTGCACACCCAGCGCAACGTCGAGAACCTTGCGACCTACGGCACTGCGATTCACGGCGTTGACGACCTCGGCGACGACGGGAATGCCCGCGAGCGTGCCCACAATGTCCGTCGAACTCAAGACCTTGTCCCGCCAGCGCGTACCGCCGGCGCGATGTTTGACGGCCTTGGCGCGCAGCATCAAGTGCGGAAAGTCGACATTCCACGGATGCGGCGGCACATAAGGGCATTTGGTCATGTAGCACATGTCGCAGAGGTAGCACTCGTCGACCACGCGTCCGTAGGCTTTTTTGTCGACGCCATCGAGCTCGCCGGTCTTCGAGTCGTCGATCAAATCGAACAATGTCGGAAAGGAATTGCACAAATTGAAGCAGCGGCGGCACCCGTGGCAGATGTCGAAGACCCGCTCGAGTTCCTTTTGCAGCGCACCGGCGTCGTAGAATTGCGGGTCCTGTTGCCCAAGGGCATGGCGCGTGGGCGCCTCGAGACTGCCCTCGCGGCCTGACTTGGTCTGTCCGTCGGACACGGTTATCTCCCAGCCGAAATGATGCGGGCTCCACCAACGGAGCCCGCGTGCAGTGCCGTCGCCCGCCGGCAACGAAGGACAGGGTTACAGGTTGTCCAATGCCTTCTGGAAGCGGTTCGCGTGCGATCGCTCGGCCTTGGCCAGCGTCTCGAACCAATCTGCAATCTCGCCGAAGCCTTCGTCCCGGGCGCTCTTCGCCATGCCGGGGTACATGTCGGTGTATTCGTGCGTTTCGCCGGCAATGGCGGCCTTGAGATTCAGCGAAGTCGCGCCGATCGGCAGTCCGGTAGCCGGGTCACCGACGGCCTCCAAGTATTCCAAATGTCCGTGGGCGTGGCCTGTCTCACCCTCGGCAGTGGAACGGAACACCGCGGACACGTCGTTGAAGCCTTCGACGTCAGCCTTGGCCGCGAAGTACAAATAACGCCGATTCGCCTGCGATTCACCTGCAAATGCATCCTTCAGATTCTTTTCCGTCTTACTACCTTTCAAATTCACGGCTCACTCCTTCCGATCAAGATTCGGAATCAATACACACACACTCACGTTACGGTAGACCCCGGGGCCGCGCCAAGTCAAATCGGCTCTCTCTATCACGGCGATAGTCGGGCTCAATCGCGAACGCCGCTGCGATTGTGTTTGCAGTGCATAATGGGCGCCATTTCAGTGACAGCCGGGTGACAGCGTGCTCATCTTCGGGGGAGCGGCAATGCGCCGCGATGGCGCCCGGCGCGAGGGCGTCCGCCATGGCGCAGTTTTGTTCGCGATTGCAATCCTGTGCGGTTGCGCAGGGCTTCCGCCCGGTGCGGATTATCCCAAGTCCGTGTCCGCGGCGTTCGCCCATCCGGAGGGCACCCGCCTCGGTCGACAGTTTGCGGACGCGGCGCGCGAGCATGGCGGCAATTCGGCATTTCGCATCATCAATGCCGGCGTCGACGGGTTCCAACTCAGAATGCAGATGATCGATGCCGCCCAAAGCGCGCTCGATCTTCAATACTTTATATTTCGCGGCGACGAGACGGGCCGCATGCTGACCGACGGCCTGCAGCGTGCCGCGGACCGCGGGGTGCGCATACGTGTGCTGGTCGATGACGGGGATAGGGTCGCCGGCGACGAGCAGCTTCTGCGACTGCTCGTGAATCCGTCCGTCGAGGTGAGAATTTTCAATCCGTCTTCGTATCGCGGGCACTCGCGGCTGGTGCGAAGGCTGAACTTCCTCATCAACGCGCCGCGGCTCAACTATCGAATGCACAATAAATTGCTGGTGGCCGACGGCGCGCTGGCGCTCATCGGCGGCCGCAACATCGGCAATCAGTATTTCCAGATCGACCCCGAGTCGCAGTTCGCGGACGACGATGTCGTGACCGCAGGGCCGATCGTCGGCGAACTTTCCGCCACGTTCGACGAGTTCTGGAACAGCGACTTGGCGATTCCCGCCAAGGCGTTGGGGCGCGGCGCCCACCAGGACAGCGGTATCGCCGCTCGTACCGAACACCACGGCGCCGGCCGCGAAGCGCCGGGCGCGGCGCCGAAATCGGCTGCAATCGATTACGCGTCCCTGCTCGAGAGCGGCGAGCCCCTTGCCGGAATCGTGTCCGGGAGACTGCCGCTGGTGTGGGCGCATGCCCGGCTGGTCTACGACAGTCCCGACAAGAAACAAGTGGGCGGCGGCGCGCGGCCGGGCCGGTTGATCACGCGCGCGGTGCTCGAATCGATTCGCGAGGTCCAGTCCGAACTGCTGCTGGTCTCCCCCTATTTCATACCGGCCGCCGATGAGCTGCAGCTGCTGAAAGATCTACGCCGGCGCCAAGTGCGGGTGCGCATTCTCACCAATTCGCTGGAGTCGACCACTGAAATTGCCGCGCAGTCGGGCTACGAACACTACCGGGTCCCGCTGCTGCAGGAAGGCACGGAATTGTACGAGGTCCGCTCGATGCTCGGGGACGTCAGGGGCAGCGGTCAGACGGCGCAGGTGTCGCGCTACGGCAACTACGCGCTGCATGCAAAAATGTATGTTTTCGATCGCCGGAAACTGTTCATCGGTTCGATGAACTACGATCAGCGCTCGAAGCGGATCAATACCGAAATAGGGTTGATCATCGACAGTGCCGAGCTTGCGCAACAGACGGCGCGGCGCTTCGACGCGATGGTCAAGCCTGATGATTGCTACATCGTTGAACTACGCCCGGCCGGGCCGCCGGGGAATTCATCCCGCCTGGTCTGGCGTACCGAAGAGAACGGCCATGTCGTCGAGTACACCCATGAGCCCGCGCGCAGCGGTTGGCAAAGACTCGAAGTCAAATTCTTGGCGCTGTTGCCGCTCGACAAGCAGCTTTGAGGCTACGATTCAGCGAGACCCGATGTTCGGCGGCCGGCGCCAAAGTGACGGTCCGCGATCAGACAGATGATCTCGAACATCATGGTGGCGCCGACCAGGGCCGTGTTTCCGCTCTGATCGTACGGCGGAGCGACTTCCACGACGTCGCCGCCGATGAGATTCAGACCGCGTAATCCCCGCAAGAGACGCTGCGCTTCCAAGGTGGTGATGCCGCCGATTTCGGGCGTGCCGGTGCCCGGCGCGTACACGGGGTCGAGGCCGTCCACATCGAAGGACACGTAGGTCGGGCCGTCGCCGACCACCCGGCGGGCCTCCTCGATGATCTGCTCGACTCCGCGCGACGCGAATTCCTCCATGAACACCACGCGCATGCCATGGGACAAGGAGAACTCGATGCCGTCCATGTAATTCTGACCGCCGCGAATACCGATCTGAATCGTGCGCTTCGGATCCAACAATCCGTCCTCGACGGCCAGCCGAAATGGGGCTCCGTGAGTGAACTTGGATCCGAAGAACTCGCCCCAAGTGTCGGTGTGGGCATCGATGTGTACCATGCCGATGGGCGCATCCGCGGCAATCGCCTTGAAAATGGGGTATGTGATCGAGTGGTCGCCGCCCGCGCTGACCGGCCGCACGCCGGCCGCATGCACCAGGCGATAGAATGCCGCAATTTCCTCGACCTGCTTTTCCAGATCGTACCGATGGGACAGGCGCACGTCGCCGAGATCCGCGACCCGGCAGAGTTCGTACGGATTCACGCCCAGTGCGAGATTGAAACCTCGCATGAGACTGGATGAGTTGCGTATTTCACGGGGACCGTGCCGCGCGCCGGGTCGATTGGTGACCCCGAGATCCGTCGGGACGCCGATCAAGCCGATGTCGACATCCACGAGAGTCCGCGCCAGCGGCGCCCGCATGAACGTCGCGATTTCGGCATACCTGGGCTCCTTCATCGGATCGTAATGATCCGATCCGGCGAGGTCCGGTCTCGTGGGGCACTTCGGGGTCATGCGTGTACTCCTCGAATGTCATGGATTGAACCATGATAAGGCCTTGGCTCGAGATGCAACAACAGCGCGCCGCTCCCGTAGAATAGCCAGGATATGGACTACCAACTCTATTACTGGCCGACGATTCAAGGTCGAGGGGAGTTCGTCCGGCTGGCTCTCGAGGAAGCCGGGGCGCGCTATCGCGATGTCGCGCGGGAGACCGGTAAAGGTGCCGGAGTCGCAGCGCTCA
>WNFL01369307.1_pt2 | contig 26817 bp, 22 predicted proteins | sample 5400361 | NCBI WGS metagenome assembly WNFL01 (sample SAMN13153351, study PRJNA577476) | soil metagenome | isolation source: 40 cm soil on Douglas fir-dominated hillslope | place: USA:California | collected 2013-09-17
TAGACGATATCAATTGGCACGAGCCGGCAGCTACCTCCGTCTTGCACTCTTACCTTCAGCGCGTGAGCGACTATCTTCATCTGGCGTTCCCGGAAATCCCCGTTGCGATCTCGGGCTTTTCCAACGCCCACGGCACAGCTGTGCAGCTGGGGGATTTCTGGCGAGAGTTGCTGTGCGCTGCACCGGCGATTGGCACGGTCCTGTTCCAGGACGGCATTGGCGCGCGGAAGCTGACGCTGCAGAAGCTGCCTCGATATCTCCGCGCCGTCCGTGCCGCCACGGATGCGAGCGGGCGCCGTCTGTGGTCTGTGGTCGAGCTGTTTCAGCAGACCGGAGGCGCGCCGCTCGATTCGGGCGAGTTCCGTGCGAGCGCTGCACCGTTTTCCCGAGTGGCCGCCCAGCTGCAAGTCGAGGCCACGTGCGCGTCGGCGCTCATCGCGTTCAGCGCCCCTGACTATCTGCTGACGCCGACGCGGCGCGCAGCCGACCTGCTCTCAAGCTATTTGGAATACATTCACATTTTGGGCAACCTGTCGTAGTCCGCATTAATTTGACCGGCACCGCCCAACCGCCGACGTTTTCTTGCGCTCGACGCCAATCTACCGAAAACCGACCCGCAGGTCGGTACTCGCGACCCCCGTGTCGAGTCACTTGCTGGCTTATCGTGGAAGCGGCTCGGTTAAGGCTCCTGGCGATGGCGCGAAATGTCTCACCCTAGGCAATGCCACGCGAAATCTCTTCGCCTTCACCAAAGCTAAGGACTCTGGGGGAACGGCTACGATCGGCCGGCGCAATACAGCCAGCCGCTTGAAGCACTCGATAAAGGTTAGTGTTTCGCTGACCCATTGAGACCGCCTTACCCATGTGTCCGGAATGGACCTTGATTTAATGGTGGCCAGGGGTGGAATTGAACCACCGACACGCGGATTTTCAGTCCAGCTTCTAAAGGCGCCCAACTCATTGATCATTTAGAAGTTGTCCCGTAGTGCATGTGAAATATTTCTGGGGGTTACGGCGTAGTAGTTACTTGATTTGTATAGATACGCAGAGAGCGTATTTCACGATTCCGGGCGGCGCACACCGACGATTTGCAGCAGTCGGCTGGCGAGCATGACTTCTTGCATCGGCTCGAATGCATCACGAAACTGCCGAACCAAGTGCAACATAGGATTCTTGAATCGCGCCAGTGATCTCGCAAACAACATTCTCATCGCATCTCGGTGCCCTTGCTTCTCACCTATACTCTTGCGAGCTCAGGCGCCCGATGGTGCGCGAGTATCACCACACCCGGGATCTCCGCCGTTATGCTGCGCCGCGCCATGCGCCGATCGCTCGTCGTCTTTGCACCCGACAAGTCCTAAACTAAGCTGAATTCATTGCCGTATCCGGCGGGTCTCCGCCACCCAGGGTCGAAACGCAGACTTGAACGAAGCCTTAGGAGCTTGCCGAGCAGTCGTCTTATTTCGTGCCGCGGCAGACTGTTCGCCTTTTTGCCGGCACCCGTTGCGGATTTCCTTTTTTCCGTCGTCGCACCTCAGCCCGCTGGGAAGCTCTTCGGGAGCCGGCCCGGCGTCTCAATGAGCATTGAAGAGGACCGACCAAAGAAAGTCAGCCCGGACAGCGCCGGCTTTATAAGCCGGGTCCGACTTCAGATCCGGGTCACCCCGCATGATGGGCCGAAAATCGGGTGCCGTTGTGGAGGCGCGGTTGTGGCAATTCATGCAGTTACTCAACACGCCATCTATGAAATGCGCCTCCAGCCACGGATTGAAGGCTACGTGCGGAGAGCCATCGGGCTCGTGCGGCAGATTCACATCGTACGAAGTGTTCATCAAGTAGTTTCGCCACACCCCTTGGAGCGAAGCGGGTCGCCCGGCGGCATACGGTCCGTCGCTCGGTCGGTCGTGCCACCAATAGGTCGCCCAGATCCAGTTGTCGATTTCCTTAGTCGTCAGATGAGTGCCAATGAAGGCGACGTAGTCACCCACCTGCAGTGGACGTCCTAGGACGGCCTTAACGAAACCCTGCAGTCTGATGTTGGTATTTGCCGTCGCTGCCATGGGGGTGTCGACGACCACGTAGTGGAAAGCGTCTTTCAACGAGACCACGTGCGCGTGAGGACGCGCCTGTCCTAGAAATGTCACGGTCGTTTCTTCATTGTTCGGAATATTCAGTCGTTGTGGATCAACGGCCACGACACGTTTCCAGGTCTGATAGGAGTTGCCCGTCTTAATCTGCGGGTTGCCATCGGGATCCCAGATGGGCATCGGCGTCACTTTGTCGGGGAAGATCGGCCACCAGATGGTCTTTAACGATACCGCGTTCGTCGGAAACGGGGACACTGTTTTGCTGCCTGGGATCTTCGGATCCGGCGCACCGGTCTTCGCCAATTCATCTAGAGTCGCCGTAAGGTAGAGTTTTTCGTGCCGAATGTGATCGTAGTTGGCAAAGTTGAACATCACCTCCGAAAGGATCGCGCTGCCCGCCGAAGCGTCGGTCAAAGATTGGCCCCGAAAGGAGCGCATCTGAGCAGGTACGGAGAAACGCAGCGCCCCACCGCGGCGCGGAGCCTTGTCGATCAAGGCGGCGGGGGACTGAAACGTCTCCGCCTCGGAAAACCACGTCTCAAAGACCGGATTTTTCCCGTCGGGCGTCAATTGAGTTATGCCGGCGAACACGCTCCAGGCATGCTTTCGTTGTGCCGCCAGGTCGCCGCTGAGCGCAAGCTTCTCAAGCACCGTTTTATCTCCCGGAAAATCAAAGCCGCTGGGGATATCAAAATACCCCGGTGGCGGACTCCCCTGTGCGAGTGCCGCAGGTAAGGCGCTGAAGAGACCCGCCAGGACCGCCCCGGCGCAAGCACAGATCTTCTGGAACATTGTGACCTCCTCGAGTGATCGTTCTTTAAAGAACGGTTAGGGTTGATAACCCCCGTCCATCCAGGCCTTAAACAGGTCAATCTTTCCTTGTGGCCACGGTCCGTCGCCCCCCTTCTCGGGCGGGGGTGGCATCACATGACCCTTTCCATTCAGCCGATCATAGATGACCTGTGCGTTGGCCTTAACGTCCTCATACTTCGACAAGTCGAAAAATTCAGACATGTGATCGATATCGATATCGGTAAAGAGCGGCCGAATATCATGCGCGAAGCCCACCGCCATCTCTCTACCCTCCCTGTTTGACGGCCATGAAGGAGGCGGTGTAGCCAGCGGGCGAGGAGCCGTGAGGTTTGGCCCGCAGAACCGTGCCCACGATCGCCGGAAGTTGCCCAATTCCATTCGGCCACATCGGGGTTAGGTACCCCACATAGTCGTACTCCCAGCCCGCGGTGGGCGAGTTGGGTCGCCCGGGGCCGGATAGGCGAATGACGACTTGTCCGTCCCGCAGATTCGCCTGGGTGCCCTTAAGATCAAGCACAAATCCTCCGCCCATGTCAAAAGTGCCAGTGACCGCACCGCCCGGTCCCGCCGCCAGCGTCATGACACCTTCGCCGAAGAGCAAGCCGAGCGCTTTGGTGGCTGACTGCGCATCGTCATTAACGACCACCTCGGGTTGGTTGCGATAGCTGCGGTAAGTCCACTTTCCATCGAGTTCGGGCGCGGTCGTCTGTCCTTTCGATTGAGGCGTAACCTCCTTCAGCGCGTGGCTGCTCGGGCGCATCTGTGCCGAGGCCGCACTGATGATCACGCAGACACCGATTAGTATGGTCGCGATTCGGGATTCAAAGTGCGATCTCAGCATGGTGGGTTCCTCGTAAACGAAAATTGAGGTTCTTCGGGCTTTTTGGCCACCAGCGGGCGGCGGCTACGGAGCGCTGGCCGGCGGATGACTGTCCGGCGCCCCGCTCGGTGACATCTTCATCCCGGGCATCCCTACACCCCCGCCGGGTTGGGAGCTGTCGGGAACCACGAGCACATTGGCCATCATGCCGCTGTCTTCGTGATCGAGGATGTGGCAATGCATCACGAACTCGCCAATGTACCGGTCGTAGGTCGTACGAATGTGCACTTGGTAGTCGTTCTGTACGAAGACGGTGTCTCGAAAGGCGTGCCACATGTGGCAGTACTGATTTTCTAAGCCGACGCTGTCAGGGGGCACCTGACACTCGCCCTTGGATCCGAAGATGCTTTTGCCCCCGTGGGTCACATCTATCACTTCGAACGGATTCACATGGATGTGAAAGATGTGCGGTTCTCCGGCAGAGGTGAGTACCCAGTCCTCGGTGGCCCCGACTTGCAACACAAAATTGGGGTCGATGGTATTCGGGTCATATTGCGCATCGTTCAACCAAAAGCCGAATTTCTTAGTTTTGGGGCTCGTGCCAATGAAGAACGAGACCTGTCGAGGCTTGGCCGCGTTGCTAGCTGAGCCTTCCTCGGGCATTCCGCGCCAGGGGGTGAGATCTCCCTGCAGTAGTCCCTGCAACGCGCTCGTGGGTAGCGCGGGGTTATCGTTCTGATTACCGTCATAGAGCGCACGATTCACGTAGTCGCCCAAATCGCCGACTACACTGACACCTGGGGTGACGATCACGGTTGCGAGCAGTTGCGTTTCATTGGGGCCCTGGCCGCCTCCGCCGGCCGTGGCCCTCTCCGCGGGCGTGGCTGCCTGGTTGAGTATGCAGTACGTCCCGGGGTGTGGGAAAACGATCAGCACGTCGCTGCGATAGCCCGGTTGAAGAAAATTGCTACCGATTCCCCCACTCACGGCGCTCTGCTTGACGCCGATCGGATGAATCGCCGTGCGAGTAATACCGTCCGACGCGATTTCAAATTGGGGAACGAGCTCAACGGGAGTGGTCTGGTCAGGCAACAACATCGGACAGAGCTGTTGCACCAGCGCCGATTGCGCCTTCGGAGCGCCGGTCAGAACGCCCCGCAGCGCCAATTGGACTTTGCTGCTACCCGAAGGCTTCACCATGGGCACAATCTGAAGGTTGATCGTGTCGTGAATCCCTGCATGGATCATGCGCCAGCGCTGCACTTGTCCCGCCGGTACGCTCAGCGTGGGTTGCACCGCCCCGTTGATGCTCGTAAAGCGCCCGCTGTCATCCCATACCGTCGGTGAGGCTAATTGAGGCCCAAAGCTCTCAACGACACCCACCTGGCCGATGTTGCAGTACCAGGAGCCGTCTGCGTGCTGCTGAAGTTTCCCAGCCGCGTCAAAGCAACCGTAAGGGATCTGTTGAAACACAAAAATCTGCTCCGGCATCGGGTGACCGGCCGGGTCGTGCAGGATCGTATCGATGTCACCCGGCTTGTCACCGGTAAAGGGCCGGTCTCCCCGTATTAGGAGCGCGCCCGAAGCTCCACTCGCGACCTGCATGGCGGTCGAGCCATGTCGGTGCGCGTGATACCAAAAGGTGCCGGACGGGTGATCCTCCGGGATGTTCACTTCGTATTGGAAATGACTCTGAGGCACGATGTTGAGCAGCACGTTGTCGCTGTTGCCGGCGGGCGAAACGTGAAGGCCGTGGAAGTGCAGATTTACGGTGTTGAAACAAGCAGGCCCTATATCACCGGCGGGCGGGCAGCTGGGATCCTTCGCATTGAGACTATTCTGCAGGTACACCCGCAGGGTGTTGCCCGGCTTGGCCTCGATGACGGGCCCCGTGAGGCATCCACCATAAGAGCGCAGACTAACCTTGTCCTTGGCACCTGTGGCGTTGGCCGGGTTATTGATCTCATTGGGGGCCACTTCCGCCACCAATCGCAAGCTAATGACATTACCTTCGTGCGTGATATCCCCGTCGGGCTGACAGGCTCCGATCGGCACGCCTGCTGCGGCGCGCAAGATACTAAGTTCGACCGTCGAGCGCTCCTCTAGATGCGGCGGCGCCAGAAACGGCTGAGGTACGGGTTCTGCGAGGCCGATCCCCGGAAGTCCGACCAGTAGCAGAATCGACACAGTCCGGTATCCGGCGCTCATCTGAGAACCCCCTCGTGCGCGGCCACCTTTGTTTTGTCAGCGGCCCGAATCGTCAATTTGCTCTCGACGCCTGTCAGGGTCAAGGTCCCGACGTTGTTCGGCGCCGCAGGGCATCCCTCGGGCCGTACCTTATCATTGTTGCATCCAGCATCAATCTAACTGTCTTGAGTGCAGTCCTAATGACAGGGAAGCTTCGGAAATTGACCGAGGATTACTAACGAAAGTATCAGTCGAAGATTTCTATTGGGTTTCTGACGTATCAGAACTTGAACCGGATGCTCGAATACCTTTCAAGCATCCGCGCATCAACATCCCAGTCGAATGCCCAAGCCACTCGCTGGATAAGGTGCAACGCCAATGCATTTCGTTCCTCAACTAAAGTGTGCGTACTCGAGAACGTTAAAGCCTCTATGAGCGGGTCCGCAGAATAGCGCAAATAGTATTCGCTTTCCGGCTGCGCCAGGTTCGAGACGATTAATGGGGTACCTTGGAAATTCTCAAGTTTCAAGCGAACGGAAACTGGTCCTCGATACCCCACAAGATCGTAGTATTTTTTTGCACTTGCAAACAAGCAATATGCCCTGTCCGTGATCTCGCTCATTCTGATGGCAGGATCGTGGGTTGCCTTCACCCCGTGCCGGAGAGGCGGTTGCCACAATGTTGATTGCTTATAAAAATACAATCCATGTATGTTCAAGTGCGTGTGGTATGTCCTTAGGCCCTGCCCCCCTGGCACGTGGATAATCAGCCCATCCTCGACCAAACGTGTTGGCGTTTCGCCCTTAATGGGGAACACGTCAGAAGTCCCCACCGGATCCGGCACGCCAATCTGGCGACATACAGCTTCTAATTCAGGCGCACGCTTTAGCGGAGTCGGGTCGGGGTAAACGGGCGATATCGCGAGTGTGAGCAGACACCTCTCGTTCGCAGGATCAGTGCTTGCATTGATTCCGGGCACTCCTCCTCGACGTAGTAGGTCAAATCTTTCGCTAGCCCGAACGAAAAGCCACTCTCTAAAGCTCTCGGCTTTTTCTCGTCGTTCTCCGATCCATGCAATTCTATCAAGGGACGCCAGTTCGTCCGGATCGTTTTGCCTCCCGGTGCGGATATAGACTTTTGTATTCTTCGAAATGGCGTGAGGAGCTTCCCTACTCTGCGGTACATGAATGACTACAAAAGCCCTGTCCTTCGCGTCATTCAGATACTCATGAATTTCCGGAATGATTGCCGGTGAAATGTTGTCGACGCATTTACTCATCACCTGTTCAACAATTCCGCGCCTGAATTCTGTTCCTAGCGCCGGAAGCTGTGGTCTGGCCTGGGCGTCTTCGGCGACTCCAATAATGATCTTCCCACCGAGAGTGTTGGCCATAGCGGCAACTGTCCGCTCCAGGTCACTTGGAATGGCTTGCTTGTAATCCAGAGTCGCGTTCTCGGCGATCTGCTGCTCGCAGAATCTCTGAACGTCATTCCATGTTTCTAAAGCATCCTGGTCTGAACTCATTAGCCCTAAGCCTCCCTACAGACAGCGACCGCTACATTAGTTCGAATTTGGCTGGAGCGCGCCTTTAGTAAATCTACCGGCCCCTCCTCGCAAGTGACCGCGACAGAGAAATATTCTGACTCAACGCAAATGACCACTCCTGGCCCTTCTGAGACTTCGCCAACGTCGTCAACCGAAGACACCGGACTGCGCCTAAAGTGACGCGGGAGACCATGTCTGGGCACCACAGCACCAGCGGAGCTCCTGCCCGAGGCTAGAATTACTCTAACTTGTTGAAAATTAAACACGTCAATCGCGGAGTTTGTGGAATACTTGTAGCGCTTAGGGTGAGATGAGGCATTGATTTGCGTTGATACGATCGGGTAATTATCCACGCTGTCCCGTGCATGCGGCTATCGTCCCACTGAGATTGGGCTCTGCGAGCTGAGTCCTGATTTAACAACGAAGTGTGACTATTTCAATATTGAAATGGGCTCGACGTCAATGAAAGCTTTGAATCTTGAGGAAGCGGCCGCGTTTCTCCACATTAATGCGGAAGAGCTACGCGCGCGTGCGAAACGCGGCGCAATCCCAGGCGCGAAAATTGGTCGACGCTGGGTGTTCCTAGAGAATGATCTCGCCGAGTTTATTCGCTCCAACGGTCAACAGGCGTCCAAGACTGACCAGCTACCGGCGGCGAACATTGACCAGGGGATTCGAGGGTTTCGGGGTCTGGATTTCAGCATTCGTGTAATGGCTTTAGCCGCAGCGCGGTCTGCCGCGGCAGCGGCAGACTTCAGCTTCTCTTCTTGAACCGGTAGCTGTCGTTGCCGGTCTCGATGATCTCGCAGCGGTGCGTGAGCCGATCGAGCAGTGCCGTGGTCATCTTGGCATCTCCGAACACGCTGCTCCACTCCCCGAACGTCAGGTTGGTGGTCACGATCAGCGACACGCGTTCGTAGAGCTTGCTGATCAGATGGAACAGCAGGGCGCCGCCGTCCTGCGCGAACGGCAGGTAACCGAGCTCATCGAGGATGATGGCATCCAGATACAACAGGCGCCCCGTGAGCCGCCCGGCGCGCCCTTCGCGCTTCTCGGTATCGAGCTGATTGACCAGGTCCACGACGCTGTAGAAGCGCACGCGCTTGCCTTGCTCGATTGCAGCCCGGCCGAGCGAGGTGGCCAGGTGCGTCTTGCCGGTGCCCGTGCCGCCGACCAGCACGATGTTGCGCGCGCTGGTGAGGTATTCGCCGGTGTGGAGCTGGCGGATCTGCATCTCGTTGACCGCAGACTCCTGGAAGGTGAAGCTATCCAGGTCGCGCGGCATCGGGAAGCGCGCCAGGCGCAACTGGTACTGGTAGGAGCTCGCCCGACGCTCGGCGATCTCAGCCTGCAGGAGTTGCCCGAGCCAGCTCGTCGGGGCGAGCTTCTTCTGGCTCAACGCCCCCAGGCTCTCCTCCAGCGCGCTGGCCATGCCCCTCAGGCGCAGGACTTTCATCTGTTCGATCAGTTGGGCTTGCATACACATCCTCCGATGTCGGGTTGACGGACTCGATCAGCCGCAGCACCTTTGGGCGCAGCAACTGGTTGTAGCGATCGCAGTTGGCCGCCGGCTCGCTGCACAGCCTCAGGGCCTCAGGCACCTGCAGTGGCGCGGGACGCTCTGGCTCGGCCGCGCGGTGCAGGAGGTTGACCACGTGCGCACTGCTCACGACCTGCTCCTCCAGCGCCGCGGCACACGCCTCGGTCACCGCTTCCAGCCCGTAGATCGCGACCATCGAGAGCACGTCGACGAACTGCCGGTCACCGTCCATATGTTTAGCCAGGCGTTCGCGCAGCCGCGTCATGGCAGAGGGCAGGTTCCAGTCCTTGAACGGTGCCCCGTTGCGCAGCGCCCCGGGCTTTCGGCCCCAGCGCTTCCACGTAGTGCCACGGGTTGTAGAGCGTGCGCCCGCGCTCGAAGCAGCGCGGATGCTCACCGACGTTCTGCCCTTCGCTATGGATCACGATGCGCTCGGCGTAGGCGCGCACGTTCACGACCCTGCCGACGGATCGGCACTCGACGCTGTAGCGGTTACGCTCGAACGACACCAGACACGTGCTCGAGACGCGCACCGTCTTCTCGGCATAGCCATCGAACGGCACCGGCATTGCTCGCAGCGCCGATCGCTCCTCGGCCCACACCGACTCGATCCGCCGCTCGGGCTCCTCCGGGTGCGCGCGCTCGCGCGCCAGCTCCCGGCAGCGCTCGCTCAGATGCTCGTTGAGTTCCGTGAGCGTCTCGAACCGGAGCTTGGGGGTAAAGACCCACTCGCGCACGTTCCCGACCTGGTTCTCTACCTGCCCCTTCTCCCAGCCTGCCGCCGGCGTGCAGGCCGTGGGATCGACCAGGTAGTGGTTGCACATCACGAGGAACCGACGGTTGTAGCGTCGCTCCCGCCCGGTAAATATCGCATCGACCGCGGGCTTCATGTTGTCGTAGATCCCGCGCCGGGGAACGCCGCCCAGGAACGCGAACGCGCGCGCATGGGCGTCGAACACCATCTCCTGGCTCTCGCGCGGATAGGCCACCAGGAAGAACGCGCGGCTGTGGCACAGGCGCAGATGCGCCACCTTGACCACCTGTTCTTCACCACCGAGCTCCACGTGCTCGTGGCTCCAGTCGAACTGGTACGCCTCCCCGGCATCGAAGCTCTGCGGGATGAACGCGCCGGCCGCCGGCCGGCGCGCCTGCTCGAAGCGCTTGACGTAGCGGCGCACGCCATCCACGGCGCCCGTATACCCCTCGAGCTGCAGCGCCTCGTGCAACCGCTGCGCCGTGCGCCGCTCCCGGCTCGGCAGCTGCTGCTCGGCTTTCAGCCACGCCTCGAGCTTCCCCAGGTATGGCCCGAGCTTGGGCTTGGGCTGCACGCGCCGCCGATACTCGAACGCCGCCCCCTCCGCCTTCAGCGCTCGCTTGACCGTGTTACGCGAGAGCCTCAGATCCCGCGCAATCGCGCTGATCGACTCCCCCTGCACCAGCCGCCGTCGGCGGATCTTCCCGATGGTTTCCACGCATAGCACCCCAGTCACCCCCGCCTGATCCGCTTTGGATCAGGCAGGGTACGGGGTGGTCAATTTTGGACGCCGGTTACACCCCGAACCTGGTCAGAATTGCACGCCTGTTTACAACTAAGGCAATAAGGCCGAGTACGGTCGGCCCCGCTGCTCTCGCCGAAAGCTTCACTTTCCATGATCTCCGAGCGAAGTCTGCAAGCGATGATGAACTGGATGTCGCCACTGAGCGCCTCGCCCACAACGACCGGCGAACTACCCAAAAAGTCTACCGACGCAAACCACGACGAGCACGCCCTGGCATCAAAATATTGGACACGGGCAGCGATATTAGACAGTGAGGTTCCCCTCGTCCGCTGTAATTTTACAATTACGGCACAGTCCGTTTGGGTCGGTCGTTAAGCCCACACCGATCTTTCCTCAAATTACGAATCGGTGAAGTCTTGAGCAGGAACGGAAATGGGCTGAATTCGATGAACTGCATCTACTCTAGAAGGTACCAGGCAAAACCGGCCGCACATAGTCGACCCAACTACGCGATTCTTGAACGGTAAGTGACCTACCCAATTTCACCGTTATTTGGCCTGCATGTTTAATCATTTGATCGCGCGACTTCTTGATAAGCGCGCTTCCACCTGTCGTTTTCCAGTCAAACTCAACCACTTCCGATTGTGGGCCTCGCAGCAGCACGTCCGTACGGCTGCCACCTTGGCCAGACCTAATGACTTCCTCGGCTGTGATACTCCATCCGGGTGGGAGCGCGTCACTTGGCAACACTCCAATTTCTTCCGCCGCTGCACTGTGAAAGATATTGCCAGCAGTCATCCGGTCGCCGCTCTGCAACGCGGCAACAAATTCGGGATTCTGTGCCACGCGTAGCGCGGCGCGCTGTCCAATCGCATCAACGGTCCTGGCCACCCGGTTGACATATTGGCTTGGGAACACCTGACCCAGAGCTGCCCTGTACTCCGTCTCAGATAACTTGGTTTCAAGTGCACCCTCGATGGGAGACATGGCCGCCGTTGTCTGGCCGGCACCCGATGTGTTGAGCATAGGACGTTGGGAACTGCCAATGTGCCTGTCCGTAGTGCTGACGCTATCAGCTGTCCCTCGACTGTGAATGTCAATTGCTGAATGGTCCGATACCCCGTTCGTTTGTGCTGCAGTACCCCGTGATCCAATCGAATCCGCACGGTTTAAGCCGCTTTGCAGTGGAGAAGTAAGCGACGGATTGCCCGTTGGCGGCGCAGCTAGGCGCTCAAGTGCTCCTTGATTATTTGGCGACTGGGCTTGTTCAGTCGCCCATTCATTCAGATTCGCGGGCGACGCTTCCACCGCGCCCAACTCAGTACGTCGGAGCAGAAGACGTTTATTCGCGATTCGAACAAATTCCCAACCGTCGACCGCCCCGCTCATCGCACCGGTTCGAATTGCGACGTTCAGAGCTACGAGTTGATAGCGAAGAGCAATGTTCTTCGCAAGCCATGTCATTTTTGGCGCAAGAGCTTGAGCAATTCCAACCAAACTCTTGAACGCCATTCCGGCTAGAGCTATTTGAATTGCTAAGTCACCGATTCGCTTGCCTGCATCATAATATTGCTGCGCAAGCATAAGGCGCTCGATTTCGCTGCGTTCCGAGCTTAGTGCGTTTGAGGCAGCAGCAAGCGGGTGCTTAAGAACTTTCATCACTGCATCGCGAACCTGTGTTGCCTCGCGAAATTTACGAGTCAGCATAGGCCAGTCAACGGCAGAGGCTCCTACGAACGCGAAAAGAGCCGCAATTTCGGGGCTCAACAACGCTAGTAGCGCGGCCACCAGAACTCCGACTACGTACGCAGAAGCTGCCGCGTTTAGTGCGCCAGCACCGATGCCGCTTATGAGTAAAACTGCGTCGGCACGGTCGAACTCCCATTTCGCACTGATGACGGCCGGGTCGACCCCCAGCGATACAAGATAGGTCCCCAATCCTTCGTATTTAGACAGCCTAAAGAGTTCGTCGCGCGCACCGGATCGATTTGCGAGATCCCCTAGCAGCTTGGCCAAAGCAACGGGCGTCAGACTCGGCTCAATCTTCCTCAATTTTTGGTAGACCCAGCCGGCCTGACTCGTATCACTCTGCGATAAATGACTGGGGACTTGATATATCAGACGATCCGCAATTTCGGTTGCGGCAGTAGCAAGGTATTCGTCTCCAGGCTTATATCCCGGGGTATTTGGCGGGTTCGTGCGCGCTCGACTAACTGTCGGTTGTGAATTAGCCATGTTTGCAACCTATCGACATGACCGTAGTAAATAGAGTCGACGCTGCCGCCTGAGTCCCACCATTTTTGGTTATCGATGGCCGTTCACGATTTCCAACTCGCACATCAAGAAGTTCCCCTCACGGTCCCGTGCTCACACTTAGTCCAGAACCTCCCTCCACAATGATCTTCTTCTCAATGTCGGGGTCCTCGAGCATTGCGGTGTCGCTTCGACCGGCAGCCAATCTGGCTGCCAATCTCAGGTTTTCCAATTCTGCGCGTCTCACTTCCGCCTTGACCTTGCGCACATCCTCAGCGCGATGCAGCAACTTGAAGTCTTCCAACAACGGATGGCTGCCTGGCAGGGCCTCGATGAACAGTTGCCCGGTCGGAACAATGATTTCATCCTTCGCGCGGCGCGCGATCTTGAGGTATGTCACGAGCTCGTCACGCAGTGCAGATTGTTCGTCGACGTTTCCTTTCGCTGCCACCCAGCGTGACTCGAAATCCTCCGGATTAAAGCTGTCCGTTCCGTCGGGATCCATGAGGCCCAGATAGTCGTTGACAAAGCCACTCATCATATAGTCCGTGAGGTGGCACGAATGAATAAGCGGAAAAATAATGTAGTTACCTTTGTATCCCAGAGGGTTGTCCAAGTCCGCCACCTGCACGAGTTGATGAACGGTCCCGCCTACGGTGGGAGTACACAGTTGTGTAACCTCTATCTCTGCGGTGCGCGTAGCATTGTTCATAGGCGCATTGTTCATCTGGTTTTGAGCCATTTGCGACTTTGACCCTTGGTGCACCGTCCCTATGATTTCCGATGAGCATTTTTCTCCCTTCTCAAAACAGGCCACAGGCACTTTGTAGAGCCGGAAGAAACGCTGGTCGACAGGCTCTTGATCCCAGATAGCCTGCATGTAAAAAATGATGTTTTGCTTTACGTGTATACGAAGCTGGTCGATGGAAATCCTGCGGTTGTACTGATTCTGAAGCGCTTCGGAATAATCCTTCGTCGCTGTCTCTAGCGCTGACGCGCCCTGCTTGAGTTTGTCTTGAGCATCGGCAAGAGCACCTTCGGCGTATTCCAGTCTCGTCTTCAGCGACTTGATGTTCGCATCAAAGACTTGTTTCGCCTCATCAGACGGATCGATTCCCATTGTGAAGAACTTTAGCTGCCCCGGCATATCGGGAATGGTGTCTCTTTTCAATTGTGTGGCAACCAATGTTTCGCGTAGGCTGTCGCGCGCGTCGAGTTGCTGCCGCGCGTTATTTTCAAGTGTCGCCAGCAAACTGCGTTGGGTATCCCAGTGCGTTCGCTTCACCTCGACCGAGAGCTCATCACCTGCAAATCCAGAATTTAGGTAGGTCAATGCGGGTCGTAACGAGTCATCGAGGAGCACGCGAGCGATAATCCATTGATATTGAAGTAGCCAGCCTTCGTTTATCTCCTCCGGGCTAGGTACATCTTGGGCCACTAGAATGACTGGTCGGACGCGATACAGAAACTCACTGATCAGATAGCGCCGCTGAAGCTCGTAAAATAGATAGGTGACCGTAATCTCGTTGTTCGGATTGCTGAGTTCCCCACTGGACGTTTGTTCGGTTTCCGTTGACGAAGTCGAGTCGACTTCCACCGCTCGCTCCAGACGATATTCCTCTGCGGCCTTAAGCGTTGCCTCATGAAGCCCTTTCTTGGTCGACGACGAAATCTGCTCCTGGTTTCCCCCAAACTCGCTCGTAGCGCCAATACTCCCGATGCCAATGTTGAACGACCCATTGGTCGTCATCTTGAAGTTGGTGGCTGACGTAGCGCGCTGCATGATGTCGTATTCCGCGCGATTGGTCTCCGAACTCTGTATCGAACGTGAGGACATTGATTTCTCAATTTCCTTGACCGCTCGAGTGGACTTGACATTTGTCTTCTTTGTGAACTTGCGTGTCTCACCTGGAGCGAGTGGAATAGTCGCCGCAAGATTCCCAGCCTGATATGGACCGGGTTCCCAGCGTTGCCGATAGGTCACCATCAGGCCGTAGTTATAAGTGTTGGGCACAAAGACGTCGAAAGCATAGGGTTCAACCAGTGCCTTCTGGATCGTCTCAATAAGATCCTCGAGCCGTCCTTTTGGACTTTGCGGACTGGCTATAGCGGCGTCCAAGATAGCCGTTCCCGTATCAAAATCTATTTGCCTTTTTTTCACGTCGATGTTGTCCGCATCGGCGGAGTCATTATATTGTTTTATCTCCAACGCACACTGCTGAACCGCAAATTGCTGATCGGGGGAAAGGCGATGCCAGCCTTCCATTGCCTTCGAACCAAACGCTCCCCAGACCTCGAGTGGTATTGCGTCGGCCGGCTGATACTGCAGGCCGGCAATCAACTCCTTAAGTTGATTGACATCCGCGGTATCGGGTGTGGGTTTCTGATCCGACTTGAGGAAATCATTCGTTTCAAGAAGCGTATATAGGTCCGACACCGCATTCTGAAGAGAGGCGTCGAAAGCGTGTAACCAAACATCCCTGAAGGCCATCTGCAGTACATGAAAATCGTGATAAGCCACAGCGTCGGCCGGTCCGCCGCGGAGATTCTTAATAGTAGTTAGGTCATCGAGAATGGCCGCCACATCGGGGCGTTGGGCCATGATCTGTCGAACGTTCTGTAGCAACCCCTTCAAAAGTGTCGTGACAGCATCCTTCGTCGAATTGCTTGCAAGACCCCCATTGATCCAACCGTCCAGAGTCTGTCCGATGGTTTGGTCCAGAACGACGAGCGCTACCAGCGCCTTCGCAAGCGAAGCTCGCGGAGCCCCGTCGAGAACTTTCTGAAGGACATCTTCAACCTGCTGCTGCAGAATGGGTTGAACCGATGCATCCGGCGGAAGCGGTGCAAGCAGATTCTTTAGTTGTTGTACCTGCGCGCCGGCTGACGCGATTCCAGCCAAAAACGTGGGATCCGGTTGAAGGTCCTTCAGTTGCTGATCGACCGCATTGAGAACTTGGTCGGCAACGGCGATCGCCAGGGGGGTTGGATCAGGCATGTTTGCGCACCTTCCTAGACTTGGCCCGAGCTGGCTTGAGTTCAGACGCGGACGACGGCATCAGATATTTGCGTATGAGATCCTCGGGCGAAGGCGCTAGGACTTCACGCGCTCTCACAAGACTCAGTATGTTCGAGACGGTGGGCAGAACCTCCGAGAGTTTGGTATCGAGTACTTTTCCGGAGATCTTGTTCTTCTTGATACCCAAGCCCAATTGAGCAACCTGAGTCTGAGTCAGTCGCAACCTCATCGGCTTGACTTTCACTTTCTTGATGCGGGCTATGCCTTCCTCAATGGCCTGCTGCTGTAGATTTGGTAGCTGGTCTGCTGCATTTAGCTTCCCACGAACGATGAGTGCTTTTTTTTGTGCGTCCGCATCTCGAAAATGAGGTGGAAGCGCCGACAGATTCTGTAGCTTTCCTTTGGCTATCCGTCGCGCGTCAGCCGCGCGCCGCTGCTCCTCCAAAAGTCTTGGCTCAATCTTGGTTCGAAGGCCGTCACGCAGATCGAATGCCCGAATTATCGGGTCCGCAAGTCCCTGAATTGCAGAATTGGTATCCCGGCCTTGAGGACCGGTCGAGAGCTGGAAGCGGTCGACTTGCATTTGAATGAGCCGAATTACATACGACTCCTCGGCGCCGGCGTCCAAGCGGGGCACGCTAGAAACATAAAGAATGCGTTCCTCGGTCGGTAGCGGGAACGGTCGACGCAGATCCTGCACATCTTCGGGCGCGAGCACCATCAGAACAAGATTAGGCCGAGGCTCATTTCCAGCAAATTCGAGGTCTTCCGTCGACAGGCTAAAGGCGCCATTCTCGTCAGTAAGGACAGAGCCCAAGCGACGCCCAGCCCCTCTCAGTAATTGAGCTACGCTGCCTTGCGCGCGTATTTCCTCTATCGCAAGGTCAGAATCAAACACAGCGACCACGAGGTTTCGAACGCCTAGACCTGACTCTTTAACTTGGATCAGGCCAGCAATTTTCTTCATTGAATACTCTCCAAAATAACGTGACTCGGAGAATGCGCCTGCCGTTTGCAAGAGAAGTGATCAATTGGCTCGCGAGGCGGACTCACCCACTTCGATTATTATTTCAGGCGAATCGCGATCACAGATTCCAGTTGGCTGTTCTAAGAGGCCTTATAGGCCGACCCCTTACCTATGTCAACGCAAATTCAACCAACTAAGGCGCAACAAATGGCGCCGACGTTCGCGGTTGGCCTCAGTAGCAACGGCGAGCTTCTCGACATCGGAACCTTCGCAGAGTGAATTCCGGTAGCGGTCATTCTTCGGCGAAAAAATCGACATTGGCCAGTCAATGGTCCGCGTCACTTGCGCTCAGCGATACACTGGTCGTAAGTTTTATTCTCAATCCTCAATTCCGCTACCGCTCGGCATTCTCGCGCGTCCACTTTGGCTTGGGTCACCGGCGGCAACCATCGTCACGTCTCGCGCGCTCGCCTTCGGCGGTCCACCATATATACCGCCGTCGCGTTCTGCTTAGGCTGTCAGGTCGTCGCGCGGCGTCTTGAGTAGCCGCAATACTTCGCCCAATTGCTTCTCGATTCGCCAGACATAGCGAGCCAGAAAGAAGAACACAGCAATCAACAAAGCCTGCCAATAACTGAAGTCCACCCCGTTTTACCTCATTCCGCATTATCGAGCCACGCTATCGAGTCATTGCGTTCACGCCGCGACCACGGCGAACACGCAACTAAGAGTCTTGGCCATTTTGCTTTGGGTCGTCGCAGTATCCCACCACTCGCAATAGAGTTGCCCCTTTTCGCCTAGCGTACTTCCTAGACGCTGCAGTGACTACGTGAGCTACAGCAGCACCGGGTCAATTCGCCGGCGCTTGACGCCATTACGACGACAGGCGCACTCTGCGGCCACAACACGGCGCAGACCGCAGTTCATGGACTCGCATAAATGATCTTTGTTGTTTGGTTCGCACTGTGCTTTGTCGCTTCAAGCATTGCCAGCAACAAAGGACGTTCCGGCGTTGGCTTCTTTTTCCTCGCCTTCTTTCTAAGCCCAATCGTCGGCATCATTGCTGCTTTGATCGCCGCCCCCAACGCGTCCGCCGTGGAAAGGCGACAAGTTGAGTCGGGGGAGAATAAGAAGTGCCCGTACTGTGCAGAGGTCATCAAAGCGGAGGCCAAAGTGTGCCGGTACTGTGGCCGGAATTTTCCTACGGCCTAGAGCCTCGCCGTGGTTAAAGAAGCAAATGCGCCGGGCACCTTCGACGTTGCGTTGTCATTTGTAAGCGCTGACGAACCGCTGGCACTCCAGCTGCAAGGGGCATTGCACCCGCCCCATTCCGTATTCGTCTTTCCAAAGGCGCAGGAGCAGCTTGCGGGACGCGATGGAGTCGAAGCGTTCCGCAGCGTGTTCCGTGAACGCGCGATGTTGGTGGTAATTCTTTACCGGCCGCCGTGGGGCGATACCCCTTGGACGCGGGTAGAGAAAGGCGCCATCTAAGAATTCGCGCTTGGGGCGGGGTGGGAGCATTTGATGTTCGTGCGGCTCGACCCTGACGCACCCGTACCAACGTGGGTTCCGAAGCCGCACCTTTATCTGGACTTCACCAAATATACGTTGAACGATCTGGTTGGCGCGATTAAGACGCGCTTGGTTGAACTTGGCTTGCAGCCGCAGGTTGTGACCCCGGCTGACAGAGCCGCGGCCATCGAAAAGCGGCGGGCCTTCGATGAAGAAACCCGCACCTTGCTGGGGCGGAGTCCCGCGGAGTTCATCACCGCGACGGAAGCGCTGCTAGAAGCAATCCGCGGCGAAGCGACCGCCGTAGCTGAACGTACCGGTTGGGATTTCGGCTACGGGCCGGGGGCAATTATCGGTGGTTTTGTAGTGAGCGCCCATGCTCAGGGGGTGCAGATAGTGGCGTTGCAGCAATACGCAAATACCGCGCGGGACGCTTACGTTGAACTCCGCGAGTACGATCAACACTTGACTATTGCAGTGCCCGGCAATAACTACTTCGCGTTCGACAAAATTGTTGTTGTGAGAACGACACGCCTTGATATTCGGCGACTGCCAGAAATCGGCTGGTGCTGGGAAGTGAAGGGACGAACCTACCCGGTGCAAGCCGCTGCCGAATTGATCCTAAACGTATTGCTCGATCGGATTGAAAAAGCGAACGAGAAAAGCAATAGGCGATAGGGCCGAGTGACCAGGGATACAACGCCATGAGATTCGTCGATCCCGAAACCTCAATGGATTCGTACAAATGAAAAATAGTGACAAGCCGAGCGACAAAGATGCAAAGAATTTACTAACGCCAATCCTTTTTCCAGCCGGCGGATCCTTCTTAGTTAGGTGCTTGGTGATGCAGAAACCCGAATCACTGGGAGTTGATCAAACTCTCACTTTCGAGCCATTGGTCGCCTTCGAACACCTTGCGGACGGCTCCTTCTTCCCAATGACAATTGGTGGCCGTGTACCGTACTGGGGGCAGGTCCGCGCGTCCGCCGCTGGCTGTGCGGTATATGGGGTCTGCCATTCTGAGAAGTGCGTGATCGCTTCTACAATTGGCGTTTTCCAGACAGTGCAGGCGTTCCAGGTTGAAGCCACGCGTGTTGCCGTAGAGAAGGTCAACGAAGTTCGGCAACAGAAGGGATACGAACTCTTGACGACCTAGCGCTGAAAGGAAGCACGCAGCCTGCGATGACCCACGACTCGCCCAGACGATGTGCCGCCGCAAACCACGGCTAGCGCGTACTGGTGCAAGGATATTGGACAAGGGTGGCGATATTGGACGTCGACCTTCAAATTGCCGATATAACTCTCTGATTTGATGGTGGCCAGGGGTGGAATTGAACCACCGACACGCGGATTTTCAATCCGCTGCTCTACCAACTGAGCTACCTGGCCGCCGGATGGGAGGGCGCGTATTAGACCGGGCCGGAGCGCTGAGCGTCAAGGCGCGCTGCACGGCTGAGCCCCTTGCCAGTCTGCCGTTCAGGCTTCCGGTGGCTTGAAATCAGGCGGGCGCTCGGAACCGGCCCCGAAGAAGAACTTCTCCATCTCCCCCTCGAGAAACCTGCGGGCCTTGGGCTCGACCGGCGAGAGCCGGTTCTCGTTGATCAGCATAACCTGGTGCTTGACCCAGCGGGACCAGCCCTCGCGCGAGACCTGTTCGAAGATGCGCTGCCCCAGGGGCCCTGGGTAGGGCACGCGATCGAGGCCGGGTGCCTCGCTTTTGAGAACGACGCAGTGGACGGTACGGGTCATGTGATGCTCTGGATGAGTGCCGTGACGGGAGCCGGGAGCCCGAGCCGCTCGGGCTGGGCGGGGTTATACCAGAGCGTCGGCGGCTCATCCATCACGCCAGCCCGGGCTTCGCAGCGCGCCATGAGCGGGGTGATCTCGAGCTCGAAATGCGTGAAGGCGTGGCGCACGATCGCGAGAGAACGCGGCTCGATGACGGCTGACAGCAACCGGGTCGCAGCGTAAAGCTGCGCCGCCTCCACACTGGGAAACTGCGGCGGACACCACAGTCCGCCCCATACGCCACGTTCGGGGCGGCGTTCCAGCAACACACTGCCATCGCCTCGTTGCGCCAGCAGCATCACGACCGCGCGGGTGCGGCGCGCCATGCGGGTCCGCGGCGCCGGAATCTCGTGCTGGCGCCGGGTGCGCCTGGCCGCGCAGTGCGACTCCAGCGGGCAGGCGACACACAGCGGTCGGCGGCGCACGCAGATCGTGGCACCCAGGTCCATGATGGCCTGCGTGTAGGCGGCTACGTCTTCCTGCGGCGTGCACTGTTCGGCCAGCTGCCAGAGTCGCTCCTCGGCGGCGCGCGGCGTGAGCGCGCCCGTCACGAGAAAACAGCGTGCCAGCACTCGCCGGACGTTGCCATCCAGGATGGCGCCACGCTCGCCGGCGCTGAGCGCACGGATGGCTGCGGCCGTAGAGCGGCCGATCCCCGGGAGCTCGGCGAGTTCTGCTGCCGTCCCCGGCAGTGTGCCGCCGTAGCGCGAAACCAGCAGCTGTGCGGCGCGATGCAGGTTGCGGGCGCGCGAGTAGTAGCCGAGGCCGGACCACAGATGCAGCACTTCGTCGAGCGGCGCCACGGCGAGCGTCTCGATGTCGGGAAAGCGTTGCATGAAGCGATCGTAATAGTTGACGACCGTGCCCACCTGCGTCTGCTGCAGCATGATTTCCGAGACCCACACCCGGTAGGGTGTCGGGTCGCGCTGCCACGGCAGATCGTGGCGGCCATGCCGCGCATGCCACGTAAGCAGCGCGGGTGCGACGAACGCCGTGTTATCCATGTGCGTGCTAGTCTAGGCGACGATGTCGCAATCGCCAACGATCGTGGCGCGCGCCCCGCGCTGGGCGGCACCGCTCCTTGCACTGTTCGCCTGCCTGCTGGTGGCGTCCACCTGGCCCGTGTTCGGCCATATCTGGGACGAGCCCGAGCATATTGCCGTGGGCCTGGCGCTGATGGATCGCAACGAGTACCTGTACGACGACCAGCACCCGCCGCTGGCGCGGCTGGCGGCAGCCCTCGGCCCGCATCTGGCCGGCGCGCGCGCGCCCGCCGACACGGGCCAGGGCGCCGGCCCGAACGGAGAGGAGGCCGGGCGGCAAATCCTCTATCACTCTTCCGCCAGCTACGACCGGCTGCTGACCCTGGCGCGCCTCGGCATGCTGCCCTTCCTGGTGGTGCTGATCTTCGCCGTGTGGCAGTGGACGTGGCGTTATCACGGTGCGGCCGTGGCGTGGCTGGCGAGTGCTTTCCTGCTCAGCACGCCGGTCATACTTGGACACGCGGGCGTCGTCGCGCTCGATGTGCCGGTCACGGCGCTGTGCACTTTGAGCTTCTACGTGCTGTTGCGCTGGCTAGACTCGCCGAGCCTGGGGCGCGCCGCCCTGCTGGGCCTGGTGGTCGGCCTCGCGGTCAGCACCAAACTGTCGGCGGTGCCGTTCATCGGCCTAGCGGGCCTGGCGCTGCTCGCGGCGCATTTTCTATGCACTCCGCGCACGCTCCCACGGCCACCCTTGCGCCCGCGGGTCGGCGGTGCAGCGATCGCGGTGCTGATCGCGCTGCTGACGGTGATCGCCGTGTACGGTCCGCACCTCGTCTACCTGACGACACCGGATTTGGCTCCGAGTAAAGCGCTCAATGCGCTGGTTGGGGACAGCGGCTGGCTGCACGACGCCGGGTATCGCCTGGCGGCCAGGCTCCCGGTGCCGCTGGGCGTACAGGAAGTCCCGCTCAACATCCTCGGTGTCGAATGGCACAACAGCCACGGACACCACGCCTTCCTGCTCGGCCAGACGGACCTGATGGGCTGGTGGTATTTCTATCCGGTGGCGCTTGCGGTGAAGACGCCGCTGCCGCTGCTGCTGCTCGGCCTGACGGGCCTGACCCTGCTGGCCCTTCGCGGCTGGCATGAGCGCTCGGTGCCGCTGCTGGCCGCGCCGCTGTGTTTCACGGTGATCTTCGTTTTCTGCTGCAGCTACAGCCACATCAATATCGGAGTGCGGCACGTGCTCGTGCTCTACCCGCTGCTGGCGATCGGTGCGGCCGCGGCCACCGCGGCGCTGTGGGCCCGGTATCGCGCCGGGGCGGTGCGCGCCGCGCTGGCGGCACTGCTCCTGTGGCAGTTCTCCACGCTGGCCTTCGCCTATCCCGACTACCTCGCCTATTTCAATGCCTTCGGCGGCGATCATCCCGAACGCATCCTCGTGGATTCCGACCTGGACTGGGGCCAGGATCTGCGCCGGTTGAGTGTCGAGCTGGCCCGCCGCGAGGTCCGATCGGTCAGCCTCGCCTACATGGGCACGGCGGACCTGACACGCGAGCACCTGCCGGAGTTTCAGCTGCTCGCGCCGGGGCAGCGCGCCAGCGGCTGGATCGCCGCCGACATGCTGTCGATGAAGGAACAGCCCGACGGCTACGCCTGGCTCGCGAGCCACACGCCCGTCACGCGCGTCGGAAAATCGATCGACCTGTACTACATCGCGCCGCGCTAGCCGCCTACATCTGTGTTTCCAGCGCCTCGACTTCATCGAGCAGCTTGTTCATGCGCGCCGCCAGTGCGCGATAGGGCCCCGCCGTCGCCATATCGACGCCCGCGCGCTTGTACAGCTCGTAGGGGTAGTCCGAACCGCCCGCGCGCAGCAGGGTCAGGAAGCGCTCGCGCGCCGGCCCACCCTCGCTGACTATCGCATCGGTGAACCAGGCCGCCCCGGCCATCGAGGTCGCATACTGATAGACGTAGAAGTCGTAATAGAAATGCGGCACGACGGCCCATTCGATGCAGTACTGCGGATCGATCTTCATGACCCCTTCGGCCTCGCCGTAGTACTTGCGCAGCAAGCCGCAATACATCTCGCTCATGCGCGCGCCCGAGAGCGGCCGGCCCTGCTCGAGTTCCTCGTGTATCGCCAGCTCGAACTCGGCGAACATGACCTGGCGGAAATAGGTGGTGCGGATCGATTCCAGACCCTGGCCTAGGTAGTAAAGCTTCTCCGACCGGTTGGCGGCATGCGCGACCATGTAGTCGTTCAGCAGCATCTCATTGCCGATCGAGGCCGACTCCGCGATGAACGTGGAATAGAAAGCCTTATCATAGGGCTGGGCGCGATCGGCCAGCAGCGTGTGCACCGCATGGCCCCACTCGTGCGCGAGTGTCGACAGCGCCTGGTAGTCATTGTTGTGATTGAGCAGCAGATACGGATGCACGTCATAGGCGCCGGGATTCATGTAGGCGCCCAGCTTCTTGCCCTCCGCCGGATAGACACTCATCCAGCTCGATGCGAAGCCCTTGCGCATCAGGCTTAGATAATCGTCACCCAGCGGCTGCAGCGCTTCGAGCGTGATGCGCTCGGATTCCGCCACGTCGAATTTCGGCTGCTGGTCGAGTTTGAACATCGGCGGATAGTTATCGTAGTAGTGCAGGTCGTCGGTGATGCCGAGCAGGTGCTTGCGCAATCGCAGGTAGCGATGCAGTGTCGGCAGCGCCGCGTTGGCCTCGGCCACCAGGGTGCGATACACCTTGTCCGGCATGTTGTCCGGGAACTGCGCCGCCTGCAGCGCGGTGCCGAACTTGCGCGCCTGGGCGGTGAAATGATCGCCCATGATCTGGGTGGCCAGCATCGAACCGGCCGTGCCTTCAAATTTATTCCAGGCGCCCCAGTATTCGTCGAACACCAGCTTGCGATCGGCGCGGACCTGGGACTGGCGATATTTCTCGTAGGTCGCCTGCGACAGCTTGGCCTGCTGCCCGTCGCTGAGCGTGACGGTGGGCAGGGGCAGCTCGGCGTTGGCCAGCTGGCTGTGGAGGGTGTCGGGTTGCGCCAGCAGGCTCCCGGTCGAAGCCAGGATCATTTCCGACTCGTCCCCCAGGGTATGAGGCGCGGATCGCAGGGTGTTGTCGAGGAAGTAGCTGAAGCGCCCCGCGAGCGCCTTGTTCGAGGCCTTGAAGGCTTTGACCTTGACGGCCCCGACGCGCACGATCTCGGGCGCCACCCAGGAGGTGCTCTCGTTCAGGCGCGTGTTCAGCGCCTGGGCCTGTTGGTAGCGCTCCAGATTCGCGGCCACGCGCAGATCGTGGTCTGAGGTCAGCGAGGCATAGGTCGTCAAGCGGTTCATCTCGCGATTCAGGTCGCTGATCGCCACCAGCGCCTTGGCCATGGCAGCGGCGCTCTTGCCCAGCGTGCCCTTGTAGGCCGCGAGCTTCTCGGCCGCCGTGCGGGTCTTGGCGTAAGAATCGTCCCAGGCCTTGGGCGTGGCATAAAGATCGGTCAGGTCCCAGTCCACCGCGGGCGCCGCCGCTGCGGCCGGCGCAGGGGCGTTGTCTGCCAAGGCGATCGGCAAGCCGAACATGGACCAGGCCGAGCCAATGAGAATGCCGGCGCCGAGACGCGATTGGACCCGCTTCATGAGCGTTCCCCCGTATGGTATTGGTGATGCAAGTCTACCGTGCAGGTGCCGGCACCACCAACTCCGTGCGACCCATCCGTGATTCTCTTAGACTGGCTGCATGCCCAGTGCCAGCACCCTGATTGCCATCGGCGGCGCCTTCGGCATTCTGGCCGCGCTCACGCGCCGGCCGCTGACTGCGGCCCTGCTCTGCCTGTACCTGGTGGTGTCGGTGCTGATCAGCTCCGCGGTGATGCAATCCTTCCTCGGCATGCCGCTGACGCTGGCGGATGTGCAGTTCTTCTTTCTGGACCCGCTCGATGACCTGAAGCTGGTTCCTGAATTACCCGGCCCTGGGCGCGAGTTTCGTGACCATCATCGGGGGCGCCGTCACGTTGCTGCTCGCCGGGCTGAAGTTCGAGCGCATACGCTGGCCCGGTCCGGCGACACCCCTGACCCACACCCTGCGCTATGCCGCCACGGCGGTGCTGCTGCTGCTGCTGGGCAGGGCGTATGGGAGCGCCGCACAGCCGGCTCATGTGGGCACGGTGGACGATCGCGACGCCTGGAGTGCTTTCCTGGCGATGCGCCGCCTGGAACTCGCCGATCGCTGGGTGGAGCGGCTGAACGTCTTCTTCGACAATCGCGACATGCTGGCGACCCTTCCGCCGCCGCATCCGCAATCACGCTTCGTCGAGCCCGAGGCCCCGAGCCTTGCCGAGACGGGAGCGCCGCACGAGCTTCCCGACATCCTGATGGTGCTCGAGGAAAGCACCTTCGACCCACGCCTGATCGCCCGATGCCGTTTTGCCGCCTGCGACAGCCCGATGTTCCGGGCGCCGGCCGGCCCCTGGCGCACCGTGCAGAGCCCGCTGCTGGTACATACCACCGGCGGCGGCACCTGGCTGACGGAATTCGCGTTTCTGTCGGGTTTTGACTGGCGCATCTTTGGCCGGGGCGGTGCGTATGCGCCGGTTTCGCTCGCACCGCGGCTGGAGACCTCTCTGCCAAAATATCTGCGCTCGCTCGGCTACCACACCGTCGTGTTTTCGGGAGTGGGCGCGGATTTCCTGCGTGCACGCTCGGCCTACCGCTACTACGGCTTCGATGAGTTCTATGCCGCCCAGGACCTGAAGCTCTCCGATGACTGGCAGCAGGTGCGCGACAGCATCGTGTTCAGCAAGGCGCTGCTGGCCCTCGCCCAGCGACATGACGCGCAGCCGCTGTTCGTGTTCATTCTTACGATCCGCAATCACGGGCCGCACGGCGAAAGCCGAGATCCGCTCCCGCGGAGCGTGCGTCAGGTTGAAGGCAAGCTCGGGCGACCGCTGGCCGATTACCTGAGCCGGCTCGATGACTCCGCCCAGGACATGGCCCAGCTGCGCCGCATCTGGCTCGGCTCTACGCACCCGCGGGTCATCGGCTGGTTCGGGGATCATCAGCCCGAGTTCGCCTGGGATTACCTCAACACCATGGCGGATGTCGACTCCACGCGCTTCGCGACCAACGCGGGCGCCTCAGAGTTGCGCTTTCTCACCTATCATCAGCTCAGCGCCAACTTCGGCGAGCCGGGCGTCGGCACTTCGCTCGCCGCCCTGGACGTGCCATTCCTGGAGACCGAGCTCCTGGAATTTTCCGGCGTGCCCCTCGATGCCGGCATGCAGGCGGCCAGCGCGGTATCGGCGCAATGCCATCGATTGCTGCTCGACTGCACCGACCGACCGCTGATCAACGACTATATTTCCTACCGCATACACGACCTGCACGCCGTGCGTTGATCAGCCCTGGTCCGCGCTCGCGCTCGCCTGGCTCTCCAGGTATTCCCAGCGCTCCAGGCTGGCACTCAGCTGCGCCTCGATCTCCGCGGCGCGCCCCCGATCCAGACGCATCCGCTCGGCGCCTGCGCGAAAATACTGGGGCTCGCACATGCGCGCCGTCAGCGAGCGCTGCTCGGATTCCAGGGCGGTGATGGCCGCCGGAAGCGCCGCCAGTTCACGCGTCTCCCGGAAAGACAGTTTCCTGGGCAACGCCGCCGTGGCGCCTGCCGCGGGCGCCGGCGATTTCCGCGCCAGCCCCTGTCCGGCCGCGGCGGGCGGCGCCCGGGTGGGGCGCTGCGCCAGCCAGTCGCGATACCCGCCCGGATATTCCTGCCAGTGACCGTCCCCTTCGGCGACCAGCGTCTG
>WNFL01000380.1_pt2 | contig 26814 bp, 26 predicted proteins | sample 5400361 | NCBI WGS metagenome assembly WNFL01 (sample SAMN13153351, study PRJNA577476) | soil metagenome | isolation source: 40 cm soil on Douglas fir-dominated hillslope | place: USA:California | collected 2013-09-17
TTATTGTCGACGTCGAATCCCCTGGTGCCGAAAGGGTTGGCGCCCCGCGCGCCCAAAAACTCGGGCGCGAAGGCCGCGGCGTCGATGCCGGCGGCGGGCAGGCTCTGCTCCAGCCGGTTCATCGCCTGCCGGGTGATTTCTTCGTGCCCGCTGGTGCGCCCGGCGACAAAGCCGACCGCTTTGGTGTTGACCGAAACGGTGAAGGACCACGCCGAGGCGGCAAAGAACGCGACGAGCGCGGCGACCGGGAGCAGCTTGAGCTTCATTCCATCTACTTTCCTTCCGCGCCCGGTTTGCATTCCTGCCGCCGGTGGCCCGCCCGCTAGGTTCACTTCGCCAGCGGGTCGGGGCGGAGCTGGAAGTGGACGGCGAGCGGCTTGGAGCCCTTGCCGTTCTCCATCAGCCACGGCGCGCGGTCGCCGCTCGAGCTCCACAAGCCGCGGCCCTTCCAGCCCGCTTTCGGATCGTCGATGCGCCCGTCGAAGCCCTTGGCGTAAAATCCCATCGGGTAGGGGACGCGGAGCACGATCATCTTGCCGTCTTTCATTGCGATCAGGCCGTTGTTCAGGTTGCCGGTGGACATCGGCACGTCCTCGCCGAGGCCGAAGGTATTGTGCTGATCGACCCAGCTATAATAGCTCGCTTCGGCGCTGTTCTGCCCGATGCCCTGGAATCCGGGGCCGGGGTACTGATGAAACGACCAGCCTTCCGGGCAGTGATCGCCGGTCGCCTTCGGACCGTTCAGGGGTCCCTTGCATTTTCTCCGGTCGAAGCTGGCGAGATGCCCGCTCGCGAGCGACGCCCAGACGACGCCCTGCTTGTCGATGTCGGCGCCGCGGATGCCGAAGCCGGGCAGCGGAATGTTGTAAATCTCGGCGAGGGCGGTCTCCGATGGATTCGGTCCCGGCGCGATGCGCACGATGGCGCCCGGATAGGTCCTGACCGAGCCCCAGACAGAGCCGTCGGCCGGGCTCGGCATGACGGCGTAAAAGCCGGCGGAAATCCGCTTGTCCTTGGCCGGATCGACCGGCTGGTTGGGCTCGACATAGGCGTCGCGCCTGCCGTTGCCGTTGGTGTCGAGGACCATCGGTGTCCAACCCTGCGCTTTCGCCGCGTCGCCGGTCTCGTCGAAAATCTTCATGTCGAGCCAGCCGAGGACCTGGCCGCCGCCGCTGGTCCACAGTCTGTCGTCGGCATCGAACTGTAGATGGTGCGTGCCGAAGCAGGTGTCGACGAACGTGTACTTCATCGACTTGGGGTCGAGCATCCCGAGGTGGCGGCTCGCGCGCTCCACCGGAAACGTTTTGGCCGAGGGATGGTCCGAGCCTTTCTTGCAGAAGGCGGGATTGTTCGGGCCGCGGATCGCCGCCGCGAACCACACGCGCCCCCTGCGGTCGAACATGCCGTTGTGATTGTTCGCCTTGCTCGTCCAGACCCGCTCGTCGCCCCAGTAAGGCGACGGCTGCATGGGCGGCTCTTCCGTGGCGATGGGCGTATCCGCGTCGCGCACCGGGGTGGGGAAGTTCTTGACGGCGTTTGTTTTCGGATCGAGGATCGGAATGACGTCGACGGAGAGCTCGGTGGAGCCGTACACCGGCCCGTAGGCATTGACGGTCGGGAAGCGCCGATCGGAGGCGATCAGGTCGTGCAGGTAATGCTTGTCGTCGAGCCAGTCCCAGGTGGTGACGACGATGTTGCGCTCGACGCCTTCGGGCCGCGGGGGCTTGCTTTGAGGCAGCTCGCCTTTGGCGATGCGGTCCGTCCAGTCGGCCAGATAACGGAAAACGCTGCCGCCGAGCTCCTTGACGGCGGTCGCGAACATGGGCACGCCGCCCTGGCCCGACTGGATACGGCGGAACCAGGCCTCCTCGGAATTGGCGAACTTGCCCAGCGGGTGCGGCACGTTTTGGGGAAACGTGCGCATGGCGAGGACTCCCTGCGAGTGGCAGTTGGCGCAGCCGTTCGACTTCATCAGGTTGAGATATTCGTTCTGGGTCAGCTTCTCGGGGAGTTTTCCCTTGCCGCCGAACTCGCCCTGCTCCGGAATCTTCATCATCGAATACCAGTAGATCGCCGGATAATAGTGCGCGGCGGCGGCCGCGCTCGGCGCGGCGACCGCCTTCAAATCGACGATCTTCCCCGGCTCGGCTTTGATCTTGGGCGAATCGACGAGCCCGTAGCCGCGCACCCAGAGATTATAATTGGCCTTCGGCAGGTCGGGGACGACGTAGCGCCCGCGGTCGTCGGTGACGACGATCCGGGCGAAGCGGGTGGGCAGATCGGTCGTCTCCGCGATCACCCAGACGCCGGCCTCGGGGCCGTTCGGCCCGGTGACGACGCCGCCGATGTCGTCGTTGTCGATGGCGACCGCGGCGCCCGCGGTCTTATCGCCTTCGCCGCCGGTGCGCGCGGCGCACGCGGCGATTATCGCGGCGCCGGCGAGCGCCGCCGCGGTCCAATACCATTTATGATTTTTCGTCATACCGGCTCCTTTCGGGCGACTAAAAGTTATCCGACAAGAGCGGGGCGTGTCAATGTGATAAAAACGGGGACGCGGGGGCCCTTTCCTGACCGACGTCGCCGGCCTAAGTTGACACCCCGCAGGGCTTTTACTAGCATCCAACTAGGGAGAGCGGCGCGGCGCGCCGGGAAGGGAAGTTTTGCCATGCTGAGCCAGGAAGAGAACGATATCCTCGCGCGCGTCGGTCCCGGAACCCCGGCGGGGAATTTGCTCCGGCGCTACTGGCATGTCGTCGCGGCGGCGGCGGAGCTCACGAGCGAGAATCCCAAAAAACGGGTGCGGGTCCTGGGCGAGGACCTGGTGCTCTATCGAAATCGGCGCGGCGAGTACGGCCTCGTCGGCGAGCACTGCTCGCACCGCGGCGTGTCGCTTTTCCACGGCTTTGTCGAGGACGACGGCATCCGGTGCGCCTATCACGGCTGGAAGTACGACGCGTGCGGCAGCTGCCTGGACCAGCCGTTCGAGAGCCCGGAGGTCCGCTACAAGGACGAAATCAGGCACCCCGCCTATCCCGTCGTGAAATCCGCCGGCCTCCTGTTCGCCTACCTCGGGCCGCCGGAGAAAAGGCCGCTGCTGCCGCGCTGGGACATCCTCGCGCGCGCCGACGGCGTCAAGAAAATCGAGATCTGCCAGGTCCTCGGCTGCAACTGGCTCCAGGCGATGGAGAACTCGGTCGATCCCGTGCACACCTACTACCTCCATTCCCACACGCTGAAGCTCAAGGGCAATCCCGACCACGTCCCGTTCCACTACCAGCGCCTGAGCAAGATCGATTTCGAGCTGGTCGTCCATCCCGGCTGGGCCGGCATTCAGAAACAGCGGATCTTCGCCGGCGCGGGGGCGCGGGTCGAGGCGCCGCACCCGCTCATCTTCCCCAACATCCTCTTCGTCCCGGTCCGGACCGGCTACGCGATGCATTTTCGCACCCCGATCGACGACTCGCATACGCAGATCTATCAGTACCGGTTCCGCCCGACCGAGGACGGCAGCGTCGTGGACCAGCCCGACGACCCGCCGGCGGAGTTCGTCCCGACCAAGGACGCAGCCGGCGAGTTCCACATGGAGAATTTCACCAGCCAGGACCACATGGCGTGGGAGACCCAGGGGCCGATGGCCGACCGCGCCCGGGAGCACCTCGGCGAATCGGACCGGGGCATCCTCATGTTCAGAAAGCTCCTCAGGGACCAGATCCGCGCGGTCGAAGGCGGCGCGGAGCCCATCGGCGTCAACCGCGACCCGCAAAAAGACGAAATCATCCGCCTCGTGCCGGAAGGATACACGGCGTTCGAGGCGGCCCTGGAGATGTAAAGAGGCCTCCGTCAACCGAAAGGACCATGGGTTTATGAAAAGCTCTCTCGGCCTGATATTTCGACTCGCGGCGCTCCTGATCGCTCTGCCCGGCGTCCTGCCGGCGCAGGACGCGAAGCTCATCGAGGCCGCCAAAGCCGAAGGCGGCAAGGCCGTCGTCTACGGCTCGCTGGAAAACGAGACCATGGACTTGATCGCGGCGGCGTTCAAGAAGAAAACCGGGCTGGAGGTCGATTTCTGGCGCTCCTCGAGCACCAAGGTGATGGACCGGGCGACCAACGAGTTCCGGGCGGGCAAAGCGCTTTTCGACAACCTGCTGACGAACGACGCGCCCATGCAGCTGCTCCAGAAGAACGGCCTCTTCGCCAAATACGATTCGCCGTCGGCGAAAGCGTTTCCCCGGGACGTCGTCGACAAGAATCTGGGCCCGCGCTATCGGAACGTCCTGGTCGGGATCGTCTACCATACGGGCGTGATGAAGCCGGCCGACGCGCCGAAGTCGCTCGAGGACCTGCTCAAGCCGCAGTACCGGGGCAAGCTGGTGATGCCCGACGCGAGCCAGCACACGACCACGGCGCAATGGCTCGTGAGCCTGCAGAAGGTCATGGGGAAGGAGAAGGGGGAAAAGTTCGTGCGCGACCTGGCCGCGACCAAGCCGCTCTTGGTCGAGTCGCTCACTCCCGCGGGCGAGCGGATCACGACCGGTGAGACCCCCGTGGGGATCAGCTTCATCAAGAACGTCGTCTTCTACGGCCAGAAGGGCGTGCCGCTCGACTACGTGCGGCTGCCGAGCTTCATGGGCGACGGCCACTACATCGGGATGAGCGCCAAGGCGCCGCATCCGAACGCCGGCAAGGCGTTCATCGATTTCTTCCTGAGCGAGGAGTCGCTCAAGATCATGGCGAACATCGGCGAGTTCGTGAACCGCAAGGGCATCTACCCGCCGCTCGCCGACGCGGACAAGATCAAGGTCGTCGAGATGGTGCCGATGGACGAGAAGGCCTTCGCCGAGAAGATGCAGGAATACCGGAAGATCTTTTTACAGTGAGCGGCGGCAGTGAGTCACCGCGAATACTTCATCAACGCCGCCGTCTGGGCGATCGTCGCCATCCTGCTCGCCTGGGGCGTGTCCGAGGGAGCCCTCTCGCGGCTGGACGCGGCGCTCGCCGCGGCCGTCGTCGCCTGGCCTTTCGCGCTGTTCTACTGCCGCCGCGTCTCGGGACCGGTCGGATTGCTGGTGAAGCTGTATGCAGGAGTTCCGCCCGCGGTCCTGGCGGCGAAGTACTTCAGGCTTTTCTGACGGCCACGCTCGCCGGAGCAAATAAAAGGAGACACGATGGCGATACGATTGATCGTGACGAGCACCGCGGCGGCGGGGAAGGGCAACGAGCTGGCCGAGGCGTACCAGGCGCGCTGCGCCGAGGTGGCGCGGGAGCCGGGCTGTTTGCAGTTCGAGGTCTTTCGGAGCGTGGTCGATCCCGACAAATTCGCGCTGCTGGAGCGCTGGACGGACCAGGCGGCGCTGGACGCGCACGCCCAGGTCCAGAGCCGGCGCCCGCCGCTCCGGCCGGAGCTGCGCACGGGCGGGACCGAGCGCGAAGACTACGCGTATAATCGGACGCGGTGAGCGTTCGCGCGCTAAATCCCTTCACGCGAGGAGCGTGTCCGCCTGCTCCCGAATCGCGGACTCGATTTTATCCTTGTACAGAGCCGCCAGGAAGGGGAGATCGCCGGAGATTTCCACCGCCGATGGATGGACCGTCAGCGTGCCCGACACCGGCATTCCCATCGCGGAAAAGCTGAACCGGCCGACGTTGTCGGTCCATTCCTCGTGGAGATCGCCGATCTTGTCGGCGAACCGGGCCCGCATATTCTTCAACAGACCCTGAATCCGCTTCAGAGCTTCGTCCTGCGGGAGCCGATGGGGAATCGTCAGGTTCAGTTTCGGCATAAAAGTTTACACCGAGACGCGCCGGCCCGGGCCGGCGGCCCTTGGCTCCGAGGGCTTTAAGATCGGCCCCCGGAGCAATGCGATAAACCGCCGTTAGTATCGCTTGAGAACGGAAAGCAGCGTCTGCGCGCCGGCGGGCGGACGGACCTTCCCCGCCAGAATGTCTCGCGCCGCGACCGGCTGGCCGTAATAATCCGCATTGACCTCGTCGCGGGTGGCGACGACCGTGCCCTCGAGCGAAATGCCGGCGAAAAGCCCCTGGCTGCGGCTATAGCTGTACATGGCCGCCTGCAGCGCCACATTGCCCTCGGCGCTGCGTCCGACCGGGCCCGCCGCCACGCTCAGGTTGCCTCCCAGGGTGACGTTGCCGCCCTGCGCGAAGGCGTCGACCGCCGCGGGGGTGTTGAGGACGATCACGAACTCGGAGACCTCGACGCCGGCCTGAAAGCCGATTCCCAGCCCGCCGGTGCCGATCGCCGAGGGGCCGCTCCAGCCGTTCGGGGTCTTCGCGACGACCACTCCGGTGCCGCCCCGGGCGCTGCCGATGAAGCCCGCCTTGGTGACGGTCAGGATCGCCAGGCCGCGCGCGGCGCGCATGACCGCGGGCGGAATCCCCCGCTCGGGGATCGACTCGAAGCGCTCGATGATCGCCGCCGCCTGTTCGACGTCCGCCTGCATCCTGTCGCGCGGAGCCATCGTCGAGCACGCGGGAAGAAGAGCCGAAGCGATCAGAAAAGCCATGGTCCTCGTCATTGCCCTCATTTGGCACCTCCTTTGTCCGGGCCGGCATCCCCGCCGCCCCATGCGGCGGGTAGGATTAAGGCTAGCAGATGGGGCAGGTTAGGAGAATAGGGGTGCGGCGGCGGTCGTTCTGGGGACGGAAAATGTGATACAATCCGACGTAACGCCGCATGTACCCGACCAACGAACAAGAAGCGCTGGACGCCCTCAAGGGCGAAGATCCGGAGCTGGCCGCGACGGCGGAGGCGCTGCTCTGGCGCATCTGGTGCGCTTCGGGGAATCTCGAAGCCGACCGGGTCTTTCGCGCCGGGGTCGAGGCGATGCAGCGGCGAGAGCTCGCGGCGGCGGAGGCGCTCTTCAGCCGCGTCGTCGAGCTCGACCCCGGCTTCGCCGAGGGCTGGAACAAGCGCGCCACCGCGCGCTTCATGCTGCGCCGTTTCTCGGCCGCCGTCGCCGACTGCCGGCAGACGCTGGCGCGCAATCCGAATCATTTCGGCGCCGCTTCCGGCCAGGGGCTCTGCCATATGTCTCTCGGCGAGTTCCGCGAGGCCGCGGTCGCGTTTCGCCGCGCCCTGGAGATCCATCCGCATCTCGACTCGGTCCGTTACAACCTGGCGCTGGCCGGAGCCGAAGGCGGCGGCAGCGGCTATCTGAATTAATCAGCCCGTCGCGTCACTCCGCGCGGTGCCAGACCTGGCTCCGGCCCAGGAGCGAAAAGCCGATGAAGCCGCGCACGTTGAGTTTCTTGCCGCCGTCTTCGAGCTTCAATCTGGCGCGATAGACTTTGCCGGTCCTGGGGTCGAGGATTTCTCCGCCTTGATATTCGTCCCCCTGCCTGGTGAGGCCCCACATGAAGTTCAGTCCGACGACCGGCTGATTGCGGCGGGCCCCTTCGCATTTGAGGCATCTGGGATTGGGGTCTTCGCCCGGGTCGGGAAAAATCTTTTCGATCCTGCCCTGGTACTGGCCGTCGACCAGCTCGATCCGTATCAAGCCGCCCGGCTTGCCCGAATGGTCGTCGATGGTCTGCCACAAGCCGACCGGAGAGGAGAGATCGGCGGCGCGGGCCGAAAGCGAAAACGCCAGCGCAAGCGCCGGCACGATAAGAACCAATCGTTTCATCCGCAAGCTCCCGATGCGATTCTATCCCGCCTCATGCTCGTAGACCTGCCGCCAGGCCTCGAAGCCGCCGCTCAAGCTCGCGACGTTTTTAAACCCGTTTTCCAGAAAATAGGCGGCGGCGCCGAGGCTGCTGTTGCCGTGGTAGCAGTAGACGATCACCTCGCGCTCCTTGTCCGCGCCTTCGACGAACTGTCGCACGTTGCCGTCGTGCAGGTGAACGGCGCCGGGGACGTGGGCGGCGCGGTACGAGCCCGGGTCGCGGACGTCCACGAACAGGCAGTCCCGCCGGTCGAATTTTTTCTTCGCCTCGTCGATTTTTATCTCGGGAATCTCGCTCATGGTTCACCCCCGTTCGAGAAAATCCGCCACGATCCGATTGAACCGCTCCGCCCGGTCCCACTGCACCCAATGGGCGGAGCGGTCGAACAGATGGAACTCGGCGCCGGGAATCATCTGGAATAGCAAGATGCCGCGCTCGACGCTGACGCCGCGGTCGTTGTTCCCCCACACGAGCAGGGTTCTTATTTTCAAGCGGCCAAGCTCGTCGTGGATCGGCTTCGCCTTCGGCGCCGCCTCCCGCATCTTCTGCGCCTCGAAGTTCTTCCCCGCGCTCATCTCGTAGCGCTCCCGCACCGCTTCCTCCGTGGCGAGGCCGCGGTCGAAGAGCGTGCCGAGCGTCAGCTTCCTCATGTTCTCCATGCTCGGCGTGTACTCTCGCAGCTCGCCCCCGTGCCGCTCGGCCAGCGCCCGGGATTCCGCCGAGCCTCCGGGCGCCAGCGAGCCGCTCGGCGTCGTGACGAACGCCGCGGCGCCGTCGTGCTCGAGCGCCAAGCGCGCGGCGATGTAGCTCCCCTGGGAATTGCCGACGACGTAAAAGCGCTCGATGCCGGCCGCCCGCACGAAGGCTTTGGCGTGGGCGACGCGGTACTCCATCGAGTAGTCCGGGGGATTGTCGGTATGGCCGAATCCCGGCTGATCGTAGGCGTAGACGGTGAAGCCCGCCGCGGCGAGGGCGTCGATATTGTATTTCCAGTTGATCAGCGCCGACGCGCCGGGCGAGCCGCCGTGCACGAGCAGCACGGCGGGGCCGCGGCCGGCTTGGACGTAGAACGTCTTGAGGCCTTCGACGGTGAGATAGGAGCGCGGGTCGTTGGTCAAAGTCCGTTCCTTTAATCGGCTCAGCCGTTCGCTTTGGTCTCGAACAACGTCCGCCAGGAGACGTCCGCGGGCAGATGGGCGACGTCGCAGCGGATGTGGGAGAAATCCGCCTTGGCCGGGTCGTAGACGACGCCCGGCGGAGCATTGCCCGCCTCGACGTCGCGCAGCGCCTTCAGCAAAAACCGGCGCACCTGGATGATGTACGAATCGCTCACCCCGAGGTGCTCCCTGCTCCGGTCGACGATCGCTCCCATGCTCTCGGTCGCGCAGGCGTCCTGATTCAGGAATTCCTCGATGCCGGTGAAGTTGACGGTCTTCTGGGCCGCCCGGTCCTGGAGATAGCCGTTGCCGATATTGCGGACCTTCCGGTAATCGGGGCCGACGAAGTCGCGCTTGGACGAATCCTCCTTCGTCATCGGGCGCGACCACTTGAAAAAGAAATCGTAGCGCCACGTCGCGCCGTCGTCGGACGGGACCTGGTAGACGGCCTTGAAGCCGTCGAGCTTGCCGTCGACCTCGCGGCCGACCGGCACGCAGCCGATGAACGGCATGACGAAATGCGAGACGCGGACATAGTTCCTGCCGGGCGCGGTTTTCCGGATGGCGGCGACCCGGAAGCCGGACTCCATCTCGTCGATCTCGAACTCGGGCGACTGGTCTTCATGGGCGAGAAAATTTCTCCGCTCGTCCGGCTTGAACATCCGGTGGAGAAAATTCAGATGGGAGGAGTCGCAGTCGCCGTCCAGGGCCTGGAGGTAATTGCACTCGAGGAGGCTCTTGGCGATGTAGACCTGGTTTTGCGGCACGCCGAGCCAGGCGTAGGACGGGAACACGGGCGTTTTGTCTTTCGGCCCCATGTAGGCGAAGACCATGCCGCCCGCCTCGACGCACGGGTAGGCGGTGTGATGGACTTTGTTTTTGAGCTGGCTGTCGGGCGGCTCGGCGGGCGTATCGAGCACGTTGCCGTCGAGATCGTATTTCCAGCCGTGATAGATGCAGCGGAGGCCGCACTCTTCGTTCCGCCCGTAGAATAGAGACGTCCCGCGGTGCGCGCAGTGCTCGTCCAGCAGGCCGATCCTGCCGCGGGTGTCGCGAAAGGCGACCAGGTCCTCGCCCAGCAGCCGCACCCGCACCGGCGCGCAGTCGGGCGCGGGGATCTCCTCCGCCAGCAGGGCGGGAATCCAGTAGCGGCGAAACAGATTTCCCATCGGGCGCGCGGGACCGACCCGCGTCAGCAGCTCGTTTTCTTCCCTGGAGAGCATCGCTTTCCTCCCTGTCCCGTCAGCGCGCCCTTTTGGCGAGAATCTCCTTGAACAATTTGGTGGCTTCGGCGGTCTCTTGATCGACGGCCGGTCCGTTCTCCCAGTAGGCGGCGTCGTCCCTCAGCCGGTACTCCGGCCTGATGATGTCCTTGGGAATGTCCATGCGCCGGGAGTTGGCGTTCAACTGTCCGGACTTGACCGAGTATTCCTGATACAGCGTCTGACCCTCCCGGGAGAGCAGCCAGTTGAGAAAGATGCGCGCGGCGCTCGGGTGCGGCGCCGGCGCGATCAGGCTCACGACGCCCTGTCCGCCGGCGACATAGTCGCCTTCCTTGAGCGTGTGCGCGATCATGTCCACGGGCAGGCCCTGGTCCCGGCCGCTCTCGGCGTCGTTGCAGGCGATGCACAAAGCAGCCTTCCCCGCCAGCCAGTCGACGATCTGGCGGTGGTCGCGGCTGAGCGTGATCTCCATCTCGCCGAAGAGCTTGTTCATGAATTCGGGGCCGAGGGACGGGTTCTTGTACATGAACCACAGCGCGTTGCGCGCGGTACCGGCATCCGCCCCTTCCACTTGGCCTGCGTCAGGTCCCACCAGGACTTGATATCGTCCGGCTTCGCCCGCTGCGTATTGTAGGAGATATAAAGGCCCCGGTGGCCCTGGAACACGAAAGAACGGTTGGTCTCCGGATCGACATAGCGGTGCCTGCCCTTGAACCATTTCGACTCGTCTCTGACCTCCGGCAGGATGAAGGCGCCCGGCATCGGCGCGAGGGCCTTCGCGGGATATAAAACGGCGACGTGGGTGCCCTGGCCGGCGATATAGAGATCGGCCAGAAATTTTCCCGCCCGCCGCTCCGCCATGAGCCGCGCCGAGAGATCGGGGCCGCTCGGGCCGTCTACCACGGACAGCTTGATCCTGGGGTAGGCTCTGCGAAAATGCTCGACCGTGAACCGGGGATAGTCGACCACATAGACCGAGACCTCGCCCTCCGCCTCGGCCGCCTTCAGCGTCTTCTCCCATTCGACCTGCCAGGCCGCCCTGGGCTCGCCGGCGCGCGCGGCTCCGGCGATGCATAGGGAGAAGAGGGCGAGGCTCAAGTAAAACTTGAATTTTGCCATCGGACTATCCCGCAGCGCTCACTTCGCCAGCGGGTCGGGCCGCAACTGGAACTTCACGACCTTGGGCCGCGTGCCTTTGCCGCCTTCGATGTGAAAGGGCGTGCGGTTGCCGAAGGTGGCCCACAGTCCCTTGCCTTTCCAGCCCGCCTTCGGATCGTCGATGCGCCCGTCCATCCATTTGGCGTAAAAGCCCATCGGATAGGGCACGCGCAGGTTGAAGAACTTGCCGCCGGCCAGCGCCAGCAGCGCGTCGTTCAGGTTGCCGGTCGCGATCGGGACGTCCTTGCCCAGGCCGAAGGTGTCGAACTGGTCGACCCAGGTGTAGTAGCTCGACTCGACCGAGCCGCGGTCCGCCACATTCTGGAATTGCGGTCCGGGCAGGGGATAGAGCGTCCAGCCTTCGGGGCAGTGCTTCCCCGTCGCGGTCGGGCCGTTGAGAATCTTGCACTTGCGCCGGTCGAAGCTCGCGAGGTGCCCGCTCGCGAGCGATGCCCAGACGACGCCGCTGCGGTCGATGTCCATGCCGCGGATTCCGTAGGCGTTCTGCTCCAGCGGCACCTCGTAGTATTCCGATAACGCGGTGGCCGGCGGGTTGTCGCCGGGAGCGACCCGCATGACGGCGCCGGGAAAAGTCAGCACCGAGCCCCAGACCGAGCCGTCCACCGGGCTCACGGCGATGCCGTAGAAGCCCGCGACGATGCGCTTGTCTTTGGCCGGATCGACCGGCTGGCTCGGTTCCACGTAATCGTCCCGCCTGCCGTTGCCGTTGGTGTCGAGGACGAACGGAGTCCAGCCCTGCGCCTTCTGCTCGTCGCCGGTCGCCTCGAAAATTTTGCGGTTGAGCCAGCCGACGACGTTGCTCGCCGCGTTGCCGCTGCTTAGCCACAGGGTGTTGTTCGCGTCCTCTGCGAACACGAGGTGGTGCGTGGTGAAGCAGGTGCTGATCAGGGTGAACTTCTTCGTTTTCGGATCGTACATCGACACCTGCCGGGTGGCGCTCTCGAGCGGAAAGACCTTGGCCGAGGGATGGTCCGAGCCTTTTTTGCAAAAGGAAGGATTCTCCGGCGCCCGGACCCGCGCGGTAAACCAAACCCGCGCCTTTTCGTCGTACATGGGATTGTGCTGGTTCGACTGGCTGTCCCATATCGGCTCGGCGCCCCAGTAGGGGGACGGCGCCAGCGGATCGGTCTTCGCCGAAGGAGTCTTCGGATCGCGCACCGGATGCTTGATCTCCATCGCCTGGTTATGCACGGGGTCGAGCACCGGCACGAAGTCCGTGCTCAATTCGGTCGAGCCGAAGATCAAACCGTTGGCGTTGAGCGTCGGGTTTCTCTTGTCCGTGGAGATCTCGTCGTGGAGATAGGCCGTCGGCCGGCTCCAGTCCCACAGGGTGATGACGACGTTGCGCTCCGCGCCTTCGGGCCGCTGCGGCTTCGCCTTCGGCAGCTCGCCGCCGGCGATCCGATCGGTCCAATCGCCGTACAGCGCGGTGGCCCGATGGGCGTCGAGCCGGTTGAGAGAGTTGCTCATGGAGGTCATGGCCTGTCCCGACAAAATGCGCCGCGACCAGGCGTCGGCCGAGGATTTGAACTCTCCCAGCTCCTTGGGAATCGTGCGCGTCGCCTTGTTGCCCAGCTGGTGGCAGGTGATGCAGCCGTTGGTCTTGACCACGTTCAGCCACTCGCCCTGGCTCGCGACCTTCCCCAGGGGAAACTCGCTCTTCTCCGGAATCTTGAGCATCGAATACCAATAAATGGCCGGATAGTACTCGGCCGCGGCGGCTTCGTTGGGCGCGACGACGGCGTTCAAATTCAGAATTTTTCCGGGCGCGGCTTTCACCTTCGGCGAATCCACCAGGCCGTAGCCGCGCACCCAAACGCTGTAATTCGCTTTCGGAAGATCGGGCAGCACGTAACGCCCCTGATCGTCGGTGACGACGATCTTGGCGAGCTTGGTGGGAAGCTCGGTCGTCTCCGCGATCACCCACACGCCGGCCTCGGGGCCGTGCGGGCCGGCGACCACGCCGCCGATGTCGTCGTCGTCGATGCGGACCGGCGCCGCGTTTTTTTGCTGCGCCGTGAGGACGACGGGCGACGGCGCCAAGAGCGCGGCGATCGCCAGCGTCGCGAGCAGGCCCAAGTGCGGCAGCTTTGTGCTTTTCATGCTTCGCTCCTCTCGTCCGTATCGCTCCGACCGCATGCGATTAAAAAACTATCCGAGAAGAGCCGGGCGTGTCAATGAAAGAGGCGGTAGGCAATAGGAAGAAAAGCGGGAGAAAAACGGAAAAGAAAATAATCAAATAACGCGTTCGACGAGGGACGCGGGGTCGATGCTTGCGGCCCTGGGGTCCTGCCGGGCGACTTCGTCGAGCGTAGATTGGATCGAATCCAGATAGGGCATCAGCTCGGGCTCGAACTGTTCGGCGAACAGGCGCCGGCATTTGTCCAGCACCGCGGGCTGGTCCGCCAGGGCGGGGAGATGGCGCGCGATCTCTTGCAGCGTTTCCAGCGGCCGGGTCTTGAAGACGCGGATGCTGTCCATATAAACCGAGGCTATTTTTCCGACCAGCTCGCGGTGGGCCGAGAGAAAACGCCGCGTGGTCGCGAGCGGCACCCAGTGGCAGGCGAGCGCGAGGCTGTGGCCGGCGAGGCGAAAGCCCTCCGCCTCGGCGAGAAACGCTTTTTCCGGCGGCAGCAGGGCGGCGTCGATCGCGCCCGCCCTCAATGCCTCGAGGCTTTTGTCGTTGAGGCCGAGATCGACGAGCTGCACGTCCCGCGCGGGGTCGAGATTCCATTTCCGGAGCAGCGCCAGCATGACCAGGCCCGCCATCCGGCGCGGCTGGTTGATGCCGATCTTTTTGCCCTTCAAATCGGCGATGCCGCCGATCGCCGGCCGCGCCGCCAGGTAGAAGGCCGGGCGGTTCAAAACCCCGCCGACGATGACCAGGTCGCCGCCTTCGAGCGCGGAGAAGATCAGCGACGGCGCGTTGGGCGTGCCGACGGGAGTCTCGTGCGACATAATGTCCGCGACGACCCGCTCTTCGTCCTGGCGGTTGACGATCTCGACGGCGATGCCCGCCTTGTCGAAGAGGCCCGCCGCCTGGCCGACCAGCGGGAGAAAACGGCCGATGCTGGAAACGCCGATGCCTATCCTGACGCTCTCCATGCCCGCCTTTAGCATCTCCCCGCGCCGATGCCAAGATTATTTTTATGCGCCGGCGATCCGCCTAACGATCGCGGCGATCCGCTCCACGTCGTTCAAGCTCACGCCCGGCTCGCACGGCAGCTCGACCAGATCGGCCCAGACGCGCTCGGCGTGCGCGAGGCGCCGCCGCGTCCAGCCTTCGTAGATCGGCAGCAGATGGATCGGCACGTAGCTGCCCTGGACCTCATAGCCGGTTTTGCCGAGCGCTTCGACGACGCGCGCGGCCGGGTCGTCGCCGCGGCTGCGCGGCGCGAGTCGGATCACCTGAGCGAGACAGGCGGAGCCGGGCCGGTGGGCGATGAGCTGCAACCGCTCCGCATCGCCGAGAAAGCTCCGATACGCCTCCACGCGCGCGCGGCGCGCGGCGAGGTTCTCGATCAACGTGCGCATCAGACTCGACGCGACGGCGGCGCCGAGGTTCGCCATCGCTTCGGATTTATAGGGAGCCGGCGGCGCGCCGGGAGCCGGCCGGCGGGAAAACAGCGGCTCCAGCGGAAACGTCCAGCGCCTCCAGCGCCGCCAAAAAAGGGCGGACAAAAAGCTTTTGAGCGAATGCGAAGCCAGCGGCGGCGGATGAATTCTATCCAGAAGCCCTTTGTTTTTCGAGACCGCCGCGCCGCCGCCGATGCCGGAGCAGACCTTTTCGCCGCCGAAGCTCAAAATCCCGGCGTCGCCGAAGCTTCCGACGGGCCGGCTGCCTATCGTCGCGCCGAGCGCCTGGGCCGCGTCGTCGACCACGCGGATGTTTTTTGCGCGCGCCAGCTCGACGATCGCGTCCATATCGGCCGGATTGCCGAAGAGATGCGGAACCATAACGGCTTTGCTTTTCTCCGTCAGCGCCGCTTCGACGGTAGCGTCCGTAAGGTTCAACTCTTCTCCAATGTCCGCGAACACGGGAACGGCGCCGAGGCTTAAAACCGGCGGCACGACCGCCGCGCAGCAAAAAGTCGGAATCACCACCTCGTCGCCCGCGCCCACGCCGCAGGCGCGGAGCGCGGTCTCCAGCGCGAAACTCCCCGAGCCGCAGAGGAGCGCGTCCGCTACCCCGAGCTGTCGGATGATCGACGATCTGAGCTCGTCGAGCGCCGGTCCATCGACGACGTCGCCGGAAAAAAAAGAGCCGAGAGCTGCGCGATAGGTCGCGCCGGACCAGTAGGGGAGGGCGAGGGGGACGCGGGCGGGATAGAGAGGTCGATTCAAATCTTGACCACGGAAAGTCGGTCGACTTTCCGAAAATCCCGTTCGTTGCGGGTTAACAACGTGCTTCCGGTAAACAAGGCGGTGGCCGCAATGACGCTGTCGGGAACTTTGAGACGGTAATGTCGTCGAATAAACCCGGCCAGGCGAGCGATATGAGAATCGACGGGAAGGATAGAGATTGTCGTTAAAAGTTCCTCGATGAGTTTTTCTTCTGCGGGAGCGAGCTTCGAAAATGCAAAAAGCTCCAGCTCGGTGATGGCGGAAATATATAAAGGGACAGACTGTGCGAAGACGGACCGCAAGAGCGAGACGGCGTCAGGATCGTCTTTCAGATAGTATAGAACGGCATTGGTGTCGAGCGTGTACACGAGGCCGCTTAATCGGACGGGGAAACTTTTTTCGGCCAGGATCCTCGCATTTTTTTCAATTCACGAATGGGATCGGGGTTCCGCCGTCTCCACATGCCGCGCGCTTTTTCCCACACGGCGAGGCGTTGTTCCGGACTAATAATCGGGTAAGCCGGCGCTTTGGCTCGAGGCTCGGGTCGTTTGGCCATAAGGGAATAATATACGAGGTCTTAGTAGATTAAAAGTCAACTATCTGTACAGCAGCACGCCCTCGCGCTCGCCGCCCACCCACTCGTCCTCGTCTTTTACGGCCAGCGCGTCGAGATCGCCGGGCGTCGCGGTGGGGTCGTCCACCCACTTCCTTAAAATATCGCTGCCGTTGATGACGTCGATCGGGCGGCGGCTGGTTTCGTACTCGTAGGGGAAGTCGCGCCAGAGGTCGTAATCGGGCCGGAGCAGACGGAGCGATTTGAGCGCCAGAGCGATCAGACGCCAGGGCTTGAACGCGTTGTGGCCGTAGGCTTCATCGTCCACGTGGATCTCAACTCCGGCGCATAATTTTCCCGCGTGCTTGTTGAACGTCGGCTCGAACCAGCAGGCGCGGAGCCGGCAGCCGCGCGTCCATTCGGGCGCGAGCGCCGCCATCTTGTCGAGAAGAGCGATCGCGTCGATATCCGGCGCGCCGAATATTTCCAGCGGCCGGGTCGTGCCGCGGCCCTCGGACAGGCTCGTGCCTTCGAGCATGACCGTGCCGGGATAGCAGCGCGCCATCGAGAGACTCCCCGCGTTCGGGCTCGGGTTCACCCAGGCGCGCTCGCCGACCGGCCAGCCGTAGCCCGGCTTCTGCGCGGGCTGCCAGCCGTCCATCGCCACGACTTCGTAGTCCACTTCGAGCCGGAGCGTGCTCACGAGCCAGGTGCCGGCCTCGCCGAGCGTGAGGCCGTGGCGCATCGGCAGCGCGCCCGCGCCGACGAAGCTCTCCCAGCCTTCGCGGAGCGCCAGGCCCTCGGCCGGCCGCCCGGCGGGATTGGGCCGGTCGAGCACCCAGACGGTCTTGCCGTGCTCGGCGGCCGCTTCGAGCGCGTAGCGGAGCGTCGTGAGAAAAGTATAAACCCGGCAGCCCACGTCCTGCAGATCGACGAGCAGGACGTCGAAGCGCTCCATCATCGCCGCCGTCGGGCGGCGGATTTTCCCGTATAAGCTGAAAACCGGAATGCCGTGGACGGGGTCGTGGTAGTCGGGCGATTCGATCATGTTGTCCTGCTTGTCGCCGCGGAGCCCGTGCTGCGGGCCGAAGGCCGCCGCGAGCTCGATGCCGTCCGCCGCCGCGAGCGCGTCGAGCGCATGGGTGAGAGCGCGCGTCACCGAGGCCGGATGGGCGAGCAGCGCCACGCGCCGGCCCGCCAGCGGCTTTCTCAAGTCGGGCTCTTCCAGGAGCCGGTCGATGCCGAATTTCATCGTCTTTCCAGCCGCGAGGATTCGCGGACGGTGTCGCGGAAAAATTTCACGCTGATAGATGTAGCAGGGCCGTCATTCCGGCCAAGCCCGCCGGGCGGGCGCGAGCCGGAATCCAGGAGGGGGGAAGAAACCTGGATTCCCGCTGGCGCGGGAATGACGGATGAAGGGGCGCTACTAAGCATTCCAGGGCTCCAGCTCCAGTGTGAAAGCGTCCGGGTGGTGAAAATCGGGCTTGCCCGGCGCGTGCTTGAGCGCCCAATACGAAAGCGCGCCGCCGCCGTCTTCGATCACGGCTGAAAGCGCGATCTTGAGCCGCCCGCTCTTCCGCGAGAGATTCAAGCGTCCCGCATCTACGAGGGCGTCGAGCTCGAGCCCATCCTTTACGCGCCGCACGCCGATCTCTGGAGGCGATATTTCGGCAATCGGCGCCATCTCGCGATAGCGATCGAAGCGATAAAACGCCCATTCGCCCGAGGGGGCGAAATTGAGCTCATAATACGCCGAATCGTCTTCAAGCGAAACGAAAGCCTCGAAGCAGGTGTGCCGCCAGAGTCCGTCCGCCCGTGCCGGCGGGCGCGGCGGTGGAATCTCGAGACGGCTCAAGTCTCCCTTCAGGGCGTATGTGAAAGCGAGCGCGCCGTCTTTCGCCCATGAGACTTCGGCTTCCAGCGCGCGCACATTATCGCTCGGGCTTTCGGGATGCGGCGTGAGAAGCATCGCTTTACAGGCGCGGCGCCTTGACGATGGTCGCCGCGTCGATGCTGGCGATCGTCGGCCGGCCGCACTTCGCCATCGTGATCTCGATCTCTTCGCGGAGAATATCGAGCACGCGCGCGACGCCCTGCTCGCCGCCCACCGCCAGGCCCCAGAAGAGCGGGCGGCCGATGAAGACCGCTCTGGCGCCGAGCGCGATCGCCTTGACCACGTCGGCGCCGCGCCGGACGCCGCCGTCGAGGAGGATCTCCATTTTGCCTTTTTTCGCCGCCGCGGCCTCGGCGAGCACCTCGACCGTCGCCAGCGTGTTGTCGAGATGGCGCCCGCCGTGGTTGGAGACGATCACGGCGTCCGCGCCCGCGCCGGCGCACGCCTCCACGTCCTCGGCGGTCATGATGCCCTTGGCGGCCACCGGCAGGTCGGTCGCCGACTTGATCCACTCCAGGTCCTCCCACGTCGCCGCGGGGTCCGAGCCTTCGCCGGCGCGGCCGCCCGGGCGCGGCGCGCCCGCATTGGCGGCGGGATAGTTGACGCCGCGCTTGCGCTGGTAATTGTTGCGGATGTTGCGCTCGCGCTTGGGCGGCCACTGGGAATCGAGCGTGACGCAGACCGCCTCATAGCCGGATGCTTTCGCCCGCCGGAGCCACTCTTTGGTCAATTCGCGGTCGCGGTAGGGATACAATTGCACCCAGAGATGGCCCTTCGCGGCACCGGCCAGTTCCTCGAACGACGTGCTCGAGTTTGCGCTCACGGCGAGGATCGTCCCGCGCGAGGCCGCGGCCCGGTAGGTCGCGAGCTCGCCGTCGGGGTGCGCCTTTTGATGGCCGCCGCACGGCGCGATCAAAACCGGCAGGCTCACCCGCGTTCCCAGCACCGTCGTCGAGAGGTCGAGCTGGCTCACGTCGCGGAGCACGCGCGGGCGGAGCGCCCAGGACTCGTAGGCGCGGCGGTTCCGCTCGACGGAGAGCTCGTCGGTCGCGCCGCCGGCGATGTAGTCGTATTCCTCTTTCGGCAGGCGCTCTTTGGCGCTCGCCTCGAACTCGAAAAGGTTGATCGGCTCCACTATACTTACCTCCCGAACCAAACTTGATCCCGATATCAAAACCGGTTTATAACATCATCACAGGCCGGTGAAAAAGGCCCATATACTTCGTTGCGCTCGTCTCCGGGACCTTTTTGACCGGCCTGACCAGAGAGTCATTCGAGAGCTGCTCCTTATTATTCTTTAGGAGGACACCCAATGTCCAGTAATCTTAGAATCATCGACGGCGACGGCCACATCATGGAAGACGGCGCGGGCATCCTCGCCCACATGGCGTCTCCCTACCGCCAGATCGCCGAGCGCAAGGGGATCATCTTTCCGCCGCTGGACCATCTCCATACCGGCCGCGCGGTGGAGACGCCGCCGCAGCGGGACGGGCGGCCGGGGGTCGGGCCCGAGGGCTGGCTCGCTTTTCTCGACGACGTCGGCATCGAGTGGACCGTGCTCTACCCGACGGTCGCGCTCTCCTACGGCAAGATCGTGAGCCTCGACTACGCGGTGGAAGCCGCGCGCGCCTACAACGACTGGCTCTCCGACGTCTATTTGAAGTTCAACCCGCGCTTCAAGGGCATGGCGATCATCCCGATGCAGGACCCGGGAGAGGCCGCCAAGGAGCTCCGGCGCGCCGTCACCGAGCTCGGCATGCTCGGCGCGATGATGCCGTCGAACGGCCTCGCGCACCCGCTCGGCGCCAAGGCCTACTGGCCGGTTTACGAAGAGGCGAACCGGCTCGGCTGCTGCCTCGCGATCCACGGCGGCTGCCACGACCGCTTCGGCCTCGACCACATGAACATGTACGTCCCCGTGCACGCCCTCGGCCACCCCTGGGGGCTCGCGGTCAGCTTCTCCGACATTATCTATAATGGCATCTTCGAGCGCTTCCCGCGCGTGCGCATGGCGTTTCTCGAAGGCGGCGTCGCCTGGCTGCTGCTCTGCCTCGAGCGCCTCCACGCCTCGCACGAGACCCACTTCCAGCACATCCCCGCCGGCGGGTTCGGCGTCCGGGAAGAGCAGGACCCGAAGAAGTATATTCTTCAGAAGATCAAGGAGGGGCGCATCTATCTCGGCTGCGAGACCGAGGAGCTGACCATGCCCTTCGCCATCAAAGTCGTCGGCAACCAGCCCTTTCTCTACTCCTCGGACTTCCCGCACGAAGTCACCAACGAGAGCTGCAAGCGCGATATCGCGGAGCTGATGGAAAGCGGCGAGATCACCGGGGACGACAAGGCGGCGATTCTTTACCGGAACGCGGAGAGGTTCTACACGCCGCCGCTGTAAGGCCGGCCGCCGATAAGGGGCGCCTGCCGCGTTGTCGCTTCGGCCCCGCATCCGACTCGTTTCATCCGCCGCCTTCTCGACGGCCGGCGAATTCACCCGCCGGCACTACGACCGACAGAGCTCATCCAAAAGAGCGCGGCGAGCGGGCCCTTTGCTTGCGCGGGCGCGCCAACTTCTATATTCTCTATGGATTCAATTAAGGCCTTTTTGCCATGAAGATTACGTCGATCAAGGGTTTCGTGGACATTCTGCCCGGCGCGGTGGAGACCTGGCAGTTCGTCGAGGAAAAAGCGCGCGAGGTCTTCGCGCTCTACAACTTCGCCGAGATCCGCATCCCGATCGTCGAGAAGACCGAGCTCTTCAGCCGCTCGCTCGGCGAGACGACCGACATCGTCGAGAAGGAGATGTACACCTTCGCCGACCACGACGCCAAGGGCTCGCTGCTGACGCTCCGGCCCGAGGGGACGGCGGGCGTGGTGCGCGCCTACGTGGAGTCCGAGATGTACCAGATCGAGCCGGTGAGAAAGCTCTTTTACGCCGGCCCGATGTTCCGGCGCGAGCGGCCGCAAAAGGGGCGGCAGCGCCAGTTCTACCAGATCGGCGCGGAGGCGCTCGGGCGCGCCGATCCCCTGATCGACGCGGAGCTGCTGCTCCTCTTGAGCGATTTTTTCGCCAGGGCCGGCCTGGACGGCGTGACGCTGGAGCTCAACTCGCTCGGCTGCGTGCAGTGCCGCCCCGCCTACCGCCTGGAGCTGCTGGCGTTTCTCAAGGGGCGGGAGGACAAGCTGTGCGAGAACTGCCGCCGGCGCATGGAGCGGAATCCGCTCCGCGTCCTCGACTGCAAAGAGCCGTCGTGCATCGAGGCGACGCGCGACGCGCCGTCGATTCTCGACCATCTGTGCGAGGCCTGCCGCGACCATTTCGACACCGTCAAGCGGCTGCTCGACGACCGGGGCGTCGCCTACAAGCTCAACCCCCGCATGGTGCGCGGGCTGGACTATTACTGCCGGACCACCTTCGAGTGGACGAGCGGCCAGCTGGGCTCGCAGAACGCGGTCGCCGCGGGCGGACGCTACGACGGGCTGGTCGAGGACCTGGGCGGCCCGTCCACGCCGGGCGTCGGCTTTGCCATGGGCATGGAAAGGCTGGTCCTCCTGCTGGGCGCGCGCGAGCTGCGCGCGGCGGCGCGCCCGGCGCTCTTTCTCGTCTGGGTCGGCGAGGCGGGGCGCGCGTGGGCGTTTCCGGCGGCGCATAGGCTCCGCCGGCGCGGCGTCAGCGTCGAGATGGAAGGGGAGAAGAAGAGCCTCAAGAGCCAGATGCGCCGGGCGGACAAGCTCCGCGCGCGCTACGCGCTGATCGTCGGCGACGAAGAGCTCGCCAAGGGGACGGCGATCCTCCGCGACATGGACGGCAAGGAGCAGTCGGAGCTCGGGCTCGACGGCTTCGAGGACGAGCTGGCGCAGAGGATTGAAGGATTGAAGGGCTAAAGAGAAAGAACGAATTGATCATGGAACGGGTTTTCAACGATCATCTGGGCGACTGGAAGCGGAGCGGCTATTGCGGCGAGCCGCGCGCCGACGGCGTGGGGAAGGAATGGATCCTGGTCGGCTGGGCGCAGCGCCGGCGCGACCACGGCGGCCTCATCTTCGTCGATCTCCGCGACCGGAGCGGCCTCGTGCAGGTGGTGTTCAACCCGGAGATCGACCAGGCGGCGCACGAAAAGGCCAAGGCGATCCGCTCCGAAGACGTGATCGCCGTCAGGGGCGCGCTGGCGCGCCGCCCGCCCGAGACGGTCAACGCCGATCTCGCCACCGGCGAGGTCGAGCTGCTGGTGCATGAAGTCAGGCTCCTCAACGCCGCCGAGGCGCCGCCGTTCCCGCTCGACGACGACAGCGACGTGACCGAGAACGCGCGGCTCAAGTACCGCTATCTCGATCTGCGCCGGCCGAAGAGCCTGGCGCCGCTCGTGCTGCGCTACCGGATGACCAAGAAGATCCGCGATTATTTCGATAGTCTCGGCTTCATCGAGGTCGAGACGCCGGTGCTCACCAAGAGCACGCCGGAGGGGGCGCGCGACTATCTCGTTCCGAGCCGGATGTACCACGGGAAGTTTTACGCTCTGCCGCAGTCGCCGCAGCTCTTCAAGCAGATCCTCATGGTCGCCGGGCTGGACCGCTACTTCCAGATCGTGCGCTGCTTCCGCGACGAGGACCTCCGCGCCGACCGCCAGCCCGAGTTCACCCAGCTCGACGTGGAGATGTCTTTCATCCAGCCGGACGACGTCATGCGGATCATGGAAGGCATGATGGCGCTCCTGTTCAAGGAGCTGAAGGGGCTCGACGTCGCGCTGCCGCTGCCGCGCCTGACGTGGCACGAGGCGCGCGCGCGCTACGGCACCGACAAGCCGGACCTGCGCTTCGGATTGGAGCTGAAAGATTTCTCAGAGTGCTTCGCCAGGTCGCAGATCAAGGTCTTCGCCAACGTGCTCGCGGCCGGCGGCATCGTCAAGGGCCTCGGCGTGCCGGGCGGGGCGAGCCTCTCGCGGAAGGAATTGGACGACATGACCTCCTTCGCCGCCAACTACGGCGCGAAAGGCATGGCCTGGATCAAGCTCGCCGACGGCGAGTGGCAGTCGCCGATCGCGAAATTTCTCTCCGACGCGGAGAAAGAAGAGATTCTGAAGATCACCGGCGCCGCGAGCGGCGACCTGATTCTCTTCATCGCCGACAACGACAAGGTCGTGCACGACTCGCTCGCGAACCTGCGCCTGCTGCTCGGGGAAAAGCTCCGGCTGATAGCGGCCGATAAATATTCGCTCGTCTGGGTGGTCGATTTCCCGCTCCTCGAATACGACCCGGACGAGAAGCGCCACGTCGCGGTGCACCATCCGTTCACCGCGCCGCTGGACGAGGACCTGGCGCTGCTCGCCACCGAGCCATTGAAAGTCCGGTCCAAGGCGTACGATCTGGCGCTGAACGGCGTCGAGATCGGCGGCGGCAGCGTCCGCATTCATCAGGTCGAGCTGCAAAAGCGGGTGCTGGGGCTGCTCGGCATCGGGCCGGAGGAGGCCGAGGCGAAGTTCGGCTTTTTTCTCGAGGCGCTCGGCTTCGGCGCGCCGCCGCACGGCGGCATCGCCTTCGGCATCGACCGCCTGGCGATGATCCTCTCCGGCGCGGCCTCGCTGCGCGACGTGATCGCGTTTCCCAAGAGCCAGCGGGCGGTCTGCCTGCTCACCGACGCGCCGTCCACGGTCGATCCCCGGCAGTTGAAGGAGCTGGGGATCAAGACCGTCGCGAACGACTGAGCTTCTCGTATCCATTCGCCGTTCGCCTTCGTCCTTGAGGGCCGGTGGCGCTTCTGTTATCATCGCGCGCTATATGTGGCACTTCCTGCTTTTCCCTTTGGTCCTGCTCCTGGCCGCGTGCGGCGCCGGCTCCACGAACCTCAACAGCACGGCCACCAACGACCTGGAATCCAGAAAGCTCCGGCGCATCGCCGTCTTCCCGCTCGAATCGCTTTCCGGGGAGGGGCCGAGCCGGGTTCCCTTTACCGCCGGCGGGGAGGAGACCCCCGCCATGCTCATCAGCCGCCAGCTCTACGCGGCCATGACGCAGCTCCCGGACTGGCAGGTCGTTTCCGACCGCGAGGTGCGCGAGATGGAGCCGCTGGTGCCGAAAGGCTCGCCCGAGGGGCGGGCGCGGCGGCTCGGCCAGCTGGTTTACGCCGACGCGGTGATCTCCGGGCGGATGCTGAGATTTCACGAGCGCGAGGGCGAGGCGATCGGCGTCATGAGCCCGGCCTCGGTGGCGTTCGTGCTGGAAGCCTGGGACGTCAAGCGCGGCGACGTGATCTGGACGGCGCGCTTCGACGAGACGCAGAAATCGCTCAGCGAGAACCTGCTGAACATCGGCCAGGTCGCCAGCCGGGGGGTCCGGTGGGTGACGGCGGAAGAGCTGGCCCAGGAAGGCGTCAAAAAAGCGGTCGCTCAGCTGCACCAGGCGCTGTACCGGAAATAGCTCCGGCCGCCGGCGCGCCGGCATCCGCCATCGATTCCAACCGCTTTCCGGCGCGGGCGCCGAGCCTCTCGGCGAGCGCCGCGAGTTTCTTCCCTCCCCCGCGATCGATCAAGACGGTATCTCCATCCCGCAGAACCAGCCTGAGCGACGGCACCTGATAGGTCTCGGCGGCCGAGGAGCCGGCGAGGGCGAAGCCGCTGTAGACCTCGTCGCTCGCGAGGCGGAGCGCGGCTATCTCATCGAAACTTACATCCAGACGCACGGCGCGGAAGACGCTCTGCTTGGTCAGCGCGACCGTGCGCCGCGCGCGGTCGAGGAGAACAGTCCTTTTGATCGAGAGCAAAAACGCCGCGATTCCGAACAGGACGAGATTCATCAGCGGGAAATACCACAGCGAGGCCGCGGGTCCTTCGAAGCCGCGCGCGCGGAGCGCGAGGACGATCGGAACCGAGATGAAGCAGAGCGCGAGGGCGATGCCGAGGCAGAGAAAGGCCGGGAAGCGCGCCCCCTGCCAGACGAGCGCGAGCCTCTCCGGGCCGTCTTCGGCGACGCTGAAGCCGAGCCGGCTGCCGATCGCCTCGAAATGGGATGGGGTGCCGTGCATAGAAGTTTCAAGTTTCAGGTTTCGAGTTTCTCGACCGCTCGTTCTTGAAACTTGAAACTCGCAACCCGAGACTATTGGACTGATTTTTTTTGCGCCTGGTAAAAATCCCTGAAGCGGTAGTCTTTCAGCCGGATGAGGTCCTGGTAGGAGCCGAAACGCTCCTGCGGATTCTCCACCTGATCGAGCAGATCGACGGGGTTCTCTTCGGTTTCAAATACCTTGACTTTGGAATAGGTGGTCGAGCGCTCGGCGGGAAAACGGCCCATCTCGCGGATCAGGTTGCGGAACTCGGCCGGCTTCATCAGCTGCCCGTGCGACGCGCCCGCCGCGGTCGAGATGCTCTCATTGATGAGCGTGCCGCCGAAGTCGTTGGCGCCGGCGAGCAATGCGATCTGCGACAGCTTGGGGCCTTCCTTGACCCAGGAGACCTGGAGATTGGGAATCCAGTTGTTGAGCACGATGCGCGAGACGGCGTACATCTTCATGATCTCCACGCCGGTGGCGCCGGTGCGGAGCCCGGAGATGCGCTTTCTGTGGTGCATGGGCGCCTCTTCGTAGACGAAGGAGAGCGGGACGAACTCGGTGATGCCGCCGGTGCGCTTCTGGATGTCGCGCAGGATGCCCAGGTGGAGCGCCTTGTGGCGCGAGGTTTCGATATGGCCGTACATGATCGTCGAGGTCGTCGGAATCCCGAGGTCGTGCGCGGTCTGGATGAGCTCGATCCACGTCGCCGTGGGAATGCGCCCGGGCGCGATCACGTCGCGCACTTCGTCGACCAATACCTCCGCCGAGGTTCCCGGCAGGCTGCCGACGCCCGCTTCTTTCAGCGCCGCGAGATAGCCGCGCAGGCCGGCGCCGGTCAAAGTGGACCCGTAGAGCACCTCTTCGGGCGAGAAGCCGTGGATGTGCAGATCGGGCAGCGCGTCTTTGAGAGCGCGGCAGAGCTTGACGTAATGCCAGCCGTCCATGCCGGGCGCGAGCCCCGCCTGCACGCAGACTTCCGTCGCGCCCAGCTCCCAGGCCTCGCGCGCGCGCCGGATGACCTCTTCGACCGGCAGGAAGTAGCCTTCTTCGGCGAGATGGCCGCGGCTGAAGGCGCAGAAGCCGCAGCCTTTCACGCATACGTTGGTGAAGTTGATGTTGCGGTTGACGACGTAGGTGACGACGTCGCCCACGGTCTCTTTGCGCAGGTGGTCCGCCGCCGCGATGATGACCGGCAGATCGGCGCCCGAGGCGTCGAACAGCTCCGCGGCCTCGTCGACGTCGATGTCGGCGCCTTCGAGCGCGCGGTCGAGAATCCGCCCGACCGAAGGCGTTACGTTCGACAGCAGCGAGTCCAATATTTCCGCGAGCGCCATGATCGCACCTTATCTTCTCATAGCGCGAAAGACAACTATCGGGAAGTGAAAGCGTCGCCGGCCGGGCGCCTCTCTCCGGGCCGATGCGTTGGGCCTGTGCTACGCTCGACGGTTGCCCGCTTGAGACTCCACGCTCGACGCATCGGCCCTCCGAGACATGCCCGGCCGGCGTTGCTGCGCCGCGCCTCGTTTGAGGGTGGAAGATGGTTGAAAGAGACGCCCGGCGCGATTTCGATTATTTATTTTTCGCTCCAAAAGCGCAGGTATTCCTGCAGGTGGGTCAACGTGGATAGATCGGTCATGCGGTCGAGGTAGACTTTGCCGTTCAGATGATCGAATTCGTGCTGGATGACCCGGGCGTGGAAGCCCTCGGCGACGAACTCCAGCTTTTCGCCTTTGTAGCTGAGCGCC